>Ga0209974_10000422_pt1 | contig 14107 bp, 12 predicted proteins | sample InoplaM3SPM_FD_187592 | JGI IMG/M metagenome (GOLD analysis project Ga0209974, IMG submission 187592) | Arabidopsis thaliana rhizosphere microbial communities from the Joint Genome Institute, USA, that affect carbon cycling - Inoculated... | ecosystem: Host-associated > Plants > Roots >...
CGGTCGTCAGCGCCCTCGGCCAGCGCTACGCGGAAGACCGCCTCGGCGTGAACCTGGAGGGCCGCTACTTCGACCGCCAGGCCTTCGTCGGCCTGGTCACGCCGGTCGGTGCGGTGCTGATGGGCCGCCAGTACACGCCGGCCTATGAAGTGGCGGCAGCATTCGACACGCTGGGCACGCAGTCGAGTTTGGCGTCGGGGCAGGTTGCCGCGTTCCCGCCCGCCATTGACATCCGCGTCAGCAACGCGGTCGCCTACCGCATCGCGAACGGGCCAATCTCCGCGTCGCTGATGTACGGGCTCGGCGAAGGAAGCGCCAACACCGGTCGCCTGATCGGCGGCATGGGCATGTACAAGACCGATGCATTCAGCTTCGGCGTCGGCTACAACACGCGTGAGAACGAAGTCGGCGAGAAGTCGCTCACCTCATTCGTAACCGGCGGCTCGTTCGCCATCGGGCCGGGCACGGTCGTCGCGCACTTTGCCACGGTAAAGGACGACCACCCGACCGGCTTGTCGGGCCTGCAGGGCCAGTTGGCAGCGAATCCGGCCTCGGCGCCGTTTGCGACGCTGGTCTCCGGGGCATTCATCAACGGGTTCAAGCAGGACTCGCGGCTGCTGCATGGAGGCTACCGCATGACCACGGGGCCGCACACCGTCTACTTGGCCTACACCTCGATGAACGACAAGCGCCCGAACAACGCCGATACGGCGTCTTACGGCGTGGCATACAGCTACTCGCTGTCGAAGCGCACCGACATCAATGGGGTGGTGACGCACTTCGACAACAAGAACCTTGCGCAGGCCGCGCCCGGCCAGGCCGGCTTCATCGGAGGCGTGACGGATACCGCGGGCACCGATTCAAACAGCTTCGCAATCGGCCTGCGCCACCGCTTCTGAGGCGGTGGGTCGGTGTCCGGCCGGACTGACTGACCTGGGCGTCGCGGAGCAGTCTCATTCGCTGGGGCGCATGCTGTTCGCCATCGATGGTGATCGCTCGCGCTTGTCGCTGCGCAATCGCGCGGTGTTCGATCTGGCTGAGACGCTCAGCGGCCAGGCACCTCCGTTTGCCGCGCTGATGTACGTGTGGGGCAAGCGCGCGGCGCCCGAGTCGCTCTTTCACTGTTACCGAACCGACCGCGTGCGCAGGATCCTTCTTAAGGTCGGCGATGCCCGGCGCGGCCAGTGTCTGCATCACTGGCGCGGTCTCATGGCCGGCGACCGCTGTGGCGAAGCGCGGCGGCCCGGGCGACAGCGACCTGTGAGCAGCGGCTCGCTACGTGTGGGCTACTTCCCTTGGCGCGGGGCACGCGTTTTGCTGAACTAGGCGGATGCTGGCTTTCGTCCTTCGGCGCCTGGTGCAGGCGGTCATCGTCATGCTGGCAGTGGCCTTCATCGCCTTCATGCTGTTCCAGTACGTGGGTGACCCGGTCACCAATCTGCTGGGGCAGGATGCAACCCCCGCACAGCGCGAACAACTGCGCGCCGACCTGGGGCTGGACAAACCGTTTCCGCTTCAGTTCGCCCGCTTTGTCGGGAATGCGTTGCAAGGCGAGTTCGGCATGAGTTTGCGGCAAGGCCGGAAGGTCTCCGCACTCTTCGCCGAGCGCTTTCCCGCAACGCTTGAGCTGTCCTTGGTAGCCGCTGTGCTGGCCCTGCTGCTCGGCATTCCGATGGGTGTGTATGCCGCTTTGCGGCGCGGTAGCTTCACCGCGCAAGTGCTCATGACGCTCTCGCTGCTGGGCGTTTCACTGCCGACCTTCCTCATCGGGATCCTGCTGATCCTGGTGTTTGCCGTGCTGCTGCAGTGGCTGCCGAGCTTCGGCCGTGGCGAGTTGGTCGACATAGGTGGGTGGACTACCGGGTTTTTCAGCATGGATGGCTGGAAGCACCTGGTTCTACCGGCCATCACTCTGGCGGTGTTTCAGCTCACGCTCATCATGCGATTGGTGCGCGCCGAGATGCTGGAGGTGCTTCGCACCGACTTCATCCGCTTTGCGCGAGCCAGGGGCTTGCCCGACCGGGTGGTTTATTTCGGACACGCGCTCAAGAACACCTTGGTTCCCGTCATCACCATCACGGGGCTGCAACTGGGCTCGCTGATTGCTTTTTCGATCATCACCGAGCAAGTTTTTCAATGGCCGGGCATGGGCTTGCTGTTCATCCAGGCGGTCACTTTTGCCGATATCCCGGTCATGGCGGCTTATCTGTGCGTGATTGCGCTGGTGTTTGTTTCAATCAACCTCGTCGTCGATTTGTTGTACTTTGTGGTGGACCCGCGTTTGCGGGCAGAACTGGCAGGTAAGGCACATTGACACCTCATGTCCTCACGAGAATAAAGACGATGCCCGACAACACCATGCCCTATCGCTCGTTGACCGTGAATGAGCGGATGAAGTGAGCGGCGCATTGACGCGATTTCTCGATGGCGATGTCTGGCACTGCTTCAAGCGCTCGCCGCTGGCGATGGCTTCGGCCTTGGTGGCTTTCATCTGTGTGTTCTGCGCTGCATTCGCCGGCTTGGTGGCGCCTCACAACCCCACCGACCTGGCTTCGCTGGAACTGGCTGACGCCCTTGTGCCGCCTGCCTGGTTGCCCGAGGGCCAAGCCAAATACTTGCTGGGCACCGATGCGCAAGGGCGCGACATTCTTTCCGCCCTGATGTATGGCACGCGGATATCGCTGCTGGTCGGCATGGCTTCGGTGCTCGTGTCGATGGTGGTCGGGGTGGGCCTCGGGCTGGTGGCGGGCTTTGTCGGCGGTCGCACTGACGCATTCATCATGCGCGTGTGCGACGTGATGCTTTCCTTCCCGGCCATCCTCGTGGCCTTGCTGGTGGATGGTGTGGGGCGCGCGCTGTTCCCGACCGCTCACGACACGCTGGCGTTTGTGGTGCTGATCGTCGCCATCTCGCTGACCGGCTGGGTGCAGTACGCGCGCACCGTGCGCGGCTCTACGCTGGTCGAGCGCAACAAAGAATACGTGCTGGCCGCGCGCGTCATCGGTGTAACGCCGCTGCGCATCATGCGCCGGCATGTGCTGCCCAACGTGTTGGGGCCGGTGACGGTGCTCGCCACCATTCAGGTCGCTTCCGCGATCCTTATCGAGGCGACGCTGTCCTTCCTGGGGGTGGGCATGCCGGTTACCTCACCCTCTCTGGGCACGCTCATTCGAGTTGGCAATGACTTTCTGTTGTCGGGCGAGTGGTGGATCACCATCTTCCCTGGTGCGGTCCTCGTGATGATCGCTCTGAGCGTCAACTTGCTGGGCGACTGGCTGCGCGATGCCCTGAATCCGCGCCTGCGCTGAGCAATGACCCAAGCCCTGCTTGAAGTCAAGAACCTGCGCGTCGAGTTTCCGTCGCGCCATGGCACCGTGCTGGCACTGGACGACATCTCGTTCAGCATCCAGCCCGGCGAAATACTGGGCGTGGTCGGCGAATCGGGTGCTGGCAAGTCGCTGACCGGCGCGGCCATCATTGGTTTGCTTGATCCGCCCGGCCGGGTTGCGGCAGGCGAGATCCGGTTTGAGGGCCGGCGCATCGACAACCTGTCGTACGAGGAGATGCGCAAGCTGCGAGGCCGGCACATCGGAGCCATTTTCCAGGACCCATTGACCTCGCTGAACCCGCTGTACACGGTCGGGCGCCAGCTCACCGAAACCATCCGCACCCATCTGCCGCTGAGCGCTGCCCAGGCGCGCGAGCGTGCCATCGCCTTGCTTCAGGAGACCGGCATCTCGGCCGCGGCGCAGCGCTTCGATCAGTACCCGCATCAGTTTTCAGGCGGCATGAGGCAGCGTGTGGTGATCGCGCTGGCGCTTGCGGCCAACCCCAAGCTGATCGTGGCCGATGAGCCGACGACGGCGCTCGACGTGTCCGTGCAGGCTCAGATCATTTCGCTGCTCAAGCGCTTGTGCAAAGAGCACGGGGCGGCGGTGATGCTGATCACCCACGACATGGGCGTGATCGCCGAAACCTGCGATCGTGTGGCCGTCATGTACGCAGGCCGCGTGGCCGAGATCGGCCCGGTGCAAGCCATGATTCACGCGCCGGCGCACCCCTATACCGTCGGCCTGATGGGCGCGATTCCGGCCATGAATGAAGACCGTGAAAGTCTGCTGCAGATCGACGGTGCCATGCCGCGCCTGAACGCAATTCCATCGGGTTGCGCGTTCAACCCACGCTGCCCGCATGTGATGCCGCGTTGCCGCAACGAGCGGCCTGAGTTGCTGGGTGCCGGGCCGACACGCGCCGCTTGCTGGCTTCACGACGCGAGCGGGGCCACATGAGCGCGCTGCGCGAAGCTACGCCGATGACGGCCCTGGTGGAGGTGCGCAACCTGGCCAAGACCTTCGATGTCTCTGCACCGTGGTTGAACCGGGTCATCGAACGAAGGCCGCGCCAGTGGGTGCATGCCGTCGATGGGGTGAGCTTCAACATCGAGCGCGGCACAACGCTTGCGCTGGTTGGTGAGTCCGGGTGCGGCAAGAGCACCGTCGCGCGCTTGCTCGTAGGTTTGCACAAACCGACAGCCGGAGAAGTGCGCTTCGATGGGCAAGGCATTGCACACACCCTCGCCGGCCCGCAGGCCCTGGCCCTGCGCCGGCGCATGCAGATGATCTTTCAGGATCCCTATGCCAGCCTCAACCCACGATGGAAGGTACGAGACATCGTCGGGGAGCCGCTCTCAGAGCACCGCCTGGTCCGCGACGAATCCGAATTGAAGGACCGTGTGGTGGAACTGCTGCGCTCCGTCGGCCTGGTGGCTGCCGACATGGACAAATTCGCGCACCAGTTCTCGGGTGGTCAGCGCCAGCGAGTCTCGATTGCACGCGCCCTGGCGACGCAACCGGAGTTCCTGGTGTGCGATGAACCCACGTCGGCGCTGGATGTCTCTGTGCAAGCGCAGGTGCTCAACATCATGAAAGAGCTGCAGCGCAGCCGCGGACTCACCTATTTGTTCATTTCGCACAACTTGGCGGTCGTGCGCCATGTGAGTGACCGGGTGGGGGTGATGTACCTCGGGTGCCTGGTCGAACTGGCCGACAAGGCCACACTGTTTGCCCAGCCACGGCATCCTTATACGCGCATGCTGCTGGATGCGATCCCTGACATCGCGATGAGCGGTCGCTCCCGCACACCGGTGCAAGGCGAAGTGCCCAATCCGCTCAGCCCACCCACGGGGTGTTCCTTCCACCCGCGCTGTCCGCATGCGAACGAGCGCTGTCGGCAGGAGAGGCCGGCCTTGCTGGAGATCCAGGGCGTGCGCGTCGCCTGCCACGCGGTGCAGGAGGGGCGCCTGTGAGTTTTCAGCGTGGGGCCGAGGCCGGCGGTGTGGCAGCTGGCGGTGTGGCGAGCGTCAGCGGGCCCTTCTGACCACACCCTGCCAGTAGAACGGCGGTGAGCAATGAGCCTACTGCGGACAGTCTGATGCGCCGGGCCGCTACACTGAATTTCTGTTTCGACATGCGATGAATCTTAACGGCCATGACTGTTGAACTCGTTCCTACCCCGCTCACAGATGCGCAATTCCATGCCTTGGCCGGGGCCGTTTTGGCGGCAGTGGAAGCGGCCGTGGATCAGTGGCTGCAGGACGACGTGGTCGACATCGACTCCCACCGCACAGGTGGCCTGCTGGAGTTGAGTTTTCCGAATGGCAGCAAGCTTGTCCTCAACACCCAACCTCCCTTGCACGAGTTGTGGCTGGCCGCGCGTTCGGGTGGCTACCACTACAAGCACGTGAGCGGTCGCTGGCTCGACACGCGCGAGGGGCGTGAGTTTTTCGAGACGCTGTCGGCTTGCGCCACCGAGCAAGCGGGTTTGCCGCTTCGGTTTGTGGCGCCAGCCTGAGGAACGGCCCTCGATCAGCGTTTGAACAGATCGAGGATGCTCTTCTTTTCTTCTTCGCTCGGGGCGGTTGGAAGCTTGTCTTCCAACCCGAGGCTGCTGACGCCGTTGCCGTGGGTGAACTCTTCGTAGTACCACTCGCCGCCCAGGTTGATCAGGCCTTCGGGGGCTGAGGGCTCTTCCACCGGCACGCCCTTGAGTGCCTGGGCCATGTAGTCGATCCAGACAGGCAACGACAGGCCTCCGCCGGTTTCTCGGTCGCCCAGTTTGCGCGGGTTGTCGTAGCCGATCCACACCACGGCGACCACGTTGCGCTGGAACCCGGCGAACCAGGCATCCATCGAGTCGTTGGTGGTGCCCGTTTTGCCGTAGATGTCGGGCCGCTTCAGCGTGCCTTGCGCACGTGCGGCGGTGCCGGATCGCGTGACCTCCTGGAGCAGGCTGGTCATGACGAACGCGTTGCGCGCGTCCAGGCTGCGCGAGTTGTCGTCCAGTGCCTGCGGTTTCGCTTCGTTCAGCGTGCGGCCCTTGGAGTCGGTGACCTTGCTGATGAGGAAAGGATTGATGTGGTAGCCCCCGTTGGCAAATACGCCATACGCCGAGGCCATCTGAAGCGGAGTCACGGAGCCCGCGCCCAACGCCATGGTGAGGAAGGCCGGATGCTTGTCCGCCTCAAAACCAAAGCGGGTGACCCACTCCTGCGCATACGCCGGCGTGATCGATTGCAGGATCCGGATCGAGATCATGTTTTTCGACTTGGCCAAGCCTCGTCGCATGGACATCGGGCCATCGAAACTGCCGTCGTAGTTTTTCGGCTCCCAGGGTTGGCTGCCGGTGGTGACAGCGTCGAAGAACAGGGGAGCATCATTGATCACGGTGGCTGGCGTGAAGCCCTTTTCGAGCGCTGCGGAGTAGATGAAGGGTTTGAAACTGGAACCCGGTTGCCGCCAGGCCTGCGTCACGTGATTGAACTTGCTCTTGGCGTAGTCGAAGCCTCCGACCATGGTGCGCACGGCGCCGGTGCGCGGGTTGAGCGAGACGAAAGCACCTTCCACCTCGGGCAGCTGGGTAATGGACCAATCGCCTTTCAGGTTTTTCACCAGGCGAATGACGGCGCCGCGCCGAATCTGGGTTTTCGGGTTGCCTTTTTGCGCAAGGCCTGAGGTCACCGGCTTGAGGCCTTCGCCTGTGACGGTGATGGATTCGCCGTTTTGCAGCGCTGCCACCACTTTGCGTGGGCCGGCTTCCAGAGCCACGCCGGCTCGAAGTTCATCATTGTCAGGGTGCTCGTCCAACGCCTCGGCGATGCGGGCGTCCACGTCTTTGGCGTTGGCTGGCAAGTCGATGTAAGCCTCGGGGCCGCGGTAAACCTGGCGGCGCTCGTAATCGAGGATGCCCTTGCGCAATGCCCGATAGGCCGTCATCTGCTCGCTGGAGTTCAAGGTGAGGTAGACATTGAGGCCGCGGTTGTAGGCGTCGTCGCCGTATTGGCTGAAGATCATCTGCCGCGCGGCTTCGGCCACGTACTCGGCATGGACAGCGACCTCCGAGGGTGCGCGGTACTTCAAGGGCTGGTTGCGAGCCACCTCATGTTGCTCGGGGGTGATGAACCCGTTCTCGAGCATCCGGTCAATGATGTACTGCTGGCGCACCGTGGCACGCTTTGGGTTGGTGATCGGGTTGTAGGCCGAAGGCGCTTTGGGCAGGCCGGCCAGCATGGCGGCCTCAGCCACGGTGATGTCCTTGAGCGGCTTGCCGAAGTAGATCTCGCTCGCGGCTGAAAAGCCGTAGGCCCGCTGACCGAGAAAAATCTGGTTCATGTAGACCTCGAGAATCTGCTCCTTGGTGAGCAGGCTCTCGATCTTCAAGGCCAACAGCACTTCGTAAATCTTGCGTGTGAAGGTCTTTTCGGTCGACAAGTAGAAGTTGCGCGCTACTTGCATGGTGATGGTGGATGCGCCCTGGCTGCGGGATTCGGCGAACTGGGCCAGCCCAGCGCGAAGCACCCCTTTGTAGTCGACACCGCCGTGCTGGTAGAAGCGGGCGTCCTCGATGGCCAGGACCGCCTGCTGCATGACCTTGGGGACCTCGGCGATGGGCGTGAAGTTGCGACGCTCTTCGCCAAACTCACCCAGCAGAACGCCATCTGCCGAATAGATGCGCATCGGCAACTTGGGCCGGTAGTCCAGCAGGCCGCTGATCTCGGGCAGGTTCGGGTAGGCAACGGCCAAGGCAAGACCGGCCAACATGACGGCCATGACCACGCCTGCGGTCAACAGGCTGAGCAGCCAAGCTGCTCCACCAACGAGCCAGCGAGCCCAGGGGGGCAATGAGGCAAGGGTGCGGGGCACGAAGGCAGCCGGTCGCTCGGATTCGCTCATGAAACTCCAACAAATGTCGGCGTGATTATAGGAAGCCCCTTGGGTTGGACGGCGAAGCGTGAACTGCTTGGCAAAAGCCGCTTGGTCCCTTCAGGGTTGCCCCGAAGGTGCCACTTTTTGGCACTTGTTCACGTCAGAGTTTTGCAACGAGATGAGGTTGTGAAAATTGGAAATATCTTTGTTGTACAAAGACTTTACTGCTAGCATTGAAGTAACTTCTTAACAGTCCAGCGCACGAAAAAGCGCGTTGGGAGAGGGCGTCGTGAGCTTCCTTGACTTGTTGTTGGGCCGCAAGCATCCACCGATGATCGGCTTGGACATCAGTTCGTCCAGTGTCAAGCTGGTCGAGCTGGGGCAGAGCGCATCGGGTGAATATGTGCTGGAGCGTTTCGCGGCCGAAAGCTTCGAAAAGGGCTGGATCACCGACGGGCAGATCGAGAAATTCGATGAGGTCGCCGATGCTGTGCGTCGTGTCGTCACCAAGAGTGGCACCAAAACCAAGCAAGTGGTTCTGGCCATGCCTCAGTCGGCGGTGATCACGAAGAAGATCATGCTGCCTGCGGGCCTGCGCGAAGAAGAGCTGGAGCTGCAGGTCGAGTCCGAGGCCAATCAATACATCCCCTTCTCGCTGGACGAAGTCAGCCTCGACTTTTCTGTCATCGGGCCTAGTCCTACCTCGGTTGGCGATGTGGAAGTGTTGATCGCCGCGTCGCGCAAAGACCGCGTTCAGGATCGTCAAGGCCTTGCTGAGGCGGCAGGTCTGAAGCCTGTGGTCCTGGACATTGAGTCGCATGCTTCCCGCTTGGCCATGGGTCGCCTGATTGAAGCCTTGCCCAACGAGGGGAAAGACGCACTCGTCGCCTTGTTCGAGATCGGTGCCGACACCACCAGTCTCAAGGTGCTGCGTGATGATGAAATGCTGTACGACCGGGACCAGGCCTTTGGTGGCTCCCAGCTCACGCAGTTGATTTCACGCCAGTACGGCTTCTCCTTTGAAGAGGCCGAACAGAAAAAGCTTGCCTCGGATCTGCCTGAAGACTACGAGACCTCGATCCTTGCGCCGTTCGTCGACAGCCTGTCGCAGGAAATCGGCCGCGCCTTGCAATACTTCTTCACCAGCACGCCCCACCACAAGGTGCACTACGTGATGCTTGCCGGCGGCACTGCAACTTTGCCTGGTCTGAAGGACCGCGTGACTGAGTTGACCGGTTTTGCCTCAATGGTGGTGAACCCCTTTGACAACATGAAACTCGGCTCCGCGGTACGTGAGAGCAAGCTTCGTCGTGAGGCTCCGTCTTACCTCACGGCATGCGGGTTGGCCATGCGGAGGTTTCTGCAGTGATCTTGATCAACCTGCTTCCGCACCGGGAAGAAAAGCGCAAGCGCCGCAAAGCGGCCTTTTTTCTCGGGCTAGGCTTGGCGGCTACCGCAGGGGCGGTGATCGTAAGCATTTGGTATCTGGTTCTGCAGCAGTTGACGACTGGGCAACAGCAGCGCAACGAATTCCTGACGGTCGAGATTCGTAAGCTCGAAGTGCAGATCAAAGATATCGCGACCTTGCGCGCCGAAATTGAGGCACTCAAGGCACGGCAAAAGGCGGTCGAAGATCTTCAGATCGATCGCAATGTCCCTGTGCACGTTCTGAACGAGCTGGTGAAGCAAACGCCTGAAGGCATCTATTACCGCACCATCAAGCAAGATGGCCAGGTGCTCAGCTTGGCGGGGGTTGCGCAGACCAATGAGCGAGTTTCCGAGTTGCTTCGCAATACGGGCAACAGCTCGGAATGGTTGGTGCGCCCGGAATTGGTTGAAATCAAGGTGGCGACCGTGCAAACGGCCAACCGCGAGCAAAAGCGGCTCTATGACTTCGCCATGCGGGTCACGATCAAGAGGCCGCAGGATGTCGATGCCCAAGCCGCAGCAGCTGCTGCGTCCGGCGTTGCGTCACAGCCCGCTGCGAAGCCGGTGAAACCCTGAAAGCACGGACGTCATGGCCACTCAAGCTAAATCCGTCAACATCGATCTGAACTCGGTCTTTGGCGCAGCCGCGTCGCAGTTTCGTGGGCTCAATCCCAACGAGCCTGGTCAATGGCCGATGCTGCCGAAAATCGCATCCTGGATCGTGCTTGCGATCCTGGTTGTTGTGGCCGGGTGGTTTCTGTTGTTGTCCACTGCGGATGAGGAGCTGCAGGCCGAGCGGGATAAAGAACCGGTACTGAAGCAGGACTATCGCGGCAAGCTTGCGCAGGCCGTCAACCTCGAGGAGCTGCGTAAGCAGAAACTTCAGGTTGAAGAGTACGTGACTCAACTAGAGAAGCAGCTGCCCGGCAAGGCCGAAATGGATGCGCTGCTGTCAGACATCAACCAGGCTGGTTTGGGGAGAGGTCTGCAGTTCGAACTGTTCAGGCCAGGGCAGGTGCTGGTCAAAGACTACTACGCCGAGCTGCCGATCGCGTTGCGCGTATCGGGGCGCTATCACGACATTGGCAACTTTGCTGCCGATGTTGCCAACCTGTCGCGGATTGTCACGCTCCATGGTCTGTCCATTGGCGCAGCGAAGGATGCTGCAGGCAAGGAGGGGTCCGGTTTGCTTGCGATGGAGGCCACCGCTCGTACCTACCGGTACCTGGATGCCAATGAGGTGAACGAGCAAAAAGCGGCTGCCGCAAAGGCGGCCGGTGCCAAGGCAGGGGCAAAGAAATGATGGGCACATCTGCGCGCCTTTTGCGGGCTCTCAGCGCCAGTATCTTGGCTTCGATCGGACTGCTGGGTTGCAGTGGATCGCAGGACGAATTGCAGCAGTGGATCGAGCAACAGCGTCGTGAAGCCAAGCCCAATGTGTCTCCGCTGTCCGCCCCCAAGAAATTCAATCCTCAGGCATACCTGGCGGGCAACGCGGTCGAGCCCTTCAGCGCCCAGAAGCTGACGGTAGCCATCAAGCAAGAAGCCAGGCAGTCCAACTCATTGCTGGCGGCTGAAATCAATCGCCGAAAAGAGCCGTTGGAGGCTTACCCAGTTGACAGCATGAGCATGGTCGGCAGCGTGACCAAACAAGGCCGCCCTTATGCGTTGCTGAAGGTGGACAACCTTCTTTACCAGGTCAAGCAAGGTGACTACCTGGGGCAGAACTACGGAAAGATCACCAAGATTTCTGAAACCGACATCTCGTTCCGCGAGATCGTCCAGGATGCGGCGGGCGAGTGGATTGAGCGCACCAGCTCCCTTCAGCTTCAGGAGAAGGCGCGATGAAGAACATGCAGGAGATACAGATCATGGGTAAGTTGCGGGCTCGTGTCTTGGTGCTCGCGTTGCTATTTGGCGCGTCCGGCGTGGCTATCGCTCAGAACGCGATTCAGTCGATCAACAGTTCGCAACAGGCTGGTTCGGAGGTCGTTCGAATCGAATTATCGGAACCGCTGGCCGCTGTGCCTTCCGGCTTCACGGTGCAGACGCCACCTCGCATTGCGCTCGACCTTCCCAATGTTGGGAACGCCATGGGCCGTTCCAACATCGAGGTCAACCAGGGCAATCTCCGATCGGTCAACATTGCCCAGGCCGGAGATCGCACGCGTTTGGTCTTGAACCTGAAACAAGCGGCGAACTACAAGGCGCAGATTCAGGGGAAAGTTTTGCTGGTTGTCATGGAGAGCTCTGCGTCTCCCTCAACACCAAGTGCAGGTGCAGAGCCGGTTCATTTCGCCGAGAGCCTGAACCAGTCGCAGTTGGCGTTGAAGGGCATTGACTTCCGTCGTGGCCAGGACGGCTCCGGTCGCGTGGTGGTTGATCTGCCGAATAACCAAGTCGGTGTTGACATTCGCCAGCAGGGGCAGAGCCTCGTCGTCGAGTTTCTGCGCTCGAGCCTGCCGGAGAACCTGCGTCGTCGGCTTGATGTGACCGACTTCGGCACGCCGGTTCAATCTGTTTCGACCTTCCAGAATGGGGATCGTGTCCGAATGGTTGTTGAGCCGCGCGGTGCGTGGGAGCACAGCGCGTATCAGACGGACAACCAGTTCGTTCTGGAGGTGCGTGTCCAGAAAACTGACCCGAACAAGTTGGTTCAGGGCCCTGGCTACGCGGGTGAAAAGCTGTCGTTGAACTTCCAGAACATCGAAGTGCGGGCGTTGCTCCAGGTGATTGCCGACTTCACCAACTTCAACGTGGTCACCAGCGACACGGTCACGGGGAACGTGACCTTGAGGCTGAAAGACGTGCCTTGGGATCAGGCGCTGGACATCATCTTGCAGGCCAAGGGCCTGGGCTTGCGCAAGTCGGGCAATGTGATCCTCATTGCACCCAAGGATGAGTTGGCTGCCAAAGAGAAGGTCGATCTCGAGGCCAAGGCCCAGATCGCCAATCTCGAGCCCGTGCGCACGCAGTCGTTCCAGTTGAACTACACGAAAGCAGAAGAAGTCGCGAAAGGTTTGACCGGGCAGAGCGGCGGTGGGGGTGCAGGTGGGGCGACATCGCGCATCCTGTCTCCGCGTGGGAGTGTGATTTCAGAATCGCGCACCAACCAGCTGTTCGTGAGCGACATTCCGTCGAAGCTGGAAGAGGTGCAGGCAATGATCGCCAAGATCGACATCCCTGTGCGTCAGGTGCTGATTGAGGCGCGCATCGTGGAGGCCGGCGACTCCTTTGGGCGCTCCCTCGGTGTCAAACTGGGTTCAACCGATCTGCGTGGTTTGCGCGGTGGGGTTGCCGGTTATGGCACGCCAGAGATGAGTGTCGGCATCGGTGGCAACATGAACGCCATCGGGCTGCAAACGGGGCAAGTCGCTGGTACGACCGTTCCATTCAATGACACACAGTTCGTCAGCTTGCCGGCCGTGGGGCAGAACAACTACAGCGCTGCAACGTTTGCCGTGTCGCTCTTCAGTGCTGCCGCGAACCGTTTCTTGAATCTGGAGATCTCTGCTCTGGAAGCCGACGGGAAGGGCAAGATTGTTTCAAGCCCGCGGGTGATCACAGCCGACCAGGTGAAGGCTTTGATTGAGCAGGGCGAAGAATTGCCCTACCAAACCGCCACATCCAGCGGCGCCACCGCCTTGCAGTTCCGCAAAGCGAATCTGAAGCTGGAAGTGACGCCGCAGATCACTCCCGAGGGCAACGTGATCCTTGATGTCGACGTCAACAAAGACAGCGTGGGCAGAAGTACCGCCGCGGGGTTTGCGATCGATACGAAGCACGTGCGCACGCAAATACTTGTCGAAAACGGCGGAACCGTGGTCATTGGCGGTATCTTCACGCAGAACGAACGTGAGGACGTGACCAAGGTGCCATTGCTCGGCGACATTCCGTACTTGGGGAATCTCTTCAAAACCAGAACGCGCACAACGAGCAAGACCGAACTGTTGGTATTCCTGACGCCCAAGGTGATCACAGATCGTTCGGCGGCGCGCTAGATTTTGGGTCAACGCGGCAGACATTTGCGGAACAGGTGAATCGATGAAAGTCAATCTGAAGAGTGCCTCTGTGGCGATGGTGGCTGTGGTCTCGATGACCGCTTGCGGGGGCAGTAGCGATGATGGCGCCGGGCAACTGTCTGAGTTTCAGGTATCTCCGGCAGAGGTGGCGTGGGAGACGGCGGCCACGACTTGCCCAGGCATCAAGACGGGTGAGTACACCGTGATTGGAGGTACAGCGCCATATACCGTTTACAGCCCATATGTCAGCACCGATCCCGATCCAGCGTCGCCGACCCCTGGTGTGGCATTCAGCGATCCGGGTGGTACTTCGCCGACACATGCCTCGACGTATACGGTTTCTAACCGCAATGGACGATTTGCGATCTATTTACGAGGGTGCTTTGATCCCGCGGTAGTCACCGTTCTCGATGACCTGAATCGTGTTGCTACGATCGAGGTTTCCTACGCTGCTTC
>Ga0209974_10000424_pt1 | contig 14088 bp, 15 predicted proteins | sample InoplaM3SPM_FD_187592 | JGI IMG/M metagenome (GOLD analysis project Ga0209974, IMG submission 187592) | Arabidopsis thaliana rhizosphere microbial communities from the Joint Genome Institute, USA, that affect carbon cycling - Inoculated... | ecosystem: Host-associated > Plants > Roots >...
ACAAATAATCCCTGGCGATAATAAATCGTGTCAGAAGTAATAACTCATTTAAGTGTCCAGAATAGATAAAAGATCAAATGGTATCAAATAAGAATTCACTATTTGGAGTATTTGCAGTACATAGTCCAGAATCATGCCCACTAAATAATGAGAAAAGCAAAGAAATTTTTAAAGAAATGAAACGTAATCTGAAAGTAATATTTCAAAATTTAATGTAAAAAAGATCGTTGCCTTTTACATGTCAGTTCTGGAACATGAGTGGCATAATTTTAGAAGCAGAAAACGCACATGATATTGAGGAGCTAAGTATAGCGGTGGGAATTTCTTCATTCAATACCGTAAAGATAGTACCTCTAAGATATTTTGATGATGTTATCAAAAAGCTTGAAAGTTAGTGTTATCTTAGATCACGGAACAGATCAAAGTCTAAATTTTTTCATCTAATCGAATAGATTGGCTTTATTAAATCAGCAATATCTGTCCAACACCTTGCTATTTCGTCCATTGTGTAGACTATGTGTATTATCTTTAATACAGATTGATAATCACCTTCTAGCTTGATATAATCATTCTTTAAGAAGGTGGATATTGTATTAAACTTATTGAAAAGAGTTACTACATGAGAGGACTTTTCCGTATCCTTGGTTATGAATCCCGATATTGATTTTTCTTGCATTTCCAGAATCAAGTAATTTGCGTCAATTATTTTTTCATATTTAATTTCATCGAAGAATCCTGATAATTGGGAGGACAATTTAGAAATAAGATCTCCTGCATTTTCCAAATGATTTGCCGCAATTCTATAATCTAAAATATCGATATTACTCAGATCCAGACTCGAAGCCAATCTGCGATCCATCATTGCCGTTCTAATTAATCGTACGATTAGAAAATATTGCCTATTCACTTCATCATCTCTTCCCCTCACAAGTAGATCGATATCGGTATCTCTAGTTTTCATAGCGTTAACTATATCCCGGTGCATGCCACTGACAATAGAGCTCATTTGTTTCAATATTTTTGAGATATTCATAGAGTGAGCGTCCAAGAGGAACTGGATGGTCATGTTTAGCCCGTCTTCGTCAACTATTTCAAGACCAATCAAATTTCGCATCGCTTTTTTTACGATTTCTCGATTGTTAAAATCGATTTGAGTTTTGCCGACTATCTTTATGAAGTCATAACCTAACAGATATGCTCCATATATCTGATTTATCAATTTGTCATGAGAAAGATCTGATAGGTGTATAGCTATTTCCTTGGTTTGACTATTTTTATCACTAGCGGGAAAGATCGTGATAGAATTATCATCGTTATTTTCGATAGATAGTATGTCTCCCTTTTTTAGACCTAGCGTCTTTATCCATTCGGCTGGCAATGACATCAGGACACTACTTCCAATTTTCTGTAAGCGTCGTTCGTTCTGAAACATACTAATTTAAATGCATATAAATTAATTAAACATTATTCTTATATTTTTCAAAATATTATATTATTGCATAGAATGACCTTAGAGATAAATCCACCCATTTCTATCGCCAAGGCCTATAGTCCAAGCCACATTACCGGATTCTATAGTGAGGTCAAAGGCGAATCTATTTTGAAACAAGGCTCTCTCGGGACAGGGATCTCCATTAGCAAGGGAGTAAGAACCACAGTCGAGCTCTATGATAGTGAAACGAACAATTTCATTATTCAAATCAACGGTGCCGTTTCGAAAGATGCTCTCGTTTCAAGATATATCATAAATGAATTCCTGAATAAAGTAAACAAAAAGTACTTTCTAAAAGTAAATCATGAAGTTGAAGTACCAATAGGATATGGAATTGGAACAAGTGGATCTGGAGCACTGAGTTTGTCGTATGCACTCAACGAAGCACTTTCATTGGGTCTTTCCGATATAGAATCGGCTCAGATAGCTCATAAGGCTGAGATAGAGAGCAAAACAGGTTTGGGTACGGTACTTTCAGAATTTTACGGAGGACTGTGTCTTCGGACAAAAGCAGGGGCGCCTGGTATTGGAAAAACAAGCGTGATAAAAATAAATAATTACAAAATCGCAATTTTCTGTTTTTCACCCATTTTTACCCGATATTTTATCGACAGAATCAGAAAGATATCAAACCATGAATGTAACAAGATGATTATGAAAGTCCTAAAGACAAAAAAGATCTCGGACTTCTTGGAACTATCATACCAGTTTTCAAAATCTTTGGGATATGCAAATACAAGTTGCAGTAGTCTGATTGATATTTTAGTACAGAACGGTTTTTCTGGAAGTACGGCTCTGTTTGGGCAAACCGTTTTCACAATAGTGAAAGAAAACGAACTAAGCACAATTGGCAAGATTTCAAAAAATTTCCCTGCGAGATTATATATTTCTGACATCGAAAATGAGGGCGCCAAAATTATTAGAAAAAATGACACATAAAATCCCATCAAATCATCCGAGAGCAAGTTCACTCATCATAAGAGAAAAATTGGTTGATGGATTCAATAAAGGAATCGTCGTTCCACAAGGACTAATTGCTCATGGTAGAGGTGAAGCATTTGATTATTTGCTGGGCGAGAAAACCACAAAATACGCATACGACGCTGAAAAAGTCGCAGTATGTATACTATTATTATCAGATAAATCAGCTATATCCATAAATGGTAATACTGCAGCATTATGTGCTAAAGATTTAGTCAAACTAAGTTATGTTACTAAATCAAGAATCGAAGTAAATATTTTTCATAGGAGTGTGGCAAGATCCAATGCAATAGCGCGGATATTAAGAAAAGAAGGTTCACACGAGGTACTGGGAGTGGACACTAAGGCAAAGTCCATAATCTATGGCATATCAAGTAACCGCAAGTTTGTAGATAAAGAAGGAATAATGGGCTCTGATACTGTCTTAGTTACATTAGAAGATGGTGACAGAACAGAAAGTCTAGTAAGGATGGGTAAGAAAGTCATTTCTGTCGATCTGAATCCGCTATCTAGAACGGCGATAGCATCTAACGTTACTATTATTGATAACATTGTGCGCGCAATACCAAATATGATAAGGTTATCAGAACAACTTGTCAAGAAGCAAAAGACATATTTACAGAGCCTGATTAAGAATTTTGATAACAAAGAAAATATACGTAACTCATTACTAGTAATTAAAAAGGGAATATGAAATGAGCAGTCAAAAAAAATCAAAAGTTACAATTTCTGAAATTTTGGACAAGAAAAGGAACAAGGAAAAAATAACAATGCTAACATCTTATGATTATTCTATATCTCGTATTTGTAATGAGACTAATTTGGACATAGTCCTGATAGGAGATAGTGCAGCGACCGTCATGCTGGGTTATGATTCGACAAGGAAGATTGGAATGACGGAAATGTTGACATTTTGCAAAGGGGTATCTAATGCAATAACGAGACCATTAATAGTTGCTGACATGCCATTTGGATCCTATCAAACAGGTTTAACGAATGCGATTAAAAACGCCCTTAAATTTCTGAGGTGTGGTTGTGACGCAGTTAAGGTAGAAGGTGGAACCGAAATTGTCGATATAATCAAGAATTTGACAGCCATTGGTGTTCCTGTAATGGGACATATAGGATTACAGCCTCAGACTACTCCGCTATACCATGGCTACAGCTCACAGGGAAAAACGGCCGAAGATGCATTAAAGCTAATTGGCGAAGCAAGGGCACTAGAAGAAGCTGGTGTTTTCAGCATTGTTCTTGAAAAAGTTACCAACGAAGTATCATCAATCATAGCTCAATCTGTTAAAGTACCAATAATAGGGATAGGATGTGGTCCCAATGTGGATGGACAAGTTTTGGTAATTCATGATATGTTGGGCCTGTATAAAGATATGGAGCCTAAGTTTGTAAAAAGGTATCTTGATTTGTCTGGACAAATATTTGATGCAATAAAAGAATACGAAAATGAAGTTAAATCTGGAAAGTTCCCGCAAGAAGAACATACATATCATATGAATGAAGAAGAGTTTACAAAACTTGAAGAAATGCTCAAAAGGGTCTAGGTATGATTAATTCAGAGAATTCTCGAAATCAAAAACATGTTTCGAAGGAAATCATAGGTCAAGAGAGCAATGTCCTGAAAGGAATGAATATCGTCCTTTGCATTACTGCAAGCGTTGCTGCCTACAAAGCAATAGATCTTAGTAGAATGCTGATGCGATATGGAGCAGAAGTCCACCCGGTGATGTCAAAATCAACCAATTCCAAGTTACTGACCGCAGAAATAATGAATTGGGCTACAGGAAACAAAACTATAACGGAATTAACATCAGAGCTTGAACATATCACCCTTGCCAATTATGGAAAATCGGATCTAATTCTTGTATATCCTTGCACTGCCAACACTCTGGGTAAATTTGCCAATGGAATAGAAGACAATCCAGTGACAACTGTTCTGAGTGTAGCATTCGGTTCAAAAATACCCATTGTTATTGCCCCTGCAATGCACGAGGCCATGTATGAAAATGTCATTATCGGAGATAACATAAACAAATTAAAGTCATTAGGAGTATCGGTATTAGAACCATCGATATCAGAAGATAAAGCCAAAGTCGTTTCTGCAGATAAGGTATTGCAATTTGTTATTAGTAAAATTGCAAATAAGAAAGGAAAAATTGAGCCGACAGTGAATGTATTGGTAACGGCAGGTTCGACTATTGAATATGTTGATTCGATTAGAATTTTGACCAACTTAAGCTCTGGAAAAATGGGTTTGAATATAGCACAACATTGTGCAGATAAAGGTTACAATGTAACTTTTGTTTACGGTCATGGTTCCTTGAATATGCAAGATGATTCAAGAATGAATATCGTAAGAGTTAAGACTACTGAAGAAATGCTAAAGGTCTTGAGAGAAAGAATTTCCAAAGAAAAGCAGCATATTGTCTTTCATGCTGCCGCAGTCGCTGATTTCACCGTGGCACATTCCGGAAAAAAATCTCCCGACAAAATGGATACTCGAAAAGGAACTACAGCTATTAAACTTATCCCAACTCCAAAAATTATCGACAGAATAAAGGATTTTGATAAGAAAATTTTCTTGGTGGCATTTAAAGCGGAATATGGTGTTTCAGAAGGGATATTGGTGAAAAAAGCTGTTGCTAAGCTTAAGGAGTGTAATGGTGATTTAATCGTAGCCAATGATGTTTCAAGAAAAGGATGCCACTTCGGTTCTGATACAAACGAGATCTACATAATAGATAAAGAAAAAAACATTATTCACATTCCACTTGAATCAAAGAAGGAAATAGCCAAAAAATTAGTAACGATAATTTCAAAAAAGCTTAACATTGGACATTAAGAGATTTTTGATTACAGAATTAGTAACTCCTTGGTAAATTTAGTTAGGGCTAAATCTTTGACACTGTCATTAACTATTACTGTGTCTTCAATTCTTACACCAAACTTGGAATTTATGTAAACACCAGGCTCAACTGTAACAACCATGCCTCTGGATAGTTTCTTTGGTTCATTTTGACGTATCCATGGTTGTTCGTGAACTTCCAAACCCACTCCATGTCCAGTAGAATGAATGAAATTGTCTCCATACCCTTCGTCTGATATTATTTTACGGCAGGCCTCGTCAACTTTTCCACACTCAATTCCTTCCTTTATATTTTCGAGCCCCTGTTGTTGAGATTTCCTGACAAGATCGTACACCTTGGACATTATAGGATCTGTCTTGTTTAAGGCAAATGTACGAGTGGCATCAGAAATATACCCCTTATATCTCAGTGTTAAGTCTATAACTACAAAGTCTCCATTGGCAAATTCCCTGTTTGATGTTTCGAAATGAGGTAGAGCACTATTTGGTCCACCAGCAATTATGAATGGATTTAAAGTATAAGGATAGCATGTAGAAGTTGCTTCCAGATTCATTGCTTCAAAGAGTAATTTTGACTGCAATTGTTTTTCGGTAAGTCCTGTTTTTATCTCCTCTTTGCATATTTCATATAGCTTGTCTATTATATGCGACGCCTCCTTGATTTTTTCAATTTCGTATTCATCTTTGATAATTCTTGAATTTCGAAATGGACCTTCATCCAAGACAAACTTACTGTTATCAGTTTGTGGTAAAATAGCTTGAATTGTTTCATAATCACTACAGTCAGAATAAAATCTTTGTTTTGTTAAGTAGGGTATTATTGATTTAATCAATCCTACGCCGCGCTCAGTAGTAATAATTTCAGAATATTTGGACTCATTTGATGCTCTGCTGCTTTCTAACTTGGGAACGAAGAGTTTGGTTTCATCAGGGGTGCATATGGCCACAGATTCCCCCCAAAAACCCGTCAAATAGAAAATATTTTCTGGTTTGAAAACCATCAATGCATTAAATCCGCTTCCAACTATTGAATCAAGGATTCTTTTGGCACGTTCGTTAGGCATAATTTAAGGCTAAATAAAATCATTTATGTCTTTTTCCAATTTTTACGTAATTATAAATATTGGCTATAATCTTTTCATGACTGTAATTGGAATACCTTGTAATGCTTCCCGGCCCAACTAACGTTCCTAATAGAGTTATTAACGCAATGCTTACTCCGATGATAAACCATCGAAGTGATGATTTTAGAAAATTATACAAAGATATCGTAAGTAAGACACAAAAAGTATTTGAGACCGAAAATGATATTGTAGTACTTACAACATCAGGTACCGGGGCCGTCGAAACTTCTGTTGTAAATCTAATAAAAAAGGATGATGTGGTGATCATACCAGTAAATGGAGAATTTAGTACCAGACTAGCCGATCTGATCGATAACTATGGTGGAAAAACTATCAGGATAAATTCACCGTATGGACAAAATCCACCAATAGAAAAAATACAAGAGGCTTTTGAAAAAAACTCCAAAGTTAAGGCGCTATACGTGGTTTACAATGAAACATCTACAGGCACTACTTTGAGATATTTATCCAAATTAGGTGATATCTGTAAGGCCCACGGAGCATTTTTTGTAGTTGATGCAGTCTCAATTCTCGGTGGCGATGAATTACCTGTGGATAAGTGGAATGTAGACATTTGTTTCACCGCAACTCAGAAAGCACTAGCTGCACCCCCGGGAATAGCCCCTATTTCTATAAGCAAGGAAGCAAAAAAATACATGATAGAGAATCCTCCGGCAAGTCAATATTTGAACCTAAAGCGATATTTCAAATACTACAATGACAGTTTTGAAACTCCTTTCACACCTGCCATTAGCCTTTTCTATGCTTATCAAGAGGCATTAAATATTATTCTCGAAGAAGGAATTCAAAATAGAATTGAGAGACACAGAAAATGTGCTAATGCATTCTATTCAGGACTGGAAGCCTTGGGTTTTACTCCATTTGCCGATGCAAATTCTAGAAGCAATGTTGTAATTGCAGTAAATTATCTTCCTGGTATTGATGATAAAAAATTTCGAGAGTTGATTTCATCTAAGTTTAAGGTATTGTTAGCAGGGGGATTCGGAGAGCTTAAGGGAAAGGTTTTTAGAGTAGGATGCATGGGTGAAGTAAGCAGTTACCACGTTATGAGAACTCTTTCTGCAATCTCATCATCAATGTCAATTCTGGGTGTGCCTCCCATTAAGGATGGATTATCAGTTGCAAACAATATACTGAGTCAATGATGGCAAGTTGTTAAGCTTAATATTATGGTAAACCGACAGCAAATTTCGTGACAATGGAAAAAGGATCGCTTATTCTTATAGACTATACTGCTAAAGTTAAGGATTCAGATGAAATTTTTGAGACCACTGTAGAGGAAAATGCAAAAAAATCTAATCTCTATGATCCAAGCATAAAATATGAACCCAGGTTAGTGTCAATAGGTGAAGGATGGATATTAAAGGGCCTAGATGAAATTCTATCAACGGCAAAACTCGGTGATGCTTTGGATGTTGATATACCTCCTGACAAGGCGTTTGGCATGAGAGATCCAAATAAGGTTAGAATGATACCACAAAGAAAATTCGGTGACAAGGCTGATGAAATTAAGGCTGGAGATGTAGTCGACATAGACGACAGACGAGGATTTGTCAGGTTCATCGGATCCGGACGAGTTCAGGTTGACTTCAATCATAGGTTAGCAGGAAAAACGCTAAATTATAATGTCAACATTCTAAAGATCTTACAAACTAACGAAGAGAAAGCAACTTCTCTTGTCAAAAGAAGACTCCTTGTTGATGGTGACAAAATTTCAATATCTTTTGATAAATCTGAAATGATCATTACCTTACCCGAGGAATCCTTTTTAACAGAGGGACTGCAGGTCATAAAAAAGGCAATATCAGCCGATTTGTTTAAGTTCATTCCGGCTATTGAGAGCATAAAATTTTTGGAAATTTACAATAAATCCAAGACTACATCAAAACCAAAGGAAGAACCAAAACCAAAGGAAGAACCAAAACCAAAGGAAGAACCAAAACCAAAGGAAGAACCAAAGTCACAAAAGAAATAGGATCTCTTACTATGGGTGTCTCCTAGGACATCGTAATCTAGATCCACCATTCTCTTACTTATTTAGATGACACTGACCGATTTTGCTATTTCTCTAGCCGATCCTTTATCCATTTTGATTTTGTTAAGGATAGTATACCTTTCAGGTCTGAGTGATTGAGCAATTAATAATGATTGTATGATTTGGTCTTCGGTTACATCAATCTCCTTTGCAGTAGTTGGAGCCTTAATATTCTGCAGTGTCTTGATGATGACAGCATGGTCCAATCCGTGAATTTTTGACATCATTATTGTACCAATTCCAACTCTCTCTCCATGCAAACCACAATTGGTCTTTGCTACATATTCTAGTGCATGGCTAAACAAGTGTTCGGAACCGGAACATGGTCTGCTACTACCAGCAATACAAGAGGCAACTCCGGCACTTATTAGTGCCTCTACAATCGTCCTTATGTTGGCACGACGGGACAATTTGCTAGAATTTTCAATTATTATCTTTGCACTCATATTTGCAAGATTTGCGGCGTAACTTCCAAAATATTCGTTATTATCATCTCTTGCGAGTTCCCAATCTTTAACCGCAGTGATTTTGCCAATAAGATCACCACATCCGCTAGCCTGGAGTCTATAAGGTGCTTCTGAAATGAGTTTAGTATCTGCTATTACTCCGATTGGGGCATGGGCCTTAAGTGAGTAAGGCTTATCTCTACCACGGATAGAGACAAAGGGACTTGAAATTCCATCATGTGACGCTGAAGTGGGTACGCTGATAAATGGAATGTTGAGATTATAAGAAATCATTTTTGCAACATCGACTGATCTTCCACCTCCCACGCCTACAATAAAATTGGGTTGCTCTTTTCTAACAAGTGATTGAGCAGAATTTATATCATTGATGGATGCATTTGGAGTCTCTATCCATTTATGCTTCAAAGATGAGCTGTCCAGAGCTTCCACACATTCTTTTCCCACTCTTGCTTTTACAGTATTTCCGGAGATGACGGCGACTATTGAGGTTTTATCATTTAAATCTCTTATGAATGATCCAAGTTGATAGATTACATCGTTACCAATTAGTATCTTTCTTGGTAATTCCATTAAATGATTGGGATCCGATGTCAATTAGTCTTGCTATATCATTGTTATATTTCATTTTATTTCTATCGCTTTGCAGTTAGAATCAATCGAGCCTTTAGTAGTTAGTTGTAACAGCTTGAAATATCCATAGATGTACACAGTGGATTGCAAGATGAATGATGTTTAAGAACCTTTATTTAGCTCATCATACATTCCAATGTACAAACTTCTGAATGAAGATAATATAATTTAGTGAAATATTGATATGTATGATAGAGTACAGGATGAAGATCGCAATCAAAACATTGTTGCCGCTATTCTAAATAACCTTCCGTCGGAATCCGAAATAACCAAAATAGAATACGAGGGACCATTTATTGTATTATATTCAAGAAAACCTACAACCCTTTTGGAAAATCAAGAAATCATTTCTAAAATGGTGAATACAATTAAAAAGAGAATAGTTATCAGAACAGATACCTCAATCAGGTCTTCTGAGGACTCGGTCAAACAAATAATTCGTTCTAGCACTTCTTATCCAAACACTATCTCTGAAATTTTTTTTGATCCTGCTCTCGGGGAGGCAACCATTTTTGTAAAGGATTTTAGAACTCTAACAGAACTCAGCCAATTAGAAATTCCACTAGTTGAAAAAACAGGTTGGAAATTAATTTATAGATATGTCCCAAGTGACTTGAAGCCCATTAGATTCATGAATCAAATATTACACAATTCGTCCGAAGAAAGAATGTATTTTTATAAACGAGTTGGTGAAAAAATATTTAGACAAAAGCTTGCTGGTTCTGAAGAAGCAAGTATTGTTTGTTTGGGCGGATTTTCAGAAATTGGTAGAAGCGCAATGTTGATCGTTACTCATGAAAGTAAGATAATCCTGGATTTTGGTATTAAGAGTTATCATCACGAAGACAATGACATTTTGCCACGATTAGATATTTATGGGATTGGCATGAATGAAATCGACGCGGTTATTATTTCCCACGCACATCTTGACCACTGTGGAGCTGTACCTATTTTATGCAAATATGGATATGATGGTCCGATATATTGCACTGAACCTACTTTTCCAATTATGATATCAATACTACAGGACTATGCTTCAAAGACCCAAGAGGCTTTATACTCGTCAAGGGATATTGAAAGATTAATTACTCAAGTAATTCCTCTTAATTTTGGAGCGGTCACCGATATCTCTCCAGACGTTAGAATAACTTTTGCAAATTCAGGACATATGATTGGTTCTGCCTCTACACACATGCATATTGGAAATGGTGATTACAATATACTGTATACCGGAGATTTAAAATTTGGTAGACTAAATACTGTGGACAACGCTTTTTGGAATTTCCCAAGAGCAGAAACGCTAGTAATAGAAAGTACGAACGGAAATAGAGACGATAGATTTGTTACTAGAGAAGTAGCGGACGAAAACCTAGTCAAAAGTATCAATTCGACCATTCAGGATGGTGGACGAATATTGATTCCTATCCCTGTCCTCGGTTTATCACAGGAAATTTGTGTCACCTTAGGAATGTTAAGGAGCGTCAATAAAATAAATCCTGAAAATATTTTTGTGGACCAAAAAATATTGGATATATTCTTTTTTTACGAGATGTATTCGGAATATCTATCAAAGATACTAAAGCAGCGAATAAGTGAGCGAACTGAAGATCCTCTTTATATCAACAGTCTTGTCAGTTTAGAACCATCTGTGAACTGGAATGGATCAATAATATTGTGTCCATCTTCAATGCTTACGGATGGTCCATCAATTACATATCTGAATCAAATAGCAAGCGATCCTCTGAGTAAGGTTATTCTATTATCCGAACAATTTCAGTCTACACCAGGAAGACTGCTCCAAGAAGGACAGCGTAATATTACTATAGGCGGTAATAATCTTGAAGTTAAGTGCAATATTGATGTGATACCAGGGTTTAGTATGCACAGTGATTACAATCAATTATTGGCTTACGTAAATCGATTGAAACCAAAGCTAAAAAAGGTAATTACTAATCATGGGGAAGGAAAGAAATGCCAAAACTTGTCAAATTCGATAAACAAGATATTCAAGGTACAAAGTTTCCATCCACTCGTTCAAGAATCAATCAAAGTATTGTGAGCTTGTAGCAGGATTATTTAAGATCCTGTACTCCTTTCCAAATCTTTACATCTGGCGGTGTAATTACTACTCGTTCTTCACCCAATCTTGCAATGTCTCCGCCCGCTGATTTAACAAAACTATACAAATCATCTATGGCCTTTCGTAGGGTTTCTATATCCTTCTGGGCCATGGGTGTTATTCGTACTATCAGAATCATGTGCTTTTTAGCATCATCTTTAATCGAATCAACATCGCTAATATCTTTTAGAGTTATGGCCTTAAGGTAAATAGGTTGATTTTGCAAGGTAGCACATCCTCTTCTTGATAGCTTGAGAGGGAAAAAGTCAAATAGTTATTCTGGTCAAATATTTTTAACTTGTAGCTTTATTTTTTGCAATTAAAGCGATGAAAAAACATAAGTAATTTCAAAAGAAAAGGTGTTATACTGCTTTTTATTAATTTTTAGTCTAAATAATTGAAATAATGTTCATTATTTGGTAAATATTGTATCTTCATCATCGACACTCGGTAGGAAAATTTAAGGTGGATAGGTTACTTAAGATTTAATATTTTGTGTAATTGACTGTGGTTGAACAATCGATCTCGAAATAACGTTGTTTATTGGAACAAAAAGGTATTCTGCTACATCTAGTTCTCCGATTCAATTAATAGACGATTTATTGTTGAATAAACACCGTTCAAATTGGTAATACAATGCGCTATGCCTTCAATATTATTTTCACTCATTTGAATGCCTTTGTTGTATTTTGTCTCAATCTTGTTCTTATCGGTTTCCAAATACATAGTATAGATTGTATGATATCTTTGAAGGGAACAATGATGAGTATATTGTCTGATCTCAAAGTTATTTATGTTTATCCCATCTATAACGCTTTTTTTCAATATTATGATTTTCTTAATAGGATCACCTTCCCAATGGTCAAGATCGTCATCGCGTTTAAATGTCATTTCTTTTCATATTCTAAAAATCTTACCCATTCTGGAAACCATAAATTATATTCTGAAATCCCGATACCCTTGGAGAGAATGGAAGGAGAATTATAAAATACCTTATTTGCGCCCAACTCTTTAGAAATCCTGGTATTTAGTTCCTCAAGTGAGGGCACTTGTCCAATATATTTATGAGCAATCAATTCTCTGTTGTGGGTATAGAGACCAACTTGTCGTCCGTCGACGGTTGGGACATAGCTGACGATAACAGAAACTGATTTGACGCCTACCTTTCTTAAATAATAAATAGTTTCCTTGGCAGTGATTCCAGTCTGAATTGTTCCTTGAATTAGACCAATATTTTTTTGGCTAATTTTGTGTTTGAGAATATATTTTAATGATTTTCCGGAAGTTATCATCTTATTCTTGCTAATATTCTCAGAAAAATCTATCATTCTATCGGAATCATCGTACCTATCATTTATTATAGCCTCACCTAAGTCAAATTTTGGAATATGATTCCTGTATTCTGCACTAAAGCCAAGAGTCATTGGTCTAGGATAATCGGGTTCTGCATATGCTGCATCAATATCGATGTTAGAGTGTGTAGAAAGAAAATCTGCCTGCACTTTTCCAATCCTCTTTCTGGTTTCATAAATTCCTTTTCCATTAATAGTAGCAGTAACATGAGACTCTCGGATGAATTCAAAGGGGTCTATCATTGTTCTCGTAGTGGGAAGGGATAGTATCTTTTGTTGACCATTTTCAACATCCATTTTGATTAATTGTCCTGGTCTTACATCTTCAAAATTCATGTTTGGAAAAGGGATGCGGAGCGAATTTTCTGAAGCTATTATGGAGACTGAATTGTTCTTGTCCGTACCACTTACAAGTGGTTTAAAGCCAGTAGAATCTCTATATGAATAGATCTTTCCATCATACATCATAGTTAGATTGCCCCTCAAATGTCTGTCCAAAAATTCACAAGCTTTTTCAGCATTCCCCTGATCTATTAATAATTTTTTAAAAATACAGTAAATCTTGTAAAGTGAATCGGCATTAGCCGCATCGCCCACAAGTGGATGCAGATGCAATTTTTCAATGTCAACAAAGAATCCGTCAAGTACTACACTTATCTTATTCATGCTTCTAAATCTAGGAGTTCTTTTGGATAAATAGCCTAATCCGATCATATATCTAAGGTTACTATTATCATTAACGCTTTTTGGAATTGAACTCTCTGCAGGAAATGGGCCAATACCGCTAGAAACCAAATTATCTATAATTATCTTCCAGTAAGCTTTTCCTCTATGTTGAAGCATCTGCAATGAATTAATGAAATACGAAGCTAGGATTTCTCTATCTGCTGTATAATTTGTAATTGCAAAGATGCCGGCCAATGATCAATACTAGATCTATAGAGAAATTAAATATTTTGTTTGGACCGATCCAGTTTTTGATGACGCAG
>Ga0209974_10000425_pt1 | contig 14065 bp, 15 predicted proteins | sample InoplaM3SPM_FD_187592 | JGI IMG/M metagenome (GOLD analysis project Ga0209974, IMG submission 187592) | Arabidopsis thaliana rhizosphere microbial communities from the Joint Genome Institute, USA, that affect carbon cycling - Inoculated... | ecosystem: Host-associated > Plants > Roots >...
AGCTGCATCAGTCTGAACATTTGGCGCCCCCCGAGCCTTTGTAGCTAGCCTAGCCACTTGGCCAGCGAAGTCGAGTCGGGTGTTAGGCGAAGCGTCGTCTGGTTAATGTCCGAAATGGGTCGAAAGCGGAAGTCCGCAAACGGCCATAAGCAGACCTTCGCCGGGCCGACCGAATGGTGGAACCCCGTGAGCCGGGGCGCCGAGCACGCGCACCTCAGCAAGCGGCAGGTCGAGCACCGATGCCGCCGGCGATCGAATGCCTCATTTCGTCAGTTCGACGATCGTGATGTCCTTGTAGAGCGCCTGGCTCGGCGGACCAGCGTGAATCTGAACGGCGATGACGCCGGTCGCGTCAATGGCTGGATCCGTCTCCGTGTAGTCGACCGTCTGGAAGCCATTGATCCAAAGCTGAATACGCCTGCCCTCGGCGCGGATGACATAGTCGTTCCAGTCGTTCGCCTTGACGACGGCCTTCATCTTTGCCTGGTCCGGTCCGCCTAGGACCTTGTTGCGCCGCGATTCGTCCCAGAGCGCGCCCCAATAGCCGACGGCCATGTCGGCCTGATAGCCGATGACCTCGTGGTTCCACGGAATCCTCTTGCTCCGGAACTGAATCCCGGCATTTGCCTGGTCGCCGCCGAGCAGCTTGACCTTGAGCCGCAGCTCGAAGTCGCCAAACGTGCGCGTCGTGCATAGAAACTCGTTTCTCGCGATCTCGTTGTCGAGCGTCCCGGCCACGATGGCGCCGTCCTCGACGCGGAAGATCTTGAGATTGCCCTCCCAGCCGTCGAGCGTCTTGCTGTCGAAGAGGGGCACGGCTTTCGGCGACGGCGCCCCCTGACCGGCAACCGTAGCGGCTGCGAGCGCGAGCGTGAGGATGAGCATGCAGGAGAGCGGCGACTGGAACGTTCGCATCAGGCGACTCCTGCCGAGGGTGATCATCATAGCTGCGGCTGCGACGGATCGCTCCTGATCCAGTTGTGCGCGGCGATCGAGTTCGGAGCGGGTCAGTTCGACCGTCTCAGTTCGGCCAGAAGCGGCCAATCGCTTAGTCCGATAGTTTTCGCTACGCTTGGGCCCATATCGATCGTCCATGGCAATGGGTGTTCGAATGCGCCAAAACTGGGCTGAAGAATTGCTCGCGGTCTCCGAGAGGTCGGATGAGAACCAATTAAAGCTCTTCCGATCACTTGTCGATGAGGTCGTTGGCAAGTGCAACATCGACGTCGCACGCACGTTGATGAAGACGTTTACCTCCAACCCGGACCATGGTTGGACGCAGGAAGGGGTCTACAACGTCCTGAGTTCCGCCGAGACGGGTGTCTATCTGCAAGCACTGCTTGAAGAGCTTCCGCGCCTGGTGTCGGAAGTGCCGCTATGGGCTGAAGTGCTGTTCGTTCGGGCCCAGTTCAAGCCCGAGATGGTGAGAGACATTGCTCAACGAATGCCACGATCGGTCCGTCGCGCGCTGCGTGAGGTTGTTTCTGCACCTTCGATCGAGCCGCCCGAGTTCAACCGGACCGAAATTCGCCGGCGGGCCGAGCGCGATGTCGAGCGCGGTCATGGACATGCCTTGGCGGAGCGAGTGGTTGTGGTGTTGATCGTCGCGGCGATCCTTTGGATGGCAGTTGCACGGCTAAGCGTAGATAGCTGTCTAGACGCGGGCGGACGATATGACTACTCGGCAAAACGTTGCGAATTTGGGGGTTGACGGACGACTGCTTCGGGTCGGAAGCGGTCTCGGGCTATCCGCGAGAGGCATGAGCATGTTGCAGCTATCGGATAAATGGGCGCCTCGGCTGTTAGCTCAGCCTGAAACGGGAATGGGATATCAGATCGTGCGCGTACGGCTTCATGATGGCCGTGAATTCGAACAGGCCACGGTGGTAGAAGGCGTCATTACCGACATTCAAGGGAAGAAAGAAATTCCATTCTCGGAAAATGAAATAGCCGATCTCATTGTGACCGGATACCCGCGCTAGGTCCGCATTAGGTCGCTCTGAGTCATTCGGCGACGACCTAGTTCGGCCAGCGCGAGCCGCGTGCGGTTGCGCAGCGAACCTGAGTGTGAGCTAGGGCTAGTTGAGCTCACCCGTTATGAGCCAATGTGCGCAGTCGGGGGGCAGCCGCGCCGCCGAGATCTTGTCGCAACGTGCGATCTCGTCGGCCGATAGGACGTCCCGCCACCTGCCGTTAGTCCCCCTGTTGAAGAACGTCTTGGGACCGTCCTTGAAGATCCTGTTGACCGCCGAACTTGTTGGAACCGCAGCACGCATGTACTCGAGGCTGCAATGTTCGAGCATCGCCGGCAGCCGGGCTTCATCGATGTGGATGCCGAGAAAGTGCGCAACGCGTCGAAGCTGCCGTTCAAGGTCATTAATGAGATCGTTAAAGTGCAGCAGCAGCACATTCGGCAGCCCGCGCACTTCCCACCAGCCACGGATGTGATCCCAGAAGGATGGCATCGGGAATCCTGGCAGGGCGTCGTGGTCGAGCCAATGCAGGTAATAGTCCCGCACGTCACGATCAATGGGCAAAATTGGTGGGCCACCACGATCTGGTGCGCCGTTCATCAGGTCGCGAGCTTCTTGCGTGAAACCCAGGTGATGGTTGAACACGCTCCAAATTACGTCCCGCGCATCGCGGCCTACATAAAGGTAGCGGACGCGCGGATCGATGACGAGCGCATCGCGTGGGAGGTGGCTCTTGATGCAGCGCCGGTGCCGCTGCGCCTCGAGTTGCACGAGCATCTCAGGGAAGGGCGCGGGCCCATCCAGCCAAGGAGAAAGACCGCCCCCGGGTTCGCCGTACAGACCCGGCTTCCCAGCGAAGATAGCTGGAAGACGAGTTGTTGCGTAAGGGTAGTTCCGGTTTTCGACCAGGTTACGACGACGATGTCGTCATCCCGGAACCGAAACCCATTCCAACGCGTGGAGTCGAATAGGACAGATTTCAGCTCGCGAGTCTTCTCCGGCCACTGGATACCGCTCGTATTCATGGCACCAATCACTCGGCTGCATCGCTGTGGGACAGCGCGCCAGGCATCTCGATTCCATCCCCCAACATTGGGCGGCAGGATTCGCCGGGCTCGTGCGGGCTGCTGAGCCGCTTATCGAGACATCTGGCCCACGTATTCAGCACTTCGCCCTCTTTTTGCCGTTCCCGCAGTCGGTCCATGTGGGCCTCGAACATCGGCTCAAGGCGTGATCGATCCGATCGTGCCCGCGCCGCGCGTCGAATAGCAATCGTCGCCAGCCGCCGTGGTTAGGCGGCCGCGATGCGTACATCTCCGATCCAGTTAGTTTTGCGACGCTCAAGGCGATCCGCAGTACCTTCGCCGTCAAAATTTATCGCTGTTCGAACGAAAGCGGACTGGTCGATGCCATCGAATGTGTTCACGTTGACGACGGCGTACAGATGGTCGTCGATTGCGCTGGTCACGAAAGGTACCGCACCGCAACGAGAACAGACAAAGAAGTCGGCGGTAGCTGTCCCAAACCTGTACTTCGAGACGAGGGACGGGTCACCAACCTCCGCGATAAGTTGTGAGTCACGATGCGAAGTCCAGCTTCCACCGTGCTTGGTGCAAAAGGTGCACCCACAAGCCCTAACCTTGATGTCCGTCAGACCTCCGGGCCAATCGAGGAAATAGCGAATATTTCCGCAGTGGCACTTCCCCTCGATGCGCATGATTGGTGGCCGTCTAACTACAATTTGGCCGCATGAATACGGCTTTGTAACACCGCGGAATTGCGGACCGCAAATGCAGCGGCCCTGAACGGCAGCTTCGGGTAGATAAGTTTGAGAAGATACGATGGCGTTACAGAATGACCAGGAGCGTTGCAATGACCCCCACCATCACCGCTTTTGAACGGTCGCCCGATCGCGGCAAGGGACTGGCGCGTGACATGCGCGTTCGCTGGGCGCTTGAAGAAGTGGGCCAGCCTTACGACGTTCGTCTTCTTTCGTTCAGTGAGATGAAGGAATCCGCGCATCGTATGCTTCATCCTTTTGGGCAGATTCCGACCTATGAAGAAGGCGATCTCGTCCTCTTCGAGTCGGGGGCGATCGTATTCCATATCGCGGAGCGCCATGCGGGGCTGCTGCCATACGATGCGAATGCCCGGGCGCGCGCGATCGCATGGATGTTTGCCGCGCTCAACACGGTGGAGCCGCCGATCGTTGATCGCTCAATGGCCACGATCCTGGAGCGCGACAAGACCTGGTATGAGGAGCGCTTGCCTATCCTCGAGGATCGCGTCCGTGTACGGCTGGATGAACTTTCCAGTCGGCTCGGGCGTGCCGACTGGCTCGACGATGCGTTCAGCGCCGGTGACCTCCTGATGGTGACGGTGCTGCGCAGGTTGAACGGATCGGGCATATTGGAGAAATACCCGAACCTCTCCGCCTATATCGCTCGTGGCGAAGCGCGGCCCGCCTACAAGCGTGCTTTCGACGATCAATTGGCGGTTTTCACCGGCAAGCCACCGACCGGCTGATAGACGTCCGTTCTGGGTCGAAACCATTGGCTCGCGGCATGCGGCATGCGGCATGCAGAGTGTCTGAAGCTGCTGTCTGTGCGTGCGCTGCAGCGCCTTGTTAGGCGGCGCATTGCTCTCCGCGTGCGACTAACTTCCGCTCGAGCTTTGCGTCGCCCGATACGATTGACTCTGCTTCACTGCCATAACCAGCGAATTTGCCCTTCAGCGAGCGACCGTTGGCAGAAAGCTGCACCATGATGAACCCATGTTGCCTAACGTCGCTTTCGGTATTGCGGTACTGCAACGTGAGTATGCGATCCTCGTAGAATCCGCCCTTGCAATCGAGTTTGAAGTGGCGTCCGTTGATGTCGAAGTCAACGGTGCCCACAACTCGCTTTCGCTTTAGTTGGAACTCAGCTTCGAGGTCGACGTGGACGGGGAACCCGGGCGCAGGTATGGGTTGGTCGAAGTGCCCCGTCCATCTCCCTTCGACGTTCGATCGCGTTGAGCCTCCCAGGACCTTGAGATCGCGATCGCCGAGCCACCTAGAAAGCGCAACAGTCACGATCGCTGCGAGGAGGCTAGCCACCCCGCCGATGAGCGCACCAACGATATCCGGGTTGGCTAGTTCGCTAGACATGTCCTTTTCCTTCGCTCGCTGCGCCGCCTAACGCCGGCGTTCAAGAGCGCCGAGCGCGCAGCGCGAAGGCGTCCCGTGGAACGCAGTGTTAGACGCCAATTCTTTAGCGTTCAACGCTTACGTCCTATGGGATTCTCTCGGGAAGCCTGCTGCCCGAGTTGTTGGGCGAGCCCGATGAGAATGCCTTCGGGACCCCGGATGTAGCAGAGCCGATACATGTTTTCGTACTGAACTACTTCACCCACGAGCTGCGCGCCGCGTTTGCCGAGCCGGACGAGCGTATGGTCGATGTCCTCGACGGTGAACATGACGCGTAGGTAACCGAGAGCGTTCACTGGGGCGCTGCGGTGATCGGCGACCACGGGCGGCGCGAGGAAGCGTGACAGCTCGAGTCGGCTGTGACCGTCCGGCGTACGCATCATGGCAATCTCGACGCGCATGTCGCGCAATCCAGTGACGCCATCTGCCCAGCCTCCTTCAACTGGGGCACGTCCCTCGAGCTCGAGACCAAGTTCGGTGAAGAACTCAATGGCGGCATCGATGTCTTCCACCACGATGCCGACGTTGTCCATACGCTTGACCGCCATGATGTCTCCTTGGCGTCCAACTGAATATAGGTGGACGAAACGCGTGGTCGAAACCCCGCATTTGGTCCGTAATATGCAGGTGGGCTGCCCCGCAACCCCATGAAGCTACTAGACCACGCGAGTTTTTAGAGGTCAATGAATCCAAGGACAACCACCGCGCAATATTTTTCCAACACACACTGGGTCACCCGGCGTATAACCCAGCAGACCGCTGCGTCTGCTGCTGTTAGCCTCCGCCGGGTTGGTGGGCCTCTGCGGGCATCCCATTCGCCATCAGTTGCTGAGGAGTCGTCTGCAATAGACGGCCGGCCTTCATCCTTTTGCGGTGCTGCAGCCACCGTCGCTGGCCGGCATCTTGGTCCGTCTTTCACTTTCAGAAGGGAGATAGCCATGAGTGATAACACCGCTCTTCGTCCGTTTGAAGTGAACATTCCGGAAGCGGAGCTCGTCGAGTTGCGCAAGCGCATCAATGCGACCAGGTGGCCCGAAAAGGAACCGGTCGCGGATCACTCGCAGGGTGTGCCGCTCGCGACAATGCAGAAGCTCGCCCGCTATTGGGCGACGGAGTACGACTGGCGCAAGGTCGAGGCCCGGCTGCAGGTCCTGCCACAATTCATCACCGAAATTGACGGCCTCGACATTCATTTCATCCACGTTCGCTCGAAGCATGAGAATGCCCTGCCGGTCATCGTCACACATGGATGGCCCGGCTCGGTCATCGAGCAGCTGAAGATTGTCGACCCGCTCGTCAATCCCACAGCGCATGGCGGCAAGGCATCGGACGCTTTCCATGTGGTGATTCCGTCGATGCCGGGCTACGGGTTTTCCGGGAAGCCGACAACGACCGGCTGGGACCAAGCCCGGATCGGACGGGCCTGGGCGGTGCTGATGAAGCGCCTTGGGTACACGCGATATGTGGCGCAGGGCGGGGATTGGGGCGCGATTGTCAACGACGTGATGGCCACGCAGGGACATCCGGAATTGATCGGTCTCCACACGAACCTGCCCAACGCGATTCCACCCGAAATCAACAAGGCGGCCGCGGCCGGCGGCCCGCCGCCGTCAGGTCTCTCGGCCGAGGAAAAGCGCGCGTACGAGACGATTGTCGCTTTGTACAAGACAATTCCAACACAGTTTTTTATGGGGTCGCGCCCGCAAACGCTTTACGGCGTCGCGGATTCACCCGTCGGCGTGGCAGCCTGGTTGCTCGACCACGACCCGATTAGTTTGCGGCTCATCGCACGGGCTTTCGACGGGGAGTCGACAGGCCTCACCCGCGACGATGTGCTCGACAACGCGACGCTGTTCTGGTTGACGAACACGACAATCTCTGCGGCGCGTCTCTATTGGGAGGGGTTCGCCAAGACCGACTTGGGACCCAAGAACATCACCATCCCAGTTGCGCTGAGCGTCTTTCCTGACGAGGTCTACCATACGCCGCGGACTTGGGCGGAGCGGGCCTATCCCAACCTCATCCATTACAATCAGCTCGACAAGGGCGGGCACTTCGCGGCGTGGGAACAGCCGAAGCTCTTGGTGGATGAGATGCGCGCAGGGCTGAAGTCGTTGCGGTAGCGTTGTTCAAAGGTCGTACGGTGGATGGCGCCAGACGTGCGCGCCATCCACCGTGTACAGAGCTCTCTCGCGACGGGCGCGCAATCCTGTTTACCCGTGCCGGCGGAGGCTTCGCCGATCTCTACCTGGTTCCAGTCAGCGAATAGCGCCCCTCCTCCTGACCTCTACTTCTTCTGCGGCTTCGGCACGTGCTGGTCAATCAGGACGGGGTTTCCGTCTGGATCGAGAAGCATCAGGCTTGCGGGGCCTGTTGTCGTGTCATCGGCTTCGCTCGTCAACGCGAGGCCACGATTCTTGAGCGTCTTCTGAATGTCCCTAACGTCGTCAAAGTCCGGCAACGCGTTGCCAGAACGGTCCCAGCCTGGATTGAAGGTCATGATGTTCTTGTCGAACATCCCCTGGAAAAGACCAATCGTGGAGGTATCGTTCTGGAGGATCAGCCAGTTCTTGGCTTGGTCGCCGCCAAACACCCGAAAGCCGAGCTTCTCGTAAAACGCACGTGACTTCGCAATGTCCTTGACGGCAAGGCTGACCGAGAAGTTGCCAAGGCGCATTGCATCACCTCCTGAGTTACTCGTGGGTACGGAGTTGGTTTCCTGCCCCATCGCGAGTCCACTGAGGCAGCACACAAGCATTCCCATTAAGAGTCGCGTCACAGAAGCCTCCTGTAAAGATAGCGTTGACTGGCGCCGCAAGCCCGCCTGAAACCCCGACCTCGACAGTCGCAGGCGCTGGACACCGTGTGTTGTTCGGTAGCACGGTCGCGCTCGTGGAAATTGTCGATTAGAGGAGCCCTTCGGACGAGAATTGACCAAACGTGCGGCAACCCTGGATCGATGAGGTGGCAACATGCCGGAGCTGGACGAATGGGAGAGCTTCTACCTGATCGTCGGAGGAGCGGCCGGTGCGCTGATCGGCTTGCAGTTCGTCGTCATGACGCTGATCGCCGAGAAACCCCCCGTGCGGACGGCGGAGTCCAGCGCAGCCTTCGGCACCCCGACGATAGTCCATTTCAGTGCCGCGTTGCTTCTGTCGGCTGTGCTGCGCGCGCCATGGCAAACCATCACCTCTCTTGCTGTTCTCTGGGGTCTCGCGGGCCTGGGCGGAGTGACGTACGGTGCAGTCGTCGTCCGACGGATGCGTAAGCAATCCACATATCAACCGGTGTTCGAGGACTGGTTGTTCCATGGCTGGCTGCCTCCGACTGCGTACGCGGTGCTCGCCGTATCGGCATTGGCCGCGCCCTCCCACCTGCGTGAAGCCCTGTTCGGGGTTGGAGGCGCGGTCCTGCTGCTGCTCTTCATCGGCATTCATAACGCCTGGGATGCCGTCGCCTACCTGGTGAACAGGCGGAACTCCCCGCGGTGAGCACCGGGCAGTTTGAAAAGTTAGACTGGCACGGCCTCGACGATGCTGACATCGGAGGTGGTCGGGACGACTCTGGTGAGTTCAAACCCTGCCCGGCTGAGTATCGTCCCGTACTCGCTCGGTGTACGCTCCTGGCCGCCAGGTGCAACCAGCATCATCATGTCAAGCATCTTGCCCGGATGCGGCGTATCACCCTCGGGCAGCACCATCTCGACAATCAACAGTCGCCCATTGCGATCAATGGCCTTGCGGCAGTTACGAAGGATCGTCTGGCATTGATCTTCATCCCAATCGTGAATGATGTGGGAGAGCACGTATGCATCGTGTCCGGCGGGCACGGTGTCGAAGAAGCTGCCGGAAGCGATAGACACCCGGTCCGCCATCCCCTGCGACGCCAGAAACGCTGGCGCTTCTGCGACGACATGCGGCAGATCAAAGAGGATGCCACGAGCGCGCGCATGTCGCTGCAAGATATGAACGAGCATGTTGCCCGTCGCCCCGCCCACATCGACGATGCTTCCGAAGGCATTGAAGTCATAGGCGGCCGCCACCGCAGGAGGTTCCGCTCCGTGGAAGCCGACCATCGTCTCGCTGAACAGTGACGCTTCCTCGGAGTGTTCGGCAAGGTACTCGAAGAGCGGCCGGCCCAGAGCCTCGTTCAGGCCTGGCTTGCCCGTCTCGAGCGAATACCGCAGTCGATCCCATGCTTGCCTCCCGATGGGACCGGCCAGGGTGAGAATCGTTGCCCGTGCCGATCCCGGCGCACCCTTCTTCAACGCTTCCCCCAGCGGGGTGAGTGCAAAGGTCCGGCTGTCGACCTCAGTCAAAACTCCCATGCCCGCGAGACTCCGCAGGAAGCGATAGAAGGCGGGAGCATTCATCCCCAGCTGGTTCGCCAACTGATCGGACGTCTTCGACCCGTCTCCCAGGCGATCGGCCAGCTCCAGCTGCGCCGCTACGAGGAGCATCTGCGATGCCCAGAATGCGGTTCCTGTTTGAATCAGCTGCGCGTGGGGTGGCAACGCGAATCCCGTCGAGCGATCTGACATTGCTGTTCCTTGTTTGAGGTCAGCCGGCATGACCCGCGACCGAGAGTCGCCGGTCGAGATCGAAAGCGGCGCTGATCAGTGCCAGGTGTGTGAACGCCTGCGGGAAGTTGCCGAGGTGCTGCGCCCGCGGGCCCAGCTCCTCGCCGTACAGTCCCACGTGATTCGCATAGCCGAGCATCTTCTCGAAGTAGAACCGCGCCTTTTGGAGATCGCCCATGCGGGAGAGACACTCGACGTACCAGAAGGAACACATCGAGAAGGTACCCTCCTGACCGGCGAGGCCGTCCGAGTAATCCTCCCCGAGACTGTAGCGATAGACGAGTGAGTCGCTCACCAGCTGCTGCTCGATGCCCTGCAGCGTGGCGATCCAGCGTGGGTCGGTCGGCGACACGAAACGCACCATGGGCATGAGCAGCGCCGCGGCGTCGAACGTGTGTGCGCCCGGGTACTGCACGAACCCGCGGCGCGTCGCGTCCCAGAAGCGCTCGTAGATGTCGCGGTAGATGGTGTCGCGTGCCTCGTACCAGCGTGATAACGGAGCCGGGAACGAGCGCTTCCTCGCGAGTCGAATGGCCCGATCGAGCGCGACCCAGCACATCACCCGCGAGTAGAGGAACTCCTGGCGCCCACCGCGCACCTCCCAGATGCTCTCGTCCTTTTCGCGCCAGTGCTCGCATACCCACCCGATCAGCCGGACGATGTTCAACCACGCGTCGTACCCGATCGAAGAACCATACTTGTCATACAAGTACACCGAATCCACCAACTCGCCGTAGATATCGAGCTGAAGGTGCGCGTAGGCGGCATTGCCAATGCGGACCGGACGCGAGCCCATGTAGCCGTCGAGGTGGTCCAGCGTCTCCTCGCGCATCACGGGACGACCGTCCATTGCATACATGACCTGTAGCGAGCCGTCTGGCTCCAGCTCCTGGGCGCGCGCCATCATCCAGCCCATGAATGCCGCAGCCTCGTCCGTGTAGCCGAGCCGCATTAGCCCATAGAGGGTAAAAGACGAGTCGCGGATCCACGTGTAGCGGTAGTCCCAGTTCCGCACGCCGCCGATCGTCTCGGGTAGCCCGAACGTGGGTGCGGCTACGATTGAGCCGTGCTCTCTGGAGGTGAGGAGTTTCAGCACGAGCGCGGAACGGTTCACCGTCTCACGCCAGCGACTCTTGTAGGTGCTGCGGGCGACCCAGCGGCGCCAGAAGTTCACGGTCTCCTTGAACGCCTCGGACACGTAATCGGGACGCGCACAGGGCGACGGCTCGCCAGCCTTCACCACCTCGAGGATGAACCACGCCGACTCTTCGCCGCCGAGCGTGAACTCGGCCACGGCCGCTCCCTCCGCAACCTGCATCGGGACCGACGAGCGCAGCCGCAGCGCCAGCTCGCGTGCGCCCGCGCGGCCGCAGAACAGGATTTCCGTGTCGCTGCGCCGCTCCACCGTGTGCGTGGCGCGGGCGTAGTCGAAGCGCGGGTCGCAGCGCATGCCGAAGCGCACCTCGCCACGGACCGTCTTCGCGCGACGCACCAGGTTGTGGGCCACGCCGGCATCCTCCACCGGCATGAAGTCGGACACTTCGGCCACGCCGCTGTCGGACAGGAACCGCGTGAGCAGCACGTTCGTGTCCGGCAGGTAAAGCTGCCTGTGCACCGCGTCGTCGAGTTGCGGCGCGATCTGGAAACGCCCGCCGCGCTGGGCGTCGAGGAGAGCGGCAAACACCGAGGGAGAGTCGAAGGATGGAAGGCACAGGAAGTCGATCGACCCGTCCTTGCCCACCAGCGCGACCGTGTGGAGGTCGCCGATGACGCCGTAGTCCTCGATGGGCGCGTAACGGTTTGCCATGAGACCCAAGGCCGCGGGCACTGAAGCCATCCCTGTTAGATCACATCTCCGCTTTTTTGCCAAGGTGAGGCGGCACTTGGGGCAGCCGGAGTGAGGCCATATCTAGCCATGACAGCGACCAATGCAAGGTTGTCCGGAGGGCTAGTGGCATTTACCACTGAAGCAATTTCCCGGAAGTACTGTTCGCCTATGTCTGGTGATTGCACGATGAGTGCGCGTGCCACCGAGGTGAAGGGGTTCGAGAAGGCATGTACCGTACCCTTGGGTGTGTGCATGCATTCGCCCGGTCCGAGATCTCGCGAAGTCGAACCAACCGTGTAGCGAAGCCTGCCGTCAAGAACGTAGACGCACTCTTCATTCCGCCTATGACCAATGCGCACCTCGGATGTACTCATTTCACGTTGTTCAAGCATATTCAGCCCACTGCGCGGCGTAGTGCCGCCCGAGCTAATGAGCGCGTCGAGTCGATGGTCGGCAACGGGGAATTCTCATTGTTCATGATCAGTGGGATCTCGGTGCACCCGAGCACGACTGCATCGCAGCCACGCTCTTTCATGCCCCCGATAACCCTCTGGAAATACTTCACTGCCTCGGGCTTGAATACACCACAAACCAGCTCCTCGAAGATGATGCGGTTGATTTCCGCGCGCTCCTCAGCATCCGGAAGCATGTATTCCAACCCCCGTTCCTCGAGCTTCTCCGGATAAACCTCGCTCTCGACCAAATAACGTGTTCCGGTGAGGCCGATTCGACGGAATCCGTGCTCGACGGCCTGCGCGGCGCCGACCGCGGCTATGTGCAGCCAGGGCAGTGGCGAACGCGACTCTATGTAGGGCAGAGCCTGATGGATAGTGTTGTCGGGGCAAATCAGGAAATCGGCTCCGATGCGCACAAGTTTGTTCGCGGAGGACAGCATCAGCTCGCCTACACCCTGCCAGTCCGCGCGGTAAACGCATTTCATGTACTCGGCGAGTGAGTGCGTATGCATCGACACTTCCGGGTGATCGTGCTCACCCATGAGCTCGGCGCCCTCTAAACAGATGGTGCGATAACACAGTGCCGCGCCTTCGGCGGAAGCCGCTACGATGCCGATGTGTTGCGTCATGAAGTGCCTCTGCTAAATCGGAGTCGAGCCGTGAACGATCTCGGTGAGTGTTGCCATGGCGGCTTGGTGCGCAGGGCTCGGCGCGTTTTGAATTGTTGCCGGACACATAGCCACGCTCCATATTTCGGTTGGTTGCCACAAGTGCGCGCGGCTACCAGTATAGGAAGCGTAATGAGCCAGCGGTACAAATGGATCAGGTCAGATCGCCCGCCAGCACCTGCGGGTGCTGGGTCCAGCTCGACCTAGGGCGGCTGATTGCCGAAGGTCGCGGCTTACTCAAACGGCGTGCAGCTTCCGACCGGTTCCCGCCTCAACCAAGGATCCATCGCCGATGTGGTTAACGTACTGACCGTGGGCCAGCTTGTAAGCCTTGCCAATGTCCCTGCGCTGAATATGTCCATCCAGATATGTTGATTCTTCGGACAAGGTGTAGACGTAGACCAGATCCTCGCGGCCGGCTTCATCGGCCACCTTGAACGAGTACGTCTGAGTCCAGGAGCTGTTCATTTCTTTGCTCTCTGCTTGAGGATCTGAGTGCCGGCGCTATTCCGGACCGTCTGCACACCCGGGGTTGGTTACGGACTTGTCGCGCCCCGCTTCGTGAAGATCCGTCTTCGCGGACTCAAAAAAATGGCGTGGAGCGATTAGATGCTCAGGTCGCATGTTCCGCAACCACATTCGCGTTCAGTACGGTTCGAGCGCGTAGTCAGGCGTCGCTTTCCCGCCGCTCGACACTTGGTCGACCCCTCTCAAACTTGGGTATCGCAGGATCGAGGCAATCCCACGGTTGAGCGCTTGCCACCCAGAAATTTGCCTCCGGCCTGAACCAACTGGGATCGTCCAAACTCGAAGCTCTCACGGCAAGGTACTCGACCGCAGCCGAAGTCGACGCAAACAACGGCGTGCCGCAACCGGAACAGAACTCCCGTTTCGCAATATTGCCGCTGTCAGCAACCTTCTCAAAATGCGCGGGTTGGCCCTTCGTCAACTTCACGACACCGCGTGCCATGATCAGGGTAGGCGAGAAGCCACTTCCGCCGGCGAGCTGGCAGTCGCGGCAATGGCAATTGAGCATTCGAAGTGGCAACGCGAGGCATTCATAGCGGATAGCGCCACACGCGCAGCCGCCGGTGAATGGAGTTGTGGTGCGCGTCAAGGCGATGCCTGCGCTCAGTTCGCCGGCGACACGACGTTCAAGGTACGAGGAGCTTCACGCCGACCGGCACCGTGCACGATTCTTGAATTCCAAGAACTCCCCCTTCGCTCTTGTTTAGTGCCCGCCGAAGGCGAGCGTGCCTGAGTCTAGTCCTGACATGACGTGGAGTGTGGGACTTGCCTTTCGGTAAGTCCTGGGCTACCGTAAGTGATGACTTACGCATCGGCACTCGCCGCACTCGCGGACCCGACGCGGCGC
>Ga0209974_10000426_pt1 | contig 14058 bp, 10 predicted proteins | sample InoplaM3SPM_FD_187592 | JGI IMG/M metagenome (GOLD analysis project Ga0209974, IMG submission 187592) | Arabidopsis thaliana rhizosphere microbial communities from the Joint Genome Institute, USA, that affect carbon cycling - Inoculated... | ecosystem: Host-associated > Plants > Roots >...
CCGCCAAACCCGCCACCACCGCCACCACCGCCACCCCGGCTGCCACCGCGGCCACCACCACCTCGACCACCCTTGTTACGGAAAGCATCGGCGCCGATATAGCCGACCGAGGTTTGCAATGGATCGGGTTCGCGCGGGCCGCCGCCCTTTTTGCCGCCGGCACCACCCTGTGGGCGAGGCGGTGCGCTACCGCCGGCACCAAAACCACCGCCGCCGCGCCCGAATCCGGCGCCGCCGGCCGGACCGCGCGGCTTTTGCACGAAACGCTTGTCGAAGGTTTGTTCCAACGGGTTGGGTATCTTGCTCGGGTCGAAGTCAAGATCTTCGTCATCGCGGTCGAAGTCGTTCTGCGAGGTGTCACGTGCCTGTGCCGGCACCGGGTTCGGCCCGCCGGCAGGACGAGGCCCATTGCGTGGGCCGCGGTCATTGCCTCGGCCACCACGGTCGTTGCGGTCGTTGCGCTGATTTCCGCGGTTGCCCCGTTCGTTGCCACGCTCGCTGTTGGCCCGAGGCTCGCCGGCCCCGCTGGCAAGCCGGCGGATGGTTCGCACATCGTTCTCGTCGAGATCGACCCACACACCGCGCTTCAGGCCTCGCGGCAGCACCACGGTGCCGTAGCGGATGCGAATAAGGCGGCTGACCGTGAGGCCGACTTCATCGAACAGCTTGCGCACCTCGCGGTTGCGGCCTTCTGTGATCACGACGCGATACCAGTGGTTGGCCCCTTCGCCACCGCCATCCTCGATCGACTTGAAGCTTGCCATCTGGCCTTCGACATTCACGCCGGCCAGCAACTCCGCCTTGTCTTCTTCGCTCAGTGTGCCCAGCACGCGCACGGCGTATTCACGCTCCACACCAAAGCGCGGGTGCATCAGCTGGTTGGCCAGTTCACCGGATGTCGTGAACAGCAGCAGACCTTCGGTGTTCAGGTCCAGGCGCCCCACCGACTGCCACTTGCCTTGCTGCAGGCGCGGCAGACGACGGAACACCGTGGGGCGGTTCTCCGGGTCGTCGTGCGTGACGACCTCGCCCACCGGCTTGTGATACGCAATGATGCGCGGCGGCGGCGGCACGATGCGTACGCGCACCGGTTTGCCCTTTACCTTGATCTGGTCACCGAACGAGATGCGTTGCCCCACATGCGCCGGCTCGTCGTTGACGGTGACATGACCGTCTTCGATCAGCTGTTCCATGTCACGTCGCGAACCGATTCCCGACTGGGCCAGCACCTTGTGCAACTTGGGCGCGTCGGGCTCGGGAGCCAGAACCCGCTTGTACTCTGGCGCGGCTTCGGCCGTATCTTGCTCTTCGGCAGCGGGCGCTTCCACGTCGAAATCGCCCGACAGCACCTGGGCGAATAGTTCGCCCGCCTGCGCCGCGGCTGTCTGCACCGTCGCCGCCCCTGCATCCCCGCCTCCTTCGCGCTCTTCGCCACGTGCGCGGTCCTTGCGCCCACGGCGGCGGTTTCTGGGCGATCGCGGGCGCTCTTCCGAGCCCACGACGACCCCCTCGCCTTCGCCCTCGCTCGGCTCAGCAGCGGCAAGCGGCTCAGCGGAAGACGCACGATCCACTGACGCCTCAGGGACGACAGCGGGTGCTGTCACCGCTTCAACAGGCGCCGGCGCGTCAGCTTCACTCTCGACCGGTTTCTTCGCGGCCGGCCGACGTTTGCGAGCCGGCTTGGCTGGCGCTTCTTCCAGGGCTTCAACGGCAACAGCCGCCCCACCCTCCTCGCCGACAGGCGCTTCAGCCTTGGGCGCGCGGCGGCGCCGTACGGGCTTGGCCTGTGCCTGCGAAGCGTCTGCGGGCGGGGCGGTCACGTCGGCCGGGGTGTCGTCGTCGGGTTGATTCATGCTTCGGGATCCATCGGAGCGGCATCGGCCGCAGGCTCGGGGTGAGAAAGGGAAGAGTCGTCTGCAGACAGAGGGTCCGCAAGAGGAGGTAGAGCAGCATCGACAGGAACTTCTGCCATCTCGGCGCGGGCAGCGGCGTCGACCCCGGTGGCTTCGTCCGCCGGCGCGGGCTCCACATCGGCAGGCTCCGCATCGAGGCCAAGAGCGGCCTGCGCCGGCTCTTCCAGCAAGGAAGGCTGGTCAGGCAGCGCTTCGGTCAGGGCAGCAGCGCCCAACGAAGCACCATCCAACATGGGCAATTGCTCCAGGCTGGCCAGGCCCAGGTCGTCGAGGAACTGTCTGGTGGTGGCATAAAGCGCCGGACGGCCGGGAGCTTCGCGGTAGCCGATGGCTTCGATCCAGTTCCGGTCTTCGAGCTGCTTGACGATCTGGCTGCTGACCGTGACGCCGCGAATGTCTTCGATGTCGCCACGCGTTACTGGCTGGCGGTAGGCAATGATGGCCAGGGTTTCCATCACGGCGCGGGAGTACTTGGGCGGCTTTTCGGGGTTGAGCCGGTCGAGGTAGTCGCGCATCTCAGGTCGGCTCTGGAAGCGCCAGCCGCTCGACAGCGCCACCAACTCCACGCCGCGGCCTTGCCAGTCGCGCATCAGCTCGTCGAGCAAGGCGCGCAGGCTGTCCGGGCCCAGTTCGTCGGCAAAGAGTGTGCGCATGTCCCTCAGCGGCAAGGGTTGTTGTGCACAGATGAGCGCGGTTTCGAGGACGCGCTTCGCATCCTGTGTGTTCATGGACTTTGTCTACATCCTCATTCGGGAGGGCCGGAGGGCTCTCTGGGATCGGGCTCTTTCACAGCAGCTTTTCGCACGGACGCCCGGTTGGCGGGTCCACATCAATGGCTGCTGAGTGGGTGACCTCAAGGTTCGAACCGTTCATCGCGGTGAACCACTCATCGCGCCGCTCTTGGCGCGGTCACTTCCGTTGGCAGGCGCAGTGCGCAGCGCGTCGAACGCTTTGATGCCAGGGAAGGGGTTGAGTCGCATTGTATAGAACCTCGTCAGGTGCCGCCATGCCTCGTATCTACCTGTTGCCAAGCCTGTGCCAAGTCGGCTGGCGGTTCAGCATCGAACCACAGTGCCTGACCCGTCTGTGGGTGCGTGAAACCCAGGCGTGCGGCATGAAGCGCCTGGCGCTGCAGGCCCAAGGCGGGGCGGCCACCATACATCTGATCACCCACCAGCGGATATCCGCGTGAGGCCAGGTGCACACGAATCTGGTGCGTTCGCCCAGTGTGCAGCTTGCAACGCACAGCACTCACCGGCCCTTCAGGTGTTTCGGCCACCGCCAGCCGCGTGACGTCGGTCTGCGCAGGCTTGCCGCTTGCCACCACCGCCATGCGCACGCGAGATTGAGGGTCGCGCGCCAGCGGTGCATCGATGCGGAACGATTCCTGCCCCAGATGCCCATGCACCAGCGCCAGGTACTCACGGTGCACCTCACGCGCGGCGATGGCGCGCACGAGCGCCGTCACGGCGGGCAAGGTTTTGCCCACCACCATCAAGCCCGAAGTGTCTTTGTCCAGGCGGTGGACGATGCCCGCGCGCGGCAGAGTCGCCGCTGCCACGTGGTGAGCCAACACCCCATTGAGCAAAGTACCCGACCAATTGCCGGCCGCCGGGTGAACCACCATGCCCGCCGGCTTGTTGATCACCATCAGGCTATCGTCTTCGAACACGATGGGCAGGGCCATGACCTCGGCCCGGAACGCCCGGCTCTCGGGTGTGGGCACCAGGTCGACGGCGATCTGCTGCCCGGCCAGCACCTTGCGCGAAGCGGAGTTCGCCACCACACCATCGACCGACACATGGCCTTGCTCGATCAAGCTTTGCAGGTGGCTGCGAGAAAACTCGTCGGCCATGGCCACCAAGGCCTTGTCGAGGCGCACACCATGCAACTCGCGGCCCACCATGGCTGTGCGGCGCTCGGGTGCGTCGTCGTCTTCGGGCTCTGCGAGCAGTGTGGGCTCCGTCTGCGGCAAGGGGTGAACCATATAATCTTTGCTCTCTTCTTCTCATTGGAAGCGCCGCTCCCGCGGTGCTACGAAGCTCATGAATCGCATTCGCTCGCTAGGCCGCGCCTGGAGCTTGGCATCGCTGGCTGTTTTGATGCTGCTGGCCGCCTGCGGGTCGACGCCAAAAGACGAAACCGCCAGCATGAGCGTGGAGAAATTGTATTCAGAGGCGAAAGAAGAGGCCGCTGCCGGCAGTTATGAACGTGCCAGCAAGCTGTACGAGCGCCTCGAAGGCCGCGCCGCTGGCACGCTGTTGTCGCAGCAAGCCCAACTCGAACGCGCCTACATCAACTACCGCACCGGCGAGAAGGCGCAGGCCCTGGCCATTGTCGAACGCTTCATCAAGCTGCACCCCACCAGCCCTGCCTTCGACTATGCGCTCTATCTGCAGGGAGTGATCAACTTCAATGACAACCTGGGGATCTTCGGCAACCTGGCCAACCAGGACCTGTCCGAACGTGACCAGCAGGCTTCACGTGATTCGTACCAGTCGTTCAAGCAGCTCGCCGAACAGTTTCCCAAGTCCAAGTACACCCCCGACGCGCTGGTGCGCATGCGCTACATCGTCAATTCGCTCGCGGCTTATGAGGTGCACGTGGCGCGCTACTACTTCCGGCGCGGTGCCTACCTGGCGGCGGTGAACCGCGCCCAGCAGACACTGCAAGAGTTCCAGCAGGCACCGGCAGCCGAAGAGGCACTGGCAATCATGGTGCAAAGCTACGACAAGCTCGGCCTTGAGCAGCTGCGTGACGACACCAACCGCGTGCTGCGCAAGAACTTCCCCAACAGCAGCTTCATCGCCGCGGCGCCAGCAGCGAAATAGGCAGCCGATCAGAACGGCAACGAGGCAGCCGATAGGCTTTCCAGCCAAGCCAAGGCCTCTGACTCACTCGCCAACCGTGCCATCGGTGGCATGGCCTCGCGCAAGCGGCGCCCATAGTTCATGCCTGCCATGCGCGGGTCGCAAATGACAAGCAAGCCGCGGTCGGTTTCGCTGCGGATCAGCCGCCCGGCCCCCTGCTTGAGAGAGACCGCAGCCTCGGCCACAAAATAGTCGGCAAACGGGTTGCGCCCTTCGCTCTCGAGCCGCTTGACGCGCGCCTCGACCAGCGGATCGTTCGGCGGGGGAAACGGCAGCTTGTCGATCAGCACGCACTGCAGCGCATCCCCCGGCACGTCGATGCCTTCCCAGAAGCTCTGTGAGCCGATCAGCACCGAGCGTGGTTGATTCAGAAACTGCTGCAGCAACTGCCGCTTGGGCGCACTGCCCTGCACCAGCACCTGGATGGCGTCACCCTCGGCTTCGAAAGTGTCACGCAACTTTTCGCCGATGGCCTGCAGCGCCCGCAGCGTGGTGGTGAGTACAAAGGTACGCCCACCCAGGGCGCGCGCGCAACGTGCGGCCAGCGTCGCCACCGCTCCCGGATGCCCCGGTTCGTTGGGCTTGGGGAAGCCCGCGGGAATGTAGAGCCGCGCGTGCGCCGGGTAGTCGAAGGGGCTGCCCACGCGCAAAGTGGTTGCATCGTCCAGGCCCGCCGACTCGGTGAACCAGCTCAAACGCTCATCGTCGCCCAGGGTGGCCGAGGTGAATATCCAGGCCTTGGGTGCGGCATCCATCTGCTCGCGCAGGGCTTCGCGGATGTCGAGCGGTGACTCGACCATTCGCGCCTGGTGGGTGGACAGGTCGATCCATCGCACCCGCCCCGGTGTCACCTTGCCGGCGAAGAGCGCAGCCTGGCGCACGAACAGCGCGGCGCGCTCGGCCAGCTTGGTGAAGTCGGGCGCGAGTTCATCCACCGACTCCAGGCCCAGCTTGGCGCAGTCGCATGCTGCAGCGACTGCATGCAGGGCTTCAATGAAGTCGCCGCGCTCGGCGCGCTCTTCCCAGCGCAGCTTGAGCGAGCCACGGACTTCTCGCATGGCCCCGGCGGCCGCCAACCGCAGGTCACGCGCAGCACGGTCGCAGTCCGCGGCCAGGTCTTGCCATGCGAGCAGGCCACGCGCGTGCTGCAGGCCGGCCCCCAGCATGTCGCGCGCAAAGTCGATCACCTGGGCGCTGCCGAGTGTGGTGCCGAGGAACTGCACGCCCGCCTCGGCGAGCTGGTGCGCCTCGTCAAAGACCGCTACCTCGACGCTCGGCAGTAACTCGGCCACGCCGCTGTCGCGCAGCGCCATGTCGGCGAAGAAGAGATGGTGGTTGACCACCACGAGATCGGCGGCCATGGCATCGCGGCGAGCCTTCATCACGTGGCACTGGCGGTACTCCGGGCACTCGCTGCCCAGGCAGTTTTCGCGCGTGGAGGTGACGAGCGGGATGACGCTGGAGCGCTCGTCCAGCCCTTCCAGTTCGGCAAGATCGCCGCTTTGTGTACTGCGAGCCCACACCTCGATCTTCGCCAGCGTGCGAACCGCCCAGCGATCGGGCAGCTGAGCCGAATGACGCACCAGGCTGAGCCGATGCTGGCACAGGTAGCTCGCGCGGCCCTTGAGCAAGGCAAGGGTCACAGGCAGCTGCAAGGCATCGCGCAAGCGCGGCAGATCCCGCAAAAAGAGCTGGTCCTGCAGGCTCTTGGTGGCTGTACTGACAAGGGCTCGCTTGCCCGAGAGCAGCGTGGGCACGAGGTAAGCGAAGGTTTTGCCAACACCCGTACCGGCTTCGGCCACCAACGCACGGCGCTCGTCAATGGCGGCCGCCACGTCTTGGGCCATGCGCTGTTGCACCTCGCGCTCGACGTACCGCTCGTCGGCCTGCGCCAGTACCCCGCCGGGCGCAAAGGCCTGCGCCACCGCCTCTCGCAACGCCGTCATCCAAAGCACCCCATGGGCAAGCAAAGCGATGCCCCCACCAAGCCACGCCCAAGGCACGGGTTCCTCGGCCCCATACGTGGCGCCCCGTGGGGGCCGAGGCCGGACACAGACAGTCCGGGGGACTGTTTTCGCCGGACGAGGAGCTGGGGCACCTGGACCAGCGCGGCCTGCAAGGCGGTGCGAAGCGACTTGGGGGGCGTCATCAAGCGGGCTCAGGCGGCTCGAGCCGAGCTTCGAGCTTTGAAATCTGGTCGCGCAAAACGAGACGCCGTTTCTTCAATCGGCGCAGCGCCAGGTCATCGGCGGGGCGCTCATCGGATGTTTGATCGATGAGCGAATCAAGGTCGGCATGCTCCATGCGGAGCTCGATCAGTCGGCGCTGTGGCGAATGCAGGTTGTCATCCATGAAAGCGCGATTGAGAGCAGAGAAGCAAAGCGATTATAGTTTTCGACCATGAGCACCCCCCCAGGTTATCGGTTGTCGGCGGCCACCGGCATTCACCGCGGCGACCGCGCCTACCAACAAGACCAAGTTGAAATCCTGCCTCACCACCGGGTTCCAGGCTGCGCGCTGGCCGTGCTGGCAGACGGCATGGGCGGCAAGAGCGGGGGTCGCAAGGCTGCCGACCAGGTGATTCTGACCGCACGGCAATTGTTCGAGCGCTACAGCCCCAACCAGGACGACCCTTCCGAGCTGCTCAAGCAACTGGTCCTGGAAGCGCACCTGATGATCAAGCTCACCGCCATCACCGCCGAAGAAGAGCCACACAGCACGGTGACGGCCTTTCTGATCAGCCCGTCGCGCGAATGCGACCTGATCCACGCCGGCGACTCGCGCATCTACCACTTCCGCGGTCCCGACATGGTCAAGCGCACCATCGACCACTCTTTCGTGCAGCGCCTGGTCGACGAAGGCCAGATCACCGAAGACGAGGCCAACAGCCACCCGCAGTCGAACCTGCTCACCGGATGCCTGGGCACCTTTCAAGACCCTCCCCTGACCCTGCATCACATCGATCGGCTGGAGATCGGCGACACCATGCTCGCCTGCAGCGACGGCCTCTGGCACTACTTCACGCCCAAGGAGTTGGGTGCCATCGTGCACACCTTGCCGCCGCGTGAAGCGAGCGAAATGTTGGTCAGCAAGGCGAGGCAGCGCGCGCGCGGGTCCGGTGACAACCTTTCGCTGGCCCTGGTACGCCTGGACCCGCTCGGCTGATCTTCTTCAGGGCGCCACCGCGCTTGGCGGCACGGGCAGCGGCTTCACAACCTTGCCCGCTGCGCGTTCGGCATTGCGCTTCGCCACCGCTTCGCGGTGCGCCTGAATCTCGCGCTGGCGCGCCTCGAAGTCTTCGCGCTTGCGTTTCTCGGCGGGGCGGCGGTCCGGCACTGAGGCTTTGGGAGACGGCGGCGTCACCGGTCTGGGTGTGACCACTCGCGGTGGTTTGCCCTCCGACGGCGTGGGCGGCTTGTCGCCCCTCGCCTGTGCGGCTTTCGCTTTGTCGGCCAAGCGCTGGGTCTGGGCCTGAGCGCGTTGTCGGCGTTGCACGTCGTCCAGCGCCTGCTCCTGCGCGCGCACGCCTTGCAGGGCCTCCTGCTTGTCGGCGCGGGCCTTTTCCAGACACGAGGTCACGACGAACTGCTTGAGGCAGGCTTGCTCGCGTTGGGCGTGCTGCGATTCGATGGCCTCACGCTGGCGCTTGAGCGCATCTCGCTGCGATTCATCGTTGGCATACGCCAAGCCGCACAGCGCCAACAGAAGCCAAACCGGGCGGGTGTTCATGTCAAGGAGGTGTCCACATCGCGGCGCGCCAGCGCCAGGAACTCGGTCGACTGCATTTCGTTCAGGCGCGACACCGTGCGCGGAAACTCGTGCGCCAGAGGGCCCTCGGTGTACAGCACCTCGGGTGCGACCTCGGCTGACATGATGAGCTTGACGCGCCGGTCATAGAGCACATCCACCAACCAGGTGAAACGCCGCGCCTCCGACGCCAAACGCGGTGACATCTGCGGCACGTCGGACAACAGCACGGTGTGGAACTGCGTCGCCAGCTCCAGGTAGTCGTTCTGCGAGCGCGGGCCACCGCACAACTGCTTGAAATCGAACCACACCACGCCTCCGGCCTTGCGGCGCGCATGCAACTCGCGGTGTTCGATGTGAAGCACCGGTGCCTCGTCCCGACTCTCGGCGAGGCGGTCGAAGGCCTCGGTCATGGCGACATCGGCAGCTTTTCCGAGCGGCGCGTGATACATGGCCACCTGCTCCAGCGTACGCCGGCGGTAGTCGGTGCCGTTGTCCACGCAGATCACCTCCATCTTCTCCTTCAACAGCTCGATGGCCGGCAGGATACGGTCGCGGTGCAAGCCATTCGGGTACAAGTCGTCGGGCTTGAAGTTGGAGGTGGTGACGATGCTCACGCGGTGCTCGAACAGCGACTCCAGCAGGCGGTGAAGAATCATCGCGTCGGTGACATCGGCGACGTGGAATTCGTCGAAGCAGATCAGCCGGTAGCGGCGCGCAATGCGTTTGCCCAGCTCATGCAGCGGGTTGACCGTGCCCTTCAGTTCAGACAACTCACGGTGCACCTCGCGCATGAACTCGTGAAAGTGCAGCCGTGTCTTGCGTGTGAGCGGCACGGCGTTGAAGAAGCAGTCCATCAGAAAGCTCTTGCCCCGCCCCACCCCGCCGTGCATGTACACGCCGCGCGGGATCGGCGGGCGCGCAATCAGCTTGGTCAGCGCGTTGCCGCGGCGGGCCTTGTAGTCGGCCCACTCGGTCTCGCAGCGCTCCAACGCATCAACAGCCCTGAGTTGCGCGGCGTCTGGCAGGTACCCGCGCTCCGCCAGGGTCTGTTGGTAGAGCGCTCTGACACCCACGTCAGAAATTCAACGTGCGCTTGTCGACGGCGAGCGCCGCTTCCTTGGTAGCTTCGCTCAGGCTCGGGTGGGCGTGACAGATCCGCGCGATGTCTTCGGCCGACGCCTTGAACTCCATGGCCACCACGGCTTCGGCAATCAGCTCCGAAGCGAACGGTCCGACGATGTGCACGCCGAGAATCTCATCGGTCTTGGCGTCGGCCAGAAACTTCACCATTCCGGTGGTGTCTCCCAGTGCGCGCGCACGGCCGTTGGCCATGAACGGGAACGTGCCGGCCTTGTAGGCGCGGCCCTCGGCCTTGAGCTGCTGTTCGGTCTGACCGACCCAGGCGATCTCGGGCGAGGTGTAGATCACCCAGGGAATGGTGTTGAAGTTGACGTGACCATGCTGGCCGGCGATGCGCTCGGCCACGGCCACACCCTCTTCTTCGGCCTTGTGGGCGAGCATCGGGCCACGCACCACGTCACCCACTGCCCACACATTGGGCAGGTTGGTCTTGCACTTGTCATCGACCACGATGGCGCCGCGTTCGTCGAGCTTCAGGCCCACGGCTTCATGGTTCAGGCCGATGGTGTTCGGCACACGCCCGATCGAGACGATGAGCTTGTCGACATCCAGCGTCTGCGCTTCACCCTTGGCGTTGGCATAGGCAACGCTCACGCCCTTCTTGCCGGTTTTCACTTCGGAGATTTTCACGCCCAGCTCGACCTTGAGGCCTTGCTTGGCGAAGGCCTTCTGTGCCTCCTTGGCGATCTGTTCATCTACCACGCCCAGGAATGCGGGCAAGGCTTCGAGCACGGTCACGTCGGCACCGAGCCGGCGCCACACGGAACCCATTTCGAGGCCGATCACGCCGGAGCCAATCACGCCCAGCTTCTTCGGCACCGCCGGAATGCGCAGCGCGCCGTCATTGGAGAGGATGTTCTCCTCGTCGAACGCCGCGCCGGGCAGCGCACGGGGGTTGGACCCCGTGGCCAGGATGATGTGCTTGCCGGTGATGGCTTCTTCTGCCGTGCCGGCCACTTTGATTTCGTACGCGCCGTCGGCCGCTTTGACGAAGGAACCTCGCCCATGGAAGAAGCTGACCTTGTTCTTCTTGAACAGGTACAGGATGCCGTCGTTGTTCTGCTTCACGACGGTGTCCTTGCGGCCCAGCATCTTCGCGATGTCGATGCTCAGGTTGGACAGGCCGATGCCATGGTCGGCGAAGTGGTGGCCAGCGTGCTCGAAGTGCTCGCTCGACTGGAGCAAGGCCTTCGAAGGGATGCAGCCGATGTTGGTGCAGGTGCCGCCCGGTGCGGGGCCGCCCTTGCTGTTTTTCCACTCGTCGATGCAGGCGGTGTTGAAACCCAGCTGCGCGGCGCGAATGGCGGCGATGTAGCCACCGGGGCCGCCGCCGATCACGATGACGTCAAATTGTTTGCTGGCCATCGTGCGTCCTCAGATGTCGAACAACAGGCGGGCCGGGTCTTCCAGCGCCTCTTTCATGGCCACCAGGCCCAGCACGGCTTCGCGGCCGTCGATGATGCGGTGGTCGTAGCTCATCGCCAGGTAGTTCATCGGCCGGATCACGATCTGGCCGTTCTCGACCACGGCGCGGTCTTTGGTGGCGTGCACCCCCAGAATGGCCGACTGCGGCGGGTTGATGATGGGTGTGGACAGCATCGAGCCGAAGGTGCCGCCGTTGGAGATGGAGAAGGTGCCACCGGTCAGGTCATCAAGCGAGAGCTTGCCTTCCTTGGCCTTGTTGCCGAACTCGGCGATCTTCTTCTCGATGTCGGCAAAGCTCATCTGGTCGGCGTTGCGCAGGATGGGCACCACCAGGCCACGCGGCGAACCAACTGCGATGCCGATGTCGAAGAAGCCGTGGTAGACGATGTCGTTGCCGTCCACCGAGGCGTTGATGACGGGGTAGCGCTTGAGGGCCGCCACCGCAGCCTTCACGAAGAAGCTCATGAAGCCGAGCTTCACGCCGTGCTCCTTTTCGAACTTCTCCTGGAACTTCTTGCGCATCTCCATCACCGGCGCCATGTTCACTTCGTTGAACGTGGTCAGGATGGCGTTGGTGGCTTGCGACTGCAGCAGCCGCTCTGCCACGCGGGCACGCAGGCGGCTCATCGGCACGCGCTGCTCAGGGCGGTCACCCAGGTTGGCCGCAAGCGGGGCGGCCACGCTCGGCAGCGGTTTGGCCACTGCAGGTGCGGCCGGAGTGGCCACAGGAGCGGCAACAGCTGGTTTGGCGGGTGTCGACAACGCGCCCAGCACGTCGCCCTTGGTCACGCGGCCATCCTTGCCGGTACCCGGTACTGAACCTGCGGCGAGCTTGTTGTCGGCCATCAGCTTGGCGGCTGCAGGCATGGCCACATCGCTCTTGCTGCCTCCGGAAACGGCGGCTGCGGCGGTTGGCGCCGGCGCGCTCGTCGCCGGAGCGGCTTTCACTTCCAGCGGGCTGATCTGCGCCGCGGCTTCGGTGTCGATCTTGGCAATGACTTCGTCGCTGACGCAGCTCTCGCCATCGCCCTTCACCAGTTGCGCCATCACTCCGGCCGCGGGTGCCGGCACTTCGAGCACGACCTTGTCGGTTTCGATCTCGATCAGGATTTCATCCAGCGCCACGGCTTCGCCGGGCTTCTTCTTCCACTGCAGCAAAGTGGCTTCTGCCACTGATTCTGAGAGCTGCGGAACCTTGACTTCTACGATTGCCATTTCAATACTTTCTGTTGTTCACCCCGCGCTGATGGCCGCACACATGCGGCCGAGCGCACGAAGCGATGCCGGCGCAGGGCGGCCGGCATCGCTTGCTGGAAGCATCACTTGCTGAGGACGAAGCCCTTGAGCTTGCTGAACGCCTGGTCCAGCAGCGCCTTTTGCTGCTCCTGGTGCAGGTGGGCGTAGCCCACTGCCGGCGATGCCGAGGCCGGGCGCCCGGCATAGCCGAGTTTCTGGCCTTCGAGCATGTTCTCGTGGATGTAGTGCTGCACGAAGAACCAGGCACCCTGGTTCTGAGGCTCGTCCTGGCACCACACCACGTCAGTCGCGTTGGGAAACTTCTTCAGCTCGGAGGCAAACGCCTTGTGCGGGAAGGGGTAGAGCTGTTCCACGCGCACGATCACGGTGTCCCAGGCCTTCTTCTCGTCGCGGCGCTTGATCAGGTCGTAAGCCACCTTGCCGGAGCAGGCGATCACGCGTTTGACCTTGTCGTTGTCGATCTCTTCGCGGGCCGGGCCGATCACCGTGCGGAATTCACCTTTGGTGAATTCGGAGAGTGGCGACGAGGCGTCCTTGGCGCGCAGCAGCGACTTGGGCGTCATGATGACCAGCGGCTTGCGGAACATGCGCACCATTTGCCGGCGCAGCAGATGGAAGATTTGGCTCGCCGTGGTGGGCTGCACCACCTGCATGTTGTTGTCGGCCGCCAGCTGCATGAATCGCTCCAGGCGCGCCGACGAGTGCTCAGGCCCCTGGCCTTCATAGCCGTGGGGCAGCATCAGCGTGAGACCGTTGGCGCGGCCCCATTTCACTTCGCCTGAGGCGATGAACTGGTCGATCACCACCTGAGCGCCATTGACGAAGTCACCGAACTGCGCTTCCCAGATCACCAGCGTGTTGGGGTCGGCTGACGCGTAGCCGTATTCGAAGCCGAGCACGGCTTCTTCGGACAGCAGCGAGTCGATCACGACGAAAGGAGCCTGGTTGTCAGCGATGTGCTGCAGCGGCGTCCAGGTGCCTTCATCCCACTTCTCGCGGTTCTGGTCGTGCAACACGGAGTGGCGGTGAGTGAAGGTGCCACGGCCGCAGTCTTCACCCGACAGGCGCACCGGATACCCGCTGGCCACCAGCGAGGCGTAGGCGAAATGCTCGGCCATGCCCCAGTCGACGTTGATTTCGCCGCGGCCCATGGCGGCACGGTCGGCCAGCACCTTCTCGACCAGCGGGTGGGCCTTGAAGTTGACCGGCAAGGCCGTGATGCGTTCGGCCAGCCGCTTGATCTCGGTGAGCGGCAACGCGGTATCGGCCGAGTCGGTCCACTTCTTGTTGAGGAAGGGCGACCAGTCAACGGCGTACTTGCTCTTGTAGTTGGTCAGCACCGGGTCCACCGTGTGCTTGCCGGCTTCCATCGCAGCGCGGAAGGCCTTGACCATTTCGTCCGGCCCTTCGGCGGGCAGCACGTTCTGCGCCACCAGCTTGTCACCGTACAGCTTGCGCGTGCCCGGGTGCTGGCCGATCTTCTTGTACATCAGCGGCTGGGTCAGCGAGGGCGTGTCCTGCTCGTTGTGGCCGAGCTTGCGGAAGCAGACGATGTCGACCACCACGTCCTTCTTGAACTCCTGGCGGTAGTCGAGCGCGAGCTGGGTGGACAACACCACGGCCTCGGGATCGTCGCCATTCACGTGCAGCACCGGCGCCTCGATCATCTTGACGACGTCGGTGCAATACAGCGTGGAGCGCGT
>Ga0209974_10000427_pt1 | contig 14041 bp, 13 predicted proteins | sample InoplaM3SPM_FD_187592 | JGI IMG/M metagenome (GOLD analysis project Ga0209974, IMG submission 187592) | Arabidopsis thaliana rhizosphere microbial communities from the Joint Genome Institute, USA, that affect carbon cycling - Inoculated... | ecosystem: Host-associated > Plants > Roots >...
GGCCCCGCCTCGACGTAGTGCGGGACGAGGTCCAGGCCGGGGGTTGGCGGCCTCCACGGCTCCGCCATACCCACCGCGAAGACGGCGATCCCGCAGGTGTAGTCACCGTCGGGCGTGCTGAGCACGAACCGGCCGTCATCGGTCCGGCTGGTGGACTGCCACGGGCAGCTGTACCGGATCTGCAGGTTGGCCCGCGCCACGAAGGTGGCGAGGTTCTCCTCCATGTTCGCGCGGCTCGGGAACGACGAGCTGCCATCCATCAGGGTCGGCATGATCGAGCGCAACGACTGGTCGTCCGAGACGATGCTGTTCCAGTCGTACCACTCCCCCGCTCGTCCGGCGGGATCGCCGAGGGCGTAGGGCTTCGTCCAGCTCAACAGGCGCTGGTAGATCGGCAGGCGGCGGAACATTCCGCCCGGCGACGGATCGGCGCTGATCGTCGCGTGAGCGATCCCGAGCCGGTCGAGCTCGTGGCTGAACTGGATCGCGCCGGGTCCGCTCCCGACCACCACCACCGGGTACTCCCCCGGCGGGAAGGGCCGCTGCTCGACCCCGGCCTTCGCGGTCGCTCGCGGCATGCGTCTACCCCGAATGCTGGTTGGCGATGCTCAGCCGTCGAGCCATGGCCACGAGCATGCGGTACATGACGCTCGGATGCTTGTCCAGGAAATCGTGGAGGCCAGGCCCCGCCAGCACGAGGCAGCGCAATGGAGTGACTGCGGTCACGTCGGCGGTCGGCGCGGTTCCGAGGAGCAGCGACATCTCACCGAAGAAATCGCCGCGGCCGATGCTTGCGCGCTCCTCGCCGTTGATCTTCACGGACGCCTCGCCGTCGACCACCACGTAGAAGTTCGAGCCGCTGATCCCCTGCCGCAGGATCCGCTGGCCGGGGGCGAACGTCGTCTCCTCGAAGGTGTGGCTGATCGCCTCGAGCTGCGGTCCGCCGAGGTCTGCGAAGAGGCTCAGCGACGAGAGGAGCTCGAGCGCGTCGTCGGGCATGGCGGCCATGGTAGCGGCCGCGTGTTGAGGGTGCCTGTAATGCGGCCAGCCAGCCGGGATGCGCCCCTGAAACGTCATGAGAGTATCGTCCCCGCATGACCTTCAGACGCGGCACGCGTCTCGATCCCGGGCAGGTTCGCGACATGCGTGGCAAGGGCGGCGCCATAGCGGCCGGTGGCGGCCTGGGCGGCATCATCGTGCTCGTGGCCGTGCTCCTGCTGGGCGGCTCGCCGCAGGACGCAGCGACCCTCACCGGCATCCTGGACGGCACCACCGTCGGCAACCAGCAGCCGAACGACCTGACCCAGGAGTGCCAGACCGATGTCGACGCCAACGCTCGCGACGACTGCCGGATCATCGGCTATGTGAACAGCATCCAGGCCTACTGGGAAGGGGCGGTCGATGGGTACACCCTCGCCCCGACGACCTTCTTCGACGGCGCGATCAGCACCGGCTGCGGTCAGGCGACGAGCGCCGTCGGCCCCTTCTACTGCCCGCCTGACACGGGCGTGTACATCGACCTCGGCTTCTTCGACACGCTCGAGACGCAGTTCGGCGCTGAGGGCGGCCCGTTCGCCGAGGCGTACGTCATCGCCCACGAGTACGGCCACCACGTCCAGAACCTGCTCGGGGTGCTGACGGCGGGCGGCGGGGGCGCCGGAGCCGAGAGCCGGGCCGTTCGCACCGAGCTGCAGGCCGATTGCTACGCCGGGGTCTGGGCTGCACACGCCGTTGACACCGGCTACCTGGATCCGCTGACCCAGGACCAGATCGGCCAGGCGCTCGACGCCGCATCCGCGGTCGGCGACGACCGAATCCAGGAGCAGACCCAGGGCCAGGTCACCCCGGAGACCTGGACGCACGGCTCGTCCGCAGAGCGCCAGGAGTGGTTCCGGACGGGGCTCGAGAGCGGCGACCCGAACGACTGCGACACCTTCAGCGCCGACCTGTAGGAACGCCATTCTCGCTGCCGCTCCCTGCGTGTACCGTTCCCGCCCATGAGCACGTTGATCGGGAAGGCGGCGCCCCCCGGATCCACGATCGGGATCGTGACGCCGGGGACGCAGGCGGAGTCGCGAGCGCCAGTCCAGCGTGGCATGGCCTGGTGGCGGGAGCATGGCTACGAGGTGAAGCTCCTGCCTGGCGCGCTCGAGGAGGCTGACTGGCACGCGGGCTCCCCGGAGATCCGCGCACGGGACATCCAGCAGGCGTTCGCCGATCCGGACATCGACGCCATCCAGACGATGCGCGGCGGTTACGGCTCGGCGCAGGTCATCCCGCTGCTTGACCTCGATGCGATCGCGCGGAGCCCGAAGGCCTTCATCGGCCTGTCGGACATCACCGCCCTGCACGTCGCGTTCAACCGGCTGGAGCTCGCCACCTTCTACGGTCCGAGCCTCACCATGGTGGGCGAACCCAGTCCGCCGGCCTTCTCCACCGACCGCCTCCTCTCCGTCCTGGGAGGGGAGACGATTGGACTCGTCCCGCCCGATGACGAACGGCTGACGGCGATCGCGATCGCTCCAGGGAGGGCGAGCGGACGTCTGCTCGGCGGCTGCCTGGGCGATTTCATCTACACCATCGGCACGCCCTGGGAGATCGACCTGGCGGACAGCATCTTCTTCTTCGAGGACGTCGGCATCGCACCGATCCGCCTCGACCGAGCCCTTCTCTACCTCGACCAGATCGGCAAGCTGAACGGCGTTCGCGGGATCGTGGTCGGCGAGCTGGCCGGATCCGAATGGCACGAGTTCCAGTCGTCGCCGCGCTCGAAGACGCCCGAGGAGGTGCTCGGCGCCCGGCTCGGGCACCTGGGGATCCCGATCATCTACGATCTGCCGCTCGGCCACGGGGCGACGCTGGCCACGCTTCCGCTCGGTGTCGCCGCGACCCTGGACGCCGACGCGCTGACCCTCACCATCGACGAGCCCGCCCTGGCGATCTGAGCCGATGGAGTACCGGGGGCGCCCGCTCGTCCATCCCGGGTCGATCGCCGAGTGGCGCAGCTGGCTTGCCGAGCACCACGCCGACACGGACGGGGTGTGGCTGGCCACCTGGAAGCGAGCCAGCGGCAAGACGCCGCTCGACTACGGCGCCATCGTCGAGGAGGCCCTCTGCTTCGGCTGGATCGATGGTCTCGTCAACACGCTCGAGGACGGGCGCCAGGCGCAGCTGCTCACCCCGCGCCGCCGCGGCAGCGGCTGGTCGCGGTCGAACAGGGAGCGGATCGAACGCCTTCAGGCGGACGGCCGAATGACGGAGGCCGGGATGCGAGTCATCGACGCCGCCAAGGCCGACGGCTCGTGGACGCTGCTGGATGCGGCAGAGGCGTTGCTCGAGCCGCCCGAGCTGTCCGCCGCGCTCGATGCGAACCCCGAGGCCCGCCGCCAATGGGACGCCTTCCCCAGGTCGCCTCGCAAGGCACTGATCTTCTGGGTCAGTTCGGCCAAACGCCCGGAGACCCGCCTCCGCCGGGTGACGATGATCGTCGACGAGGCCGCTCAGGGCCGACGCGCCAACTACTGAGGCGGTGCCTCCGGCGCGAAGAGCCCGCGGATGACCCGCCGCAGCTCGGGCAGGTTGCGTGAACGGGGCAGCCGTCGCTCGAAGATCGCCAGCAGCGCGCGGTAGTACCACGCCTGCTCGTCGCGGCCGGCGTTGAAGCGGGACCAGACCGCCTCGCCATCGGCTTCGCCGTCGACCAGCATCGAGCGTGCGTTGTGCAGCTTGTCCGCCAGCGAGATCCGCAGGACGGACTCAGGCGCGTCAGCCAGGTGCTGAAGGTAGGCCTCCTTGCGGGTCCGCCAGGGTGCCTTCGCCTCACCAGGCGCCGGCATCGCGTCGCTCAGGCCCTCGACCATCTCGGCGACCGCCGGGCCGAAACGGTCGCGGATTGCATCGAGCACGGCCACGCCGCCCCGGTCCTCCGGGCCGTCATGGAGGAGCGCCGCGATCGCCTCGCCTTCGGTTCCGCCGTCCTCGAGCACGAGGCTACAGACGGCGAAGAGGTGGGTGACGTACGGGATCGCCGTTCCCTTGCGGAGCTGCGACCGGTGCAGCTCGATCGCGAACAGGACTGCACGGTCGAATCGATCGGTCAGCATCGGCCAACGCCTAGCCCGGTCGCTTCGCCTTGCCGGCGGTCACGACCTTGTAGAGCCCGACCGCCGCGGCCACGCCGGCACCCCCGAACACGACGACGCTCCCCCACCGGATGGCATTCGGGTTGACCAGGTCCGGCGCCAGGACCGAGAACGCCGTGATCGACCCGATGACGGCCACCACCGACAGCCCGATCCCGACCAGGAAGGCCCACACCTCGCGTGCTCGCATCCCCTCGGACACCTCGCCCGCCAGCGCGCCGGCGATCATGAGCCCGGCCGCGAAGCCCACGGTCAGGATGTACCAGTCGACGTCGGTGACCGCCGCGAAGATCTCGAGCGCCAGGATGCCGAGCAGACCGATGCCGGCGCGAAACCAGACCTTGCCGTACGAGCGGAAGATCACGACCGGCAGCGCCAGGACCCAATCAGGCACCGGCTCCGGCGCGGCCTTCGCAGCCTCGATCGCCTTCTGCGCCTCGGCAGCCTGATCCGCCGTCACGCCGCGAACGGTCCTGCACTTGTAGCAGGCCGGATCCTGCGCTCGATTCGGCTTCCAGCAGACCCGGCAGATCCAATCGTCCCCGGTGGGCGCACGCATGGACGGATCCTACGTTACGACGCCGGCGCTGCCTCTCCGGCTTCTACCGGCGGCGACTCTCCCATCCGCCCGCCGGGCAGACCGAAGAAGACCAGCAGCGCGGCAACCAGGGACGCGCCGATCCCCAGCACGAAGGTCGTCGCCGTGGCGATCGAGAAGGCCTGGTGGATCCCGGCGACCATCGCGTCCACGAATGGCGCAATCTGCTCTCCGCCCGCGGCCAGGATCGCCGCCCCCAGGTCACCCGTTCCCGACAGGTTCTGCAACGCAGCGCTGCCATTCGTGAGGAATCCGCCGACGACCTCCTGCGGCACCCCCGCGGCGACCATCTGGGGCGGCATCTCCTCGAGCAGCTTCGTGCCGAAGATCGTGCCGGTCAGCGCGAGGCCCACGGTGCCCCCGACCTGCTGGAACAGCGTCAGGCCGCTGGTGGCAGCGCCCAGCTCGTTCGTCGGCACGTTGTTCTGCACCGCCAGCGTGAAGACCGCGAAGGCCGGGCCGACGCCCAGGCCGGTCACGGCCATCCATAGCCAGACGAGCAGCGGGTCCGACTCAGTGCGGAGGTTGGTCAGCAGGTACAGGCCCACCGCGGTCACCAGCAGCGCCGCCACGATGAGCTCCTTGTAGCGCCCGGTGCGCGCCACGACCTGCCCCGAGACGATGGCCGACACGATCAGCCCGCCGAGCAGCGGCAGGATCTGGTAGCCCGCCTCGGTCGCGGAGGTTCCCTGCACCACCTGGTACCAGCGCGGCATGAAGACGACCGCCGCGAAGAAGCCCATGATCGCGAAGAACATCGCGAAGACGCTCGCGGTGAAGGCCCGGATGCGGAAGAGGCCAAGGGGCAGGATCGGCTCCTGGGCGCGCGACTCGACCCACACGAAGACGGCAGCCAGGCCGAGGCCCAGCGCGATCAGGCCACCGACGTCGGGATCGGTCCATTCGCCGAACTGCTTGTTGGTGAGACCAATGAGGATCGGCACGAGGGCCGCGATCAGCACCGCGGCCCCAAGGTAGTCAACGCTCCGCTTGAGGCCGGTCTCGATTCGGGTCGGCAGCGTGCGCCAGATCACGAAGAGCACGACCAGGCCCAGCGGGAGGTTCACGAGGAAGATCCAGTGCCATCCAACGGTATCGGTCAGGATGCCCCCGATGGCGGGACCGACCAGCGACGAGATGCCAAAGACCGCGCCGAAAAAGCCCTGATACTTTCCGCGCTCAGATGGGGCAAAGATGTCGCCGATGATCGCGAGCGAAACCGGGAAGAGGGCGCCTGCGCCCAGGCCCTGGATCCCGCGGAAGACGATGAACAGGTCCATGCTGCTGGCGGTGGCGCACAGCACGGAACCGAACAGGAAGATGCTCACCCCGGTCATGAAGATGACGCGGCGACCGAAGAGGTCGGAGAGCTTTCCGTAGATCGGTCCGCTGATCGTCGCCGTCAGCAGGTACGACGTGAAGGCCCAGGTGTAGACGTCGTTGCCCTTGAGGTCGGTGACGATGACCGGCAGGGCGGTGCCGACAATGGTCTGGTCGAGGGCCGCCAGCAGGATGCCCAGCAGGACCACCACGAAGATCTCGATCCGCGTCCGGTGCGGAAGCTCCAGGGGTGCGCGATCCCAGTCCGGGGCAGCCGGAGGCGAGGCAGCAGTCATCGGGAAGGTATCTCCAGGTTGGGCGTGGATGAGTTTGAGAACGCGAGTCTAGCGAAGCCGCGGGCGCCGCGAGCAGTGCTGGCACGTGGTACCGCGGCGACGTTATCGGTGCATGAGGCCAGCCCCGATTCACAGGCAAGGGCGCCCTATGATGCGGCCGATGGACGACCGCGGATCCCGGCTCGAAGGTGTCCCCGAGATGGCGGCGCGGCTGGGGCTCCGCCGCCCGGTCCGCCGCGAGGGTGCCGAGCAGTACCTGTTCCTGACCCTCGTCGCCTTCGCCGGGACGGTGATGGCGACCCGGGTCTACCTGGAGGTCACCGGCTATCCGCGCATCGGCGGCGGCGAGCTGCACATTGCCCACGCGCTGTTCGGCGGGCTCTTCCTGATCGTCGCGGCGGTCCTGCCGATCGTTCTCACCGGGCGCCGGGTATACCGCCTGGCTGCCGTGCTCGGTGGCGTCGGCATCGGCCTCTTCATCGACGAGGTCGGCAAGTTCATCACGACCCGGAACGACTACTTCTACCCGGCGGCCGCGCCACTCATCTATGCGACGTTCCTCATCGTCGTGCTTGTCTACCTGCGCGTGCGGCGCCAGGTCCGGCCCGATCCTCGCAGCCTCCTCCTCACCTCGCTCCAGCTCCTCGAGGAATCGGTCGACAACGACCTCCAGGACCATGAGCGTGACGCGCTGCGCTATCGGCTCGGCGCCGCGGCGGTCCAGGCGCCACTCGAGGAACAGCGCCGCCTCGCCTCGACGCTCCTCGCGTTCGTGCAATCCCATGAGCTGGACGTGGCGCCTGATGCGGTCAGTCGCCTGCAGCCGTTCTATGACTGGTGGGCGGCGCATCGCGACCATCTGATTGGCGGCCGCGGCGCGCGCGCCGTCCTGATGGTCGCGCTCTTCATCTCGGGCGTGCGGGCGGTGATCGACCTCGGAGTGGCGCTGACGCAGATCGGCGGCGTGGATCCATCCACCAGCACCCGGCTCTTCAGCCTCGACATGCTGCACCTCGTGGTCGAGGGCGTCTCCGGTGGGCTGCTGCTCGCCGGGTCGCTGCTCATGGCCCTCACCGGGCGGGATCGGCTCGGCTCCAATCTGGCCGAGTTCGGCCTCCTCGTGTCGTTGGCCCTCGCCGACCTCGCCTCGTTCTACCTGCGCCAGTTCGCGACGATTGAGATCGCGCTGCTCCATGGCCTGCTGCTGTTTGGGGTCGTCGCCTTCCGCCGGCGGCTCCGCGCGGACCTCAGGCCCGCGGCCGCGGCCTAGCCCTGGGCTGGTTCATCGGTCCTGGCCGGGGTCGTCGAGGCCCTCGTAGTCGATCGTGGCGACGGTTTCGTCCCGGACTTCATCCCGCTCCCACCCCGACTCGAGACCAGCGTTTTGCGGCGCTCTCTCGTCCAGCGACGCCTGGGCCGCTCGGAATGCCTCGACCGCCCGGCGACGCCGGCGCTCGCCCAGCGCCGCGGCCACCGCAACCGTGCCGAGCAACCCGATCGCGACGACCCCCTCAGCCGGCACGTTGAAGGGGCGCGAGCCAGGTGGGGTGGCGGCCGGCGAGGGCGACAGGCTGCCGGACTCACCCGGACCCGACGATTGGCCGCCGGGCTCCGACGGCGAGCCGCTCGGATTGGTGACCGTCGTCCCGAAGGGGGTCGGCAGCGCAACCGGGGTCGCGGTCGTCCCCGGCGCAGGCGTCGAGGTGCCGGGCGTCGAAGTCGGCCGCGGGGTTGGCCTTGGCGTGGAAGGCGGAGTCGGCGTTTGGGTTGGGGGCGACGTCGGCACCGGAGTGGCCGTCGGAGCGGTCACAACGACGGGATTGGGAGCCGTCGTCGTTGCAGTGCTTTGCGCACTCGTGACTGCGTCGAATGTGACGGTCCATGTCCCGGCAGGGAGGGTAGAGGTTCCGGTCCAGGTCCCGGAGTCCAGAGGCTCCGTGGTCGACATGGACACAGTTCGCGTTGTCGAGCCACTGGTGGCGGTGGCGGTCACGCTGACTGCCGTGTCGGTGGCGCTCCCTCGATATTCGACAGAGAACGCAAACTGCGTCGTCGGAGTCCCCAGCGACGGTGTCACCGACCCCTGGATCAGGCGAGTCGGGGGGGCGGCGTTGGCTGTCGCCGGGATGAAGAGCGCTCCGATCAGACCAAGGACAAAAGCGAACCGGAGGCTCACCCGCCTGGGTCTCATCGGACCTCCGCCAGCAGCTCGTCCACGATTCGCGGGAACGAGTCGACCACCAGTGAGAGGTGGCCGTGCTCGGTGGAGAGCCGTGGGCGCGCTCCGGGGATGTGTGACGCCAGCCATTGCCCGTGGGCGAACGGGACCATCCGATCGTGTGCGCCCTGCCAGACAAAGACCGGTACGCGGATCTCAGCGAGGTCGAATCCCCAGGGTCGGGTGAACGCCATGTCGTCGTCGAACCAACCCCAGTAGCCGATGCGCAGCGCCTCGTGGAAGGTGTCCGCCATCCATTCTGAGAACGCACCTGTCAGCGACGCGCGATCCACATCGTCGATGAGATCACCGAAGGCGTCGGCCACCTGCTGCGGGGTCACGACACGCCAGACGGGAGCCTCACGCTCCTTGAACTCGATCAGCTCGTCGGGTCCGGCCAGCGCCGCATCGAACTCCTCGATATTCTCGGCCCCCATCCCGGCCGCCCAGTCGAGCCCGTCTGCCGGGTACGGCGCCACCCCACCGATCGTTGCCGTCGCGATCACTCGCTCCGACATCCGTGCGGCGCAGGCAAGGGCATGCGGTCCCCCGCCGGACCAGCCGATGACGTAGCAGCGATCGGCTCCGATCGCGTCCAGCACGGCCACCGAGTCGTCGACCACATCGATGACATCGCGACCCTCCCGGCGGGTTGATGACCCGTAACCGGGCCGCGAGAAGCTGACGTAACGAAGGCCACGCTCGGCGAGCGCCTGGACGAACGGCCCGAATGGGAGGCCGGAGCCCGGCGTGCCGATATGGAAGAGGAGCGGGGTGCCATCCTCGGGACCGGCGACGTGGACGTCGAGCGATCGTCCATCGGGCAGGAGCAGAGGGGTGGGCACGACCATCGCGGCAGCATCGTTGATCGCCGCTCCACGGTCAACGACGCGCCGTGCGAGAATCCGCGCGCATGAAATCCATGACCTGGCTGCGCCGGCTGCCGGGCCTTCCCTTCTACCCGGCGTTGGCCGCGGCGTACCCCGTGATCTACCTGTACGCGCAGAACGTGCAGGAAGCGATCGCCCCCGCCGAGATCTTCATCCCGCTGGCGATCTGCATCGGGATCACGCTGGCGGTGATATCCGTGGTCGGCGCCCTGACCCGGGCCTGGGCGGGCGCCGCACTGGCCAGCCTCCTGCTCGTCGTCCTCTTCTTCACCTACGGCATGGCCTGGGACTGGCTGGGGACGATGCTCCTCGGCCAGTGGGTGCTGCTCGCCGCGTGGCTCCTCGTCGCCGTCATCGGCCTCTCATTCATCTGGCGGTTTCGCGACGTGGCCGATCGATTGACGCTCCCGCTGAACGTCATCACCGGCCTGGCGCTCCTCTTCAACCTGGTGATCATCGGTGCGTTCGTCTTCAACGTGCGACCCACGGCAGCCAACACCGGATCCGGGGTGACGGCAAGCGGCGAGGCGGGTGAGCCGAGGGCGCTGCCCGACGTCTACTGGGTCATCCTCGAGGAGTACGGATCCGGCAGCGTCCTGCGCGACCACTTCCACTACGACAACTCGCCGTTCCTCGACGCGCTGCGTGAGCGCGGCTTCTACATCGCCGAGGATTCCACCGCCAACTACCTCAAGACCGCCCCGGCGATCGAGGCAGCGCGCAACCTCGAGTACCTCGACGGGCCTGCCCTCCGGGAGCAGGCGAAAGGCCCTGACGATTGGGGGCCGATCTATCGCGGCCTGCGCTCAGAGTTCGAGGTCCACAAGTTCCTCGACAGCCTCGGCTACCGCTTCATCTACGCGGGGACTTTCTGGGGGCCGATGGGCAGGCACCCCCTGGCCGAGATCAACTACGTGTACGACAAGCTCACTTCGGAGTTTCTCGACGTCCTGCAGCGGGCCACGATGCTGCGCGCCTTCGAGGACCTGGGAACCGATCCGCCGTATGACTGGCGGCGCAACCGGTACAACCAGACGCTTTACGAGCTGCGGTCCCTGCGGCGCGCCTCGACCCTTGACGGTCCGAAGTTCATCCACACCCAGCTGGCCCTCAACCACGAGCCGTACGTCTTCCACCCCGACGGCAGCTTCATCACGGCCGACGAGGCGCGTGGCATGACCCACGAGGAGCAATACGTCGAGCAGCTCGAGTACACGAACACCCAGATGCTGGCCTGGATGGATCAGCTCCTCGATGTCCCCGCCGATGAACGCCCCATCATCATCCTGGCGGCGGACGAGGGCCCATGGACCCCGCAGTATCGACGCAACGAGCGCGGCTACGACTGGACGACCGCAACGCCCGAGCAGCTGCAGATGAAGTTCGGGATCCTGAACGCCATCTACCTGCCCGACCAGGACCCCGAGGAGGCCGGCTTTTACAGCTCCATCTCCCTGGTCAACCAGTTCCGTGTGCTCTTCAACGCCGAATTCGGGCTGGAACTGCCGCTGCTGCCAGATCGCAACTACATCTGGCCGGATCAGTCGGACATCTACACGTACATCGACGTGACCGACAAGGTCGTGCGCTGAGCGGCTAGACCTCGGTCATCGGCTGGACGTCCTTCGGCTCGAGCTTCAGCGCTGCCGAGTTGATGCAGTAGCGAAGCCCGGTCGGGTTCGGTCCGTCGTCGAAGATGTGGCCGAGGTGACCGCCGCAGGTGGCGCAGTGGACCTCGTTGCGCACCATGAAGAAGGAGCGGTCGCTCTCGGTCTCCACGGCGCTCGGGTCCGCCGGCGCGTAGAAGCTCGGCCAGCCGGAGCCGGACTCGAACTTGGTGTCAGACGTGAAGAGCTCCGCGCCGCAGCCGGCGCACCGGTAGACACCGGGCCGATGCTCGTCCCAGTAGGCCCCCGTGAAGGCTCGTTCGGTCCCCTTCTCGCGCAGGATGTGGAACTGTTCCGGGGTGAGCTCGCGAGCCCAATCGGCGTCGGTCTTGGTGATCTTGCTGGTCATATCAGGCATCGTACCGTTGCGTTAGGCTGGGTGCATGCGACGCTCCGGCCCGCTCGCGCTGGCCCTCTCGACTCTCCTCCTGGGTGGCTGCTTGTTCGGCTCGCCCAGTCCGTCTCCGTCGTCGAGCGCCGCGGCGTCCCAGCCGGCAAGCGTCGCACCGTCGTCCCTGCCTCCGGCCACTGCCACGGCCGTGCCGACGCCCGGGCCGGATGCCATCCCGACCTACACCGCGGGAACCACGGTAACGACGGCGGCCTCTGGGCTTCGGGTCCGCTCCGGGCCGGGGCTGAACGCGGGCGTGCTCACCATGCTGCCGACCGGCAGCGACCTCGTGGTGGAGCTCGGGCCGATCCGCAACGACAGCCATGGCTGGTACCTGGTCCGCGACGCCGACGAAGCCGAGCCGACCTTCACCGAGGGCTGGGTCGCCGCCGGCTTCGCCCCGACCCCGTACCTGGTGCCGGCGACCTTCGACCTGCCGTTCAACCCGATCGTCGCCGGCTTCGCGCACGAGGGCAACGGCGAGTTCGGTCCGATACACCTCCTGGACGCGAACTACACCCTCACCTACGTCGCCGCGGCCCTGTCAGGTGCCGCGGGCTGCACATTCTCGGCCGACCTGGTGCCTGGCAGCGGCGAGCCGGTGCCAACCCTCCGGGCCACGCTGGGAACGGCTCCCGCCCCCGGCAACCTCTACGGGGACTTCTTCGCCGGCCACCCGGAGCTCGTGGGAGACATCTTCCTGCGGGTCACCTCCGACTGCGGCTGGGCGCTCAGCTTCATCCGCAGCGAGCCACTGCCTGCATAGCAGGCGAGCGCGACACCCGACCTGTCGGAGTTCTCGCTAGGCTTCGAATCGAATGCAGCTGATCGACGGAAGCCCGGTCTACTCCGCGAGTGACCTCGTCGGCTTCCTGGCCTGCGAGCACCTCACCCAGCTCGAGCGGGCGGTCCTCGAGGGTCTGGCGGAACGGCCCCACCTCCCCGATCCCGAGCTTGACGTCCTTCGCAAACGCGGCTTCGAGCACGAACAGCGTTACCTCGCTGAGCTCACGGCCGATGGTCGGTCCGTCGTGGCCATCACGCAGGACGCGTACTCATCAGATCACGTCGAGGCGCTGCGCATGGCCGCCGATGCGACCGTGGCTGCGATGGCCTCCGGGGCGGAGGTGATCTACCAGGCGACCTTCTTCAACGGAAGGTGGCGAGGCCACGCCGACTTCCTCCTTCGCACCGAGTCCCCGGATCGGCCGAGCGTGTTCGGGCCGTTCCACTACGAGGTTGCCGACACGAAGCTGGCCCGCCACGTCAAGGCCGGCGCGGTCCTGCAGATCTGCAGCTACGTGGACCAGCTCACCGCCCTCCAGGGCGTTCAGCCCGAATGGCTGCATGTCGCGCTCGGTGGCAGCGCTCACGAGACGGCTCGCCTTCGCGTCGACGACTTCATGGCCTACTACCGTGCGGCGAAGGAGCGCTTCGAGGAGGCGACCGGCCCTTCTGCTCCGACCGCCACGTATCCCCCGGCCGGCACCTACCCAGAGCCAGTCGAGCATTGCGATGTCTGCCGCTGGACCGTGGAGTGTCAGGCGCGACGGCGTGCGGACGACCACCTGAGCCTTGTCGCCGGGATCGGTCGCCAGCAGCGGCGCAGCCTCGTTGACCGCGGCATCACGACGCTCGCCGCGCTGGGCACCGTCGAGCTGCCGCTTGTGCCGCCACTCGACGGATCTACGGAACGCACGATGGAGCGCGTCCGCGAACAGGCGCGCATCCAGCTCGAAGGGCGACGTGACGGCCGCATCAGGTACGAGCTTCTCTTGCCGGAGACCGGACAGCCCGTTGACCCCGAACGTGGGCTGGCCTCGCTTCCTCCGCCCTCGGCGGGCGATCTCTTCTTCGACATCGAGGGAGACCCCTATGCATTCGAGGATGGGCTCGAGTACCTCTTCGGGGTCATGGACGTCGATGGGACCTGGCACGCGATCTGGTCGACCGATGCAGCCGGAGGATTCACATTCGACGGCGAGAAGCGGGCATTCCAAAGCCTCATGGACCTTTTCACGGGCCAGCTCGAGCGCTTCCCCGAAGCTCACATCTATCACTTCCACTCGTATGAGCCGAGCGCTCTGAAGCACCTGATGGGAAAGCACGCCACGCGAGAAGCCGAGGTGGACCGCCTGTTGCGTGGGGGCGTGATGATCGACCTGCACCGCATCGTTCGGCAGGCGCTCCGAGCGTCGCTGGAGAGCTACGGCCTGAAGAAGCTCGAGCCGCTCTACGAATATCAGCGCGAAGTCGATTTGCGCGATGCCGGCTCGAGCATCGTGGCATTCGAGCAATGGCTCGAGCTTGGGGAGGGCGAACGCCCAGCGGCCGACCACCTCGTTCGCATCGAGCGCTACAACCGGGACGATGTCGTGAGCACACGAGAGCTGCGCGACTGGCTGGAGGCTCGCCGTCCGGAGCTCGCGGGGCTTGTCGGCCACGACGTCCCGCGGCCCGCACCGCGCGAGGGCGCACCGCCGGAGGACCAGTCGGAGGCCGAGCAACGAGTCGCGCTG
>Ga0209974_10000428_pt1 | contig 13995 bp, 14 predicted proteins | sample InoplaM3SPM_FD_187592 | JGI IMG/M metagenome (GOLD analysis project Ga0209974, IMG submission 187592) | Arabidopsis thaliana rhizosphere microbial communities from the Joint Genome Institute, USA, that affect carbon cycling - Inoculated... | ecosystem: Host-associated > Plants > Roots >...
CGCCGTGCTGGAAAAGCATCGCGAGTCGGTGCGCCTGCTCGACTGCCGCGATGCGGCCGTTTTATACGATATCGACCGCAAGTCGGATGTTCGCGGCTGAGATGCAAAAAGGAGCGACATGAGATTCACGGGAAGCGAGAACTACGTTGCCACAGACGACCTGATGATGGCGGTCAACGCTGCTATCACGCTCGAGCGGCCGCTGCTCATCAAGGGCGAGCCCGGAACGGGCAAGACAATGCTGGCCATAGAAGTGGCCAAGTCGCTGAAGCGGCCGCTGTTCGAATGGCACATCAAGTCCACCACGAAAGCGCAGCACGGGCTCTACGAGTACGACGCGGTGTCACGCCTGCGCGATTCGCAGCTCGGCGACTCCCGGGTGCACGACATCCGCAATTACATCGTGCAGGGCATGCTGTGGGCGGCGTTCACGGCGGACACGCCGGCGGTGCTCCTGATCGATGAAGTGGACAAGGCCGATATCGAGTTTCCGAACGATCTGCTGCGCGAGCTCGATCGCATGGAGTTCTACGTCTACGAGACGCGCGAGCTCGTAAAAGCCAGACACCGACCGCTGGTGGTGATCACCAGCAACAACGAAAAGGAGCTGCCCGACGCTTTTCTACGACGCTGTTTTTTCCACTACATCCGCTTCCCCGACCACGAGACGATGGAAAGAATCGTGCGCGTGCATTTCCCGGACATCAAGAAACAGTTGTTGCGCGAGGCGCTCGGGGCCTTTTTCGAGATACGCGAGGTGCCCGGTCTGAAGAAAAAGCCTTCAACCTCGGAATTGCTCGACTGGCTCAAGCTGCTGATGGCGGAGGACATACCGCCGGAGGCGCTCCACAGTCAGGACAGCCACAAGATCATTCCGCCGCTCCACGGCGCGCTGCTCAAGAACGAGCAGGACGTGCATCTCTTCGAGCGGCTCGTTTTCATGTCGCGCCGCAAGGCGTGACCGCAGCGGGCGTACCAAAAAAAAGCGCGCCCGCAGACGCGCTTGTTGTCGACTTATGCCCGCCAGACACTTACTGCCAGTGCCGGTGATGATGGTGCCGGTGCTTGTACTTCACGACCGGCGCATGGTAATAATAGGCTGGCGCATAATAAACCCGCGCGGGCTCATAATAGACGCGCGGCGCCGGGGCATAAACGACGGGGGGCGGTGCGACGTAAACCGGCGCTGGTGCAACCGGTACACCGATCGAAATGCCGAAGCTGATGTCGCCGCGGGCGAGTGCCGTTCCACTTGCTGCCGCCAGTACCGCACCCGTTGCTATCAGAGCTAGACGCTTACGCATACATGCCTCCTTTTCGTCTTCCGGCCGGGACGTTGCTATCCGGCATGAGAGGCATCATCCCGGATAGTCTCCTTAAAATCTGTCATAAATTGTAAGAAATCGTAAATTCAACCGTGCGCTCTACATACTGTTGATTTCGTTTATTAAATCATGCTGATCGCGTTCTTCCTCAAGTTGAAGGAGGGGGGCGTGCCGGTGTCCATCCGGGAATTTCTCACGCTGCTGGCCGCTCTGGAGAAGCGCGTCATCCACGGCAGCTTCGAGGATTTCTACTATCTCGCGCGCACCTGCCTGGTGAAGGACGAGAAGTACTTCGACCGCTACGATCGCGTTTTCGCTGCTTACTTCAAGGGGATTACCGAAGTCGAAGGCGTGGCGATCGCCATTCCCGAAGAGTGGCTCAGGAAGATGGCGGAGAGGCTGCTCACCGAGGAAGAGAAGAAGCAGATCGAAGCGCTGGGCGGCTGGGACAAGCTCATGGAGACGCTGCGAAAGCGGCTCGAAGAGCAGAAGGGCAGGCACCAGGGCGGCGGCAAGTGGATCGGCACGGCCGGCACCTCGCCCTTCGGCGCCTATGGCTATAACCCCGAGGGCATACGCATCGGGCAGAACGAATCGCGGCACCGGCGCGCGGTCAAAGTGTGGGACAAGCGCGAGTTCCGCAATCTCGACGACACCGTGGAACTCGGCACGCGCAACATCAAGGTGGCGCTGCGCCGGCTCCGTCGCTTCGCGCGCGAGGGCAATCCCGAAGAGCTGGATCTCGACGACACCGTGCGCTCGACCGCGCGCAATGCGGGCTGGCTGGATCTGAAGATGGTACCCGAGCGCCACAATGCCGTGAAGGTGCTGCTGTTCCTCGACGTCGGCGGCTCGATGGACGATCATATTCGCATCTGCGAGCAGCTTTTTTCGGCGGCGCGCGCGGAATTCAAGCGGCTGGAGTATTTCTATTTTCACAATTTCCTGTACGAGCGCGTGTGGCGGGACAACCGCCGCCGCGCCACCGAGCGCGTCGCGACCTGGGACGTAATGCACACCTACCCGCACGACTACAAGGTGATCTTCGTCGGCGATGCCACGATGAGCCCCTACGAGATCGTCTATCCGGGCGGCAGCGTGGAGCACAACAACGAGGAGCCGGGCGCAGTGTGGATGCAGCGCCTGCTGGCTGTCTATCCGAACGCGATCTGGCTCAATCCGCAGCCCGAATCAGTGTGGGACTATCATGAATCGATACGCATCACCCGCGAGCTGGTCGGAGAGCGGATGTTTCCGCTGACGATCGAGGGACTGGATCGCGGCATGCAGCTGCTCACCAAAGCGCACTAGCAGTTGTTCGCGTTCACTCGGCTCAGGGCGAACGGGCGTTGAGGCGCTTCTGCTCGATCCGGGCGTTGAAGCGCGCCGCCTCGATGACGACCCGCTCGTGGGTGCCCTCGGTGATTTTGTCGATGCCGTCGTGGGCGCTGACCGAGAAGAACAGCCTGCGCCCCTCGATCCGGTCCAGTCGCACCTCTACCGTTACCGTAAAGCCGGGCGGCGTGGCTGCAAGATGCGAAAAATTGACGTGCGTGCCCAGCGACTGCTCGCTCGGCCAATCGAGATGCGGCCGCAGCGCTTCGATACAGGCCCACTCCATCAGCCCGACCATATAGCCGGTTGCGAGCACTTCGGGCATGGCGCGGAACATGTCCGATTCGGGATAGAGGTGCGGCACGGTCTTGCTTCGCGGTATCCTGAAGTCAAACCGGTGAGTAAGGCCGGGTCGCAGGCTGTCCTTCATCCCTCGGGTCCGCAGATGGTCCGCTCAGAACGAGCGGTTTCCTCGGCTCTATCCAGCCGCGCAGCCTCCCAGCCCAGCATGGCGGCCTTGCGCGATTCGCCCCACCGGTAATCACCGAATTCGCCCGTTTCCCGGATGACCCGGTGGCACGGAATCAGCCAGGCGATCCGGTTTGCCGCGACTGCGTTGCCGACTGCGCGGGCGGCGCCCGGATGCCCGACGCGCTGTCCCAGCTCGCTGTAGGTCGTGAGACGACCGGGAGGAATCGCGAGCAGGGCGCGCCACACCTGGAGCTGGAAATTGGTGCCCTTTACCAGCACTGAAAGTGGTGCTCCGTTACGGCCGCGGATGGGATCGAAAAGGCGCGCGGCAATGGTCGCGGTACTGGCCGCGTCGCGAGTCAGCTTCGCCGCCGGCCAGTCGGTGCGCAGTGCCGCCATTTCATCCCTGCTTTGATCGACGAAATGCAATCCGCACACGCCGCGTTCGGTCGTGGCAATCAGACAATCGCCGAAGGGCGATTCGTGAATGCCGTAGCGTATCGTGAGGCCGGACCCGGCGCGCCGGAACTCGCCGGGCGAGACGCCTTCCAGGACCGCGAAGAGATCGTGCAGACGGCCGGCGCCGGAAAGCCCGAGGTCGGAGACCACGTCATCCATGCTGCCCGATCGAACCAGCCGCGCCTTCGCCTGTTCTACGGTCAGATATTGCAGGAAGCGCTTGGGGCTCACGCCGACCCAGCGCGTGAACAGCCGCTGGAAATGGTAATCGCTGAGGTTCACATGCCGGGCGGCGGCGGCGAGATCCGGCTGCTGCGACGCGTGGCGTCGCAGGTAATGGATCGCGCGCGCGACGCGTTCGTAATCGCGTTCGGCGCCCGCGCCACGTCTGCGCGGCGTGCTTCGCGTTGTATCGATAATGGCATCCATGGCGGTGAGCATAGAACGGAGGAGGGCGGAGTGCCACCCGTTTCTTGCTGACTTCACCACCCCGCCGCCACCCCTCCTCATCGAAGGAGGGGAAGTCAGCGCGGGTGCTGGCGCCGGTCGCCGCTCGGCGGCGGCGCGACGCTCATGACCTCATCTATGGTGGTGAGGCCGGCGGCGACTTTCATGGCGCCGGTGATGCGCAGCGGTTTCATGCCGTCCTTGTAAGCTTTTTCCCGGAGCTGATCGAGGTCCATCTCGTCGGTCACCAGTTTGCGCAGGTCCGGCGTCATCACCATTGTCTCGTAGATTCCCACCCGTCCCATATAGCCGGTCATGCGGCAGTCCAGGCATCCTTTGGCGATGTAGGTGGTGTCGCGCGGCGTGGCCGCTTTCCACGGCGCGACCAGCGCCTCCCACGCCGAGTCGTCCAGCTCGTGCTTTTCCTTGCAGTGCGGACAGAGCGTGCGCACCAGGCGCTGCGCCATTACGCCGAGTAGCGTGCCCTGGAGCAGGTACGAGGGGACGCCGATATCGAGCAGCCGCGTCACCGCTGACGGCGCGTCGTTGGTGTGCAGCGTGGAGAGAACGAGATGACCGGTGAGGGCGGCCTGAATCGCCATCTCGGCGGCCTCGAGGTCGCGGATCTCGCCCACCATGATGATGTCCGGATCCTGGCGCATGAGCGTGCGGATGCCGGCGGCGAAATCGACACCGATGCCGTGCTGCACCTGCATCTGGTTGAAGGTCGGCTCGACCATCTCGATCGGGTCCTCCACCGTGCACACATTTACTTCAGGCGCAGCCAGATGCTTGAGTGTCGAGTAGAGCGTGGTGGTCTTGCCCGATCCGGTGGGCCCGGTGACGAGGATGATGCCGTGCGGCTGGCTTGCCATCTGCGTCCACTGTGTCTCCTCCGTCTCCGTGAAACCAAGCTCGCGATAATCCTTTACCAGGTTCTCCGGGTTGAAGATGCGCATCACGAGCTTTTCACCGAAAGCCGTGGGCATGGTCGAGAGCCGCAGTTCCACCTCGTCGCCGTCCGGCGTAACCGTTTTCAGCCGCCCGTCCTGGGGCCGGCGTTTTTCGACCACGTCCATGCGTCCAAGAATCTTGATGCGGCTGGTCATAGCCGCCATGACCGGGGTGGGAATCTGGTAGACCTGGTGCAGCTTGCCGTCGATCCGGAAACGCACGTTGCCTACTTCGCGCCGCGGTTCGAGATGGATGTCGCTCGCGCGCTCCTGAAACGCGTAGTTGAACAGCCAGTCGCAGATGTGAACGATGTGCTGGTCGTTCGCATCCAGCTTGCCGCTCCTGCCGAGCTGAACCAGTTGCTCGAAGTTCGCGATCTGGCTGTACGCCCCCTGATCCTTGGCTGCGGCCCCCTTGACCGAGCGCGCGAGGTTGTAGAATTCGACCAGATAGCTGCGAATATCGAGCGGATTGGCGATGACGCGCTTGATATCGAGGCGCAGTACCTGCTTGAGCGGCTCCTCCCAGTCGCGCATGTAGGGCTCGCTCGTGGCGATGGTCGCTTCACGCGAATTCACGGCGACCGGCAGAATGCGGTAGCGCTCGGCGTAGGCGTTCGACATCACTTTGGTCACCGCGGCGAAATCGATTTTGAACGGATCGATATGCAGGTAGGGCAGGCCCGCCTTGCCCGCCAGCCATTCGGTCAGTAATTCCAGATGCAGGACCTTGCGCGGCTGTCGCGGATCCTTCCATTTCTGCTCGGCGATGACGACCAGCGGATGGGTGTCGGCGCGGCTGAAGCGGCGGTCGGCGATGAGCTTGTCGGCTTCCTGGCGTGATACCAGCTGATCGGCGACCAGGTCGTTCAGTACTTGCTGCAGATCGAGCCTGCGATCTGTGTGGGTCGGTACTGTGTTCGCCTGCGCCATGGTGATTAATCGTCTGTCGGGACTATATCTGCAAGTCCCAATTCTCTCAATGGCTTATGACGCGCCCGCGAGAGCCGGTCGCCTTCCCGGCTGCAGCAGCGTTCGGCATGCACTGATTCGGTGCCATTTGCTTGCATCATGATTCATTGTGGTGCAATTATGACGTCGTTGTTCGGGGCGCGCTGAAAAAACTTCGCCATATCAGCGCGCTGCACTTTGGGAATGCATCTTGCTTTGAAAAACCGGATTTATTCACAAGGGGGGAGCCATGCCAGACACCGGGATGCATCGCGAGCGGCACGACCAAAAGCCGGCGTGGATCACGCTGAGCGCGATCTTGTTTGCACTTCTGCTGCAGGCGCCGCATGCGATCGCAGCCGAGCCGCCGAAGCTGAACGAAGCCAACACGGCGTGGGTGCTGGCGTCGAGCGTGCTGGTTCTCTTCATGACGCTGCCCGGGCTTGCGCTGTTCTATGCGGGGCTGGTGCGGTCCAAGAACGTACTTTCGGTGCTGATGCAGTGTTTCTCCATCACCTGCGTGGTCACCATAGCGTGGGTGATCATTGCCTACAGCATCGCGTTCGGCGATGGCGGGGCGGCCAACGCGGCGTATGGCGGCTTTGCGAAGTCGTTCCTGTCGGGAATTGACGTGAAAACGGTGAAGGGCACGATCCCGGAAACCGTCTTCGTCATGTTCCAGCTGACCTTCGCGATCATCACGCCGGCGCTCGTGATCGGAGCCTATGCCGAGCGGGTACGATTCGGCGGCATGCTGGTCTTCTCGCTGCTGTGGCTGCTGCTGATCTACTGCCCGGTCGCCCACTGGGTGTGGGGGGACGGCTGGCTGCAGAAGATGGGGCTGATGGATTTCGCCGGGGGCACGGTGGTGCATCTCAACGCCGGCATCGCGGCCCTCGTGGCTGCACTGTACCTGGGAACCCGCCGCGGTTTCCCGGAGACGCCGATGCCGCCGCACAACATGACCATGACCGTGACCGGTGCCTGCATGCTGTGGGTCGGCTGGTTCGGTTTCAACGCCGGTAGCGCGCTCGCCGCCGATGGCGCGGCGGGGATGGCGATGCTGGTGACGCACATCGGCGCGGCGACCGGGTCGCTTGCCTGGGTGATCTGCGAATGGATTCGTTACGGCAAGCCGTCGGTCCTCGGCATCGTGACCGGCATGGTCGCCGGGCTGGGCACCATCACGCCCGCTTCGGGATTCGTCGGGCCCATGGGGGCGCTGGCGATCGGTGCGGTGGCCGGCGTGGTGTGCTTCTTCGCCACGAATTTCGTGAAACGTGCGCTGCGCATCGACGACTCTCTCGATGTATTCCCGGTGCACGGGGTGGGTGGCATCATCGGCACGTTGCTCACCGGCATATTCGCCGCGACGGCGTTCGGCGGCGTCGGGTATGCGGACAAGGTGACGATGGGAGACCAGGTCATGGTACAGGTGATCGGCATACTGGCCGTCGGCGCATGGTCGGGAATCGGCACCTGGATCCTGCTCTGGGTGAGCGATGCGGTGGCCACGCTGCGCGTTGCCGCTGAAGAAGAGACCGAAGGTCTCGACACGGTGCTGCACAACGAGAAGGGCTACAACCTGTAACTCCGGACGCTATGGCGCCGGGTTACACACGCGCAATCGAACGGACGTTGAGAACGCCGTTCATTGCGCGTGAGCTAGAATAGAGCCGACCGTTCGCGTTCACCGGGGGTGGGTATGACTACGCTGGGTCGTTGCCTCGCGGCACTGTTGATGGCGTTTACGACAGCGGCTGTGGCGGCGCCGGATGACGTGCGCGTCTACGAGCCGGGCACGCTGACAGCAGATCGCTATCAGATCGTGGCGCGCTTGTGGGTCGAATCCTGGCGCAGCGCCTTCCAGGTTCCGACGCATGCAGCGCGCGCCGAAGCAGTGGAGGCCCTGAAAGCCGAGGCAGCCCGGAGAGGGGCCAATGCGCTCACTAATGTGTCCTGCCTCTTGGACGATGCACCGTTCCCCGGCAGCAGGCCGCACTTCTGCTACGGGCTTGCGATCACCGCAAAATAGCGCTCAGAAAGTAGCGGTCGCCGTCATGGCATAGCACCCCGCGGCGTTGGCAATCCAGAGCTTCGCGCTGGCGCCATCCGCATCGGGTTCGCCGTTGACGGTGAACCGCTCACCGTGGAATACCGGCAGCAGCGCGCGGTAGTCCAGTCGTCTCACGGGGCGGCTATCGTTACGCCGGCACAGGTCGAGAATCAGCAGCGTCTGCAGCGGTCCGTGCACGATCAGGCCGGGATAGCCTTCTTCGCGGCAGTAATCGATGTCGTAATGAATGCGGTGCGCATTGAATATCAGCGCCGAGAAGCGGAACAGCAGCACCGGGTCGCCAACAACAGAGCGCCGCCATGCCGCGCTCTGCGGCGCCGGTATGCCGGAGGGTGGCGGATCGTCCGGGCGTGCCGCTTCACGGTACACGATGTCGTGTTCCTCCACGACGGCGATGGCGCCGGCGCAACTCACCGTGTGACGGACGGTGACGAAGACCAGGCTGCCGCTCCTGCCCTGCTTGGGCTCCACTGAGAGGATCTTCGATTCACGACGCAGCGGCTCGCCGATGCAGATCGGCGCATGGAACTCGATGCGACCGCCGGCCCACATGCGTCTTGGCAATTGGACAGGAGGAAGAAAACCGCCCCGTTTCGGGTGACCGTCGGCTCCCAACTCCGATGCCGGCGTGGTGTCGAGGAAGTACAGCCAGTGCCAGCCGGGCGGAATTTCGGCGCCATCCACCGGCGGCGTATCGCGCCGGTCGAGCGTCGCCGACAAGGCGGCCACCGGCCAGGCAGTCGCCGTATCCTGGTGGCGCTCGCTCTTGCCTATCCAGTCGCGCAGATTTTCCGACGATGACGTCATGAGATCGCTACACGGTGAGGACCGCGAACTTTAGCACAGCACGGACGCCTATAATTCCAGTCCCACCGACAAACCGGAGGCTGTATGGAGTGGCTGCTCGATCCTCACGCCTGGCTGGCGCTGGTCACGCTCGCCGCATTGGAAATCGTGCTCGGGGTGGACAACATCATCTTCATCACCATACTCGTCGGACGGCTGCCGGAACGCCAGCGCAATCGTGCCCGCACGCTGGGACTGGCCTTCGCCATGCTCACCCGCATCGGTTTGCTGTTGTCGCTCGCGTGGATCATGACGCTCACGGCCCCCTTGTTCTCGATCGTCAGCAAGGAGATATCCGGCCGCGACCTGATACTCATCGGGGGCGGGCTGTTCCTGCTGTGGAAAAGCGTGCACGAGATCCACAATGCGCTCGAGGGCGAAGAGCAGCAACAGGGAGCCGTTGCGCCCGCCGTCGCGAGCTTTGGCGCCATCATCGTTCAGATCGCCATCATCGACATCGTTTTTTCGCTCGATTCGGTCATTACCGCCGTAGGCATGGTGGATCAAGTAGAGATCATGATCATCGCCATCGTGCTCGCGGTTCTGGTGATGATGTTCGCCGCGCGCCCGATCGGGGAGTTCGTGGACCGCCATCCGACCATCAAGATGCTGGCCCTGAGTTTTCTGATACTGATCGGCCTGGCGTTGATCGGCGAAGGCTGGGATCTGCACATCCCGAAGGGCTATATCTACTTCGCGATGGCGTTCTCGATCGCGGTCGAAATGCTCAACATACGCATGCGCGCGAAGCGGCGCGAGCCCGTACAACTACGGCGGCACGTGCCGGAGTGATATCACCACGGGCGGTAGCTCTCAATCAGCGATCATGGCATCGGCCTGCGGGCTTGCGTACATGCGGCGTGCGCTGTGGCCCACGCCCGGCGCCTCGACGAGCCGCCAGTTGAAATCCCAGCCGTTGTCGCGCGCAAGCTCGCGCGCCGCCTGGAAGATCTGCATGCCGCGTTGGTAGCGATTATCTCCCTGGCGCATCGCGCCCGCGGTTACGTTGAGTGTTCCGTCGCGGATTACATCGGAGGTGCCCAGAAATATCGTCACCGGCTGCGCCAGATAACGGCGGATCGCCTCATCGGTGCCGATTGCGTCCGGCAATCCGCCAAATCCGAGCGGGAAGTGCGCGTCGCGCGTCGGCCATACGTAGGTCGAGGGATTCGCGATCACGATGCGCCGCGCGGCATTCGGAACGAAGGCGGCGAAGCGGCTCAGCAATTGTGCGCCCGCGGAGTGGCCGATGAGATAGTAAGGGAGTTCGGGCGCATTCTCCTCGCGTCTCACGGCTTCGATGAGATCGAGCAGAATCTGCGCCGTCCACCGCGATTCCGGTTCCAGCTGCAGCGGCCGGGATTCCGGTGGGCGCGCATAACGCGCGATGCCGCCCGCCTGGTAGCGCCAGGTGGGAAATCGCTCGCGGTCGAAGAGCGGCGCGACCAGCAGAAAGCCGTGTCGCTCAGCAAGCGCCTGCGTGTAGGCCAAATACCCGGCCGCATTGCGATTCAATCCGTGCAGAGTGACGAGTACCGCGCGCCCGGAATAGTGTTGCGGCTTGTAAGTGTGAACCTCTATCGGGATCCCTGCGATGTCCAACGTGCGCTGCCGGGTACCCGATGCAAACGGTTCGCACCCTGCCGTGCCGCTCCCGCCCAGCACGAGCGCGACGAAAACCAGCCGGGCGAGCCTGCACCTCAACCGCGCCGTAGCGCGTGCCGGGGCGTCGCGCGGGCCGCGCATTTCAGGGGGCACGTTGCGCGGCCGGTTCGATCGTTCCCATATGGAAGCGATACTCGCCGTGCCTGCGGTCCTGGTAGTAGCGGGTAAGCGTGTTGCGCACCGTGGCGAAGGCGAGAGCATCCCAGGGAATTTCGTGCTCGGCGAAGAGACGGACTTCGAGCGTCTCGGCGCCCGCGTGAAAATCGAGATCGAGCAGGCGCGCGCGAAACAGGATGTAGACCTGGTTGATGTGCGGGATGTTGTAGAGCGCATAGAGCGGGCCGATCTCGATGCGCGCGTTGGCCTCTTCGAGGGTTTCGCGCTGCGCACCCTGAAAAGTCGTCTCGCCGTTTTCCATGTAGCCCGCGGGCACGGTCCACAGCCCGTAGCGTGGCTCGATTGCGCGTCGGCAGAGCAGAATGCGGTCGTCCCATTCCGGTATGCAGCCCACCACCATGCGCGGGTTCTGATAGTGAATGGCCTGGCAGGCATCGCAGACGTAACGCGGAAGGCTGTCGCCGGGCGGAACGCGCCGGGTCACCGCCGCACCGCAATTGCTGCAGAATTTCATGGGATAAAATGGGTCGAACCAGCGTAACTATACTCCGAAGCGCACAGCAAGCCGCCAGCATGACGCCGAAGTACTACAGCCAGCGCCAGCTCTCGCCGTATCGCGGCATGCTGCATGTCGTGGATGTCGGGCACGCGCTCGCCTACACGGTGGACGGCGAAAACTGGCGCGCCCGGCTGCGCAGCCGCGAGGGACGGCTGTGGCCGGTGGGTGGCTGGATGGACGAGGCGCACCGATTTTCGCCCACGGATTCCGCTTCGCTGATGGATGCGGTGAACGGCCGGCCACCGCTGCCATTTCCGCAGGCCGATCGCATCGAGTTGTGGCTCCTCGACAGCGAGCAAGACCGGCCGCTCGCATTACTGCAGACGCGTATCGCGCCCGGCGCTGCGAACGAAACGCCGACCGATCCGGTATGGCGGCCGTTCGTTGCCGGCGATACCGATTTTCAGGCGGACTGCCTCTACGATGCCGCGCGGAGCGAAACGGCATGGCGCGCATCGCACCGCGAGGTGCTGGCGCGCTACGTGAATGACGCCGCGCGACCCCATGCGGTGGCGCGCTGGTTCGCGCGCAACCCGGACGGAAGCGGCGAGGAACTCAGCGATCGGCGTGGCGCGGCGCTCCACAAGAATGCCTTTCCCGAGATGCTGGTCTCCGAGCGCTGGTCGGACCCTACGGCGCGCGCGCTGGTGATGGAATATCACGACTGGCATGCTGCGGCGCTGCTGACGCATCTCGATCTTCCATCGGGAACCCGCAACCGGCTCGAGGCCGCAGCGTGCCGGCGTCCCGACAAGTTGCTGGAAGTGTTCCGCCTGATCCCGCAGTTCATCGAGCGCACCAGACTGGAGGTCGCGCTGGTGCAGGCGCGGCTCATGCAGGCGCGCGCGACCGCGGACGTGTGACTCAATGCGTCCTTCACACATCAGGGCCGTTCTGGACCGCGAGTTCGCGAGCACCGCTTCGCAAGCGCACACGCCCGTCATGCTGTGGGGTCCGCCCGGCGTGGGCAAGTCGCAGATCATCGCGCAGATCGCCGCGGAACACCGCGTGCCGCTCATCGACATCCGACTGTCGCAGATGGAGCCGACGGACCTGCGGGGCGTGCCGTTTCGCAAGGGCGACGTTGTGGAATGGTCGGTGCCCTCGCTCCTTCCGGACGCCGTGCGCCACGGCGCGCGCGGCATACTGTTTCTGGATGAGATCACCTCCGCTCCGCCTACCGTGACGGCGGCGGCATATCAGCTCATTCTCGATCGCAGGCTGGGCGATTACCGGGTGCCGCCCGGCTGGGTGATTTTCGCGGCAGGCAATCGCCATGGCGACCGCGGCGTGACGTACGTGATGCCGACGCCGCTGGCAAACCGCTTCACGCACTATGACATCGAGCCGGACCTCGAGGACTGGGTCGCCTGGGCGCACGGTGCCGGCATCGACGAGCGGATCATCGCATTCCTGCGCTTTCGACCGGACCTGCTTTTCGCATTCGACCCGGCGCAGAGTCCGGTCGCCTTCCCGAGCCCGCGCTCATGGGAATATGCGCACCGGGCGCTGATCAAATTCAGCGACGTCCCCCATCTGCTGCGTGACGCCTTGCAGGCGTGCGTTGGTCAGGCCGCCGGCGTCGAGTGCAAGGCTTTTCTCGATCACATGGGAGAACTTCCCGATATCGAGGCGATTCTGCAAGGCGGGAGCGAGCCGGTGCCGCAGGCGATCGATCTGCAGTACGGCGTCGCTGCCGCGCTCGTGCGGCGCGCGATCCAGGCGCGCGACATGCCGCATGCCAAAGTGGTGTACGGGAACATCCTGCGCTACGCCACGCGGTTTCCGCAACGCGAGATGGGCGTCATGCTGGTGACCGACATGCATCGTTCGGTCGGCAAGCCGCTCTTTGCGGTACCCGAGTTCGCGGCGTGGGCGAGCAGCATCACGGACCTCATGCTCTACGATCTCAAGCTCGCGCGCAGCCCGTGACCGACTCCGCGGATGTCACGACCAAGCTCGGTGCCGCGCGCACCCGGCTCATACTGGAGAAGCCGTTCATCGGTGCGCTGGTGATGCACCTGCCGCTGGTGGAGGCGGACGCCGCATGGTGCAAAACCATCGCGACCGACGGACGGGCGTTCTACTTCAATCCGGGTTACATCGCGACGCTCGATTTCGCGCAGACGCAGTTCGTGCTGGCGCACGAGGCGATGCATTGCGCGCTCGCGCATTTCGATCGCCGGCATCACCGTTCGGTGCGCCGCTGGGATGTCGCCGCGGACTACGCTGTCAACCTGCTCCTCATCGATGACGGCCTCAGGCCGCCGCCGGGCGCTTTGCTCAACGCGGAGTTCAGGGGCTTGTCTGCCGAAGAGATCTATCCGCTCATTCCCCCCGACTCGGAGGAGGCGACGCTGGACCGGCACGTATTCAGCGAGGCGGCCATGAGCAAGGACGGCGACGGAGTGCGTCCCGATGCCGGCCGGCAAGACCGGCACCCCGCTGAAGCGGATGCCCGGCAGGCCGCCGGCGACAGCTGGGACGATGCGGGCGACGAGCGCCGCAGCGGTCCGGATGGCGGGCGCAATGCGCCGCCGGAGCTGACCGCATCCGAACGGGAGGCCCTCGCGCGCAAGTGGCAGGGCCGCATGGCCGCGGCGGCCCAGCAGGCGCGGCAGGCGGGGCGCATGGGTGAGTCGTGGCTGCGCCGCATCGATACGCTGCTTGCGCCGCGGCTGCCCTGGCGCCACCTGCTTGCCCGCTACATGGCAAGCCTTGCCCGCGACGATTACAGCTTCCAGCGCCTTTCGCGGCGCGAAGGCGATGCGCTGCTGCCGCGCCTTGCGA
>Ga0209974_10000434_pt1 | contig 13910 bp, 13 predicted proteins | sample InoplaM3SPM_FD_187592 | JGI IMG/M metagenome (GOLD analysis project Ga0209974, IMG submission 187592) | Arabidopsis thaliana rhizosphere microbial communities from the Joint Genome Institute, USA, that affect carbon cycling - Inoculated... | ecosystem: Host-associated > Plants > Roots >...
ATGCCGCGTGGGCGCGCCGCGCCGAGGATCGCTCCGGCGCGCGGGCGAGCGCCCGGCGCATCTCGGAAGCGGTGGCGCGCTACGAGGAGGCGGCGAAGGATCCGGACGCCGTCGAGCCGCGGTGGAAGCTCGCGCGCGCCCTCTTCTTCGAGGCGAAGTTCACGGGCCTCGATCGGGAGGGTGAGCGCGCGCGTCTCGAGAAAGCCCGCCGCGCGGGGGAGGAGGCCATCGCGATCCTGGGCCGGCGATCGGCCGCGGTCCCGGCGGACGCGGACGCCGCGCCGGCGTATTTCTGGACGGCCGTCGCGTGGGGGGAGTGGGGTCAGATCGTGTCGCGGGCGCGGGCCGCGAAAGCGGGAACCGCCTCGAAGATCCGCGACTACTCGACGAAGGTGATCGCGCTCGATCCGGAGTTCGAAGAGGGGGGCGGCTACCGCGTCCTCGGCCGGCTCCATGACCGTGCGCCGCGGATCCCGCTCGTGACCGGCTGGGTCTCGCGCAGAGAGGCGCTCCGCAATCTGCGCTCCGCGGTGCGCGTCGCGCCGCGCAACTTCGTCAACCGCCACTTCCTCGCGGAGGCGCTGGCCCGCGGGACCCCCGCGGAAAAGGCCGAGGCGATCCGGATCGAGCGGGAGCTCGTCGCCGAGCCGCCGACGCCCGAACGCCTCGTCGAGGATCTCGCGATCCAGGAGGACGCGAAGCGGGACCTGACCGCCTGGACCGGCCGACCCTCCTGACCGCCGGCGTCGCCGGCAATGCCTTCAATAGCTCGGCCACCGAGCGTCCGCTCCGGGGATCGGTCCATTCCGGGTTCAACTCCGCGAGCGGCTCCAGCGCGAAACGCCGCGCGGCCATCCGGGGGTGGGGGAGGAGCGGATCCCCCCGTTCGCGGACGCGCCCTCCGAAGTCGAGCACGTCCACGTCGATCTCGCGGGGGCCGTTGACGAAGCTCCGCGTCCGGCCGACGCGCCGCTCGACGTTGCGGGCCGCGGCGAGGAGGGCGGAAGCGGACCCTCTCCACGCGATCTCCACGACCGCGTTCCAGAAGTCCCGCTGATCGCGAAAGCCGACCGGCTCGCTGCGGTAGAACGAGGAGACCTTCCGGATCCGGGCGAGGCGCGCGATTTCGTCGAGCGCCCTCTCGAGATGCGCACGGCGATCGCCGACGTTCGAACCGAGGCCCAGGTAGGCGATTACGACGGGGGTCCGAAGGTCAGAAATCTTCCTCGTCGGTTGCAGCGGTCGGGCTGTCGACGATTTGATCCTCTTCTTCGAGCTCCTCGTCGGCGTCGCGCTCTTCGTCCTCGACGGCCGCGGGCTCTTCACCGAACTCGTCGGGGTTTCCTTCCGGCGGGGGCTCCATGATGATCGCGGCGCGGCGGGGCGGCCGCGGAGCCGATACCGGCATGTCTTCGGACTTTGCGTTCTTCTGGTTGGCGCCGCACTTCGGGCAAATCGCCTCCGGACGGCCGAGGTTGTAGAACTTCGTCCCGCAGCTGTAACACTCGAACTTTTTTCCGAGATCCGGCATCAATCTCCCGCTGACGGGCCCGAAACCTAGCACGCGACCCTCCAAAGGGCAACCGCCGCAATCTGCTGATAAGACGGGGCGATTCGCGTGTTGCGATCCGGCCGATTACCGGCAGAATCTCGCGCATGCCCTCGTTCCGAGTCGTCTCGCGCGACCCGTCTTCTCGCGCGCGGCGGGGATTGCTCCCGACCGCGCATGGCGAGATCGAGACGCCCTGCTTCCTCCCGGTCGGCACCCGCGGCGCCGTCAAGGGCGTCGAGTTCGATCGCCTCGAAGGATGGGACTGCCGGGCCATCCTATCGAACACCTATCACCTCATGGCCCGGCCGGGCCGGGAGATCATCCGGCGCGCCGGAGGGTTGCACGCGTTTCTCGGCTGGCCGCGCGCGATCCTCACGGACTCCGGCGGCTTCCAGGTGATGAGTCTCTCTTCGAGACGGCGCGTGACCGAAGAGGGAGTCGAGTTCCGGAGCCCCGAGGACGGTACGCGGCACTTCCTGACGCCGGAGCTCGCCGTCGAGCTCCAGTCGGAGTTCGGCGTGGACATCGCGATGACGCTCGACGTGTGTCCTCCTTTTCCGGCGGAGCGGCGCGAGGTCGAAGAAGCGTGCCGTCTCTCGGAGCTCTGGGCCGAGCGCTCGCGCCGGAGCCGGCCGGGCGCCGGCGATGGCGGGCTTCTCTTCGGAATCGTGCAGGGCGGCACGCACGAGGACCTGCGAAGGACGGCGGCCGCGCGGCTCGTGGATCTCGACTTCGACGGCTACGCGATCGGGGGCGTCGCGGTCGGGGAGCCGAAAGAATCCATCCGCGCGATCACGACGTCGACCGCGCCGCTCCTCCCGGAGGAGAAGCCCCGGTATCTCATGGGGGTCGGCACGCCGGCCGACCTGCTCGCGTCGGTGCGGGCGGGGGTCGATCTCTTCGACTGCGTGCTGCCCACGCGCAACGGCCGCATGGGCCACGCGTACACGCGGGCGGGCGAGGTCACGATCAAGCACGAGCGATTCAAGGAGGACCTCTCGCCGCTCGACCCGGATTGCGGATGTCCGGTGTGCCGCCGCCACTCGCGCGCCTACCTGCGGCACCTCTTCGTCCTCGGCGACTTCTCCGCTCCGATGCTGCTGTCGCTGCATAACGTCTTCTTCTACCTGGAGTGGATGAAACGGATCCGGAATGCGATCGCCGCCGGGGAGCTCGCACGCCTGACCTCACCGCCCGAGGGGAAGATCGAGTGAAATCGGGGTCCGACCCCGTCGATGCGCGAATAGACTTCGCGCCATGAAAAAGGCGCTGTTGCTCCTGCCCCTCGTGTTCGTGGCAGCCGCGGTCTCTCCTCCCGCCGAGAAAGACGACCTCCACGCCCGCGCGATGCGCCTCCACAGGAGCGCCATCGTGATCGACACGCACCAGGACGTCCCGTACTGGCTCGAGGAAAAGGGCTGGACCGACCTCGGGAAGCGGCTTCCGACCGGGCACGTCGACATCCCGAGGCTGAAGGAGGGCGGCGTCACGGGAGCGTTCTTCGCGGCCTACGTCCCCGCTTCGTTCGCGGAGTCCGGCGGTTCCGCCAAAAAAGCACTCGAGGAGATCGCCCTCGTTCACGAGCTCGTGGCGGATCACCCGGATCTGACGTTCGCCGACTCGCCCGCGGGGATCCGGGACGCGAAACGCAAGGGGAAGATCGGCGTACTCGTCGGCATCGAGGGGGGCCACGCGATCGAAGACTCCCTCGGGGCTCTCGCGGCCTTCCACCGGCTCGGGGTGCGTTACCTGACACTCACGCACACGAACACGAATGCGTGGGCGGACTCCTCGGGCTCGTTCTGGCGCCCCGACTTCGATCCGAAGACTTACGCGGTTCACGGAGGCTTGACCGACTTCGGCCGGGAGGTCGTGCTCGAGATGAACCGCCTCGGAATGCTCGTCGACGTCTCGCACGTCTCGGACGACACGATTGCGGACGTGCTCGAGACGTCCCGCGCTCCGGTCTTCGCCTCGCACTCCTCCTGCCGCGCGCTCTCCAACATCCCGCGCAACCTGACCGACGACCAGATCCGCTCGATCGCCGCAACCGGCGGCGTCGTCATGGTCAACATCGGCTCGATCTTCCTCGACCAGAAGGTCGTCGACGACTTCGTGGCCAAGCGCGCGGCGCTCATGCCTCAAATCACCGGGCTCGCGGCGAAGTACCGGGACGATCCAAAGAAGCGCGACGAGGAGATCGGGAAGCTCCTGAATGGCATCCGGACGAATCGCGCGCCGTGGACCGCGGTCGTGGATCACATCGAGCGGATCCTGAAGGTCGGCGGCCCGCGCGCGGCCGGTCTCGGCACCGACTTCGACGGCATCGAGGATCCGCCCGACGGGCTCGAGGACGTCGGCAAGCTCCCCCGCCTGACCGAGGAGCTGCTGCGCCGGGGACACTCCGAAGAAGTGGTCCGCGGAGTTCTGGGGGAGAACTTCCTCCGGTTCTGGGAGAGGGCCAACGCGGCGCGGTCCCGGGTGCCTCCCCGCAAAGGGCCGCTGCCGTTCTCCAAGCCCTAGGTCATCGAACTTGTCCGATATGATCCGCCGCCATGACTGAACAGATTTTCGCCGCGCTCCAGGGCGCTCCTCAGCCGGGAGGAGGACTCATCCAGTTCCTCCCGATGATCTTCATCTTCGTCATCTTCTACTTCCTCCTGATCGCGCCGATGCGCAAGCGCCAGAAGCGCCAGCAGCAGATGCTCGGTCAGTTGAAGAAGGGGGACGAGGTCATCACGACAGGAGGCCTCTTCGGCCGGATCCAGGCCTTCGATGAGACCCACGGCGCCGTCATCCTGCAGATCGGCGACAACGTGAAGGTCAAGGTGCTCCGCAGCGCCATCGCCGGGCCGGCCTCCGAGCCGGAAGCGAGCGCGCCGACCACGGCCACGTAGCGTCGGAAGCCGAGGTCGGGCTCGGGCAGGGCCGTTACCGCGCTGACAGCCGCGTCCTTTTCCGGTAGACTCCACCGTTCTTTTTCGAGGAGATCCGTCTTGTCCAAGAGACTTCGCTGGCGGTTGTTCCTGATCTTCCTGGTGGTCGTGGGAATGGTGGCGGGTTACGTCGCCATGGGTTACTCGAATGCCCGCCGGGAGTGGATCGGCCCGGGCAAGCCGCCTCTGCGCGAGGCCCTGAAGAAGGGAATCAAGCTCGGCCTCGACCTGCGGGGAGGTATCCACCTCGTCCTGCAGGTGAACACGATCGACGCGGTCAAGGCGGAGCGCGACGACGCGGCCGAGCAGCTCCAGACGCAGGCCCGCGAGCAGGGCATCACGATCGGTCCCGTCGAGTTCCCGGGCGACCACTCGTTCACGGTCGCCGTGACGCCGCAGACCGACGAGCGCAAGTTGGACGAGTCCGCGAAGCGGTTTCTGCCCGACTGGAACGCGACGACCGCCGGCGGCAAGTGGGTCTTCACTCTGAAGGACCTGTCGCGGCGCACGATCGAGGACAACGCGGTCGCGCAGGCGGTCGAGACGATCCGCAACCGCATCGACGAGTTCGGGGTCGCCGAGCCGCTGATCGCGCGCCAGGGCACCGACCGGATCCTCGTCCAGCTGCCCGGGATCGACGATCCCAAACGGGTCAAGGACCTGATCAAGAACACCGCGTTCCTGGAGCTGAAGCTCGTCCAGGGCGGGCCGACGTCCGACCGGACCGCTCTCCTCGCCCCCCACGGCGGGCAGGTCCCGGCGAACATGGAAATCGTCGAGGGGGCGGTCGTCGCGGGGCAGCGGGAGCAGGTGTACTACCTCGTCCTGAAGTCGGCCGTGATCACCGGCCGCGACCTGAAGAACGCGCGGCCAACCCAGCGCCAGCTCGGCGGCAACGCGGTGTCGTTCTTCCTGAACGCGGCGGGCGCCGAGAAGTTCGCCGCGGCGACGGGCGCGAACGTCGGCAAACAGCTCGCCATCATCCTCGACAAGCGGGTCAAGTCGTCTCCGACCATCAACGAGCAGATCCACGACCAGGGGGAGATCACCGGTAGCTTCACTCCGGAGGAGGCCAACGACCTCGCTCTGGTGCTGCGCGCCGGCGCGCTGCCTGCGGGCCTGACCTATCTCGAGGAGCGCACCGTGGGCCCGTCGCTCGGGCTCGACTCGATCAAAAAAGGCATCACGGCTTCGGTCACCGGCGCGCTGTTCGTGTTCGTCGCCGTCGTTCTCTACTACCGGCTGTCCGGGCTGAACGCGGTCCTCGCTCTGATCCTGAACGCGATCATGCTCCTCGGTGCGATGGCGCTCTTCAACGCGACGCTCACGCTGCCGGGCATCGCCGGATTCATCCTCACGATCGGCATGGCGGTCGACTCGAACGTGCTCATCTTCGAGCGCATCCGCGAGGAATTGCGGGCGGGCCGGGCCCCCAAGACCGCGATCGACAACGGATTCTCGAAGGCGTTCGCCACCATCATCGACACCCACCTGACCGTCATCATCTCGGCGATCTTCCTCTTCCAGTTCGGCACCGGTCCGGTGAAGGGATTCGCCGTCACCCTCATCCTCGGTCTCCTCATCTCCGTATTCACCGCCGTCTTCGTATCGCACACGATTTTCGAGCTGATGTACGGGCGGCGACAGCACATCGACGCCCTGTCGATCTGAGAGCAAGCGAATGGAACTGTTCCGTCAGACCAACATCGATTTCCTCCGCTACAAGTGGATCGCGATCGGCGCGTCCTGGCTGCTGATCGCCATCGGGCTGTTCGCGATCTTCGTCCAGAAGGGTCTGAAGTTCGGAATCGACTTCGCCGGCGGAACGCAGATCGCGGTGCGGTTCGCGGAGCGGCCCGATCTCGACCGGCTCCGGGACGTCCTGAAGTCGGCGAACCTGGGGGACACGGGCATCCAGCGATACGGCGAGCCCGAGAGAAACCAGGTCCTGATCCGCGTGCAGCAGCAGAAGACGGAAGGGCGCGACGTTTCCCATGACGTCCAGAACGCCCTCCGGGCAGGGCTCCTCCCCGGCGGCGGGGACCCGGCGAAGATCGACCTGAACCGGGATGGCAAGGACGTTTTCGCGGCCCGCCTGGCCGCGGCCGACCCGGATGCGACCGCCGGGCGGCCGGACGTCGTCGCGCCGCAGCACTACGCGACGATCGCCGACCAGATCCTCTCCTATCGCGCGGAGGCCGGGATCTTCGGGTCGACCGCCGACCTCGACAAGGTTCCCGGGGTGTCCGTCGCGGTCCGCAACTGGTTGAAGGCGAATTCCTACCCCGGACCGTTCGTGCTCCTCTCCGCCGAGAACGTCGGCCCCCAGGTCGGCGCCGACCTCCGCAAGAAGGCGCTCTACGCGGTCGTCTGGTCGATCGTCGGCATGCTCATCTACATCGCGATCCGTTTCCGCTCGCTTCCCTTCGGGGTCGGCGCGGTGGTCGCGCTCATTCACGACACCCTGATCACGGTCGGGCTGCTCGCGCTCTTCGGCCGGGAGTTCAACCTCGTCGTCGTCGCGGCGCTCCTCACCCTGATCGGTTACTCCGTCAACGACACCGTCGTCGTGTACGACCGCGTCCGGGAGAACCAGCGCACTCCCAAGAAGGAAGCGCTCGAGTCGGTCATCAACCGCTCCATCAACCAGACGCTGTCGCGGACGATCCTGACGGCGGGCGCGACGATGCTCGTCTGCCTCGCTCTCTTCTTCCTGGGCGGAGAGGTGCTGAACACCTTCGCCCTGACGCTCATCATCGGGATCCTGATCGGCACGTACTCCTCGATCTACGTGGCGGCGGCGATCGTCGTGATCTGGAAGGACCTCCGGAGCCGACGGAAGCTCCAGGTCGTGCCGGCCGCAAAGCCCGCGGCGCCCCCGCCGCCCGCGGCCGCCAAGAAGAAGAAGTCGGGACGCCGCTGAGCTCGTGAGACGTAAGACGTAAGACGACGGGTTTCCGCTCCCCGTCTCACGTCTCCCGTCTCACGTCTTACGAACCGCCTCTCCTTCGCGCTAATCTTTCTCCCGGCATGATCCGCTTCGAGGACATCCTCGACAAGGTCGAGGCCTACAACCCGCAGGCCAACCAGGACCTGCTCCGCCGGGCCTACGTCTTCTCGGCGCTCGAGCACAAGGGCCAGGTCCGCCGGTCCGGCGAGCCTTACCTCGTCCACCCGCTGAACGTGGCGGCAATCCTGGCCGAGATGAAGGCGGACGACGTCTCGATCGTCGTCGGTCTCCTGCACGACGTCTTGGAGGACACCCTCACCACGAAGGAGCTGATCGTCCAGCAGTTCGGCGGCGAGGTCGCGGACTTGGTCGACGGGCTCACGAAGATCGGGAAGTTCTCGTACGTGTCCCGGGAGGAAGAGCAGGCCGAGACCTTCCGCAAGATGATCCTCGCGATGGTGTCCGACCTGCGGGTCGTCCTCGTCAAGCTCGCGGATCGCCTCCACAACATGCGGACGCTGCAGTACCTCCCGGATGAGAAGCGGCGGGAGATCGCCCGGGAGACGCTGGACATCTACGCCCCCATCGCGAACCGCCTGGGGATGGGTCTCGTGAAGGGGGAGCTCGAGGACCTGTCCTTCATGCACCTCGAGCCGGAGGCGTACGCCCGTATCGCCCGCGAGGTCGAGAGACAGATGAAAGTCTCGCAGTCGATGATCGAGAAGGTCCGGGCGCGCCTGGAGGCCAAGCTCGCCGAGACCGGGATTCCGGGCGAGGTCACGGGACGGCTCAAGCGGTACTACTCGATCGCCGAGAAGATGCGGCGCCGAGGGGTCGATGCCGCGGAGCTTTACGACATCCTCGCGTTCCGGATCGTCACCCCGGAGACCCGGGACTGCTACGCCGCGCTCGGACTGGTCCACCAGCTCTGGCGGCCGGTCCCGGGTCGGATCAAGGACTACATCGCGATGCCGAAACCCAACTTCTACCAGTCGCTCCACACGACGGTGATGGGGGAGGCCGCGCAGCCCTTCGAGGTCCAGATCCGCACCCGGGAAATGGACCTGATCTCCGAGCGCGGAATCGCGGCGCACTGGAAATACAAGGAAGGAAGGCTCGGGCCGCACGCGGACGACCAGCGCTTCCAGTGGCTGCGTCAGCTCGTCGACTGGCAGAGCGACGTTTCCGATCCCCGCCAGTTTCTCTCGTCGCTGAAGGTCGACCTCTATCCCGACGAGATCTACACGTTCACCCCGAAAGGGGAGGTGTTCGCCTTCCCCCGGGGAGCGACACCCGTCGACTTCGCGTACCGGGTTCACAGCGACGTCGGTCACCGGTGCGTCGGGGCGCGCGTCAACGGGAAGCTCGTTCCGCTTCGAACGCCGCTCGCGAGCGGCGACATCGTCGAGATCCTCACGGCGCCGAACCAGACGCCTTCCCGCGACTGGCTCTCGTTCGTCGCGACGAGCCGCGCGCGCCACAAGATCCGTCATTTCATCCAGTCGCAGGAAAAGGAGCGGGCCGTCGAACTCGGCCGCCGGCTGCTCGAGCGCGAGCTCAAGAAATACAAGAAGACGATCAAACGGCTCGAGTCGGAGGGGAAGCTCCAGTCGGAGCTGCCGGGTTGGGGTTTCTCGAAGCCCGACGACCTCTACGCCGCTCTCGGATACGGGAAGCTCTCCCCCCGGAACGCCGTCGAGAGACTCGTGCCCGCCGGCGAGCTCATCGAGCCCGAACCGCCGAAGCCGGAGACGGCGGTTTCCCGCGTCGTCCGGAAGATCCTGCCCTTCGGGGCGCCCGACATCATGGTGGTCGGACACAACGACCTGCTCGCCTCGCTCGCGAAGTGCTGCAACCCCGTTCCCGGCGAGAAGATCCTCGGTTACATCACCCGGGGCAGGGGCGTCTCCGTCCACTCCGACAACTGCCCGAACGTGCGCAACCTTCTCTACGACCCGGAGCGCCAGATCGACGTGGCGTGGGCGGGGGAGAAGGGCGCCTCCTACGCGATCGAGCTCGACGTCGTCACCGACGACCGCCCCGGGCTGCTCGCGGACCTGACCCAGGCGATTGCGGGCGAGGGTTCGAACATCCGGAGGATCGAGGCGCGTTCGTCCGAGGATCGGAAGGGGTACGTCTCGATTTCACTCGAGACCTCGGACCTGAAGCACCTCGAGAAGATCTTCAGCAAGCTGAAGGGGGTCTCCGGCGTGCGGGAGGTGATCCGTCGCTACAACGTGCCGCACGCCGGGCAGCACTAAGTAAGCCGCGGGGACAGGTCCTGCGGGCCTGCACCCGCCTCCTTATTCCGCGGGGACAGGCTTCAGCCTGCACCCCCTTCCTTATTTTCGCGGGGACAGGTCCGGCGGGCCCGCACCCGCTCGAGTTCAGCTGGAAGCGGCGGCCTTTCGGGGTGAGGGCTTGACCACCTTGCCGGATCTCATGCAGCGCGAACAGACATTCACGCGCCGGGTCCGGCCGTCCACGACGGCCCGCACCGACTGAAGGTTCAGGTGCCATTTCCGCCCCGTGACGTTGTGGGCGTGGCTGACGTTGCGACCCGTCATCGGGGTCTTTCCGCAGAAGTGGCAGTGTTGAGCCATTTTTCGAGTTCCCCTCTTCCGAGCGCGTTGGCTCCGCGCAAAAGCCCGGCATCCTACATCGCGGAGTTCCCGGTTCCAAGTTCCCGGTTTCGAGGTTCGGACTAACTGTCGGGATTCGGGCCACTTGAAACGCAAAACTCGGGACCGGGAACTCGCGCGAAGCGCCCGTAAACCTTGACCAGAGAAAAACTTTCTGTTATTTTCCCTCCCAGCCGAAATAACCCAAGGTAAAAGCCCAAACCGTATGAATTTTTTCGGTGGGGCGTAAGCGTGCTGTTCCGAAAGGCTAAGAACCTCGTTGGTCTGGACATCGGCTCGTCAGCCATCAAGCTGGTCGAGCTGAAGGACGCCAAGGGCGGAGGGTATCGCCTGGTGAAGTCCGGCCTCGAGACTCTGTCCCCGGAGGCCATCGTGGACGGGGCGATCATGGACGCCTCCCTGGTGGTCGACACCGTCAACCGCCTGGTTTCCGCCCTGAACGTGCGGAACTCGGACTTCGGGACGTCCGTCTCGGGTCACTCCGTGATCGTCAAGAAGATCACCCTGCCCTCCATGTCTCCCGAGGAGCTGGCGGAGTCGATCCGCTGGGAGGCCGAGCAGTACGTCCCGTTCGACATCAACGACGTCAACCTCGACTACGTCGTGCTCGAGACCGGCGCCGGGGACACGATGGACGTGCTCCTCGTGGCCGTGAAGAAGGACAAGATCGGGGACTACACGAGCGTCATTTCCCAGGCGGGCAAGAACCCGCTGCTCGTGGACGTCGACTCCTTTGCCCTGCAGAACGCCTACGAAGCCAACTACCCGGTCGAGGCCGGCCGCGTCACGGCGCTCGTCAACGTCGGCGCCTCGGTCACGAACGTCAACGTCCTGTCGGGGCCGAACACGGTCTTCTGGCGGGACATCTCGTTCGGCGGCAACCAGTACACCGACGCGATCCAGAAGCAGCTCTCGCTCTCCTTCGACCAGGCGGAGGCTCTGAAGAAGGGGGAGCGGGCCGGTGACCATTCCGTTCAGGAGATCCTGCCCATCCTCCGCTCCGTGACCGACGACCTCGCGCAGGAGCTGCAGAAGACGTTCGACTTCTTCCAGGCCACGACGTCCACGCAGAAGATCGACCACCTCCTGCTCGCGGGCGGCTCGTCGCGGGTCGTCAACTTCGACACCCAGTTGAAGGAGCGGTTCGGGATGCCCGTCGAGGTCATGAACCCCTTCCGCCAGGTGGACATCACCGGGACGTCGGTCTCCCCGGAGTGGCTGACCGAGAACGCACCGAGCCTCGCGGTCGCGGTCGGCCTCGCGATCCGTCACGTTGGAGACGAAGCCGCTTGATCCGGATCAACCTCCTCACCGAGGCGCGCGCCGCCGCGGCGCGCAAGAAGACGGCGTTCCTTCCCTCCGGCGCCCGGCTGAACAACCTGATCCTGCTCGGAGGCGTCGCGGCCGGCCTGCTCTACATCGGGATCATGGCGCTCGCTCTCACTTCGAAGAGCCGCCACCTGGACGAAGACATCGCGCGCGCCAACGAAGAGGTGGCGCGGTTGAAATCGATCATCGACGAGGTCAAGGGTTACGAACAGAAGAAGGCCAGCCTCGAAGCGAAGATCCAGCTGATCAACAACTTGAAGACGAACCAGAGGGGGCCCGTCCGGCTGATGGACGAGATCTCGAAGGCCCTTCCCGACCTCGTCTGGCTGACGAGCGTGACGGTCACCGGCCAGGACGTCAACCTGAAAGGCCGGACCCTCTCGCCCAACGCCGTCGCGACCTACCTGGAAAACATCAAGAAGAGCCCCTTCTTCGCGGAGCCGGTCTTCCGCAACCTGGGACGCGAGGCGGGCTCGCAGAGCATCTACACCTGGGAAATGAGCCTCACGTTCACCAACGCCCAGGCCCTGGCGGTCGCCCCGTACCCGGGCGCTCCGGCCGCGGAGCCACCTGCCGAGCCGGCCCCCCCGCCGGCGCCGGGAACATAGGAATCGCGCGTGGCCATCGAGCTCAAACTCGAAGACAAGCCCTGGTACCACGCGCTCGGCTATGGGCTTCTGATCGGCGTCATCCTCGCCGGCGCCGTGCACTACGCCTGGTTCCGCGGTCTGAACAAGCAGATCAAGGAAAAGCAGGCGCAGCTCGAGACGCTGAATCAGGAAATCCAGAAAGGCCGCGCCGCGGAGCGGAAGCTCGCCCAGTTCCGCGAGGAGGTCCGGCGGCTCGAACTCGAACTCGGCAAGCTCCTCCAGGTCCTGCCATCGAAGCGAAACACCGAGGACCTGATCAAGCGAATCGAGACCCTCACTCGGCAGGGAGACTTCACGCTGCGCAAGTTCACGCCGGGCGACTTCGTACCCAAGGAGTTCTACGCGGAATGGCCGATCGCGGTCTCGCTCGAAGGGACGTACCACAATCTCGCGCTGTTCTTCGACCGGATGAGCCGGTTCTCCCGCATAATCAACGTCGAGGACCTGAAGATCGCTGCGCTCGAGAACGTCCCTCAAAAATCGATATCCGCCAACTTCGTCGCCAAGACCTTCATCTACACGGGGGACGAGACCGCTCTCCCCGCCGAAGGCGCGCCGGGCGGGCCCGGCGCCGCGGCGACGGGGGCACAGGCGCCGGCCGCAACGAGCGCGAAGAAGTTGAAGGAGCGCGCGGAAGGGCAGGGGGTCGAATGAAGGGGAGGATCCCGGTGCTCGTCGCCGTCGCGCTCGCCGCCGCCGTCTCCATGGCGGAGGCGCAGCGGGCCACCCCTCAGCCGACTCCGGCCCCGACGCCTTCTCTCGGCTCTCCCGGCGAGGCTTTGATCGAGCAGGAAGAGGCCGCGCTCGCCGGCCGCTCCTACACCTACGATCCCGCCGGGCGCCGCGATCCCTTCCGCTCCCTTCTCGTGCGGCCCGACGATCGGGCCCGCGGTGAACGCCCGCCCGGGATCGCGGGGATGTCCATCGACGACGTCGTCGTCCACGGGATCTGGAGGGTGCGTTCCGGCTATGTGGCGCAGGTCCGCGGCACCGACAACAAGAGCTACCTGATTCGCGGAGGCGATCTCCTCTACGACGGCGAAGTGACCCGGGTCGGCCCAAACGAAGTCGTCTTCCGCCAGAACATCAACGATCCGCAGAGCGTGAAGCCCTTTCGGGAAGTGACCAAGCAATTGAACGTGACGACCAGACCGTGAGGATCCGCGGGAGATGGATTCCGGCGCGACGGGAGGGACGATGAGAAGGACTTTGAGAGCGGCCGCGACGGCGATCGGCATTGCCGCCATCCTCGCGGGGGCGTCCGGGTGCTCCGCCGTCAAGAAGGGCAACGGCGTCTCCGCCGGCCCGGCTCAGTCTTCCCCGGCGGCCGCGCCGAGCTCCCCGGCGGCGGAACCGGGTTCGTCGGGCCAGATTACCCAGGCGGCCTTCAACGAGGACGGGGACGGCGCGCGCGTCGTGATCTCGGCGGACGCGCCCCTGCTCTACACGTCCTACGAGCCGCGTCCGGACCTTCTCGTGGTCGACATGCCCGGCGTCCGCACCGCCGACGGGTTTGCCGCCCCGGAGGCCGCGGGCGGCCTGGTCCAGGCCGTTCGCGTCGAGACGATCGAAGAGCTCGGCAAGCAGGTGACGCGCCTGTCGGTGGAGCACCGCCCGGGACTCAAATACGAGCTCCGCTCGGTCGGGCGCGGCCTGGCCGTCGCCTTCGAAACCCCGCGCGAAGCGGGGGCCGACACGGCGGCCATCCCCGCGGCGCGATGGTCGGTGTGGTTCACCCCGTGGCGGCCGTGAAAGACCGTCTCCGGATCGGTCGCAAGGATTGCGTCCGGCCGGAACGTGCGAATCTCGCGGACCAGCTGCTCGCGCAGGGCCAGGTCGTTGGCCAGCGCG
>Ga0209974_10000435_pt1 | contig 13897 bp, 16 predicted proteins | sample InoplaM3SPM_FD_187592 | JGI IMG/M metagenome (GOLD analysis project Ga0209974, IMG submission 187592) | Arabidopsis thaliana rhizosphere microbial communities from the Joint Genome Institute, USA, that affect carbon cycling - Inoculated... | ecosystem: Host-associated > Plants > Roots >...
GGGAGTTGAAGGATGAAGCGCCGTTAAGGAAACGCGTCGCCGACCCGATCGCACATCTACCGGTGACCAACGGATTTAACTACTGCGTGAGAGACTGTTCGGTTCGTTAGATCCCAAACAATGCGTACACATTTTCGCTCGTCACGTCCGCGACTTTCTCAAAAGGCAGGCGCTTTAATGTCGCGATCGTTTCGGCGACAAACCTTACAAAGGCGGGCTCGTTGCGCTTACCGCGATGCGGCACTGGTGTGAGAAATGGCGAATCGGTTTCAACCAACATGTGCTCCAACGGCACCTTTCGGACCACCTCTCGCAACGCCTCGGCATTTTTGAACGTGATGATACCGGTGAAAGAAAGATAAAAACCGAGATCAAGATAGGCGCACGCAGCTTCGTAGTCGCCGGTGAAACAATGGATCACGCCGCGCAGACTCCCGCCGCCTTCCGCGCGCAGTAACTTAGTCGAGTCCTGCGCCGCGTCGCGCTCGTGCACGACGATGGGTAAATCCGTTTCTCGCGCCATGTGAATGAATCGACTAAACACCCGGCGCTGCACGTCGTGCGGCGAGTGGCTGTAGTAGTAATCCAGCCCCGTTTCGCCCACGGCGACGACCTTAGGGTGGGAAGTTAGCTCGCGCAGTTTTTCTAGCTCATCTGCTCCGACATCTTTGGCATCGTGCGGATGCATACCGACGGTCGCATAAATCTCTGGAAACACACTGGCTAAAGCGACCGCCTCGGTGTTGCTCGCCATGTCGCCCGCGCCGCCGACAGCGATGATCTTCCCAACACCCGCTTCGCGCGCGCGCGCGACGACAGCCTCGCGTTCATGGGCATATTCCCTTCCCTGGATATGGGCATGGCTATCGATCAGCATGTGGCACGGAGAATTACTTCTTGGCTTCGGTGTCGATGCGCGGAAAGAGGTTTTTGGCTTCTTTGATCTTATGGCCTGGGGCAAAACAGCGGCCCCACGGAGCGTCAAACTCAGGAACTGTTTGCTCGAGATTGAGAAGCGCGCGCAGTTCCGCCCCGGTATCTGGCATAAATGGAGCGAGCAGTCGCGCAGAGTGCCGGATCGCTTCCAGCAGATGGTGTAAGATCTCGCCCACCCGCGCCTGTTTTTCCGAATCTTTGACTAGGGTAAAAGGCGCCGTTTGCACGATGTAGCGATTGGTATGGTCGAGGGCGCTCCAAATCGCCTCCAACGCCCGATGAAACTGCAACTCTGCGATATACTGCTTCACATAACTTTCGGCCTGAGCAAACGCGTTTTGCAGATCCTCGTCTTCTTGATGCCAACTCACGCTCAAAGGCTGCACGGCGCCGCCGAAATACTTGTTTTGCATGGCAAGCACACGGCTCACCAAATTGCCCAGGTTGTTCGCCAGATCCGCGTTGTAACGAGCGATCAAATTATCGTTCCGGAAATCCGCATCCTGCCCAAAAACGCTTTCGCGCAGCATGAAATAACGAAAAGCGTCCATGCCGATTTTTTCTTTCATTTCCAGCGGCGAAATCGTGTTGCCGAGACTTTTCGACATCTTCTGCCCTTCGACATTCCAAAAGCCGTGGACGTTTAGATGTTTGTAAAGAGGCAAACCGGCGGCTAAAAGCATGGTCGGCCAAAACACACCGTGAGGCTTGACGATATCCTTGCCGATAAAGTGCTCGGCGTGGGGCCAGAACTTCTGAAAAAATTCCTCTCCTCTCTCTTTGAGTGCGCTCACATAGTTGATGAGGGCGTCAAACCAGACGTACGTTACGTACCGCCCATCGAACGGCAGCTCAATTCCCCAAGTGAGCCGGCTCTTGGGCCGCGAAATACAGAGATCGCCGATAGGCTCTCGCAGCATGGCAACGATTTCATTCTTGAAACCCTCGGGGCGGATGAAGTCAGGGTGCGCCTGGATGTGGCGGAGCAGCTGGTCCTGATATTTGCTCATGCGAAAAAAGTAATTGTCTTCCTCGATCAGCTTGGGTTCGGTTAGGTGATCCGGACATTTCCCGTTGACAAGTTCTTTTTCGGTATAGAAACGTTCGCAGCCAAAGCAGTAAAGCCCGCCGTAGCGGTCGAAGTAAATGTCGCCGGCTTGATAAACCTGGGTGAGAAGCGCCCGCACGTAGCGGATGTGATACTCATCGGTGGTGCGGATAAAGTGATCGTAAGTAAAGCCACAGGCATCCCAGGCAGCCTGAAAGGTTGTACTGATTTGATTGGTAAAACTTTTGGGGTCAACACCCGCCTGCGCCGCCGCCTGCGCGATCTTATCCCCATGCTCATCGGTACCGGTGAGATAAAATGTTTCTGAATTGTTTGCGCGATAATAACGCGCCAGCGTATCGGTGATAATCATCGTATACGCGCTACCTAGATGCGGTTCCGCGTTAACATAATAGAGCGGCGTCGTGATGTAGATTCTCTCCATCAGTGGCCCTCGATCTCGCCAAATAAAAAGCTTTCCAACACCATGCGGCGGTTTAAGTTGCGGTGAATGCCGGCTGTGGCACTGCTGACGCGCGCCAGCGCGGCAAGCGAGCGGTCGAGGCTGCCTTGGCGCGACTGCCGTTCGATCTGTGCCAACATGTCCGAGTTCACCAGGTCATCGGGTTTGTCAGTCACACCGTGGATCAACAAGTCCCTATACCAACCTTCCGCCCATCTTAGAAATTCCAGCGCCTCCTCACGGTTGACGGCGAGCATCTCAGCCGCCGCAATGGCAGCACGATAATCGTTGGCTCTCAGTGAAGTGAGCATGTCAGTCCAAATCCGCCGTTTTGCAATGAATGCCTGCTGATCCAGAGTAAGCGCAACACCGATGCTGCCCATGCTGATGGCGGCGAGAAACTCGGCATCATCGGCTGGCACGCCGTGCTTCGCCCGCAAAAATCCAACGACCTGCGTTCGCGGCAATGGGGCAAACGAAAGTCGCAGACACCGCGACCGCAGAGTCGGCAGAAGCGCACCTGCGTTTGGCGTCACAAGAATCATCAATGAATTATCCGGCGGCTCCTCCAGAGTTTTGAGCAGCGCATTTTGCGCAGATGCGTTCATCAACGCAGCCGGATCGATAATCGCGATTTTGCGCTTACCGCTGAATGATCGGTAACGCAGATCCCTCTCGAGATCGCGGACCTGACGGATACTGATTTCTTTTTTGCCTGCCAGAGGTTCGATAATGCGCACATCGGGATGGTTGCCGTCCACGATACTGGCGCAATTGATGCACTCACCACAGAAATCGCCCGCTGAGTTAGAGCAATGGATCGCCTTTGCAAGAGCCATAGCGACCGTGCGTTTGCCAACTCCTTCCGGACCGACAAACAGATAGGCGTGATGAAGCCGTTGATTCGTGAGCGCCACTTGCAAGGCGTTCAGCGGCTTTGAATGTCCAACTAGTTCAGCAAAACCCATTAGAAAAGTTCTCGATCGACTATTTCACGAATTTGCCTGGCCACCTCCGCGACGGATCGCGATGCGTCGATAACCCGGAATCTCGCAGGCTCAAGGCGCGCAAGCTCAAGAAAGCCCCGTCGAACTTTTTCATGAAATTCAAGTTTCTCTCGCTCGAATCGGTCCTCTTGGGACGAATTAACTGCGGACTTAACCCGCCGTCCAGCGGCGCGGGCCAACCCCATGTCGACTGGACAGTCGAATAAAAACGACATATCGGGATGCAGCCCTCCAGTGGCGGCGTTGTTCAAACTCCGTAACCAGCTGAGATCTGAACCGCGGCCATATCCTTGATATGCCAGCGTTGAATCCGCAAACCGGTCGCACAGAACGATACTGCCGGAACCGAGGGCCGGAGTGATGATTTCGTGAACATGTTGCGCTCTGTCGGCGAGATATAAGAAGAGCTCAGTGGACTTGGCAATTTCGTGATCCCCTACCTCCAAAAGAACTTTGCGGATCATTTGGCCGAGCGTAGTGCCGCCCGGTTCCCGCGTCACAACGCACGAGCGATTGCGCTCCCGTAAGTAGCCTTGCATCAACTGAATTTGGGTAGTCTTACCGGTCCCGTCCCCGCCTTCGAACGTAATAAAGCGAACCATTTATAAAACAATGAAGAAAACCGGCTGGAGATGCAAACTGTGGACGGCGCCAGGCTACTGTGTGCCTAAGGTCGAACGTAGCAGGTTTGCTTAGGCTTTGCCTTCGCCCAAAAGGAGATTGATGCCGTTAACTAACTGGGTGCTCGTGAACGGCTTGGTAATGTAGTAATCGGCACCCAACTTGTAGCCTCCTAGAACGTCTTCGTACTGCACTTTGGCCGTGAGTAGAATCACGGGTATTGTCGCGGTATCGTTTTTTCCTTTCAGCCGCGTTAGTACTTCCAGCCCATCCATTTCAGGCATCATAATATCCAAAATGATCAGGTCGGGCTTTTGATTGGGCAGAAGGTTTAGAAGTTCGGGGCCGCTGGAGGCGCTAAAAACGGTATAGCCGCGCCCCTCCAAAATGGTCTTGACGATAGTAATAATATCGGGGTTATCGTCAACCACCATTATGGTTTTCTTTGTGTCCATTCTTGCTCCCTCTAGCGCTTTATCCGTGATTTGTCGTCATCAACCGGTCCTCAGAACAAGCAGGAACGTATAAAATACGGCTGTGACCAAGCGATCGGACTTCCGTTCTTTTCGCGGTCCCAAAGCTTTGTAGATCCGTAATTTAGCATCTTGTGGCCGTATTGTAAATTGAGAGTTTTAAACCCGATGGCTACGGTGTGACGGTACGCCAATAATCCTGTGAAACTATTGAAGGTAGCGATTCGTAAGCATTATTAACGGTTGTTATGGGAATAAGGGAGCTTGCGCGGCTCAATGCTTGTCGACTAAAAAGAATGCGAGTAGCGCCATCGATAGCTAAAATATTCTTCGCTGCTACCGGAATGCCGGATTCGTTCACGATCGCTGCTCCAAACAGCTCATTACTGCTCGATCCCGTCATTTGGAGACTAACGTCAGTCCCTGTAACTAGAACCAAGCCTTCCCAACGAAATGCCCCGTTCAAGATTAAGTCGGCATCTCTAACTACCAGGATTCCCACACCGGCGAGATTTCCTGCCAGCGTCACTGTGTCCCCGGGGTCGGATAACCCTTCGATACAATGTAGCTGGGGAAGGGCTCGGTCACCCCAGGTTTGATTCTCAATGATCAAACCGCCTGACATTGGCACAGAATGTATTGTAGCGCTTTGCGCCGTGCAAAGACCATCGGCCAATTGGGATACGAAATCAGCTGGAACATACACACTTTGCCCCACTGCTGGAGTATCAACGCTGGCGTCAAGAATATCCTGCTTTGCGGCCGCGCCCTCCGTGACGAGTCCCAAAAGGCTCTCACTGTCAGTTGAAATAGCCGTTCTTGACTTTGCGTCTACGATCACATTACCCGTCGCAAGTTCGTGATCGGCGCCGGAAATAAAAATTGTTGGGGAATTAAAACTGACAGCGGCTCCGTTCCCCCTCAACCCTACGGCTGCATCAGCCAAGTCATAGGATTTCGTCAGCCGAGCCTGCAAAACGTGCTGCGCGCCATGGCTGATGCCCGTCGCACGGACAATTATCTGAGCAGCAAAGGGTGCCGGCATGCGCGGCGGCTCAAACGCAACGGTAAATTCGCCGGACGCGAACGGCTGTGAGTGGCTTTGTAAAACGGGCGGGAAGGTAGACGTTCGGGCGATCTCGCTTTTTCCCCACTCCAGTCCAGCAACCGAAAAGTAAAACGATTCGCTGCTTGTCCGAAGATTGGTCAATACTCTGAAATCGTTTTGCAACATCACGCCGACCCCGATTCCGATCACCACCAGCACGGATAAAATCGTAAGGGAACTCATCAATATCATTCCCTGCTTATTTCGTAAGGTTATCGGCGTGGATTGCATCACGTGAGGTCAATTACGAAATTCGACGCTACTCGCCAACGCGGCCGAAAGTTTTCCGGCCAGCTGCGGATCAGGATTTTTCACTTCGACGGCAAACTCAATTTTCACGCGCTTGATTGAGTTCGGCGGTGGGACGTCACCGAGACTGTTCCCATCACGGTCGAAAAAGCTGAATATCTTTCCGGTAGTGGAGGGGATAACGTTAGCGATCAGGCAGTCACCGTTGCGCCGTATGATGTTGGGGCCCGGGCACGTCGAAGTCGGGCCGGCTAGTTCGTATCGAATATTTTCCCGCGGATCGACGTCGGCACAATTGCCATTACCATTGAGATCCATCTGGATGTGAATCATGCCAGGTCTTGCGGCATAGACCCGGTTGCAGACCCCATCTGAGTCGTTGTCAGGATCATCCGCGCCTCCTAGCTCCAGTGGCACGCTCCCGCTACCCCATGATCCAGCATTCTTGAGATCGCGAGTCATAATATCCAATGCGCCACGCGTGTCCTCGAGAGCGCCGGTCTTTAGTTCGACCTTTAGCGAGTGGTAAATTTCAGCTCTAAAGTAGGCGTAAAGAGAAATAATCATCGCTGACCCGATTAGAAGCGAAACCATCTGTTCAGTTAAGGTCGCGCCTCGGCCGTTAAAGATTGTGGCGATCACGGTTTATTCTCCGGTAAAAACAAGCGTCGTCAGTGTAGTTTCATGTGTCTCATGATCTCGCCAGGATACAACGACATCGATTTGCTTTAGGTCTGCGGCCAGCGCAGAAGTTGCGATTCTCCAGCAGCGGTTGAACACTCCCGACACGCTGCTTTTTGCCGATAAACCACGATCACCGCCGTCCGGACAAAGATCAGTATCGGCCAATGGACGGCGCGCTTGTAATTCCTCGATTTTGTCTTGGGCCAAGTGAATTGCTATGGTCGAGTTGTCGCTAATGAGCTGTCGGCGATTAAGAGTGATCGTAGAGAGCGAATAAGCCATTACGGCAAAGACCACGATGCCCATTGCGGCGAGAAGCTCGTTGAAAGTGAAACCATCTTCTTTTCGAAAACGCGCGCCCATCAGCAATCTTCAGAGCAATTGTTCGGTGTACAGATTCTAATCCTACCGGTTGCGCTCACGACGATTTGCCTGCACGCGCCATCCGTGTTGCGCAATCTAACGCGGTTACCCGCCGCAGTTCCCCTTGGAGAGAACGCGATCAATCCAGATTTCGTGATTGTTGTACCCTGAGGAAGTGGCTTGATCTGCAGCGGCTTCAAATCTCGTTCGATCATGTACTCGCTCGCATCTTGGAGATACGCGAGTTGGAAACCGATATTTTCGGCAGCAGCGCGCATTTTGATGCCATGCAGCTCGGACTGAATCTGCCGAATGGAATTGTTGAGTGCGTAGCCCGGCAATAGCCGGGTCCAATTTGGCATCGCAATAGCCAAAATAATACCCAGCACAGCGATCGTGATTACGATTTCGATCAGCGAAAAGCCGCTCTTCTGCAATAAAACTTTCACCGCTCGCTCCGAAGCGCGGAAAATACTGCCGTAGATGTACGCATGTCAAGCGCCGAAGGCTCGGCTGAGTGTCTATAAAGTTACTTTTGCTCGACGGGGAAAGGATGCTAAAATATCATTTTATTTTGGGAGTCCCGATGCGAAAACTAGTGCTGGGCGGATTGGTCGCGAGCGTGCTCACGAGCGGCCTGAACGTTGTCAATGCCGCATACATCATTCGACTCAAAAACGGCAACGAATATGTTACCGATCGATATTGGCAGGAAGGCACTCAAGTGCTCTTCGATACCTACGGCGGCGTATTCGGGGTAGACAAGGCTTTCATCTTCAAAATCGAAAAATCTAGAAACGGCGTTCGTCTCGCCGCTGTGAGCGATGGAGGTGCCGCCGAACCAACTCAGAGCAGTCCAGATAAGTCCAACAAAGACAGTACCGAGAGTAAGCCGATCTCTCAATCCAAAATTCAGGAACGTGATCGTGATGATGCCGTTGTGACCGAGTACAAGCGGCTAAAGGTTAGATCGAAAGAAGTCGATAGCATGTTGACGAGTGAGATCCGTGAGTTGTTAAAAGACATTACGGCTTTTAAAAACAAAATCTCACGCGACAGTAAGCTGTTCGTTGAATACGGCCGAGAATTCAATGACACTCATGAGATCGGCGCCACTGTGGAGACCGCCCTGCGGTCGCGAACTCAATAGTTTTGCTTCCAGTTCACCAGCTTGAGCGGTTGACTCGACATAGCCTTTTTCACATCGCAGCTGTTGTAGCCGATAGATACGCTTCCGCTCACGGTAGTGTCGCCGAGTGAGGATGCGCCGGAGTAAATTTGTCCCTGGATATTTTTGGAATTGCTGCCGCCTCCGCTAGCCGTAATCACGCCGGTGGCGATTATGATTCCGTGCCAATCTATGTTTCCGGCAAGTTGCAGATTCCCCTTGACTAAAAGGATTCCGTACCCCGTCACATTGTTTAATCGTAGCTCACCGTCACCCTGCTGCGTTGCATCAGAATACACAGTTACGTAGTTCGTGGCGCTCCCATAGCTCGTCGTGGCATTACCTGATGCCGAGACGTCCTCCGTCAGCGTTATGGTGGCCCCGCCTTTCAGGCTTTCGACATATGATTGAAGATCTAAACTGGTAGCACCGGTTTGCGTCGGCGGATTTCCACTCAGGGTCGGACCACCGTTCTCAGTGAGCGTATGCGTGTTGCTAGGTGGATCACTGTACACATACACTGCTGAAAGATTGGAACCGCCGCAATTTCCAGCGTCGGTCCCGCTGATCGTAATCGACGAGCCGTTCAGGGTAGTGTTGTCTTTGGAGTAAAGGGCCGCAGGACTGCTTGTGGAAAAGCTAAAGAGTTGTACGTTAGTCGTAACTATCGCCTTCACATTGTTGGGTCCGGTGGCGACCGATGTGAGCACAACCTTGCTATTGCTATCCGTCGTGCTGGTCGCCCCATCTGTTGAATCATTCGTCAAATACACGTTATAGGTGTAGCCGCTCACGAGCGTGCTGGAAGCGATCGGCGAGTCGTCCGTCGATGCTGTATAACCGTTGAGTACGCTGTTCGCGCCTACGCGCGCGGCAAGTTCTTCGCTGAATCTCGTAGTGTCCGTGCTCGATGCGTTCGCCGCCCTCAGGGTCTGGCGCGCCTGTTCCGCGCCGGCCATCGCCACCTGCAGGGCGGCTTGATTCGTCCTAAAGTTGCCGCCGACTTTGACGTCAGTGGATGCCACGATAAATGCGGTGGCGCCCGCCAGCGTTAAAGCCGTCAAGAGAGTAAGAACAGCGATCAGAATCAAGCCGCTATCGCTAGTTATAAGACGGATGGCGCTACACGATTGGCTGTTTCGCTGAAACCTCATGCCCTAAACTCCTTGCTATAAAGCCAAATTTGGCGGAGTGACATCCGCGCTAATTTGATAGGTTCTATAGCCGTTGTTGGTTGTATAACTCGGGTCTGGTTTGTCTGTCCGGGCCGTAATGCTAATGGTGATCCTTCTCACCGCGGTGTTTGTTGTGGTTGATGTACCGTTGGCGTCCAGGTACGTAAATGAAAATGCCGTAACGTTATCGGCAAGCGTGGCGCTGGAACCCGTGTTATTCAGGGTTCTCGTGACGAGACCGGTGGAACTATCGAAGGAATAGGAAATGTCGTCCGTCGTTCCATCTGTTTCGACGCCCGAAGAATCGAGATCCAGCTTTATCCGTAATGTCGTTGCTGTCGATGTCTGGATGCCGTTGAAGGTTCCGCCTGCTGGTTTATAGCCGGCCATCTGAATTTCGCGAATCATGAGATCCAATGCGCCCCGAACGTCTTGCTGCATCTGTCCGATTTGTTCCTCGGCGCTGTTCTGTCTAGTCTGTGCCGTAAACGTGCCGGCAATCGCGGCGAGAACCGCCAAACCGATGGCCATCGATACCATCAATTCGATCAGCGTGAACCCGCCAACATCTCTGAAGAATCGCGCGCGGAGTCTGCTCATCAGGCCGCCAGGATGGTTTTGAATGTGATGGATTTTGTGCCGACCGCGCCTTCGGACCAGGTCACCGTAACCGTAAGGGTCTTAATGTTCGAGACCGATGCATCGATCGCTAGATTACGCGTATAGGCAACTCCACCGAGCGTAACCGTTGCGCTTCCAGTAACACAACTGTTTGATCCACCGGCGGGTACGGAACCGGCACTAGAGTATCCTACCCGGCGGTTTTCCTCGAAGCAGGACTGAGCGATTGCGGTGGCGGTCGTCAGGTTCCTTCCCGATAGATTACCTCGCACGACGCCGGTCGTTAACGCTGCCGTGCCAAGCAAACCGACAGTCAAAATAACGATTGCAATAAAAACTTCGATCAGAGTAAATCCACTCTGATCCGCGGCAATCCGTGCGGATTCTAATCTAAAATCGTTCATCAGCTGATACTCGCAGTTCCGGTAATTCTGACCGTAACCGTCTTGGTACCGCCAGAATTGGTCAAGGTAATCGTCGGTGCAATATCAGTTGTGCCGCGCGAACTGAACGTAATGGTGGAAGCCGACGACGTGAGTGTTACATCGGAATATTCCGTTTGAATGCTAACCGTCTTCGTTATCGAACCCGCAATCTGCATCGTTTGGTTGGTCGGAAAAGTGACCACATAGGCGCTGTTTTCGTTGACTGCTTTGGAACGCGCCCACATCAGCTCGCTATAAATCTGACGAGCGGCCCCATTGAGGCGACTTTTTGGACGAAATGCGATAAACTGCGGAACAGCAATACTCGCAAGAATACCAAACACCACGACAGCGATCAGAATCTCGGCGAGAGTGAATCCTCTCCGTTCGCTAACTAAATTGCGAAAATTTCTATCCAGCATGGCATATTCCTACAGATTCGGTCGGAAGAAGCTGGTTCACTTTGCTATTTCGTCAAAGGGTGCAATTCGCGCACCACTAAAGTATGCGGGTAATGCTCAATCGGCTGACTTAAATCGGCGCAAATAGGTCAAGAAGTTCCAGGAACTGCGTGGGGCAGAAAACGCCGGCTTGTCAAGGAGTGACAGACTGACGAAGATTGTAAGCGGGGTTGAACTTTATCAAACCGGCGGCAAGTAGAAATTGATGATTTGTTCGCCAAAAAATATGAACAGAACAGCTCCTGAGCACAAAAACGGAGCAAACGGTAGTGCGAGTCTTCGCCCGGCGCCGGTCAGCGCCATGCAAGTTAGCCCAACTACCGAGCCGATTAGAGAAGCGATAAAAAGTGTGATGGGAATCGACGGCCAGCCTAAAAAAGCCCCGATCATCGCCAGCAATTTAATGTCGCCACCACCCATACCCTCCACTCCGGTAAACTTCTCGTAGAGCCACGCTGTTACAAGCAGGAAACCGCCGCCGGCAACAATGCCGATCAGCGAGCTCGTTGGAGATGGCACGAGGTCAGCCACACGGCCCATAGCGAAATAACTGACTACGGATACGACTAACCCGAAAACAATTCCTGGCAAACTAATAACATCCGGCACGATCCGAACGTCCAGATCGATAAAGGAGATCACGATCATCGCCGCGACGAATACAAAGCCGACAAAAAATTCGTAACTCAAGCCAAATCGATGGTAGAGCGCCACCGTCAAAAGCCCCATCAAAAGCTCGATGACAAAATAGCGTGGCGAGATCGCCTGAGCACAGGAGCGGCATCGGCCCCGCAGCCACAAATAGCTCAACAGCGGAACATTGTCGTAAAATGCGATCGTCGCTTTACACGCCGGGCAATGGGAAGGAGGGCGAACCACCGACTCATTATTAGGAATCCGACCGATGCAGACGTTGAGGAAACTTCCGATTACGGCACCAAAGATGAACGTGAATAAGGAAAGCATATCGTCGCCCGACCAGATGCTCGAAACCTGTCGTTAATCCCGAATTAGAACCCTTCATTCGCTTGGCAAGAGAGCAGCATGCCGTCAGCCAGCCTCAGAAACGCGCCGCAAACCAAAAGCCAAGTTACCAAGGGTTCGATTTTCACCTGTCACAATTTAGGGCAAAGTTACGAATGTAAAGGCTGGGCCATTTCTCTTTTTCTAATCTTCGACCCGCTCATTTGTAGCCCGCCAGTTGGCATAGCTCGTCATAGATTTTGCGATCTTTTTTGTGCATCGATTTGGTCGAAATGGATCGGGTCAGTTCTGTATCGGGGAAAGTGTAATCGACAGAAGCATTCAAAAAAGACTGTAACCGCTGCAGAGCATTTCCCTTGACTAACTGATTATAGTGAAGAAATAGCCACTCGCCTTCGTATCTATGTACACGCAGTACCTGCAGGTACATTAGCCGCCATACCGTGAGCGCTCTAGCATACGTCATTCTGAGAGTGTGCAAGTAGCTGGCCTCTTTACATTCTTTGACAATACTGAGCGCAGTGCTACCCGGCTCGCGGAAAACACAGACAAACGCTGTGTTTCTAAGAAACGGCCTCCAGGCAGACAACGTATAGCAAAAACGCGGGTCTTTGAAACAATACGGCTCTTGTTTGGTCACTGTCCGAATTCGGTTAGCAACATGAGAGGGGCACGAAACTGTCACCCCGACTGGTACGCACGACAGCCATCTTTGCCCCTCCAAAGGACGGGAGCGAAACAGCTCTATTCCCACGAAAGCTATCCGCGGTGGGACCACCTGACCGAGTAGGTCCTCGTTAATCATGTTAACTTCGACGTCCTCAAAAAACCCTTTTGGATTGGCCTGCCGCGCAGGAATCAAATTTTCACCCATAAAGTATCCTGCCTTTGCCAAGCTGCCTGCCAGCATACTGGTACCGCTACGACCGGCACCCAAGATTACACAGTTCTTCATACGCTTTTGTAAAATCCGATGTCGCCAGTATCCATATAGCCGTTAAAATTCACTTGCGAACAGAACGTACGACCCAGAACGCTGTTGCGCGAAGATGACGCGCGATGAGGGATAGGATAATTTGCCACCCACCGCTCCCGCCCACCATCCTCTCAAATCTAAATTGTCCACTTAGCATCAACTAAAACTACGCCGTTCGTGGTATCGGGTAGGCATCCGGTCCCATAAACATCAGTCGCAGTCACCTGCAACTGACATGCACGGTGCAGTAAATCCAACTGCGTGTTCCCCGTGCCACAACCGGGAGATATAAAATAAGTTCCAGGAATGAGCGGAACACGCGGAAGATAGCATCGAACCACGCCTGACGACGAGAGATCAGGTAGTAGTCCCTTTTGCAATCTAGTTTGGGCCCAAAAAATTTTCATCCCAGCCGCTGTCTCGACGGTGAGACCAAAATACGGATTTCTAATGGGCGCCGAATGTTGATAGTGAATGTGGACGGTCAACGCGGATCCAGCTGGCACGGCTGTCACCCGTCGGTCATTTTGGTCAAAAAACTCAAGTTTTCGAATTATTGGAAGAAGACCTCGCCCGCGTCTAATCGTCATGAGGTCATGCGTAGCATCTGGCAAAACACTGGCAAAATATGTGGCAAGGGCTTGGTTAGCCGATCCGCTCATCACTAGCTCTCCGCCGCTAAGCAGAAAAACGCGCTTGCAAAGGTGTTCGGTCATGGCTATATCGTGGCTCACAAACAATACTGTCCTGCCCTCCTTCGCTACCTCTCCCATCTTGCCAAGGCATTTTTTCTGGAAAGCCACGTCGCCAACCGCCAGAACCTCATCGATGATAAGAATCTCCGGTTCGAGGTGCGCAGCAACGGCAAATGCCAGGCGCATATACATCCCGCTGGAGTAGCGTTTTACTGGAGTATCGATAAACTGCTCCACTTCCGCGAAGGCCACGATTTCATCAAATTTTTTATCAATCTCGGCCTTTTTCATGCCCAAAATAGCCCCGCTTAAATAAACGTTTTCCCGGCCCGTGAGTTCAGAGTGAAATCCGGTACCGACCTCAAGCAGTGATCCCACTTTCCCATAAATTCTTGCCTCGCCTTCTGTCGGTTCAGTGATACGGGAAAGGATCTTAAGCA
>Ga0209974_10000441_pt1 | contig 13778 bp, 13 predicted proteins | sample InoplaM3SPM_FD_187592 | JGI IMG/M metagenome (GOLD analysis project Ga0209974, IMG submission 187592) | Arabidopsis thaliana rhizosphere microbial communities from the Joint Genome Institute, USA, that affect carbon cycling - Inoculated... | ecosystem: Host-associated > Plants > Roots >...
GGCCCGGAACCACCGACGGAGCCGTCGGCATGGGACGCGTTTCGATGCCCGCCGCGGCGAACTTGCTGTCCGGCTGAGGTTCGGCGAGTCCCCAACCATCGAACAGCGGCCGCGGCGTCGGCATGATTTCGTCCCAGCCGGAATGGCGCGCTCGCGAGCCCGAACCCGTGCCGCGCGGCAGGGCCGCCGGCACCGGATAATAATATGGCACTGCAATGGGCTGCGGATGGGGGGAATAGCCAGGATAGCCGGGATAGCCGCCGTAACCACCATAACCACCATAACCACCGTATGCCGCATAGGGGCCTGCCGCGGGGCTTGGGGGCATGGCCGGAGGCGGAGGCGGAAGTTCCGACCGCGCGACTGCGGCGATGGGTGGCGTTGCTGCCTCAGCCGGCGGAGCGAAGTCCCTGGTCCCTGGGATCAGCCCAAGGCTGGCGGCGCGCACGCCCGCCCAGGCAAGGACGGCAAAGCCAAGAAAGCGGAGGGAGGCACTCATGCGGCGTTCTCCTCGACGGGGAAGATGTGGCGCGTCTTGTCCCAGCGGCTGGGCCCGCCGTTGGCGTGCATCATCAGGGCGCGCTTGACGGCAAGAATGGCAATGACATTGCCAATGACGATGCGGGGCACCGACAGCAGGGCCTGCTTTAGGCCATAAGTGTTGGCGACGAACCCGGCGCGCATCAGCACACGCCAGCCGAGCATGGCGGCATTGATCGTCAACAGCGTCGCCAGTGCCGGTGTCGGCGACAGATGCACCGGCGCGCCCAGTCCCTTAGCGATCCCGAGCTGCAACCACAGAAGCGCCGCCAGGTAGCCCGCGAGCAGCAGCATCGCTGCCAGCGGACCGCGTCGGTCTCGCATGCGCATCCAGCGCTCTCCCAGGCCGCCGCGCCAGCCAAGCCGGTCCCAGCCGGCGAAGGCGATGCCGCCGATCCAGCGCGCTTTCTGGCGGACCGCATCATCGAGGCTGGCGGGAAAATGTCCGCGGCTCGCCACCACCGACCTGCTCCCGGCGACGGCCGGTATGCGCACGAACATGGTCTTGAGGCCGAGCGCGCCGATGCGCAGCCCCATTTCATAATCCTCGGTCATGCTGGAGGCGAGAAAAGGGCGGCCGCCCTCCGCCGCCGCCAGCCTGGCCAGCGCTCCGCGCTCGATGGCGCAGCCGACGCCGGCAAGTGGAATGGAGGCGCCGACCGCCTCGCGCACGACCAGCTCCTTGCCGTGGCTCTCGGCAAACTCATCGCAATAATGACCGCTGATCCATAGCGACGATGGATCGACGAGCGGGACGACCGGCAACTGGATCAATGCCGCCCGGTCGATCAGTTGGTCGAACAGCGTCAGTTCGAGCGGATGAACGACATCCTCGGCATCGTGCAGGACGATGGCCGCGGGGATGCGACGACTGGCATTCTCATAGGCGACCAGCGCGTCATACAAATGGTTGAGGCAGTCGGCCTTGGTCGTCGGTCCGTCCGCCTCGACGATCACCGGCTCGATGCGATCGTCGCCGATGCTCGCGATTGCCGCCGCGGTGGCAGGATCGTTGCGATAATAGCCGACGAAGATTCGATAGTCCGGATGTTGAAAGCGCTGCAGTGTCGCTTTCAGCATCGCCGCGATGACCGACGATTCATCCCAGGCGGGTATGAATACGGCGATGAAGCGCGGCTTCCACAGCATCTTGATGCTGCCCGCGAAGGCCCGGGGATAGCGGGTATAGACGGTCAGTGCCCGCCACAGCCGGCGGCCAAAATAGATGAGGTCAACGGCCAAATCGTCAAGCGCGAACAGCAGGAAGCCGGCGGCGGCGAACAGCGCCAGCTCATTGGCGGCATCCGCCAGCAAGAACGCGGGAGACACGCCTGGCTAGGACGTGCTTGTGCCGGCAAAAAAGGAAATCCGCTCACGCATGACGCGCCTCCAAGCCGAGTCGATCACACCGAGCGGGGTACAGCATACACAAAGCCATTTTGGCGGCAAGTCGGTCCGCTATGCGGCTTCGCGAGGGCCCTTCTCGTCGGTGCCGGGGACGGACTGCGAGTGGTCCTTCCGCTTACGCTCGGCGGCGGTCTTCAGTTGCCCGCAGGCGGCATCGATGTCGCGGCCGCGCGGCGTCCGCACCGGCGCCGAAATGCCGGCCTCGAAGACGATGTTGCTGAATGACCGGATGCGCGCGTCGCTGGAGCATTGGTACGGCGCCCCGGCCCAGGGGTTGAACGGGATCAGATTGACCTTGGCCGGCAGCCTGTAGCGGCGAATCAGCCGGACCAGTTCGCGCGCATCCTCGTCGCTGTCGTTCTTATCCTTGAGCATCACATACTCAAAGGTGATGCGGCGGGCGTTGTTGGCGCCCGGATAGGCAGCGCAGGCCTCGAGCAATTGCTCGATCCCGTATTTGCGGTTCAACGGCACGATCTCGTCGCGGACCTGCTTGGTCACCGCGTGCAACGAAACTGCGAGGTTGACGCCGATCTCCTCGCCGGCGCGGGCCATCATCGGCACCACGCCGCTGGTCGAAAGGGTGATGCGGCGCCTGCTAAGGCCAAGGCCGTCGCCGTCCATGACGATCTTCAGCGCATCGCGGACGTTATCGAAATTATAGAGCGGCTCGCCCATGCCCATCATGACGATGTTGGTCAGCATCCGCCCTTCTGGCTGGCTCGGCCATTCGCCCAATGCGTCGCGGGCCAGCATGACCTGGCCGACGATTTCCGCCGGTTCGAGGTTGCGGACCAGCTGCATGGTGCCGGTGTGGCAGAAGCGGCAATTGAGCGTGCAGCCGACCTGGCTGGACACGCAGAGCGTGCCGCGGTCGGCGTCGGGGATGAAGACCATTTCGAACTCATGGCCGTCGTGCGTCTTCAGCAGCCACTTGCGCGTGCCGTCCGATGAGACCTGCGCCTCGACCACCTCCGGGCGGGTGATCACGAAGCGCTCCGTGAGCCATGGGCGCTGCGCCTTGGCGATGTCGCTCATCGCGTCGAAGTCGCTGACTCCACGATTGTAGATCCAGTGCCAGATCTGCTTGGCGCGGAGCTTGGCCTGTTTCGCCTCCAGTCCGGCTTCCCCCAAGGCGGCGCGCATGGCGTCCTTGCCGAGCCCGATGAGCTCGACCCGGCCGTCGGCGCGCGGAACGGCCGCGCGCGGCACGGGGATGGGGTCGACCGGTCCGGGGATCGGCATCAAGGCGGTATCGGCACTCATGCGAGCGGGCCATGTAGTGGGAATGCGGCGGAATTTCCAGCGCGCCGAATCTCATCGGCGGAGACTGCATGCGGCGGCGGCGCCGTCGATCGCGGTCGGCGCGCCGTCGAGCAGGAAGCGGTCGGTCATCCGGCGCCCGGCGAGATCGCGCGCTTCAATGCGCATGCCGCCCGCGGCGCGCATTGCGGCGATGATCGCCTGTTCCTGCCTTACATCCTTGCTCCACGCCGAGGCGCCGCGCGCGGCTAGCAGGAACGGCTGGGCGCCAACGGTGAGGATGACGCTGGAGCCGGCGCGGGCCGGGCGCCGCAGCTGGGCGAACAATTGGCCCTGACGCGGACCGGCACGGTCGAAGGCAATCGCAATATAGGGCTGAGCGTCTCGCTCTCGCGCCGGGCGAAGGGGCTTGGCCACCGCCTCGCATGCCGCACCGCGGTCAAAGCTGGCCCAGGCACCGCGGGCGACGATCAGCCTCGACGGGGCGGCGGAAGCGGCGCTGGCGAGCGCGAGACAGATGCAGGCGAAATGACGCATGACTCCCGCGAGGGTGTCGATGCGACGGATCAGCAAATCAAGCGGATTAGCAGTTGGGGGCGGGATTAACCGTTCCGGCGACGCAGTCGGCCGGCGCATCGAGCGAGTCGGTGATGGCCGTGCCCAGCGCCAGCGCGCCGAACGTCAGCGCCGCGCCAAGGATCGCCAGCACAAGCGCATATTCGGCCGCAGCCGCGCCCGAATGGTTTTTCCTCAGGTGCCGATGCTTGATCATGGCACGATCCCCGCTCTTTTTCCGACAATGGATTCAGGCGCTTGACGCGCAACTGACCCGCTGCCCCTCATTTACCCGAGAGTCAAGCAAATGGGTTAACAGCACGTAAACTATGATGTCCTGGCGTCCCAAATCGGCGAAAAATGTCCCGTTGCGGGATCGGGGCGCCCGCGTTCAACCACGGTTGCGGTGATCCGGATTGCTTCGGTAAGCTCGGGTCAGAGGAGCGAGCGCATGGCGTTGATCGAGAAGCTGGTCGGAAAGGTCATTAGCAAGGGCCGACTGACATTAGTGATGCCCGACGGAGCGAAGCTCGAGTTTGGCCCGGGTGGCGGGAAGTCGCTGACCGTCCGCCTGACGGACCGCCGCACCGCCTTCGCCATCGCCCGCAACCCCCGCCTCGGCCTCGGCGAGGCCTATATGGACGGCCGCCTGATCATCGAAGAGGGCGGAATCCTCGACCTGATGGAGCTGGCGACCGGCGCCAACCGCTGGGAAGATGGCGGCGCCGGGCGCAAGGCGCTGAGCAAGGGGAAGAACCCGCTGAAAAAGCTCTGGCGGGCGCGCAACGAGGCCAGGCGCGCGCGCAAGAACGTCGCCCATCATTATGACATCGGCAACGACCTCTATCGCCTCTTCCTTGATGATGACTTGCAGTACAGCTGCGCTTACTTCACGGATCCGGACAACAGCCTCGAGCAGGCGCAGTCGGACAAGAAGGCGCATATCGCCGCCAAGCTGGCGCTGGAGCCGGGACAGCACATCCTCGACATCGGTTGCGGCTGGGGCGGCACCGCCCTCTACCTGAACCGGGTCGCGGGCGTGCGCGTCACCGGCGTCACCCTGTCGGAACAGCAGCTGAAGGTCGCCCGCGAGCGCGCCGCCGCCGCCGGCGTCGCCGACCAGGTGAAGTTCGAGCTGATCGACTATCGGCAAGTGGAGGGCCAGTTCGACCGGATCGTCTCGATCGGCATGTTCGAGCATGTCGGCGCCGCCCACTATGACGAATTCTTCGCCAGATGCCACGAATTGCTCAAGCCGGACGGGGTGATGCTGCTGCACACGATCGGGAAGCTCGGCAAGGCGACGACGCCCGACCCATTCACCGACAAATATATTTTCCCCGGCTATCACCTGCCATCGATCTCGCAGATGGCGGCGGCGAGCGAGAAGGTGCGACTGATCACCACCGACATCGAAACACTGCGGCTGCATTACGCCCATACGCTGCGGCATTGGCTCGAGCGGACCCGCAAGGCGAAGGCGAAGATCGTCGCCATGTACGACGAGCGCTTCTTCCGCATGTGGGAATTTTACCTCGCCGGCGGTGTTGTTGCCTTCGAATCCGGTTCGATGTGCAATTACCAGCTGCAATATGTCCGCGACCGCCGGGCGCTGCCGATCACCCGCGACTACATGATCGCGAAGGAGCTCGAATATCGCACCGCCGATACGCAAAGGGCCCGGCGCGCGGCGCCGAGCCCTCGTCGCAGCAAGGCGAAGGTATCGGCTTAGCCGGCCTTCGGCGCGCGGCGCTTTTCGATCATCTGGCGGTGCATCTGGCGGCGCTCGTCCGGTGTGATGCGGCCGTCGCGGTTGGCGTCGGCCATGTCGAAATGCCTGACGGCTGCGTCGGTTGCCTCCTGCAGCGTCACCCGGCCGTCCTTGTTGCCATCGGCCATGTCGAACATGTGGCCACCCATCATGCCACCGAAGCGGTGCATGCGCATGCCGCGCTGGGCGCCCGGTGCCGCGTTCGCCCGCCGCTCGGTGCGACGCTCGATCCGCTGCTCACGGTGCTGGGAAAATTCGTCGCGGCTGATGGCGCCGTCCTTGTTGGCATCGAGCCGGTCGAACGCCGCCTTCGGGTCATGGCCTTGCATCCGCTGCTCGCGGCGCTCCGTTAGCCTGGTACGGACCCGCTCCTTCAGGACCTTGCGGCCGGCCTCCGCCTCGTCCTTTGTCAAGACACCGTCCTTGTTGGCATCGAGCTGCGCGAAGTGCTCCCGCACCCTGGCGACCATCTCGTCGCGCGTATCGACCCGCTCGGCCAGCGGCGCGCCCGGCGCGACATGGCCCGGGGCGATCGTCACCGGCTGCGGAGTCGGTGCCGGCTGCGCCTGGGCAAAAGCTGCGCCGGCGACGACGATGGCGGCGGCGCCAATCAGAAATTCCTTCATGGTGAACCTTCCCCTCTAAACTCGGTACTCGGGATTATTCCGCCATTCCTGTATCGCGCTTGAATGGCTTGGCGGGGGGTGGCAAGGCGCCCCGACCCGTACCAGGAGCCCCACACCCCGAAATGAGCGAGACCATCCGCCGCGTCGTGCTCGCTTTCTCCGGCGGTCTCGACACCAGCGTCATCCTCAAGTGGCTGCGGCAAACCTACGACTGCGAGGTCGTCACCTTCACCGCCGACCTCGGCCAGGGCGAGGAGCTGGAACCGGCTCGCCGCAAGGCCGAGTTGATGGGGGTTCGGCCCGAGCACATCTTCATCGATGACCTGCGCGAGGAATTCGTCCGCGACTACGTTTTCCCCATGATGCGGGCCAATGCGCTCTACGAGGGTCTTTATTTGCTGGGAACGGCGATCGCCCGGCCGCTCATCGCCAAGCGGCAGATCGCGATCGCGCACGAGGTCGGGGCCGACGCCGTCGCCCATGGCGCCACGGGCAAGGGCAACGACCAGGTGCGGTTCGAGCTCGGTTATTATGCGCTCGATCCCGACATCAGGGTCATCGCGCCTTGGCGCGAATGGGATTTGAACAGCCGCACGGCGCTGATCGATTTTGCCGAGAAGAATCAGATCCCGGTGCCAACGGACAAGCGCGGCGAGAGCCCCTTCTCGACAGACGCCAACCTCCTGCACACCTCGTCGGAGGGCAAGGTGCTTGAAGACCCCTGGGAGGAAGTACCGGACTACGTCTTCTCGCGCACCGACGACCTCGTCGCCGCGCCGGACAGGCCGGAGGAAATCAGCATCGATTTCAAGGCCGGCGACGGAGTTGCGCTGAATGGGGTTGCGCTCAGCCCGGCGGCGCTGCTGGCGAGGCTCAATGACCTTGGGAAGCGGCATGCCATCGGCCGGCTGGACCTGGTCGAGAACCGCTTCGTCGGCATGAAGAGCCGCGGCATGTACGAAACGCCGGGAGGGACCATCTATCACGCCGCACACCGGGCGATCGAGCAACTGACGCTCGACCGCGGCGCCCTGCACCTTAAGGACGAGCTGATGCCGCGCTATGCCGAGCTCGTCTACAACGGCTTCTGGTTTTCGCCCGAGCGCGAGATGCTGCAGGTGCTGGTCGACCATAGCCAGGCCAAGGTTGAAGGGACGGTCCGCCTGAACCTCTACAAGGGCGCCGTCCACGTTACGGGCCGGAAGTCGCCGCAGAGCCTCTACAGCGAGCAAATGGTGACTTTCGAGGACGATGCCGGAGCCTACGACCAGCGCGATGCGGAAGGGTTCATCAAGTTGAATGCGCTCAGGCTGCGCCTGCTGGCGCGGCGCGACCGGGCTGATTCAAGATAACATTAACCTTATTTCTCTAGCGCCGTTGCGGGATTATGTACCCTTTGGGGGAGTGCCGCCGGCGATGCTGAACATCCGCGAGATCAAGGGAGCCGGACTGGGGGCGGCGATCGTCGCCGCCTATATGGCCCTGGTGCTCGCCAGCGGCCGCGTCGACCCGGGCATGTTCGGCCGCCTGCTCGCCTTCTACATCCGCACGTCATTTGCCTTGTGGATCTTCCTCGGCGGCTTCTGCGTGCTGGTGCTCATGGTTCAGCACGGGCGGCGGAGCGGTGGCGAACCGTTCCTTGCCAAATTTGCCGTCACCATCGTCCGCGACCGCTGGGAGCGCGACTATTTCGCCTCCCTGTTCTGGCCGCCGCTGCTGTTCGCGACCTTGCTCGCCTCGTTCAACGCCTTCAAGCAGATGATCCTGCCGCTGGCCGGTTTCAGCTGGGATCCGATGCTGGCGGCCGCCGACAAGGCCCTGTTCCTGGGCGTCGACCCGTGGCGGGTATCGCACGCACTGCTGGGGTCGGAGGAGATGACGGCGTTGATCGATCGCGCCTATCACGGCTGGTTCGTGCCAATGTCGCTCGGCCTCATCGCCTGCGCCTGGATGCCGCGCTCGACCTTCCGCCTGCGCACGCAATACATGCTGAGCTACATCGGCGTATGGATCGGGATCGGCAGCGTCCTCGCCTTCCTGATGCCCTCGGCCGGCCCGTGCTTTTACGAAACCTTTGTGGGCGGCCATGCCAGCTTCCATGAGCTGCTCCAGCGCCTTGCCTCCGTACAAAGCGAAACCGGGGCGGTCATGACGTCCCTGAACAATCAGGAGATGCTGGTGCGGCTGCACGGAGCCGACAAGCTGGTCATCGGCGGCGGAATTTCCGCCATGCCTTCGGTCCATTGCGGGCTCGCCGCTCTGTTTGCGCTTGCTGCCTTCCAGTTGCACCGTGGTGTGGGTTGGTTCGTCGCCGCCTATGCGACGGTGATCTGGATTGGTTCGTTCCATCTCGGCTGGCATTACGCGCTCGACGGACTGGTTTCGGTCGCTCTGACCTTAGGTATCTGGGTCCTGTGCGGACGGATCGCGGTGGCGCTGGACAATCAGGCGCCACTGCAGGAGCCGGCCGCCGCGCTCGCCTGAGCGCCGCAATCTTTCCTTGATATTCCGCCTGAGGGCGGGAATGGGCGCGCGATGCAGTGGCGCGTCCCCAGTTCATGACCCTTCTCGCCGATCGTCCGGGCGGAGCGGCGACCGGTCCACGCCAATGGTGGGAGCGCCGCTGGTTCGTCGCGATCCTGGTGCTGATCGCCGCGGTGCCGCTCCTCTATCCGGACGTGCCGCCGCTGGTCGACCTGCTCGGTCATCTGGGCCGCTACCGGGTCCAGCTGGACCTCGATCAGTCGCCATGGCTTGGCCGATATTACGACTTCCAATGGGCCGTGATCGGCAATTTGGGGGTCGACCTGCTGATCATCCCCTTGCGGCCGCTGCTCGGTCTGGAGCCGTCGGTCAAACTGGTAGTCCTGGCAATTCCACCGCTGACTGTCGGCGGCTTCCTCTGGGTCGCGCGCGAGGTCCATCACCGCCTGCCGCCGACGGCTTTGTTCGCCTTGCCGTTCGCGTTCAGCTTTCCGTTCCAGTTCGGCTTCGCCAATTTCACCCTGGCGATGGCGCTGGCAATGATTGCATTCGGCTTCTGGCTGCATCTCGGGGAGCGCAACCGCGACCGGTTGCGCGCGGTCCTGTTCGTGCCGATCTCGGTCGTCGTCTTCTTCACCCATGCTTTCGGGTGGGGGACTCTGGGCCTGCTCTGCTTCTCGGCCGAGGCAGTCCGGCAGCATGACCGGGGCACAGGCTGGTTCCGAGCCGGCGTGCGAGCAGCGCTGCACGCGTCGGTCATGCTTCTCCCGGTCCTGTTCATGGCCATGTGGCGCAGCGGAGCCGCAAGCCAGCGCACCTTCGGCTGGTTCAACTGGGATCTGAAATGGGAATGGGTCTATTCGGCGCTTCGCGACCGATGGGAAATCTTCGATATCGGCACCATCGTCCTGCTTGGAATCGTCGTCCTTTTCGCCATTTTCCATCGCCGCCTCGAGATCTCGCGCAACCTCTTCTTTTCCGCTCTTGTCCTGGCGGCCGCCTTCGTCCTCCTGCCGTGGACCATCTTCGGATCGGCCTACGCGGACATGCGGATCGTTCCTTACACGATGGCGATCGCCCTGCTGGCGATCCGCTTCAAGGGTCCGACGGACCTGCCCCTGGCCGGACGGTTGGCGGGCATCGCCCTCACGCTGTTCCTGGTGCGCCTCGCCGGTACGACGGCCAGCCTGGCCATTGCGGCCAACGACCAGGAGGAGAAATTGCGCGCGCTCGACCATGTCCCGATGGGCGCTGCTGTCGTCAATCTGGCCGGCGAACGTTGCGCCGACCGCTGGGGGCTGCCGCGCGACAGCCATTTGGGGGCGATGGCGATCGTCCGCCGCCACGCTTTCTCAAACGACCAATGGGCGATCGAGGGCGCCAATCTCCTGAAGGTCCGGTTCGATGAAGCTGCCCCATTCATGACCGATCCCTCGCAAATGGTCCGCAGCCCGGACTGCATGCGTAACCTGAGGACGATCGACGAGGCGCTGGCGGCCATCCCCGAGGGCGCCTTCAGCTATGTCTGGCTCATCGACACGCCCTCCCACGACCCTGCCTTGACCGGAGGCTGGGTGCCGGTCTGGCGCGGCCGGGACAGCGTGCTTTATGCTACGTCGCCCCAGGCCGCGGATGCGGCGCGGCGGGAAAAGGGATCATGACCGCGCTTTCCATCGTCGTGCCCTGCTACAATGAGCAGGAATGCCTTGCCGCCTTGCATGAACGCCTGACCGGGGCGGCGCGATCGGCCGTCGGCGACGATTACGAACTGGTCCTGGTCAACGACGGCTCCAGGGACCACACCTGGCCGATGATGCGCGACCTGGCCGCCAGCGACCCGCATCTCGTCGCCGTCAACCTGTCGCGCAATCATGGCCATCAGTTGGCGCTGACCGCCGGGCTCGACCTGTGCCGGGGCGACAGGATCCTCATCATCGACGCCGACCTCCAGGACCCACCCGAACTGCTCGGCGACATGCTCGAGACCATGCGGCGGGAGGAGGCGGACGTCGTCTATGGCGTGCGTTCGAGCCGGGCCGGCGAAACGCGCTTCAAGCGCGCTACCGCCCATGCCTTCTATCGCATGCTTGCCCGCGCGACCGATGTCGACATCCCGCTCGATGCCGGGGACTTCCGGCTGATGAGCCGCCGCGCCCTCGATGTCCTGCTATCGATGCCCGAGCAGTCGCGCTTCATCCGCGGGATGGTCGCCTGGATCGGCTTCCGCCAGGTGCCGTTTTCCTACCAGCGCGATGAACGCTTCGCCGGCGAGACCAAATATCCGCTGAGCAAGATGATCGGCTTCGCGCTCGATGCGCTGACCGGCTTCTCCTCCGCGCCCCTGAAGCTCGCGAGCCATGCCAGCGTTTGGCTGGCGGCCGGGTCCGTGCTGCTGATAGCCTATATCGCGTTCGCCTGGCTCGCCGGGCGGAGCATCCCCGGCTGGACGTCGCTGATGCTGGTCGTCGTGGTTCTCGGCGCCGTGCAGATGTTCGTACTCGGCATGATGGGTGAATATATCGGCCGGTTATACAGCCAGGCGAAGCAACGGCCGTTGTACATCGTCCAGGAAATCGCCGGCGGTCAGCCGGCCGACGCAACCGCGAAAAGGGACAAGCCCGGAGGCAAGGGCAAGCGCCCGACCAAATAGCGCTCCAGCTCGAAGACTTTCTCGAACAATGCGTTCACCGGCCTGGGCGGCAGCTTGTCGTCGCTGTCGTCCCTGCCGGTCAGCTTCCCGGCGCCGCGTGCGGCGATGGCGAGCGGGAAAAGCAGGCTGTTGAAATAACCCATTTTCTCCAGCTTCAGCGGCGACCCCTCAAACAGCTCCCTCAAGGCTTTTTTTGAATAGCGGCGCTTATGGTGGTTTGCCGTGTCGTGCGCCGACCACATCCACTGGTGGGCGGGGACCGTCGCCAGCAGCTTGCCGCCAGGCTTCAGGCGCTCCGCGATCGCCGCCAGCGCCGCTTTGTCGTCGTCGATATGCTCGATGACGTCGAGCGCGGCAATCAAGTCGTACGACCCGCGCTTCAGGCCCTTCAGCCCGGGCAGCGGGGCTGACAGCACGGTCTTCCCCAGCCTCTTTTCGGCGACGGTCCGCGCCTCGTCGTCCACCTCCAGCCCGTCGACCGTTCCAAAGCTGCCGAGCATGCCAAGGTTGTGCCCGGTGCCGCAGCCGATCTCGAGGATCCGAGCCTTCGCCGGAGGCCTGGCTTCGCGACGGATCAGTTCGGCAAGGATCTTGCGGCGCGCCACATACCACCAGTGGATGTCGGCCAGCTCGGCCATGCGGTCATAGACCTGCCGTTCCATCAGGCGAACACCCATTGCCGGTTGAGGGTGAAAGTCACCAGCGGCGTCACGAACAGCATCGGCAGGATCGGCCAGGCCGGGCTCAGCGCCAGCGGCTCCGTCAGCAGCCAGACCCAAAAGCTGTTGAGTCCCAGGCTGATCAGCGAGACGATCAGGAATCGCGTGCCCGTCCGCGCCAGATTGCCGCGCCGCCCGTGTCCGCGGAAGCTCCAGCGGCTGTGCAGCACATAGCCGGTGCCGGCGGCGGTCAGGTAGGCGAGCAGGTTGCCGAGCTGCGGGTGCCATTTCAGCGCCAGTGCGACCAGGGCATAAACGGCGACGCCGAGCGCGGTCACCAGCCCGCCGCTGATGACGAAGCGGAAAAGCTGGCCGGCAATGCTGCGTTGTTCAGGGTCGAGGGGAGGCAAAGGCGGTTCTTCGCGAATGGTCAATGCTTGCCGTTTAGGGCCAAGCAGCTAGAGCGCGCAATTCCACGGGACGCAAGGGCGGGCAGGTGTTCGATCGCGTAGCTTCATTCGTTGACCGGCGGTGGCGGCTGCTCATCGTGCTCGCGTGGATGGTGCTCGGCGCCTGGCTGATCTTCGCCCGCTGGAATTACATTACCGGCTTCGTCCTTGCAGACACTGACGACAATATGCGCATGAGCCAGGTGCGCGCCTTGCTCGCCGGGCAGGACTGGTTCGACCTTCGCCAATACAAGATGAACTGGCCGGAGGGTGCGAACATCCACTGGTCGCGGCTGGTCGATTTGCCGATCGCCGGGCTGATCCTGCTTGGCCGGCTGTTCCTGACCGGACCGCATGCCGAGCAAATGGCGGTGGCGGTGGCGCCGCTCCTTCCGTTGCTGCTCCTGTTCGTCTCGCTGACGCTTATCGTCCGCCGGCTCGTGGCGCCTGCCGCCTGGCCGCTGGCGATCGCCTGCCTGTTTTTTGCGAGCTCGACGCTGGGCATGTTCCAGCCGACCCGGATCGACCATCACAACTGGCAGCTGGCGCTGCTCGCATTGGGCGCGGCCGGGATCGCCGATCCCAGGCGCAGCCGCGGCGGGGCGACCCTCGGCGTCGCCACCGCCTTGTCGCTGAGCATCGGCCTGGAGATGCTCATCTATTTGGGGCTGGCAGGCATCGCCATGGTGCTGTTCTGGAGCCGCGAGCCGGACGAGCGCCGGCGACTGGCGACCTATGCGGTGACGCTCGCCGGCGGCACCGGGCTCGGATTCCTCGTCTTCGCTTCCTACGCCAACCGGGCCCCGATCTGTGACGCCCTGTCGCCGGTCTGGCTCTCCGACGCTTTGCTCGGCTGCGCCCTGCTGCTCGGCCTTGCCGCCTGGTCGCCGGCCAGGTGGCACTGGCGGCTCGGAGGCGCTGCGGCCGCGGGCCTGATCGTCGCCGGTTTCCACGCATTTGCCTGGCCGCAATGCTTGACGCGGCTCGAGGGCGTCTCGCCCGAATTATACGACCTCTGGCTGAGCCATGTCCGCGAAGCCCGGCCCATCTATCGCCACGGCTGGCGGACCGCAGCGGCCGTCCTCGGCTTGGCGGGGACGGGCGTAATTGGCTGGGGCCTGCTCGCCTGGACGGCGCGGGGCGACGCCGACCGGCTACGGCGGGTCATCGGCGTCATGTTGCCGGCCCTCGCCGCCTTCCTGCTGCTGTTCTGGCAGACGCGCACGGGCCCCGCGGCGCAGATGCTGGCCGTTCCCGGCGCCGTCTTCATCGTCGACTACACGCTGGACGCTCCCCACGGACCGCCGCGGTCCTTCTCCGATCCGCGGCGAGCGCTCGTGTCCCGCCATGGCCCATGACCTGCGCTTCTACGTG
>Ga0209974_10000442_pt1 | contig 13759 bp, 18 predicted proteins | sample InoplaM3SPM_FD_187592 | JGI IMG/M metagenome (GOLD analysis project Ga0209974, IMG submission 187592) | Arabidopsis thaliana rhizosphere microbial communities from the Joint Genome Institute, USA, that affect carbon cycling - Inoculated... | ecosystem: Host-associated > Plants > Roots >...
ATAAAGGCGTAAATCAACCGGGGAGGGTCATAAGTGAAGAGGGTCAGGTCTCCACTTGCCACATCGGGGGTCAGGTCTCCACTTGCCACATCGGGGGTCAGGTCTCCACTTGCCACATCCGAAGGCAAGCTAATGACCGGAAATGACTTACACTAGAACCCGAACGGGGTCACCCCGCCGCACGGTCCCCCCGGAGAGCACCCGCGCATACACGCCGACCGACGCCGCGTAGACCCCCGCGGGGCCGCGCCCCTCGCCGCCGACGAGCGAGTTGTGCCGCGCCGCCGTCCGCAGGATTCCCGGGTCCGCCGGCAGATCCTCCTGCGCGAGGGTACTCATCACGCAGCGCGGACACGGATCGGTGACCGCGAGCCGAACGGACTCGCCGATCGCGACCGTTTTCCCGATCCAGCCGTTCTCGACGAACTCCGCCGCCCCGTCGGCGGTCGAGACGAGCAGGTTCGGCCGGAACCGCCGGACGTCGAAGCGGCCCGCGGGATAGAGCTCCGCGAACCGGGCGAGCGTGCCGGTCGTCACGAGGTGGACGACGGCGTAATCGAAGAACGTCCCGGCCGGCGATCCCCGGGCGATCGTCTCGTCCGTGACGGCGCGGCCGTCCGGAGCGCCGTCCAGCCAGAGCTCCTCGATGACCGGCGGACCCGCGGCCGACGTCCGGAGCGTCGTCTTCCGCCCGAGGAGATCCGAGAGGAGCTCCGCGGCCGAGGGATCTCGGGCGGAGACGGTCGCGCCGTCCGGCAGCGTGATCCGCACCTCGCCCCCGTCGTCGGAGAACCTCGCCCGGCACTCGAAGAGGCGCGCCCACTTGCGCGGATTCTTCGTGCTCGCAACCTTGCCGTCCTCCGCGTCGACGAGAGCGAATGCCCGGTCCCCCCGGAATCCCCGCTCGGTGACCTCGCAAGCCTCGAGCTCTTCGCCGAGCATGGACTTCACGGGGTAGCGCCAGACGGAGCGCACCGATCCCGCCGGGGTCATCTCCGCGCCTCGCTCATCGGCCGGTCGGCGCTACTCGACGACGGTGAAGACTTCGCGATAACCGCTGTCCACGAGCGGGACGAACTTCTGGTACCAGGCCTTCCACTCTTCGGCGCCCATCTCGGACTGGAACTGCTTCTCCATCTCGGCGAGCGACTCGAACTGCTCTTCCATCACGAGCGTGTAGAAGGGCCCGACGAGATCGGTCATCGCCCTCATCCCGCCGCCCGAGCCGGTCTTCTCGGCGATCTGACGGCCCTCCTTCCAAAGCGCCAGGGCGTCCCGGGCTTTCCCGAACTTCAACCGGAACACGTTGCGAACCACGATCATGAGATCTCCTCCTGAACTACGTTTTGTAGGGCGCCCCGCCCTTCGAGACGTCGTAGTCGCGCGACCGGCCGCGCGGGATCGAGAGCGTCTTCCAGCGCTCGCCGGCGAGGTGCTTCGCGAGAAAGACGATCTGCCCGACGTGGGACGCGTAGTGCGTCATCTGCCGGTTGATGGCCTGGACGACCGTGTGCGGCTCGCCGCGGATCGCGACAGTCTCCCGGAGATCTTCGCCCGTCAACGGGAGGAGCGCTTCGAAGAGAGCCCGCCATCCCGCCTCCCAGCGAGCCATGATGCTCTCGCGCGTGTCGGCGCCCGACTTCTCGAACTCGGAGTCGCGGTCGCGATCGGCTTTTTCTCCGTCGGTCGTGAGGAAGTCGGTCCACCGGGATCGCTGGTTGCCCGCGATGTGCTTCATCACCAGGGCGATCGAGTTCGATTCCGGATCCAGCTGGCGGAAGAACTCCTCGTCGCCGACCTGCGCGACGGCCCGGTCCGCGAACGACTTGTACTTTTTGAGCTCCGCGATCGCGTCTTCGAGGTAGTGCTGCCCGAGATCCATGGGGTCAGGTCTCCACTTGCCACATTGGGGGTCAGGTCTCCACTTGCCACATCGCCGGCGTCAGATCTTGCAGTGCGCGAGGCCGCGCTTCTCGAGGTAACGCTGGTGATAGTCCTCGGCGCGCCAGAACGTCTTCTCCGGAACGATCTCGGTGACGATGGGACGGCGGAAGCGGCCGCTCTTCTCCTGCCGGTCGAGGGACTCCTTGGCCGCCTTTTCCTGCTCGGCGTCGTGGAAGAAGATCGCCGACCGGTACTGAGTGCCGACGTCCGGCCCCTGCCGGTTCTTCGTCGTCGGGTCGTGGTTCTCCCAGAAGACGTCGAGGAGCCGGTCGTAGGAGACCTTCGCCGGATCGAACTCGACCTGAACCGCCTCGGCGTGCCCCGTCCGATCGGTGCAGACGTCCTCGTAGGTCGGGTTGTCGAGGTTGCCGCCCGTGTAGCCTACGGCCGCGTCCACGACCCCCGGCACCTGCCGGAACGCCGCCTCGACCCCCCAGAAACACCCCGCCGCAAACGTCGCCTTCTGGTTCATCTTTCTCTCCCCCGACGAAATAGATGCTCCCCCGGCCGAAAGGGTTTCTATCAGAGAGCGCGAAAGTACGCGACGACGTTGGGCTTCGCGTAGAAGTACCAGCCACAGAGCACGATGAGGACGGCGGGCTCGATGAGCGCGCGGACGACCACGGCCCTCGAAATGTCGCCGCGGGCGAAGCTCGCGACCGCCGCGAGGGCGAGCGTCGCCCAGAGGATGAGGACGAGATGTCTCACCCACGCGCGTCGGCGGCGGATGCCGAAGGCGATCGCCGCAGCGAACGCGGAAACGAGCACGAGGACCGGGGAGATGCGCCACCACGCTTCGCGCGAAACCGTCTCGCCCGCGATCCGGTACGGCAGGAGACCCGCCGCGGTCAGGAGGAAGGCCCCGAGGAGGGCGACCGACAGCATGAGAGCGAACCAGTAGCCGACGCGCATCGCGGCGGGCGTCCGGGGCAGCTCCTTCCCGGAATCCACTTGTTACTCCGGCCGCCCTTCGACGCGCCGTGCCCGGGCCGCGTTGGTGACGGAGTACTCCAGGATCCAGAGGTCACCGTTCGGCGCGATCATCCCTCCGCTCGGCGACCACGGGAATCGGGAGCGCGCGACGACGCGGACCCGCCCGTCCGGCGCGATGCGTTTGACTTCGCCGGCCCCGTAGATCGCGGCATAGACGCCGCGCGCGCGGTCGGTCCAGAGACCCATGACGACGTGCCGGTCGCCGGCCTGGGGATGCGTCGCCGTCCGGCGGCCCAGGCGCGCGGCGCGCAGCCGGATCGCTCCGGCCGGCGAAATCTCGTAGAGGTTCGTCCCGTCCACGTAAAACACCGTGCCGTCGGCCGCGGCCGTCATCCATCGCACGTCGCGACACGAGGCGCACTCGGCCAGCGTCGACACGACGCCGTCCGCGCTTCGCTTTCGAAACCGTGGCGGTTTGCTTTCGCGCTCGACCCAGTACGAGGCGCCTCCGGCGTCGCGCACGAAGCTGTAGTCGGAGCGAAACCCCCTCCGCGCGGGGAGCACGTCCGTCACGGTCCCGTCGGGAGCTCGGCGCCACACGCGATGTCCCCACTGCTTCGTGGCGTCCCCCTCGTACCAGAGGTGCTCGCCGTAGAGATTCCCCTCGCGGTCCAGCCAGAGCTCGTGCGTGTGGACGTTCGAAACGGCAACCGTCTTGCGCCCGTCGGGCGCGATCTTCCAGACCCGCGCGAGGTCCGTGTAGAAGACGCTGCCCCGCTGGTCCATCACGATCCCGACGCCCGGGTGGGCAACGAGCGGCGCCGCGCCGGCCAGAAGAAGCGACAGCGCGACCCGCCCGAAGACGCGCGGCCGGCTCACTGCCGGCTCTTCTGCCATACGGTCAGCGATTGGGACAACACCTCCGCAAGCCGGTAGCCAGGAAAGCGCCTCTGGACCTCCTCGACGCTCGCTGCCTCGGCGATCGCGGCGTGATATCGGCGCTGCGCGTCGAGGATCTCCGCGGCGCCCGGGACGCCGTGGCCGGGAACGTACGTCTCGGTCGCGAGATCGGCGAGCGCGCGAAGTCCGTGCTCCAGGTTCTCGACCACCGCGTCTTCGTAGTTCACGTGGTATCCGACCGAGACGAGATCACCGCACAGGGTGACGGACTCCTTCGCGAACGACACGACGAGATCGCCCCGGGTGTGTCCCGGTCCCGGATGGAATACGCGCGCCTGCGAACCGCCGAGGTCGATCTCGACCCCGTCGTCACCGACGACGAGCGACGGTGCGTACGGCTCCGCGTCGCGGAAGAGCTCGGCGAGCGCGGGGACCTGCCGCCGCGCCGCGACGAGCCCCGGGTGCTCCGCCTCCATCGCGGCCCGGCACGCGGCGTGGGCCGCGACCACCGCGCCCTGACGGGCGAACCAGCCCGCGCCGAGGGCGTGATCCGTGTGGTGGTGGGTGAGAACGACGTGACCGACCGGCAGCGCTGTCTTGTCGGCGAGCGCGTCCCGGACTTTCCGCGCGAGCGCCGGCGCGATGAACGGATCCACGACGAGCACCGACTCGCGGCCGATGACCGCCGTGCAGTTGGAGCCGTAACTCGTCTCGATCCGCTCCTCGCCGAACGTCCATTGCCAGACGTTGTCGCGGAGCCGGCTCTCTTTCAGAAGTGGGGTCACGCCGGCGACTCCCGGCGCCCGACGCGCATCGCGAGCGGCCACCGGATCCGGCGCGGCGTTTCCGGATTCCCCCAGAGCCGCCGCAGCTCATCGCCGAGCTCGGCGACCGGGTCGTAGCCGCGCTTCCGACGGAAACGCGTGACCGCCGACCAGGTGCCGACGTAGCCCAGGAACGACGACAGGGGCCACTCGGCTTCCATCTCGAACTCGGGGGCGTCGATCTCCTCGAAGGGGAACTCGATGGCCCGGTAGCCGCTTTCGACGAGTGCGCGCTCCGCGGGCCAGAACGGTCCGACCGTGTCGGAGTAGAAGCGGCGGTGCGCGGCGTCGGCGCGAGGATCGTCGAACACGGATGCTCCGTAGGTCCACGCGGCGACGAGACCGCCGGGCCGGAGCACCCTCCGCGCCTCGGCGTAGAACGGGGGGCGATCGAACCAATGGAGCGCCTGCGCGACGGTGACGAGATCGGCCGACGCGTCGGGGAGCCCGCTCGCCTCCGCCGGAGCCACGCGATACTCGACGCGCGAATGCATCTGCGCCGCCGCGATCTGCGCGGCGCTGGCATCGGTTCCGAGCACGCGATCGAAACGGGCCGCCAGAGCGACGGCCGCCTGGCCATTCCCGGTCGCGCAGTCCCAGGCCAGCTCGTGCCCCGGAGAGACCTCGGCGAGCCACTCGAAGAGCCGGTCGGGATAGCGGGGCCGGTGTTCCGCGTACGCGCCCGCGACGCCGGAAAAGTGGTCGGGAAACGGGGAGCTCATCGGGTATCTGCCGTTCTCATCTCACCGCGACGCCGCACCGCGGGAGATTAGACTAACCGCCGCCGTGCCCCCTTCGCGCCGAACGCCGCGGGGTTCGACGACCACCTTCGGAAACCGGTCGCGCCCGATCTCCTGTTGAGGTTCGTGAGCGGCTCCCGCCGACGGCAGGCGGCGTCCGGCCGCCGACCGTAACTAGCGCCGCTTCGAGGCGCGGGCCGGGATCCGGCGCCTCGCCGGCCGGATCGCCATCGGGTGCTTCGGTTGGTAGAGGCCGAGACGGCCGCCTCCCGGAAGGTGGATGGCCGTCAGGATCCCCCACTGCTGCGTGGTCGGCTCGTCGCATCGGACGCCGCGTGCCTTCAGCGCTTTCATCGTGGCCCGCAGGTCGTCGCACATGAGATAGAACTCTTGCTCGTCGTTCTTCCCCGGGTGGAACGCCACTTCGGCGGGGGGAAGCGCGAAGATGAGCCAGCCGCCTCCGGCGTCCACCGAGCGCAGCCGCAGGACGTCGCGAAAGAGCGCGCGGTCGGCGTCGGCGTCGCGACTGTAGACGATCACGTGGCTTCCGGAGATCACGTCGTTCCTCCCTTAGTCTCCATTTCCCGGAGGTCTTTTCGAAAACAACGTACGAGGCCCACGTCCGTGAAACCCAGGGCCCGGTGGGCCGCGGCGCTCCCCTCATTATCCGGCTGCGTGTCCGATGCGAGCTCCTTGCAGCCCTGTGCGACCGCCCACTCCTCGGCGGCCGCGACGAGAGCCCGCCCCACGCCGCGGCCCCGTGCCTCCGGCGCGACGAACCACCCTTCCAGGTACGCGACGCGGTTCGTCACGCAGCCCTCGGCCCAGGGGCGGATCGACAGTTCCGCGAAACCGACGGCGCGGCCGGCGTCATCCGCGACGAGGATTGCGAGAGGCTCCGGCGCCGACCCCTCGAAAAACCGGTCCACCTCGAGCCGGTGTCCGACCTCCGAGTCCTCGGGCCAGAGCCCGGCGCGGAACCTCGCCAGGGTGCGCGCGTCCTCCCGGCGGGCGGGACGAACCGAAATCACGGCGGGAGTGGCCGGGCGGCGAAGTCGGGCATGGAATGTGCCTTGGAAGGCAGCCGGAGGGAAGCCAACATGTCGACCACGACTCTCATCATCATCATTCTGGTCATTCTTCTTCTCTTTGGCGGATTCGGGTATCGCCGCTGGCGCCGCTAGACCGTTTCGGTCAGGCGCCGGACGCCTCGAGCCGCCTCTCGCGCATGTACAGATAGAGCGGCAATCCCAGCGAGACCCCGACCGCGAGATTCGCCGCGATCGGCGCCCAGCGATGGCGGACGCCCGTCCGGCGGCCGTCGACGAGGACGAAGACCCACAGCACGAGGGACGACACGATGACGTCCCATCCGAAGAACGCGCCGATGCGCGTCGAGAAGAGCTGCTCGAAAAAGAGCCGGAGGTCGAGCCCGTTCTCGCGCACGAACGGGACGAACTGCGAATAGGGCAGGAGCGTGCCCAGGGCACCCAGCAGAACGTAGAGGTGTTTCGGCTTCATTGCGATTCCTTTCCGTCGGCTCCGTGTTGCGCGGACGCGGACCGAGCCGCTCGCCGAGGCGACGCGTCACCGGCCTGCGGGCACTCTTCGAGCCGCCTCTTCGGCGCCGGCAAGCATGCTCTGCAATGCGTCACGCGACAGGAGAGTGCCGTCGAGCACCACCGCCGCGATCTGGCGGGTGTTGTGAATATCCTCGAGCGGGTTGGCATCGAGCAGCACGAGGTTCGCCCTCTTTCCCCGCTCCACCGTTCCTTGCGATCCGAGCTCCCCCAGGAATGCCGCGGGATTTCGGGTCGCCGCCTGCAGCGCCTCCATCGGCGTCAACCCCGCTTCGACGAAGAGCGCGAGCTCGTCGTGAAGGCTGAAGCCCGGAAAGACCCAGGCGCCGCTCACGTCGGTTCCGGTCATGATCGGCACGCCCGCGCGGTGCATCGCCCCCACGAGCTCGAGCTCCCTGGCGTAGAGCCTCTTGCGGTAGGTGATGTACTCCGGCGTTCGATATCGAGAGAAGAAGTTCTTCTGCGGGCTCCACCACTCCTTTTCGGACTCGGGGACGTACTTCAGCCGGTCATCCCCGGTCCGGCTCAAGTCGTCGGTGAACGTCTGCCCGCGCTTGACGACGAGCGTCGGTACCTGCCACGTCCCATTTTTCGCGAGGCGCTTGAAGACCGCCTGCGCCCGCCGCTCGTCGTAAGTGTCGAGCATCCGCTCGCCCCGCGCCGCGATGCGTCGCGGAAACTCGGAGAAATCGCCGCCCGCCGGCATCGGCGCGGCCTGCATGCGCCGGAGTTCCGGCTCGATCGTCGAGCTGCCCTCGAGCACGGTCCCGAGGTGCTCGACGCTCCTCTGCCCCGCGTCGGAGGCCTCCATCGTCGTGACCGAGAGCGGGACGTGTCCGACGACCGGGAGACGCCGCTTCTTCGCCTCCGCGACGATGGCAAAGTACGCGTCGCGCGGCAGGCGGTCGTACACCTTGATGCACTCGGCGCCCTTGCCGGCGAGGTCGGCCACCGCCTTGCGCGCCTCCGCCGCGTTCGCGACCGGGATCGTGAACTCGCGATCCGACGCGGGATCGGGTCCGTCGAGGATCAGTCCACAGGCGACGATCCGCGGGCCGATCCGGCGCCCCCTCGCGATCTGATCTCGCCACCCGAAGACTTCCTCCTTGCCGCCGATCTCTCGAACGCCCAGGACGCCGTTGGCGACGTAGAGCGGCAGCGCCCTCTCCACCTCGCGGATGTGGACGTGCATGTCCCACAGGCCGGGGACGAGGTACTTGCCGGATGCGTCCACGACACGGGCCCCCACCGGAATCCGCAGCTGCGCGGCCGGCCCGACGTACGCGATGCGGTTTCCCGCGACGATCACGGTCCGGTCGCGCTTCAGCGGCGCGCCCGTCATGTCGATCACGGCGACGTGCGTGAGCGCGAGCCGAGAGGGCTCCGGAGATCGCACGGCCGTGAGGACAGCGAGGAGGACCGGTAGAACGGCCGCCGCCATCAGCTGGTGAAGACGCGGAGCTCCGGCCCGTCGTCGGACAGCGTGACGGCTCCGTCCGCACGCATCCCGAGCTTCTCGAGGAGCCGGATCGAGCTGTAGTTGTCGGGGTTCGTCACGGCGAGGATGCAGTCGAGACCGAGGACGTCCTTCCCGAACGCCATCACCGCGGCGGCGGATTCGTAGGCGTAGCCCTGTCCCCAGAACTCCGGCAGGAGTGCGAACCCGAGGTCGGGGTGCTCGAGGACGTCGCGTTTCAGGAGGCCGCACATTCCGATGGGCCGACCGCTCCCCTTCAACTCCGCCAGGTAGAGGCCGAACCCGAAGCGCTCGTAGCTCGCGATGGGGCCGGTGCGGATGTAGTCACGCGCGTCGTCGAGGGTTTTCACCCCCTTGTCGCCGATGAAGCGCAGCCACGAAGGCTCGTTCACGAGCCGGAAGATGAAGGCGGCGTCGTCCGTCGTGAGGCGGCGGAGAGTCAGCCGCTCCGTCTCCAGAACCGTCATCGCGGGCTAGCTTATGTCGGAGGGGTTCCGGTCAGGCGTCGGGCTGCCGCCGCCTCTTTCATCGTCCGCGCCGAGGCTAGTCTTCTCCGTCCGGGCTCGCCGCGCCGCATTTCCAGCAGAGTCCGAACTGCTTCTCGACGTCCTCGCCGCAGACAGCGCATTTCCAGGAGACGGCCGGCTCCGCCCCGCGCTCGAGAGCCGTGCCGATGAGCGCGAGCGCCCGCGCGTGATCCTCGTCGTTCGTGATGCGGAGCTCCGACCAGCATTCGGTGATCGGGAGGTCCCCGCTCGCCGCGGCGAGGAACGGGGTCCGCACCTCGCACTCGATTCCCTCGCTCACGAGCAGGTTCCGGAGGTGCCCGACGGCGAGGGGGTCCTGGGCGCTGTAGATGGTCTTCAATTCACCTCGAGAGATTATCGCCCGCCGTCCGCGTGAGGGCGCATTGCTCCGCCGCGCGCCTGCATCTCCTGGGGCAGCAGGCTGTCGTAGAGGAACTCGTGCAGGGGCGTCGCCACGCCCGACTCCCGGCCCAGGCGAACGACGGCTCCATTCCAGGCCTCGAGCTCGGACGGTTTGCCATCCACGATGTCGCGCTGGAGCGAGGTCGTTCCATCGGGAGCCAGGGAATCGACGAAGGCGAGCGTGTCGGCGACGATCGACTCCTTCATCGGCACCCGGCGGGCGTGCGCGACCGCGAGGATCTCGCGCATGCATCCCTCGAGCATCCCGCGGGTCTCCGGAAGCGCGCGGACCACTCCGACCGGAGCACGGGTCACCGCGCCCACGCCGCCGAGCGAGACCACGAAGAGGAACTTCTCCCACAACGCCTGCTGCACGTTCGCGGGCACCTCCACCTTCACGCCGGCGCGCTCGAATGCCCGGCGCAGGAGCTCGACTCGATCGCTCGCCCGGTTGTCGAGCTCGCCGAACTTGACGAAATGAACCTTCCCGATGCTCCGAATCCGCCCGGGACCGGTCAGCCAGCTCAGCGTGCCGCACAACCCCACGAGAACGTGGTCGGCGCCGAGCACCGATGCGAGTTGCGCGGGTGCTTCGACGCCGTTCTGCAGCGGCACGACGAAGGTCTTCGGCCCGAGCAGGGGCCGCATCGCGCGCGCCGCCTCGACCACCTGCCAGGACTTGACGCCCACCAGCACGACGTCCACGAATCCCGCCTGCGCCGCGTCGTCGGTGGCCTGCGCGGGGTGGACGACGATCTCGCCTTCCGGAGTTTCGATTGTGAGCCCGTGCTGCCGGATCGCCTGCAGGTGCTCTCCACGCGCGATGAAGACGACGTCTTCTCCGGAGCACGCGAGCCGGGCGCCGAAGAAGCCCCCCGCGCCGCCGGTACCGAAGATCGCGATGCGCATGAGCGGGGCCGCGTGACTTTCAACGCGGAGCGTGGAGCGCTCGCAACCGATCCGCGAGATCCGTGGGGAAGAGCGGCTCCCGGCAGCTCTCGATTTCGGCCAGCGACCACCACCGGGCCTCCCGGATCCGCTCGAGGCGATGGGTCGCCTCGACTTCGGGTCCGAGAACTTCACTCCCGGTCGTGACCAGGAAGAAGGTCTCGCTCTGCGAGACCGCACGATCCGCGAACGGAAAGACCGACGATCCGGTCCAGAGCGGCGCGAGGACGACGTTCCGTGCGCCGAGCTCTTCGGCGGCTTCCCGCCGGGCGGCCTCCTCGGCGGTCTCCCCCGGTTCGAGGCCCCCGCCCGGAGTCGCCCAGAACTCGCGCCCGTGCCCGTCGGCATGCCGGAAGAGGAGCACCCGCCGATCCGCGTCGAAGAGGACGAGCCGGGCGGTCGAGCGGACTTCGATCATCGGGGTGGGGCGTTGCGCTTTCCGTAGAGGAAGGTGAGCATCCCCTCCACTCGGGAGGCCCAGGAGATCTCGTCGTGTTGCCCGCCTTCCTGCTCGAAGTACTCGAGGTCCGTGCCGGCTTTCCAGCCCTTCTCGAGCAGAGCGTCCCGCAGCCGGCGCGCGGCGGAGACAGCGTCCGCTCCTTCCAGGGTACCGATGTCGATCCAGAACCGCGCCGGAGTCCGCCTCGGAAGCGCCGCGATCTTCTCGAGGATCACGAAGCCGTCCCACCACACGGTCGGCGACACGGCGAGCACGTTCCCGAACACGCGCGGATGCTCGAGCGCCAGCCAGACCGAAACGAGACCGCCGAGAGACGCCCCTCCGACGGCGGTGCTGGCCGCGTCCGGGCGGGTGCGATACGTGCGGTCGATGAACGGCTTGAGCTCTTCGATGAGGAAGCGACCGTAGAGGTTCGCCTTTCCTCCCCCCTTGTCGACGCTGCCGTCGGCCCGCTTCCGTTCGGCGGAGGTCGGCGTGTATTCGTCCCGGCGCGCATCGGTGTTGGCCACGGCGACGACGATGAGAGGTTCGATCCGGCCCGCCCGGATCAGCGCCTCGGCCGTTTCGTCGAACTGCCACTCCATTCCCATGCTGGCGGAGTCGAAAATGTTCTGTCCATCGTGGAGGTAGAGCACCGGGTAGCGGCGGGACTTCGCCTCCTCGTAGCCGGGCGGCAGGTAGACCTGTACATCCCGCGGCGCCAGGAGTTTCGAAGGGAAGGCGGGGTGCGCGCGGAGGGTCCCCGTTCGAGAGGTCTCGACCGGGTCCGGCGCCGAGTTGAAGGGCCGGGTCACGGTCTGCGCCGCCTCGCGCAGGAAGAGCTGGCGGTTACGTCCATCCTCCCATCCTCCCCTCGGGTCGGCTGGCCGGTCCATCTTGAACTTGTACGTCACCGCCTGGCCCCCGAACGGAGCGCGGGGAAACGTCGTGGTCACCTCGTAGAGGCCGTCGCCGTCCGGATCGGCGGCCAAGAGCGTGTTGTCCCACGAAAGCGGGGCCACGCCACCGCGCACGCCGACCTTGTCGCGGGTGGAATCGAACCGGGCGCCGGTGATTTCGGCGCGCATGTCGATGACGAAGGTGACGGTGTGGGAGCCCGGAGTCGGGGACGCTTGCCCGAGCGGGGCCAGAGAGAGGAGGCTCAGGGCAGCAATCGCAATCGCCCGAGAACTCCGCCCGTCCCCGACCCGTCGAATCACGCGCGAAAGCTTCTCACGACAGGAAGTTGAGCGTGGGTCGACGGCTTCCCCGGCCGGATTGCCGGAGCGCGGCGCCTTTCGTAAACTCGGGCTCTCGGCGATCGAGATGACCCGCTCGCCGCCGCAGGAGGGGACGGAACGCCGTACGACGCAATCGTGGTCGGCGCGCGCTGCGCCGGATCCCCGGCGGGCATGCTCCTGGCCCGCAAGGGTCGAAAAGTACTCGTCGTCGACCGGGCGACGTTTCCCAGCGACACGATCTCGACGCACCTGATCCACCCGCCGGGCGTCTCGGCCCTCAAGAGATGGGGCCTGCTCGACCGGCTCGTGGCGACGGGCTGCCCGCCCATCGACACGTATGCGTTCGACTTCGGCCCCATCACGATCGCCGGGTCTCCCGCGATCGACGAAGCGCCCGTCGCGTACGCCCCGCGGCGCACCGTGCTCGACAAGCTGCTCGTGGATGCCGCGTCCGAAGCGGGGGCCGAGGTCCGCGAGGGATTCACGGTCGAAGACGTCGTCATCGAAGACGGCCGCGTCACCGGCATCCGTGGCCACGGGAAGGACGGCCGATCGGTGACCGAGCGCGCCCGGGTCGTCATCGGAGCGGACGGCCTGCACTCGCTCGTCGCGCAGGCCGTGAAACCCGAGCAATACAACGAGAAGCCGCCCCTGAACGCGAGCTACTACACGTACTGGAGCGGCCTGCCGATGAACGGCCGCTTCGAGGCCTATGTCCGACCGAATCGGGCGTTCGCGGCGTGGCCGACCAACGATGGCTGGACGCTCGTCATCTGCGGCTGGCCGTTCGCCGAGTTCGAGAAGAACAGGAAGGACATCGAGCGCAATTACCTCGAAGTCATCGGCCTGGTCCCTTCGTTCGCCGACCGGATTCGCTCGGCGAAGCGCGAGGCGCGCTTCGTCGGAACGGGCGTCCCGAACTTCTTCCGCAAGCCGTTCGGCCCGGGATGGGTGCTGGTCGGCGACGCCGGGTACAACAAGGACTTCATCACGGCCCAGGGGATTCAGGACGCGTTCCGGGATGCCGAGTCGTGCACCGCCGCGCTCGAGGACTCTTTTTCGGGTTCCCGTTCCTTCGACGACGCGATGAGCCGGTACCAGGCCACCCGAGACGAGCACGCCCTGCCCATGTACGAGTTCACGGCCCAGCTCGCAACGCTCGAGCCCCCGCCGCCCGAGCTCCAGCAACTCCTGGCGGCGGTGCAGGGCAACCCGGAAGCCATGGATGCGTTTGCGCGCGTCAACGCCGGCGTGACGTCGCCCGCTGTCTTCTTCTCCGAAGAGAACGTGGGTCGAATCTTCGCGGCGAAGCGTGAAGCCGGCGACATCAGGTCCGACTCATGACGATGAAGTAGAGGACGTAGAAGACCAGCCAGAAGATCGCGACGAGCGCTGCCCAGACCTCCGGGCGCGCGTCGATCGAGCGGCGGAAGAGCCGCCGCACCGCCGCGGCGAACAGGAACGTCGGCGCAATCCGAACCACGCGGGCGAAGACGGTCCAGACGAGTACGGTCCCGAGCGGGATCCCCAGCGAGAACGCGACCCCGGCGTACACCTTGAGCGGCACGCCGCTCAAGGCCAGGAGCGGGTCGAAGGGAAGGCCGCCAGCCGAGAGAGTCGTCGAGATCCGCTCCATGAGGGCGGCGGATATCCCGGGAACCGATTCGAGGAAGCGGAGGTAGTCGAGGCCCGGTATCCGGGTAAACACGGAGAGGATCGAAACGGCAACCACCGAACCCGCGATCGAAGCGAGCCAGGCCACGGCCCCGGATCCCGGCGAGAAGAGCGTGGCAAAGCTAATGTA
>Ga0209974_10000445_pt1 | contig 13695 bp, 10 predicted proteins | sample InoplaM3SPM_FD_187592 | JGI IMG/M metagenome (GOLD analysis project Ga0209974, IMG submission 187592) | Arabidopsis thaliana rhizosphere microbial communities from the Joint Genome Institute, USA, that affect carbon cycling - Inoculated... | ecosystem: Host-associated > Plants > Roots >...
CCGCTCGCCCGCTACTGCTGGCGCAATCCGATTCGCGACTATCGACCGCGGATGAAGGAAGTCCTGAAGCTGCAGGGTCTCATCGCCCACGCGACCGTGCGACCGCCGCAGCTCGGCGTCGGGGAGGACGAGCGCGCGGAGCTCCGCCGACTCGCCGATCGCGCCGGCCTGCTCGCACCACGCGAGCGGCATGCGGATCGCCAGACTGTCGCGAGCGCGGCGTAGCGGTCGGTAGACCCCTACGGGACCGGCCACTCCGCGTTCGTGCTCTCGGACACGCGCGCGATCCAGCGCGCGGTCAGCTTTTCCTGCACGGCGTTCTGCTTCAGGCGGACGTCGAGCGCCGGGAAATCGACGTCGTCGAGCGCCTGGTCCTGGTTGAAGCAGGAGAACACGTAGCGCGTCCGACCCGTCTGCGGATCGCGCTGCGGCTGCAGGCACTGCGCGCAGATCTCCTTCATCATGCATTGCATCGGCGAGTTGATCGATCCGATCGCGCGGTGAGTCGGCGACAGGTATGGCGCAAGCACGTTATGGCGCGCCGCCGCCACGGCCGCCATCATCTTGTCGGAACCAATCGCGATGATGCGTTCGCACGCACGAAGTTCGATCGCCTGCGACCCGAGCCGGCCGCTTGCATACGCGCGCATCGCCTCGACGATGTTGCCGACGAACGCCCGGTCCTGCGGCCGCGCGGGCTTGAAGCCGGGGCCCTCGTCGCAGCACCAGACGACGGCGTCGGCTGCGGCTTCGATGTCCTCCACTTTGTAGCGATCGATCCGGCGGCGATAACCGGCGAAGTAAAGGACCTTCGAACCGGCGTCGCGGTACGCGCGGGCGATCGAAAACAGCACCGCGTTGCCGAGTCCGCCACCGACGAGCAACACGGTCGTGTCGCGCTCGATTTCGGTCGGCGTGCCCGTCGGTCCCATCAGCACGATGGGCTCGCCCGGACGCAACCGGGCGCAGAGATCCGACGAACCCCCCATTTCGAGCACGATCACCGACACCAGCCCGCGTTCCCAGTCGACCCACGCGCCCGTGAGCGCGAGACCTTCCATCGCGAGCCGCGTCCCTTGCTCACGCGCCGCGAGCGATTCGAAATTCTGTAGCCGATAGAACTGGCCGGGCCGGAATCGACGCGCCGCCGCCGGTGCATGGACGACGACTTCGACGATCGTCGGCGTGAGCCGCACGACGCGCTCGACGCGCGCACGAAATGCATCATTGAGCGCCGCGAAGAAGTCGGAATCGGTATGTGAATCGGCGGGAGCGACGCGCGCGAGCATGCGCGACACGATCGGATAACCTTGCTTGGCACTCGCCATCGCCTTGACGACGTTGCCGAAAAACGATGGATGCAGGTCGCCGAAAAAACTGACGGCACGGCCGTCATCGCGGATGTTCGTCAGGACCGCAGGCCGCGCAGGCTTGGCGAGTCCGGGTAGCGGCGTGGCGACGGAACCCTCTTCATGCCGTAACGCGAAATGGCGTCCGTCGAGATGAAAATGCGCGGCGTCTTCGCGCGCGAGCACCGTGTTGGGCTGGGTGCCGGCAGCAACCAGAATCGTTCGCGCGGGTACCAGCGTGCGTCGCGGGTCGCCGGCCGTGCCCTGCACGTCGTACGGTTGCACCGAAACGGTCAGGCCGATCGCGTGTCCGGCTTCATCGACTTCGATCGCCAGCGGCGTCAGTCCTTCGGCGAAGCGAATGCCTTCTTCGAGCGCCTTCTCGACCTCTTCATGGTTCAGCGTGTACGAGGGGCTGTCGATCAGGCGCTTGCGGTAAGCGATCGTCGCGCCGCCCCACGCCTGCAGCAATTCGATGATCGCCGGCGCTCGACCTTCGGCGGCGGCGCTTTCGCGCTCGGCGCGCAAGGCGCGCGCATGCGAAAGAAACTCCTCGGCGATCAGGAACTCGTGATCGCTCCAGGCCGCCTCGACGGCTGCGGATCCCTGGGCGTCGACGAGCGCTTCGTAACGCGCGAGGAATTTCTCGACCTGCACCGGATAGTAGGCGAGCGCTTCGGTCGCCGTGTCGATGGCGGTCAACCCGCCGCCGATCACCACGACGGGCAAGCGCACCTGCATGTTGGCGATGGAGTCGGCTTTGGCAGCGCCCGTGAGTTGCAGCGCCATCAGGAAATCCGATGCGGTGCGAACGCCGTGCGCGAGCCCGTTCGGCAGGTCGAGGATCGTGGGACGGCCCGCGCCGGCCGCAAGCGCAACGTGGTCGAAGCCGAGCTGGAACGCGTCTTCGACATCGAGCGTGCCGCCGAAGCGAACACCGCCGAACAGCATGTAGCTTGCGCGACGTTCGAGCAGCAGGCGGATCAGCTTCAGGAAGTTCTTGTCCCAGCGCACCGTAATGCCGTACTCGGCGACGCCGCCGAAGCCCGCCATCACGCGATCGTCGAGCGGTTCGATCAGCGTATCGATGTCGCGGATCGGCGCGAACGGCACGCGGTCGCCCATCGCGGTGACGCCCGACAACGAGGGTTCGAGGGGTTCGATCTTCAGCCCGTCGATCGCGACGACCGCATGGCCGTCGTTCAGCAGGTGATGTGCGAGCGTGAACCCGGCCGGCCCCTGTCCCACGACCAGAACGCGCTTGCCGCTCGACGGAAGCGGCCGCGGCCGCCGCAGGTTGAGCGGATTCCAGCGCGTCAGCAGCGAATAGATCTCGAAGCCCCACGGCAGCGCGAGCACGTCCTTCAGCACCCGCGTTTCCGACTGCGGAATGTCGACCGGATCCTGTTTCTGGTAGATGCACGACTTCATGCAGTCGTTGCAGATCCGATGTCCGGTCGCGGCGGCCATAGGGTTGTCGACGCAAATCATCGCCAGCGCACCGAGCGGCCATCCTTCGGCGCGAAGCTTGTGGAACTCGGATATCCGCTCTTCGAGGGGACAGCCTGCAAGCGTTACGCCGAACACGGACTTCTTGAACGGATTCGGTTCGACCGAGTGAGCATCCACAGGTGGTAGCGTCGCCGCGGCGGTTCTTTTCTCCGGCAAACCGCGCGTGCATGAATCCTTGCCCTGTTCGTGGCACCAGATGCAGTAATGCGCCTGGTCGAGCGCGCCGACGAGATCGGTCCCCGCGTCGGTCAGCGCAAAGCCGTCACGTCGGCGCAAGCCGTGCGCGGAGGCGATCTGCAGCGCGTCGACACTGCCGAGCGCCGTGGTCTCCACCGGTACCAGCCGGTACTGATCGAGCTTGCGCGGGGCGCGAAACAGAACGCCCCCACGATGTGCGGCCTTGCCGGCGGGCGTGTGCGACGCCCACGCGGCGTATCGCGCGGCCACGTCGAGCGCCGTGGCGTGCGCCGACTCGTCCTGTTGCCACCTCGAGACCGCTCCGGCAAACGCACGCTCGAATGTCTGCACACCGGCGTTGTGCGGCACGTCGCCCGCTTCGCTTCCGAGCAGACGATCGAGTTCGGCCCGAAGCGCTGCGCCGTCGAACGTCGCCGCCACGTCGGCCTTCCACGCGTTCATCGCCTTGCGCTGGACGAACTGGCGCTTGATCGCAAACATCGGCGCCAGCGCGTGATGCCGCGCTTCCAGTGACCGCACGGCCCCGGCGATGCCAAAGAGGCGCGCCAGGAAATCCTCGACATGCGGCGCAACGTCGATCAGCAACGCAGCTTCGGACCTGGCATCGAGCGCGTCGGGCTGCTCGCGCGCAGCAAGCAGGCGCTCGGCGAGCTTGGCGTCGGCGGCTGCCAGCTCGTCGACGAAGCGCGCGTCGATGCGCGCGAGGCCCTCGACGGCGTAGAGATCCGCGAACGTGAAGCCGAACGCAGAATCGAGCAACGGCGACCGTTCCGCGGTCACGATGTCATTGAACATGCAAGCGAGGCCTGAGCAAACGTGCGATTTTACCGGCCGCGGCATTCCAGCCGACAGTGCCCCGTGGGCATATCGATAGCGCCGGCACTTCGGGGGCGACACGAGCGATTTGCTACCATCGTCGCATCGCAGCGCGCTTACGCTGCGCGGGCGCCGCCGGCCGGTGGCAACCGACGGGAGCTTCGATGCGGCGCGTGCTTCTCCTGCTGTTCGCCATCCTCCTCGCGGGTTGCGACCTCGCGCCTGGCCTGTTCGCGCAGACGATCAAGCTCGGCGAGATCAACGAGTACAAGCAGTTTCCGGCATTCCTCGAGCCGTATCGCCATGGGATGGAACTCGCGCTCGACGAAATCAACGGCGCCGGTGGCGTTCTCGGCCGCAAGCTGGAAATCGTTTCGCGGGACGACAATGGCGTGCCGGGCGATGCCGTGCGCGTCGCCGAAGAATTGCTCACGCGCGAAAAAGTGACGCTGCTGATGGGCACGTTCGCGTCGAACGTCGGCCTTGCCGTGGCCGACCTCGCCAAACGCCGGCAGGTCCTGTTCATCGCGGCGGAACCGCTCACCGACAAGATCGTGTGGGAGAGCGGCAACAAGTACACGTTCAGGCTGCGCGCCTCGACGTACATGCAAACGGCGATGCTGGTTCCCGAAGCCGTCAAGGTCGCAAAAAAGCGCTGGGCGATCGTCTATCCGAACTACGAGTACGGCCAGGCGGCCACGACGGCTTTCAAGCAGCAGATGCAGGCGTCGCAGGGTACGGGCGTGGAATTCGTCGAGCAGGCGGTGCCGCTCGGCAAGATCGAGCCCGGTCCCGTCGTGCAGGCGCTGCTCGATGCGCGTCCCGATGCGATCTTCTCGTCGCTGTTCGGACCCGATCTTGCGCGCTTCGTTCGTGAAGGCGAGCTGCGCGGGCTCTTCAAGGACCGGCCGGTCTTCAATCTGCTCGGCGGCGAGCCCGAATACCTCGACCCGTTGAAAGACGAGGCGCCCGTCGGCTGGTACGTCACCGGCTATCCGTGGTACGCGATCGACACGCCGGAACACCGCGCATTTCGCGACGCGTACCAGAAGAAGTTCAACGATTACCCTCGCCTCGGCTCGGTCGTCGGCTATAGCGCCGTCAAGTCGGCGGCAGCTGCGCTGCAGCGCGCGGGCGCGACTGACACGGCGAAGCTCGTGGCCGCCATGAACGACCTCCGCGTGGACACGCCGTTCGGCGCAGTCGTGTACCGGTCGATCGACCATCAATCGACGATGGGTGCCTACGTTGGTCGCACCGCCGTACGCGACGGCAAAGGCGTCATGGTCGATTGGCGCTACGCGGACGGCAAGGATTTCCTGCCGTCCGACGAGATCGTGCGCAAGCTGCGCCCCGCCGACTAGGCGCGGTCACCGCGCCGCGCGATCGAGCCGGTCTTCGCCTTCGCCGCCGGGTGTCGCTCGCGTCCCTCGCTGTCCAGTTACTGAACGGCCTCGCGTCAGCTTCGTCACTGTTCCTGATCGCCGCGGGGCTGACGCTGATCTTCGGCGTGACGCGCGTCGTCAATTTCGCGCACGGCTCGCTGTACATGCTGGGGGCGTTCATCGCCTTCTCGGCGGGCACGGCGCTCGGCGCGTACGACGATGCAGCACTGGGCTTCTGGGGTGCCGCCTTGATCGCGGGTGCGTGCACGGCGTTGCTCGGCGCCGCCATCGAACTCGGCGTGCTGAAGCGCCTCTACCACGCACCCGAGCTGCTGCAGCTCACCGCGACGTTCGGCGTACTCCTGGTCGTTCGGGACGCGGCGCTCGCCGTGTGGGGCCCGGAGGATCGCCTGGGACCGCGCGTCACGGGCTTCGAGGGTGTGCTCGAGTTATGGGGCCGCGCGATTCCGACCTACGACCTGCTGTTGCTTGCGATCGGGCCGCTCGTGCTCGTCGCGCTGACGCTGCTGTTGCAGAGGACGCGCTTCGGGCTGATCGTCCGCGCCGCTTCCGAAAACCGCGTGCTCGCCGGTGCGCTCGGCATCGATCAATCGCGATTGTTCACTGCGGTGTTTGCGCTCGGGGCGTTCCTTGCCGGCCTTGCGGGCGCGCTGACGCTGCCGCGCGAGCCGGCGAATCTCGGGATGGATCTCGGCGTCATCGCCGATGCGTTCGTCGTGACGGTCCTCGGCGGCCTGGGCTCCGTTCCGGGCGCGTTCGTGGCAGCGATCATCATCGGCGTGACCAAGGCGCTTTGCATCGCCGCGGGCGACGTGACGATCGGCGCCCTCACGATCGCCCTCCCGAAGCTGACGCTCGTCATCGAGTTCATCGTCATGGCGCTGGTGCTTCTGGTGCGCCCGTCGGGATTGTTCGGAACGCCCGCGACGATGCCGGCGTCGACGCCGATACCGATCGAGCGCGCGCACGTGACTCGCCCGACACGACGCCATGCGCTCGCCGCCGCGCTGCTCGCCCTTTTCGCGCTGGCATTACCGTTCGTGCGCGATGAATACGCCCTCGTGTTGACGATCGATATCCTGATCGCGGCGCTCTTCACGAGCAGCCTGCGCCTCATCACCGGCGGCGGAGGCATCACGTCGTTCGGGCATGCCGCCTACTTCGGCATCGGGTCCTACGCGGCCGCGCTCGCCGCGACGCACGGATATCCGTTTCCGGCGGCATTGGCACTCGCACCGGTCGCAGCGAGCGTCGCGGCGCTCGCGTTCGGGGCACTTTGTGTGCGGCTCTCCGGGATCTATCTCGCAATGCTGACGCTCGCGTTCGCGCAGATCGTGTGGTCGATCGCGCTGCAATGGGACGCGGTAACCGGCGGCTCGAACGGCATTACCGGCGTGTGGCCGCCCGACTGGATCGCCGCCCGCTCGCATTATTATTGGCTCGTGCTGGCGATGACGGCCGCGGGCCTCGTCGCGCTCGTCATCATCGCCTACACGCCATTCGGCTATGCGCTGCGCGGCAGTCGCGATTCGGCGTTGCGCGCCGCTGCGTCGGGCATCGATGTTCCCGCGCGGCGGATCAAGGCGCTGGTGATTGCGGGTGCCTTCGCCGGGCTCGCCGGCGGGCTCTTTGCGTATTCGAAGGGTGGAACCTCGCCCGACGCGCTCGCAATTCCACGCTCGGTCGACGCGCTCGTCATGATGCTGCTCGGCGGACAGAACGCGCTGTTCGGCCCGCTGCTCGGCGCGGCGTCGTTCACGTGGCTGCAGGACACGCTGGGACGCGCGACCGATTACTGGCGCGCCGCCGTCGGCGTCGTCATCCTGCTCGTCGTCAGCGTATTTCCGTTCGGGATCGGCGGGGCCTTTTCCGCGTGGTGGCCGGGGAACCGCGTTCGCGGATGAGCGCAGCCGCTTCCCGTTCAGGCACCGACACGCCGACCGCGGAGCCCCTCCTCGTCGTCGATGCGATCACCAAGTCGTTCGGTGGCGTCACGGCAGTGCGCAACCTTTCGTTCGCCGTCGCTGCAGGCGAAGCCGTCGCGATCATCGGACCGAATGGCGCCGGCAAGACAACGTGCTTCAACATCATTCATGGCGAGCTCGCGCCCGATCACGGCGACGTGCGCTTCGAGGGCCGGTCGATTGCACGCAAGCCTTCGTATGCGATTGCGCGCCTCGGCGTGGGTCGTACCTACCAGGTCGCCGCGATGTTTGCGTCGATGACGGTTCGCGAAAGCGTGGCGCTCGCACACGCGGCGTACGAGGGTCTCGATGCCACCGTGTTGACGGGAATGCTCGACGTCGCATCCGCGCAGGTCGACGACCTGCTGCAGCGGCTCGCGATCGACGACCTCGCCGAGGCGCACTGTGCGGCGCTTGCGTACGGCGACGGCAAGCGCGTCGAGCTCGCACTCGCCCTTGCCGGCGAGCCGCGCCTGCTGCTGATGGACGAACCGACGGCGGGCATGACGCCGAAGTCGCGGCGCGCGCTGATGCAGCACGTGACCGCGCTGATGGAGCGCGAAGACGTCGCGTTGCTGTTCACCGAGCACGACATGGACATCGTGTTCGAGTTCGCCGAGCGCGTCCTGGTGCTCGATCGCGGCGCCCTGATCGCCGAAGGGCCGCCGTCCGCAATCAAGGCCGATGCGCAGGTACAGGCCGTCTATCTCGGCCTGGACGAGCCGGCCGGATAGCGACGCTCGTTTACGAAGCGGCGATCCTCACCAGCGCCTGCATCGCGATCGGATAGCCCTGGACGCCGAAACCGACGACGATGCCGCGCGCCGCGGGCGACAGGTACGAGTGATGCCGGAACGGCTCGCGCGCGTGTACATTCGTGATGTGCAGCTCGATCACCGTCGCATTCGCGCCCTTGATCGCGTCGTGCAGCGCGACCGACGTATGCGTGTACGCGCCGGCATTGAACACGACGCCCAGCATGTCGCCGGCGGCGATCCTGCGGCCGGCCTCGTGGATCCAATCGATCAGCTCGCCTTCATGGTTCGATTGCCGGCACTCGACCGTGACCCCCAGCTTCTGCGCCTCGTCACGACAAAGTCGCTCGACGTCGGAGAGCGTCGCCGCACCGTACACCGACGGCTCGCGCGTACCGAGCAGGTTCAGGTTGGGACCGTTCATCACGAGGATCGTCTTCATGGGTGCTCGTAGCGGATCTTCGAAACGGCGCGCAGCGCTTCGGGCGTCGTCGAGGGGAATCCGAAGAATTCGAGATAGGCGGGAATCATCTCGTAGAGCATGTCGGTGCCGACCTGCACCGTGCATCCGCGGGCGAGTGCGGCACGCAGCAGCGGCGTGAACTCTTCCTTCATCACCACTTCGCCGACGAACGTTCCCGGCGCAAGGCGCCCGACATCGAACGGCAACGGATCGCCGTCGTTCATGCCGAGCGGCGTCGCATTGACGATGACGTCGTAGCCGGCGGGATCGCTCGACCCGGTGCGAACGTCGAGTGCCGGGAACTGCTCGCCCAACCGGCGCGCCAGGTCGGCGGCCGCGTCCGCACGTGCGTCGAACAAACCGATGGCCGCAGCCCCCGCCGTCGCCAGCGCTGCCGCGATGGCGGAGCCGACGCCGCCTGAGCCGACGACCAGCGCACGCGCGCCGCGCAGCGCCATGCCCTTGCGTGCGGCTCCGCGGACGAATCCTTCGCCGTCGAACATGTCGCCGAGCAATGAACCGTCGGGTCGCTTGAGGATCGCGTTGCACGCGCCGGACACCTTCACGGCCGGGGTCACGTCGTCGAGCAGCGCCGCCGTCGTCACCTTGTGCGGCATCGTCACGAGCGCACCGCGCAGGTTCGTCATGGCGAACAACGGACGCAACAGCGGCTCGTAATCCTCGGCGCGAACACCCATCGGCACGACCACGGCGTCGATACCCGCGCGCTCGAAATACGGGTTGTAGATCAGCGGCGCCTTGAATGCGGCCGTGGGGTAGCCGAGGTGCGCGATCACCGTCGTCGTGCCGCTGATCATCACGGTCGTCGTCTCGCCGGGTTTGCCCACGTGCGCGCCCGGTGTGGCCGTCCGGGTGCGGCTTTGCGCGAATGATCTACCATGGAGCCGAATCGTACATCGGGCGCTGACTCCGTCCGGCGCATGTCGCCGCGCGTGCCAGGCGTCCGTCACCCATGCGCCCCGACTTCAGCTACGAGCCGCTGACTCCCACGGCATTCCTGCGTCGCTCGGCGCACGTGTTTCCCGATCGCATCGGCGTCGTCGATGGCGACGTCCGGTTCCGCTACGACGCGTTCCTCGATCGTTGCCTGCGCTTTGCCGGCGGGCTGCGCGGACTCGGCGTCGAACCGGGTGCCCGCGTCGCCGTCCTCGCCGGCAATTCGCACGTGTTGCTCGCCGCGCACTATGCCGTGCCGTTTGCGGGCGCCACGCTCGTTGCGCTGAACACGCGCATCACGCCGAGCGATGTCGCCTATATCCTCGATCACGCCGGCGTGTCCGTGTTCGTGTACGGCGATACTCATGAAGGCACGGCGGTGCAGGCATCGCGTGAGGCGCGTGACCGCCTGACGCTCGTGCGCGCAGGCGGAGACGGCGATGCGCTCGAAGCGCTGATTGCCGCCGGCACGCCTTTGGAGCACCGCGTCGCCGATGAACGATCGATGCTGTCGATCAATTACACGAGCGGCACCACCGCCCGGCCGAAGGGCGTCATGTATCACCATCGCGGCGCGTACCTGCAAGCGCTCGCAATGGCATTGCACATGCGCCTCGACGGCGACTCGGTCTACCTGTGGACGCTGCCGATGTTCCACTGCAACGGCTGGTGCTTTCCCTGGGCGGTGACGGCCGCCGGGAGCACCCATCTCTGCCTGCCGAAGCTCGATACCGCCGCGATCTGGCGCCATCTGCGCGAATCGGGTGTTACGCACCTTTGCGCCGCGCCCACCGTACTGACGATGACGGCGTGGGCGCCCGAGGCGGCCCAGCTCGAGCGCCCGGTCCATGTCGCAACCGGCGGTGCACCGCCGACGCCGGCGCTGATCGAACGTCTCGCCGACCTGGGCATGCACATCACGCATTTGTACGGCCTGACGGAAACCTACGGACCGTCGGTGATCTGCGATTGGCGCAGCGAATGGGATCGCGAACCGGTCGCGGCGCAGGCGCGGCGCAAGGCGCGGCAAGGCGTCGCGAACGTCATCGGCGAGCCGATCCGCGTCGTGGACGCGACCGGGAGCGACGTGCCGCGCGATGCGCAGACGATGGGCGAAATCTCGATCCGCGGCAACAACGTGATGCTTGGCTATTACCGGGACCCCGAAACGACCGAGCGAAGCTGCCCGGATGGCTGGTTTCGAACCGGCGATCTTGGCGTCATGCACGCCGACGGCTACGTGGAACTGCGCGATCGTACGAAAGACATCATCATTTCCGGCGGTGAGAACATCTCGTCGGTCGAAGTCGAGCAGGCGCTGACGTCGCACGACGCCGTGCTCGAAGTTGCCGTCGTGGCCGCGGTCGACGTCAAGTGGGGCGAAGTGCCCGTCGCGTTCGTGACGCTCAAGGACGGCGCCAGCGCCACGGTTGACGAACTGATCAGTCACGTGCGCGAACGCCTCGCACATTTCAAGGCGCCGAAACGCGTCGTGTTCGGGCCGCTGCCCAAGACGTCGACGGGAAAGGTGCAGAAAAACACGCTGCGCGATCGCCTGCGCAGCGCCTGATGTGCTACACGATGACCGCGATCGGGAAAGGAACGTGATCATGGCCCAGGAGGCCCACCAATATGGCGAGTACTGCCAGCGCGACCGTACGATCCATCCGCCGGCGTTGGCGCCGACGTACAAGACGAGCGTACTGCGTTCGCCACGCAATTCGCTGATCTCGCTGCAGAACTCGCTGTCCGAAATCACGGCGCCGGTCTTCTCGCACGATGAGCTCGGGCCGCTCGACCACGACCTGATCCTCAATTACGCGCACGGCGGAATGCCGGTCGGCGAGCGGATCGTCGTGCACGGCTTCGTTTGGGACGAATTCAGGAAGCCGGTGCGAAACGCGCTGGTCGAGGTTTGGCAGGCGAACGCCGGCGGCCGCTACCGCCATCGCAACGACACCTACATCGCGCCGGTCGATCCGAATTTCGGCGGCTGTGGCCGCGTGCTGACCGACAGCGACGGTCACTACGTCTATCGGACGATCAAGCCCGGTCCCTACCCGTGGCGCAACGGCGTCAACGACTGGCGGCCCGCGCACATCCACTATTCGATCTCGGGCACGGGTTGGGCGCAGCGCCTGGTCACGCAGATGTACTTCGAAGGCGATCCGCTGATCCCGCAGTGCCCGATCCTCCGGACCGTTCCGACGGAAGCCGCGGTGCGTCAGTTGATCGCGGTCCTCGATCGCAACAACGCGATTCAACTCGACAGCCTCGCGTACCGGTTCGACATCGTGCTGCGCGGCGCGCGGGCGACGTGGTTCGAAAGCACGTGGCAATCCGAAACATCGATGGAGCGCGAATGAACGCGCCGTACGGAACGGCCCACGGGAAAACGCCATGGTGAACGAACTCGACTACCTGAAGGAATCGGCATCGCAGACCGCGGGGCCGTACGTGCACATCGGCCTCGCTCCGCACCAGGCGGGCTTCGACATCTTCGAAACGAATTTCTCCAACGTCATCGCCGGGCCGCAGGCGAAGGGCGAGCGCATCACGATCGAAGGCCGTGTCATCGACGGTTCAGGCACGCCGGTGCGCGACGTGCTGATCGAACTCTGGCAGGCGAATGCGGCCGGCAAGTACAACCACCCCGCCGATCGCCAGGACAAGCCGCTCGATCCCGCGTTCCGCGGCTGGGGACGCGCGTGCTCGGATTTCAAGACGGGTGTCTGGACGTTCGAGACGATCAAGCCCGGTTCGGTCGCCGGGCGGGCCGGACGCGCCATGGCGCCCCACGTGAGCCTGTGGATCGTCGCGCGCGGCATCAACATCGGCCTCAACACGCGCATGTATTTCTCCGACGAGGCCGAGGCGAACGCAGCCGACCCGGTGCTGAACCTGATCGAATGGGAAGTGCGGCGCAACACGCTGATTGCGCAGCGCGAAGCGCGCGGCGGCGCAACCGTCTACCGTTTCGACGTTCACCTCCAGGGTCCGCAGGAAACGGTGTTCTTCGACATCTAGGCACCGCGGGGGCAACCATGGCCGTCGACTTCGAACTTCCACCCGACCTCGCTGCGCTGCAGGGCCGGGTACGCGCGTTCATCGCAGATCAGGTCGTTCCATTCGAAGCGGACGCGCGCCGCACGGCGCATGGCCCGACCGATGAACTGCGCCGCGAACTGATCGAACGTGCCCGCAACGCCGGCGTGCTATCGCCGCATGTGGCACGCGAATACGGCGGCCTCGCGCTGTCACACGTCGCGCGCGCGGTCGTGTTCGAGGAAGCCGGCTATTCGCCGCTCGGCCCGATCGCGCTGAACGTCGCCGCGCCGGACGAAGGGAACATGCATCTGCTCGAAGCGGTCGCAACGCCCGCGCAGAAGGAACGCTGGTTGCGCCCGCTCGCGACCGGAACGATTCGCTCCTGTTTTTGCATGACGGAACCTGCTCCGGGGGCGGGCTCGGACCCGTCGATGCTCGCAACGACGGCCGAACGCGACAGCGACAACTACGTGATCAACGGGGGCAAGTGGTTCATCACCGGCGCGCATGGAGCCGCGTTCGCGATCGTGATGGCGAATGCCAAGGATGCCGGCGCGACGATGTTCCTGTCGGACATGAACGCGGCCGGCATCGTGCTCGAGCGTGCGATGGGCAGTCTCGACACCTGCTTCACGGGCGGACACGGCGTCGTCCGCTTCGAAGGCCTGCGCGTCCCCGCGGCCGACGTGCTGGGCGAGATCGGCAAGGGTTTCCAGTACGCGCAGGTGCGGCTGTCGCCGGCGCGCCTTACGCATTGCATGCGCTGGCTCGGCGCTGCACGACGCGCGCACGATGTCGCGGTCGCCTACGCGCGGCGGCGTCACGCATTCGGCAAGCCGATTGGCGAGCACGAAGGGGTCGGCTACATGCTCGCCGACAACGAGATGGACCTGCATGCGGCGCGCCTCGCGATCTGGCACTGCGCCTGGGTCCTGGACCGGGGCGAACTCGCGCTGCACGAGTCGAGTCGCGCGAAGGTGATCGTGTCGGAAGCGACGTGGCGCATCGTCGATCGCTGCGTCCAGGTCCTCGGTGGACAAGGGGTGACGGACGAGACGATCGTCGCGCGCATCTTTGCCGATCTGCGCGCGTTTCGCATCTACGACGGCCCCTCGGAAGTGCACCGGTACAGCATCGCCCGGCGCATTCTTCGCGGTCAACGCACGCCCGTGACCGACGCGACGCCTGCGTGAGCGGCGAGGTCGCCGACCCGACCGCGGCCGCCGC
>Ga0209974_10000446_pt1 | contig 13694 bp, 10 predicted proteins | sample InoplaM3SPM_FD_187592 | JGI IMG/M metagenome (GOLD analysis project Ga0209974, IMG submission 187592) | Arabidopsis thaliana rhizosphere microbial communities from the Joint Genome Institute, USA, that affect carbon cycling - Inoculated... | ecosystem: Host-associated > Plants > Roots >...
AGGAATACCAAATTCGATGCAGCCATTATGAGTTGGAATTATTCAAAAATGAAAACCGAATTACGTGTGTGATATGTGGTAAAAATTGGGATTTCTTGGAAGAAAGAGGTTATTCACACAAGAAACAAGCATATTCTGCGGAAAAGGATTGATCATTTTGTTCTTTGACCTTTCAATTAAACATTTTAACTTTGAATTAAGGTGAATCCAATGAAAAAGAAATTCAGAGCTGCTATTGTTCAAATGAAATCTTCAGAAGAGAAGGAACATAATTTAGCTTACTCCGTGAAATTAATAAATGAAGCAGCCAAGAGAAAAGCGCGATTAATTTGCTTTCCAGAATTTCAGATGGCATATTCTCCAGCTGAGCAAAAAACAGAATCATTGCACAGGATTGCGGAGAAAATCTGTGGTAATTTTGTTTCAACATTATCAAATTCGGCCAGACAAAACAAAATAAATGTAATCGCAACGATGTACGAAATTATCAATGCCAACGAAAAGAGTCAAAAGGTTTTTGATACAGGTATTATAATCAATGAACTCGGAAAAGTCCAATCAATTTATCGAAAAGTCCATCTTTACGATGCGTTAGGATTCAAAGAATCTAAAAAGTTACTAGCAGGAAGTATTATTGAAAAACCAAGTAAGACATCCGTTGGAAATCTGGGATTGCTAATATGTTATGACATGCGATTTCCAGAAATATCCAGAATTCTAACTGTCAATGGAGCCAATATACTAGTATCCCCCTCAGCTTGGGTAGCTGGATTCATGAAGAAAGTACATTGGGAAGTTATGGTTAGAGCAAGAGCAATAGAAAACGGCGTATACGTGCTTGCACCGAATCAAGTTGGCAATATTTATTGCGGTCATAGTATGGCGATCGATCCATTCGGCGCCATCGTATTGGATATGAAAAATCGGCAGGGAATTGAATATGTAGATATTGATACCGCTAAAATAGATACCACGAGAAGAACACTTCCGCTATTGATGAATAGAAGAACTGATGTGTATCGAAATCATATTGATGTATTTGGATCCAAATTGCGATGATCGTCTGTTCTATTAGATAGATTTTCTCGGCAACTTCTATTCACGCATATTTTCCGTGGGCTATTTCTTTTGAATATTATTCTCAAAATTGGCCATCCACAAGTACAAACACTGTTATCATTTTTAATCAAGCCAAATTGGGGAACTATCGTAATCGTCTTACATCCTGTTACTCTAAATTTAGAGCAGGCTAGAAATCTTTTTTTAGTTTTATTGCTCTTGATCAAAACCATTTCTCCTATGTGACATTTTGGACATTTACCATAAGACATTTCAACTCGTGAAGTAGTAAGTCCATTTTTTATCTCATTGCCAATGGCCATTTCATTTATTTTGATCCTGTTTAGAGGTTTCAATAAGGATTTTTCCAAATGCTTCCGAAGGTTAATCATATCAAGTTCTCCTTGTTCTACTCTTTTAATACTGGATTCCAAGAAGGCAGTTAATTTTGTTGAGACAATATCTGGAATGAATTTTTTCATAGTGTCAAGAATGGTAAATCCTAATACAGTAGGCTCTAATCCAATCTTGTGTTGCAAGATATAGTTGCGTTTTATTAATAAATTGACTGTCTCAGCCCTAGTAGATTTTGTTCCTATTCCTTCTGATTCCATTTTTTCTAATATACTTGCCTGATTATATCTTGCAACCGGTTTGGTAAAATCCTCTAACGCAGTAACTTCATTTGTTTGTGCAGAATCTCCCTTGACAAGATGAGGCAATCTCGTTTCTTTGATACTAAAATAGGGTTCATAAAGGGGAATCCATCCATAATTTAAGATTGTATTTCCTTTCGCAATAAAATCATAACCACTTACAGTAATTATAACTTCGCTAAAATTGGTCAGAGCACCGTCTCCAAAAGTAGCTAAAAATCTCTTGATAATTAAATCTAGAATTTTGCTTTGCTGTACGCTTAGTTTTTTGTGTTTCAGACCTGTAGGATAAATGGCTGGATGAGCTGGATCTTCTTCAATACCTTGAAAGGGAACCAAATATTTTTGCATCAACAACTCTTGTATTTTGTTTTTATCTGCAGTAGCATAGTTTTTGCTTAATAGGTTTAGGATTTTTTCATATCCGATGGAAGAAGGAAGTTTTTTACTCGATGTACGTGGATATGAGATCAGTGCTGCTAAGTAAAGAGATTCAGCAATGGAATGGGTTACTGCCGGAGAAAGTTTGAAAATTCGGAAGGCCTCTTTTTGCAGATCACTTAGATTAAATGGTGTGGGGGGATTAACCTTCTTAGTCTGGCAAATTACTGTCTTAATTGTAGCTTTTCCATTTTTGCATGTAGCCAATATTTTTTGCATTTCTGAAAATTTATGTATCGCAGTACTTAGATTGGCTTGGAAAGAAGAATTATCTTTCTGAAAATTTCCAGTGATATACCATACCGGATCTGGTACATGTTTCCTAATCTTTATTTCTCTATCTACTATAAATCCTAAAGTAGGTCCCTGAACCCTTCCAATGCTTAAATTGTAATATCTGTTATCTTGATTGGCAACACTTAAACAATTAACCAATGCTCTTGATAGATTAATACCAAAAACGAAATCTACAAGATGTCTAGCCTTTCCTGCTTCAGCTATCCTAATGTCGGTTTGTTGTAAATTATTAAAAGATTGATTTATTTCTGAATCGGTAAGAGAAGAAAATTTCGCCCTCCGCGACTGTTCATACTTGTGTTTACAAGCATATTCAAGTATATTATAACCAATTAGCTCGCCTTCAAGATCATAGTCACATGCGTGTATGTACCCTGAGGCACCTTCAGAAATCCTTGCTATTACTTTCAAAGTTTCCAGGATTCTCTTCCTTTGATTTGCAACAGTTGAATGTTTGGGAGACCATACAGTTTCATATATTGGATATTTTTTTCTATTTTTCTCCAATGGAATTAGGCTGTACATATGACCTAGAGCTGAACATACAACAAATCGTTGATTCTTGTCCGAAGTAATTTCGAAAACAACAATACCAAGAGAATATTTTTTCTCTATGATATTTTTAGATCCCAATACTTGGGATATCCTCTTAGCCGCCAATGGTTTTTCGCAAATTACAAGTTGATAACCCTTGACAGCCATAACATTATCTTCCGACAATCAAAATATTCTATAGACGATAATAATTTAGATTTTGGGTTCATATGCAACATATGGAACATATGGAACAAACTAAGAGAAGATTACAACAGTCTCAGACCGCAGACAGAGCAGTTATTTATAAAAAACTTACTCGAACATTTTTATATTCTCAAGATAATATTTTTCATATAAATGGTAAATAATGTATGCGTTCTTGGAGCTGGAAGTACAAAATATGGTAAACTAAGTGAAAGTATCATTGAGCTGGGACTTGACGCGGCAAAAAATGCTATTGATTCGGCTGGAATTACGCCAAAGGATATTCAAGCGGGTTATATCTCAAACGTATTTGGTGTTGCTGACAAACAAGTACACATGGCACCAGTACTCATGAGCAATCTTGGGATTCCTCACGTCCCCGGGTTAACTATTGAGTCTGCTTGCGGCTCAGGTTCAGTGATGTTCAGAGAGGCTTATGCAAACGTTGCTGCAGGCTTCTATGATTGTGTATTGGCCGTAGGTGTTGAAAAGGTAACACATACTGGAACTACTTTGAGTACCACACTTTTTTCATATTGTTCAGACTTCTTTTATGAAGGTGGCAATGGAGCTTCGTTTCCGGGATTGTTTGCCTCAATTGCCAGAGCATACCTAAATAAATACAATGCAACCGAGGAGGACTTGGCATATGTAGCAGTCAAGAATCATGAAAATGGATTACTAAATCCAAAGGCACACATCAGGAAAAGTATTACTGTAGATGATGTGTTGAACTCACCTGTTGTAGCATCTCCGTTAAAGATTTATGATTGTTGTCCATTTTCTGACGGTGGATCGGCAGTAATTTTATGCACTGAGGAATTTGCCAAGAAGGTTGGTAACAATTATGTAAAAGTCATTGGTTCGGGAAGAGGTGGATCTCCGGCAGCTGTCCAATCACGAGAAGATATCACAACCATCCCTAGTACAATTATTGCAGCAAACCAAGCATACAAGATGGCAGGAGTAACGCCCAAGGATATTGATTTCGCAGAGGTTCACGATTGCTTTACAATTGCAGAAATAATTGACATTGAAGACTTGGGATTTTTCAAGAAGGGGACGGGCGGAGTAGCAGCTAGAGAAGGAATTACTAAAAGAACAGGGGAGATTCCAATTAATCCGTCAGGAGGACTAAAATCCAAAGGACATCCAATTGGAGCTACTGGTGTTGGACAAGTTGTAGAAGTTTACGAACAATTTACCGGTAAAGCTGGAGAGAGATCAGTAAAAGACGCAGAAATAGCGCTAACTCATAACTTTGGTGCCACGGGCGCAAGCGCAGCAGTTCATGTCTTTCAAAAAGTATAATCTAGGTGTATTGCAGTGGAAAAAAATTCTAGTACCCATGAAAGATTTATCCAAACAGCAAACAAAGGAAGGATACTTGCAAACAAGTGCAAAAATTGTGGAAAGGTAATGCTTGAGACAATGTATTATTGTAGCGGATGTTCCAAAAGCGATTTCGAATTTATTGAACTTCCTGGAATTGGCACCGTAGTCACTCATACAATACAAGCTGTGGCGCCTGAAGGATTCGAAGACGTAAACTCCTATGCCTGGGTGGTGTTCAAGCTACAAGATGCTCCTATTTCCGCATCAGGATTTCTACCGGGAATCAAGACACCTGCAGATCTTCCTATAGGCTCTACTGTGAAGGTTAAAGGATATGATGCAAAACATGGACTTACATTAGAAAAACAAGCAAACTAAGTTTCTCTCTTTCAAGTCATACGTGGTAAGGCTTTATCTCATCTAATTATTGTAGAAATGGGTTTGTCCATATACTAGAAATTTGTTTGATTTGATTAGCTTTATGTTACTCTTTAGTCGACAGACTCTGACAATTATTTTTACATTCATGCAAGATAATATTTTCTTGATGCAGCATCATACCCAGCTTCAGAACGACCTGTCTAATGCTGCTCAGGTTATTAGTAATCAAATTACAAAGTTGAACAAGCTCTCAAAGAAATTTGAAGTAATGGATACTCACTTTAGAAAACAAATTGTGGAAAACATCAAAGGGGGTAACAATATACGAGCTAAGGCATTGGCAAGTGAGCTCGTAAATATACATCGTGTTCACCATACTACAAGAAACATGATAATGTCTCTTGAAGTTGTAGCTCTGCGTTCAACCATAATAGGTGAATTTACTGTTATTATGGATACAATAAATCCAACAATAGATCTGATAAAGGATATTGAGAAAGATATTTCAATGGTAATACCTACGGCAAATGAAGTATTGAATGATGTTACAAATGCTTCATCAGAAATTCTAAACTTCAATGTTAATCCCGAAGTAAAAATACCAATGCACGTAGATGAAGACGCATTAAGAATTTTGAGTGAAGTTGAACAGAGTGTTGAGAAAGAGACGAGACAAAAACTACCAGACATACCTGCCACTATCAATGTTGAGAAAAACAAAAATGAATATGATACCTTACTAGAGGAAAACGAAGTAATGATCTAGATTTGATTTTTCCAATGCATTGTGGGTAAATTGTTTTGCACTGTTAGTCAATAACTATTTACGACCCAATTTTAAATTATCTCAAGATAATATCGGGTGAGATGGAGATAGAGGCGAGTCATGATCTTATAATTCAATCTGAATCTAAGCCTACTGGAATTTTACAAGCGGCAAAAAGAGTTAGGATGATTTTCTCCGTGATGGCTAGTCCTAACAGAATAGATATTCTTCGCATTCTAAATTCCAAAGGTCCCTTAACTTATTCGGAATTGAAATCGTTGGCTGGTTTTAAATCTAAAAAAGAGTCTGGGAAATTTGCTTACCATTTAAGGAAGCTTTTGAGGCAATCTCTTGTGGCATTAAATAAAGCAGAAAGAAGGTATACTATTACCAATCTTGGAAAATTAGTGCTTAGCTTAGCAAGACAAATCGAAGAGAGATCCATTATCGAAAGTGGAAAAATGTACGTACGAACTTCTAGACATTCAATTGAAGAATTTAATTCAAACAGGATAACTCAATCGTTAGTTAGAGAGGCAAATATGCCTCTTGAGCAAGCACATAAGATTACCGAGGAGGTGGAAAACAAGGTCTACAAATTCCAAACTGTGTATCTTACATCCTCACTTATTCGAGAGACCGTGAATTCAATCTTAATAGAGCATGGTTATGAGGAATTTAGATCAAAATTAGCCAGGTTGGGTATTCCGGGATCTGATATTTCTGATATGTTTAACAACCCATCATTAAGCAAGAATGGGGTAGAAGGTATATTGTCGGAAACTTCTCTAGCTGTTTTTTCCGAAAACCTGTTGTTCAACATGTTACCCAAAGACATAACAGATATGCATCTAGCCGGCGAACTAAATATTTCAAACACTGGTCTTTGGAATCTAATGCCTGATACAGTATTCATTGATACAAAGAGTATCATTGAAAATGGCTTAAACTTCAAAGGAAAATACTTGAATGTTTCAAGGGTTAACCCCATTCAGACACTCGACGATATTACTGCAGTTTTGCCCGTGTTGATCTCGGTCTTAAGTAGGGAAACTTCAAGGGAGGTGATACTTGATAATTTTGTTTCTACCATTTCAAATAAGATCCAGGCGAGTTCTGAAGAAGTAGAATCGGCATTTACTAGGGCATTTATTTCATCATCAATATCCAGATCGTATTCATTAGTAGGTTTTCCAGTCTTTACATTCCCCATTTCCATTGAAAGCCCATCCATGACAAGACCCGTATTGACAGCTTACTTGAAATATTTGGAGCACACGCCATTACCTACCATTGCGATATCATTAGTTGGTAATGATAAGGAATCACTGAGCGCAAACGCAGACTTGATTGGAGAAATAGTCAAACATGGCGGTATTTTGTCCGTGTCCAAGAACTATAGGAGTAATCTCGGAGTTGTAAAAACTCAATCTGACGAAAAATCAAGTTCAGTAGTAAGCTTGCACTCTCTAGCTATTAATCTGCCCAGACTAGCATATCAATCCAACAAGGACGAAACTTATTTCAGAGCTAGATTGGCGTTAATGATCAAACCGGCAATCTCTGCTTTGCTAGCAAGAAAGAACTCTATTTTGGAAATGATAAGAAGAGAAATGCTTCCAATAACAGCCAATATTACCCAAATGATGCAATTGAGCAGAATTAATCTTGTAATTAATTTGACAGGAATAAGAGAATCGGTATACAACATATTGGGACATGAATTCAATGGAGAAGAGATTATCCAAAAGGTATTGCATACAGCGGTTGAAGTAGCTTCAGACCAAGGAAAGCTATCTGGAGATGAGTCTATTCGAATAGCTATGATTACGGATGATAGTAGTTCACGATTGGCGTCTCTAGACTCTGAAAAATACGGAAACATGTATGATCAATCTGATGATGATTCGATGATAAAGTCCTACTCGCAGGGCGTTCTGATAAATGGTAGAGATCTACTCTCGAATTCTGGTCCCATAATAGAATCAAGCAACTCGATCGATAAATTACTAAATGGTGGAGTTTCACTTAATGTGGACATTAGTGACCTTACAGATAATGAGTTGAAAGATTGCATTGACAAAGCCTTTGATCTTAATTTCTTCAGACCTGTCTACAGAATTAAGATATGTAGCTCGTGCGGTACTAGAACCGCAATGTCATCTGAAGTGTGTCAGAATTGTGGGTCCACCAATTTTGCACAGCTATAGATGGAAATCTTAAATCCAAAATCTAGGATCCATATTGAGGATGCATCAGGCAACCCCATTGAGCTCCACGTTGGCTCTATTCTTGCGAAACAGCTAGTCGAAGGAATTACTGGAGGATAAATCTAACATGGATATTGCTCCTACTACCACTGTTCCCAAATTGGTAAAATAAATGGACAAAAGATTTACTTATGAATGAATTTTTGGATGAAATAACCTGTGGATAGAAAAAGCTTAGCTTGAAAGAATCAAGGTCATTGGTTCCAACTTTTTTGTCTTTTCGCATTACGGATAATATAATGACATCGAATCAAATAGTTTAAACCTTAAGTGCATCTTGTCTAATTGTTTAGTAAAATAATATTTTTAAGCTAGGGTCTAGCTGTATAATGCGTTATGGCAAAGGAAATTACCGAAATTGATAATTCTTCAAACTCAATTAAAAAACCAATCGCGCAAATTAGGAAGAGGGACAAAGGGCTAGTCGATTTTAATAATTCAAAGATTTCTAATGCCATCTACAAAGCTTTAATGGCAGCAGGCAAGGCTGATTCCAAGCTTGCTGAAAGATTATCAGAAAAAGTTGTTCAAAAAATGGACCAACAATTTTCTATTTTAGATACCAACAGAGTTCCTAGCGTTGAAGATGTGCAGGACATGGTGGAATCTATCTTGATTGAAGAAGGTCTTTCTGAAACCGCAAAAGCCTACATACTATACAGACATGAAAGACGAAAGGTTAGAGATGAAAAGAAGAAGATTCTGAATAAGAAAGATCTGGACGAAGTGGATAAGGCCTTTGATGTAAATTCACTCAGAGTGCTTGCTTCGCGCTATTTGTTAAGGGACAATAATAATGAAATTGTTGAGGATCCCGGATTGCTTTTTGAACGAGTCGCAATTCTTGTAACAATTCCAGACATTCTTCATGATTCTGAAACATATTCAAGTAGCGAAGTGGTTCAAAATATTACTGAAGCTGAAGAATATTACAAAAAACTAGATGATTTTGACTTAAAACTAAAAATTGGAAATCACTATCTTAACAAATATCACTTTGAATCATTGATTAGACACTACATTGACTTGGCTAAAAGCGGACATATGAAAATTAGCTTTAAAGATCTTTTGCGACACATCGCCGAGGGCCAACTGTCGAAATATTCTGATAGGATAGTTGAATATTATAACTTGATGGTATCAAAGGACTTTCTTCCAAATACCCCTACTCTAATGAATGCCGGGGCAAAACTTGGCCAGCTTTCAGCTTGCTTCGTATTGGATATGAAGGACGATATGTCAGGCATAATGAAATCTTCGACTGATGCTGCGATGATATTCAAATCCGGTGGCGGCGTTGGTATTAACTATTCTAATCTTAGACCTGAAGGCGATATTGTCGCATCAACGTCTGGCGTAGCTTCGGGACCGATCTCTTTTATGAGAATTATAGATACAATTACGGATGTGGTAAAACAAGGTGGAAAAAGAAGAGGTGCAAATATGGGAATAATGGAATCATGGCATCCTGATATAGAAAAATTCGTAACAGCTAAAACGAAACCAGGCGTCTTTGAAAATTTTAACGTTAGTGTTGGAATCTGGAGCGATTTCTGGCAATCAATAATTAACGAAAATAATCACAAATACAATCTCAAAAATCCGACGACCCAAGAACCAATCAAGCAGATTGATTCACACCAGCTTTTAGATTTGATAACTTTTAGTGCCTGGAAGAGTGCTGAACCAGGTGTCATCTTTTTCGATAATATCAACAAATACAACCCCTGCATTAATGTAAAAGAAGGACCACTCAGAGCAACAAATCCTTGCGGTGAGCAATCACTCTATCCGTATGAGTCATGCAATTTAGGTTCCATTAATTTAGCCAATTTTGTCAAAAGGAGTGTTGATGGCAAACATGAATTTGACTGGCAAAGATATGAGCAAGCAATTCGTCTTTCAACCAGATTCCTAGACAATGTAATAGACATGAACAAGTATCCGGTGGAAGAAATAGAACATAATACAAAATTAACAAGAAGAATTGGACTAGGAATAATGGGAATTGCTGATCTATTGTTCACATTAGGAATACCATACAATTCGAAAGAAGGTTACGACTTTATGAACAGAGTAGCAGAGGCGCTTTCGTACTATAGTATGGAAGAAAGTGTAGCAATAGCAAAAGCAAGAGACCCGTTTCCACTATTCAATCAGACTGATTACGTAGAAGGAAAAATGATACCAGTGGCAGGATATTATGAAATTCCAAAGCGATATCACTCATATGATTGGGATTCATTGATTGAGAAGATTGAAAAGTACGGAATTAGAAATTCATGGACCACTACAATTGCTCCTACTGGAACTCTTTCAATGATAGCTGACACTTCCAACGGTGTTGAGCCAGTATTTGCACTTGTATTTGAAAAACGAGTTACTGTGGGAAGGTTCTTTTATACCAATCGGATATTTGAAAACATTCTCAAGGAAAATGGACTTTACAATGATGAAATCTTGACAAAAATTGCAAACAATTATGGATCTGTAAGAGGGCTGCCCGAAATTCCAGAATGGTTGCAGAAAATATTTGTCACTGCGATTGATGTACATTGGACTGATCATCTTATGGCTCAGGCAGTCTGGCAAAAATGGATTAGCAATGCAATTGCCAAGACTATAAACATGCCGTCTGACGTTACTGTCGAAGACATAAAAGCTGCCTATCTTTTATCGCATGAAATGGGATTGAAGGGAGTGACCGTGTATAGGGATGGATCCAGACATGAACAGGTACTACATATCACCGGAAATGATAAGGAGAAAAAATTCATAGTGAAGCCAAGTTCCCACGTAGTTGACCACATTCATAGTAACATTAAACAAGACTATGTTATGACACAAGTTGATAAGGTCTTTAAAGACGCCGAACAAGCTGAGCCAGCAGACAACCCAGTAAGCGTTTCTCAAGCAAAGCTAAAAACGAACATGATTGCAAACCCGAGTGATTATATGGAGTATGAAAAATGCCCATCTTGTACTGCGAGATTAATTATCACTGAAGGCTGCAATATGTGCATCGAATGTGGCTTTAGCTCCTGTATGTCAGGATAATCAATACTCTATCCATTTTTTATTTTTGACAAAATTGAAATTTTAACAACAAATGACGAATGAAGAGTTATTGGGATGTCCGGAAATCATTTCTCCACGATTGAGCCAGAATAGATAGTTTCTTATCTCAGTCGATCATAGAGAAATATTGCTATATGATGTTCACATGATGGAGAGTTCAAATATTTGGTGATACACAAATATGATGTATATAGAAGTCCAAACGTAGGTTTGTTTACACGAACCAATGATAAAACACTATTGCTTCCATTTGGGTTTGCAGATACAAAGACTAAAAAGCTAAAAGAATACCTGGATGTTGAAGAAATAATTCATGTTTCAATAGCAGGGACCAGGTTGATAGGACCAATGACGGTGATGAATAATAATGGAATATTGTTACCATCAACAGTTTCAGACGAAGAAATCCAAATCCTTAAGCAGACGGGATTAAATGTGGAACGATTAAATAGCAAATTTACTGCGATAGGAAACTTAATATCAGCAAATGACAAGGGAGCAATTGTTTCAAATCTGTTCAGCGAGGAAGTCGATCAAGATATTAAGGATACCCTTGGCGTGCCAATTCAAAAAATGTCCATTGGAGGATTCGTCCAGGTTGGATCGATGGTTGTGGCCACAAATGCCGGGGCTATTGTTCATCCAAACGCTAATGATGCTGAAGTAAACAGGATATCCGAAACACTCCAAATTGAGGCAGAGCCTGCCACAGTCAACGGAGGTTCGCCATTTCTATCATCAGGACTGATAGCTAATTTTAGCTCAGTGATAGTAGGTAATTTGACAACTGGACCCGAATTAATAATGATAAGTAGGGCATTGAAGGTATGAGGCTTGTTCCTCCTTATTTTATCTAAAATACATGTTAGGATTTAGACGTGATGACGAAATTGCATGATCATCGCTGGTAAAAAGACTATTTATTTCTGTTTTCTCAATTTGGATATTTATGGTGTTCATTTCAGAATCCGATAGTCTGAATTTTTCCCTTAGTAAAGACTTGACTCGCAGTACTTGGTCATAAACTTGATAGGCATTAGATGTTAGGGTAACTTCTAAGGTCTTGCTCAACAAATCCTGTGGTATTTTTCCAGTGGGATCGCTTAGTATTCTAAAATCAATTTTATTAAATATGATTTCACTTGGAAGTTGAGGAAGCGCATTTGCTGTATAGAAAACTTGTACTTCAATCAAATTAGCTTGCGATTCATCAATGGATTTCAAAATTGATGCCTCTGGATTGTTAGGGTCAGGGAATGCATTAATCATGCTTCCACTAATAGGTAAGGTTAGCAACACAAATCCCTCTGTCAAGTTCTTAGTATCAGTAACTAATGGAAGAATGTCTTTACATGTAATTCCTGTGGCACTTTCAGATTCAACAACTTTGATGATTGAATTGGAAGATTTACCATCATTAGGTATGACATTCATGAATAATTTTATCGGGTATACTTGCTTGTTAAGGATGCTTATATCAGTATCATAGTGTCCTGGTCGTACAGGACCTTCACCAGCCATTACATTCCCGCACAAAAACTTTGGTGTATAAGTAACAGTCTTAACCGATGAGTTCTCTTGTTCATCTGCAATGGGAAATTGAGTCTTTAATTTAGTATCTACTATACTACTATTGATTGCCGTGACGGTCAAATTCGAATTAGAGCTAGTTGTTGTATCATTAACTTGGCCATATGCTAACACATTATCATCTTGAACAAATAATAATGATGATGCCATAAGAACAAAGACTGGAGTCAGCTCACTCTTATTCAAACTGCAAATTTTATTGAAAAATCGCTAATATATGCTATATAGAAAATCATGGAATTATTTGCAGTTTTGATAAGAATCTTTTTGTAAAGGGGGGTTTATCATCATATGATAGTGATAATCAGTGAAGAATAACAGATTCTTTAATAGAGACGTCGTTTCCATTAAGGATTTTCAAAGAGATGACCTCGAATACTTGTTCAAGAAAACCGACGAAATAAAGAAACTAAATCCTAAAGAGAAAGATGAATTGGGAAAAGCCAGAATAATGGGATATCTGTTTTATGAACCAAGTACTAGGACTAGAATGAGTTTTGAGGCAGCGATGGCATCAATAGGCGGCAGTTCTATTGGGATATCTGATCTGAAATCATCTTCAATTGAGAAAGGTGAAAGTTTGCAAGATACAGTACGGGTAATGGATCTTTATTCAGATATCATGATCTTACGTCACCAACTTGATGGCTCAAGTAAATTTGCAGCAGAAATTTCGGATCATCCAATAATTAATGGAGGAAGTGGAAGTGAAGAACATCCGACACAAGCAATGCTTGATTTGTACACTATGACAAAAGAAAAAAAGAAAATTGATGGATTGAAAATTTGCATCTTGGGTGACTTGAAATACGGACGAACCATTTACTCTTTATTGTACGGACTTTCAAATTATGATGTTGAAATAATTCTAGTTTCTCCACCAACATTACAAATTAGACAAGAGTCTATCTATGGATTGAAAAATAAGATGAAAATTGTAGAACTAGTTGAGATGGATGAAAAAGTATTTCGGGATACGGATATCTTGTATGTTACTAGAATTCAGAAGGAAAGGTTTTCAGATCCTCAAGAATATGAAAAGGTTAAGGGGGCATACACAATTGATAGTAACATTTTGAA
>Ga0209974_10000448_pt1 | contig 13666 bp, 11 predicted proteins | sample InoplaM3SPM_FD_187592 | JGI IMG/M metagenome (GOLD analysis project Ga0209974, IMG submission 187592) | Arabidopsis thaliana rhizosphere microbial communities from the Joint Genome Institute, USA, that affect carbon cycling - Inoculated... | ecosystem: Host-associated > Plants > Roots >...
CGCGGTTTCCGACCATCGGGACATCCGCCTTTACGACGCCCGGGGTTTTCAGTTTAAACTTCTGATCTTTCTCCAGTATGCCGCCCTTTGCCGATCGAACGCCTTGGAGCACCGAGTAAGCGTACGTTTTATCTACTTCCAGCTTGGCCGGGGTGAACTGGTACACGGTGTCGCTCTTCCATTTGCCACTGCCGTCACAGGCGCACTTAACTACCTCGCCTTCCTGCTTCATGGCCATATCAAATGTGATATCGATCGGCTTGTCGGGGTACATAAATCCTTTGGTGGTCGCCTTCACTTTCGGCTCACGTGCAGTTGTAAACGCCGCCGTAGCGATAGGCTCCTGGCTGCCAGAGCGTGCGTCGAATACTTTCATCTCGTACTTTTTACCCTGTGCGAGCAGCTCTTTCGCCTTCCAGCCAAACACAATATCATCGGCTGACTTTTCCATGACTAATTCTGTTTTCGGCGTAACCTCTGCGCGCAGTTCACGCATACCGCGATTTGGTCCCGCCAAGGTTATACTCAGCACACTATCGGCCGGCACGTCTTTCATATCGCTCTTGGGCGACACGCTCGCCACCGACGGCGCTGCCTCGGTCTTGATCTCAAACTGCTGGTCAGGCAAGCTTTGACCGGTAATTCTTTCAAGACCCGCAAGTCTGAGCGTATACGTCGTCGCTGGGTTTAAACCAGTCTCGCCCGGTACAAACGTCAGCCCGCGCACACCCAAAAACGAGCGGTCATACCGCCATTCCCCAGGTACCTCCGGTGAGATCGTGGCTTCAATATCAGCACCGATCGCCTGGCTAAGCTCCAGCCCAATCGGCTCGTTGACCGCATGGCCATCAGTTCGCGCTGCCAGTTTCGTATCAAATGGAGCGAGCGATAAAAGCAGTAGCAGAAGTAAGAACGACAGCACCAAACAAGCCGGCAGACCAATAAAGACCAGTTTGCGGCGACTCCACGCGTGGAGCTGATGATCTGCTACATCTTTAGTCGGAAACTGTAGTGGCTCCACTGTCGTCTTCGTCATATCTTCGGTGGCTTTTCGTATTTATTTTTTTGTAATCGATGCTATGTATTATACCATCGTCGAAACTGCTTAAACTTTCTCGGCAGCGCTCAACTCATCGACACTGGATATCAGCACTTCGCGCGGGCGCGAGCCGTCGGCCGGCCCAATAATGCCTTGTTCTTCCATCATCTCTATAATGCGAGCTGCGCGGCTGTAGCCGATACGCAGACGGCGCTGCAGCAGGCTCGTACTGGCCTTGCCGGCATCAGCCACGACGCGCACAGCCTCTTTGTACATATCGTCGTCACCGCCGCCGTCAAAGTCTGCCACAACGCTACCCTTGTTGCCGATCTGTACTTGTTGTGCGACAACTTCGTCGTCATACTCCGGTGCACGCTGCATCCGCAAGTGATCGGTTATCTTCACTACTTCGTCGTCAGTCACCCAGGCTCCCTGAATACGTTTTGGCTTGCTCATACTTGGTGTCAGCATCAGCATGTCACCTTGTCCCAGTAATTTCTCGGCGCCCATCTGGTCAAGAATCGTCCGGCTGTCGATCTGGCTGGCAACCGTGAAGGCAATACGCGCTGGCACGTTCGCCTTGATAAGTCCGGTGATTACATCCACGCTCGGTCGCTGAGTCGCAAGCACCAGGTGAATACCGACAGCACGCGCCTTTTGTGCCAAGCGCACAATCAGTGCCTCGACATCACGAGCAGCCAGCATCATCAAATCGGCCAGCTCGTCGATCACTACCACGATGTACGGCATACTCTCGCCGTCCTTATGCTTGCGGTCGTTGTAGCTCTTGATATCACGTACCTTCTCTTCGGCGAGTGAACTATAGCGGCGTTCCATCTCGTTGACCGCCCATTTCAAAGCGCTGATGCACTTCTCGGGTTGCGTAATAACCGGCGTCAGCAGGTGCGGAATGTCTTCATAAGGCGCCATTTCAACCTGTTTTGGGTCAACCAAGATCAGCTTCATCTCTGACGGCGAGTTGCGGTAAAGCAAGCTCGTCAAAAGTGTGTTAATCATCACCGATTTACCAGAACCGGTCTGACCAGCAATCAACAGATGCGGCATTTTGTTGAGCTCGCCCACCACCGCCTCGCCGGCAATGTCTTTGCCGACTGCAAAGGCTAGCGGTGCATTCGTGCCCTTCCACTGCTTGGCGCTAAGTATACCGTGCAAGCGCACGTCGGCAGCTTTTCTGTTTGGCACCTCGATACCGACAGCCCGCTGGCCAGGAATCGGCGCTTCGATACGTATCGCCTGAGCGGCCAGATTGAGCGATATATTCGTCTCAAGCGCCGTGATGCGCGTCAGCTTAACGCCCGCTGGTGGTTTTAGCGTGTACTGCGTCACCTTTGGACCGATGTTAGCACCTTCCATTTCGACGTTGATATTGAACTCAGCCAGCGTGTCCTGGATTACTTGCGCGTTATACTTCACATCGCCCGCGTCGGCCGGAGACTGCTTCTTTTCGAGCAGGTCGATACTTGGCGATTGCCAGTTCGGGTCGTTCTGAGTCGTCAGTGCCGTCTGCTCTTCGGCCGTTTTGTCAGCCTTGTAGCTATCGCGCAGAGAAGACAGGCGCGACGCCTTCTTCTCTTCTGGGTCCGATGCGCTTGAATCCAAAGTCGGTACTCCTTGGTTAAGCTTCAGTTCGCCAATAGGCGTACTGGTGGCTTTTTGCTCCATCTTCATCGCCTTGACGGCCACTTGCTTGTTGCGCTCTTCTTGGCCTAGATCACGCCCGAACAGTTCACGGATCGTCTCATACAGTGCTTTCGGTGACATTCGTACTGCGAACAACAGGCTAATGAGGCTCAAAACGACAAGCAGCAAACCAGAGGCGTTAGCATCGAGCATACTAAGCGTCACACTAGTAACCGCGTACCCGACCAGACCGCCGCCTGCGCCCTGCGTAGCGAGTGCAGAATTAGCTGGATCATCTACGAACAAATGGGCAAAACCGGCGATAAAGCTAACGCAGAGAACAGATGCCGCTACCAAAATCGGCGAGATTCGGTTCTCTTCTTCGCGAAATAATTCTATGGCTATGTACACGAGTAAAACCGGCAAACCATAGGCGATAACACCGATCATTACCCGGCTTGTCTCCAGCAGCCACGCCAGCAGCGGCCCGCCCGCACCGAACATTGCCACAACCAAAAGGATTGACAGCGTGATCAGTAGTACCCCAAAAGCTTGCCCCCAGAAACCTACCGGCAGCACGTGCTTCGGTGATGTTTTGATCGCTTTCTTGCTTTTGCGCTTTTTTGTCTTAGCCATTGTTCGTTACCATAACTGCTTTATTATGCTACCTCTCATCATATCTGTCGAGAGGATCATAAGCTATATTGTAGCATTATTTACCATAAAGCGCAAGCGTTATGGGTCTGAATCGAAACTTTCGCTCTGCCGCGCTTCGCCGCTAGAGATCAAAAAAGCGCACTGCGTGAGTGCGCTTTTTCATATAGAGCTAATGACTGAGTAGTTTAACTCTCAGCTGCCTGCGCAGAAGGGCTGGCCTCCAAGTTAGGATTGAGCGCCCGACGCTTCTGCACCACTGGCGGACGGCGGACCTCCCGCTCCCCGCCCTGCTGTAGTTGCTGCGGGTTTACTTCATTGACCACCGGGATCACGATAGGTGTGCGCCGAGTCTGATCATAAAGAATGTGGCTGATGTCGTCTTTGAGCTCTTTTTTGATGACATCAAGGTCAATTTTGCGATTAGAGCCAAAGCCGCGTGCGACTTTTTGCTTAAGGTACTGACGGATCAGACCCATTAATTCTTCACTGTCACGCAGGTAGATAAACCCGCGGCTGATAATATCCGGACTCGTGAGCAACCGGCCCGTCTGCTTGTGGACTGTCAGTACAACGACAAACATACCTTCGCTCGCCATGTGAATACGGTCTTTGAGCACCACTTCGCTCACCTCGTCGCCGGAGTCATCATACATGATGCCGCCGACGGGAATCCGGCCGATTTTCGCGGCCTTGCCTTCGTGAGTCAGCTCTAGCACATCGCCAGAGTCACATACAAAAATACGATCTTTCGTGAGCGGACTCTCTTTTTCGGCTAGCTCAGCGTTGTGAACCAGCATGTGGAATTCGCCGTGAATCGGCAGATAATACGTCGGGTTCAACGCATTGATGAATTTAACGTGATCATCATAGTAGCCGTGACCCGAAAGGTGAAGCGGACCAACGTCATTGAGGTGTGCCTTACCGTTTTGGAACACGTCTGAGCCTTCGCGCATCAGACCATCGACGGTACGCACGACGTATTTCTCGTTGCCCGGAATCGGGTTGGATGAGAGTACAACGATGTCGGTACCCTTGATCTTGATATGCTTGTGCGAGCCGCTCGCCATCCGGTTTAGCACGGCGTTAAACTCGCCCTGGCTACCCGTACAGACGATTGCTACTTTGCTGTCAGGCAGTTTCACAAGGTCTTCCATCTTTACGATTGTGTCTTTTGGCACCTTGATGACGCCGTTGCGCAGTGCCACTTCCAGGTTCTGGATCATGCTGTAGCCAGCAAAAGCTACTTTGCGGCCGTGCGCCGACGCGGCTTCCAAAATCATTTGAATACGATGTATCTGGCTCGAAAAGCTCGAGATAATCAAGCGGTTTTCGGTATGCCGCTCCATGATATCCATAAAGCTCTCTTTGATTTCAAACTCGCCGTGCGTGTGCGTGCCTTCGCTTTCGCAGTTGGTGCTTTCGTTCATCAGCATCAAGATGCCTTCTTTGGACGCAATTTCCGTCAGGCGTTCCAGGTCAAACTTCTTGCCGTCAACCGGCGTTTCTTCGAAGCGCCAGTCACCGCTGTGTACGAGGACACCTAGCGGCGTACGGATAACCACTGCCGTCGAATCCGGAATCGAATGGTTGACGCGAACCAGCTCAATCCCAAAGCTGTCACCCAGTTGTACGCGCTCATGCGCATCCGGGTTAAGCGTATTGAACTGCGGTTTGTAACCGCTGGTCGATTCTTCCATCGTGCGCTCAAGCATACCGATCGTAAACTTGCTCGCGTAAATCGGTGCCGGAATCTTATGGATCAAATGACGCGTGGCGCCAATATGGTCAAGGTGTCCGTGAGTGTAAACGATGCCGCGAATCTTTGCTTTTCGCTCCTCGAGGTATGTGATATCCGGCACGATGTAGTTGATACCTGGGTAATCACTGCCCGGAAACAGAAATCCCATGTCGATAACGATAATGTCATTGTCATATTCGAGCGCCATCATGTTCTTGCCAATGCCCATCTCGCCAAGTCCGCCGATAGGAATCACCTTGAGGCTCGGCAGACCGCGACCACTGGTCGCCATCTGCATTTTCTTCTTGGCTTCGTTGTTCAGCATGAATTGCTTACCGCCGTAGCCGTTATAAACCGATTTGTTTACCGGCACGGTAATGACATGCTGGCTGGCCGTCATATTGACGTTTTCGCTGACGCGACGCGCCGCACGCTGGACTTCGCCGCGCCGTGTTTGAGTACGCGCCAAAATCGTATTCTGCTGTTGATTGTTTTTCTGGTTGTTTGGCCGTTTGCTGACGTCGTCGCTTTGCGGTTTTGGTTGTCTTCTTTGTCCCATTTTTCTCCTTTGGTGTCTGTAGTCGAACTATCATTGTTCGGTTACAGCGTTTTCTTTAGTTGTACTTAGGTTTTACTCGGCAATGAATGACGAATCATGAGTCATGAATCATGGAATAAGTACTGGTCATGTTCCGTGTCTTCCCTTGCTTCATGATTCTTGCTTCATGATTCAACGTTCTTCTGCTGTTTGCTCAGTTTGACTATCTCCGGGAGCCGCAGGAAATCTTCCATCAGCGTCATGCGCAGGCCACCGTTGTAAAGGGCGGCCGCCGGATGATACAACGGCACAATAACTACTTTTCTTTCTCCGAACTGAATTCGCTTTGGCTCTCCGTGGATCTGGCTGATCCGCAGTCCCGGTAGAAAATACTCCATCGAGTGTCTACCGAGTGTTACTAAAACTCGTGGTGCAATCACGTCGAGCTGCCGGACGAGAAACGGCCAAAAAGCCTTTTTCTCCTGCGGCAGCGGGTCGCGATTGTTTGGTGGACGATATTTTACGATGTTAGTGATGTAAACGTCCGACCGTTGCAGGCTGACACTGTCGAGCATTTCGTTTAAGAATTTCCCGGCAGCACCGACAAACGGCAGCCCTTGTTCATCTTCATTTTTGCCCGGCGCCTCACCGATAAAGACGATATCGGCATCCACATTGCCGTCCCCCATCACGAGATTTTTTGCTGATGCCGCGAGCTCTGGACATATGTTTTGGTCTAGAATCTCGGCTTTTATCAGCTCAAGTGCGTGGTGCTTATCTGCCATCGGTTCCCATTTATTGCCTTTTCTAGAGGTTTAAATATTTCACAAGGCGCTTTGAAGATATGTACATTATACCATACCTTTTGATTAGCCCCTTCGCAGCGGCCCGATTATGATAACTATCACTATAAAATAAAATCTAAGTTGAGCGTCCGGACGGCGCTTCGGAGGAGGCTTCCCCCGAGCGCCGTCCGGCACACTAGCTCTTCTCGATCACTCAGTACCGGCGTGCCGAGTGGTACTTGCCGCCCATGCTGCTCAGACTGACCACGGCGATCGGCTTACTCCTGGTGCTGGCATGCACCATCATGCCGTCGCCGATGTACATGCCGACGTGGCTGACCGGGCTGTAGAAGAACACCAGGTCACCCGGCTGGAGGTCCGCGCGAGCAACCGGCGTCCCCGACTGGGACTGGGCCCAGCTGTTCCGCGGGATGTCGATGCCTGCCGCCTGGTAGGCCTTGTAGGTCAGACCCGAGCAGTCGAAGGCGCCCGGGCCGGTGCCGCCCCAGCGGTAGGGCTTGCCGACCTGCGCCATGGCGTAGTCCACCGCGGCCTGACGGGCGCTCGTGGAGCTGGCCGCCAGCTCCACCTGATGGCTGTAGCCGCTGACGGCCTCACCGGCAGTGGCCTGCGAGGCACCCGTGCTGGGCGCATCGAACAGCGCCCCGGCCAACACGGCCAGAGCCATCAAAGGCGCGCACAAGGCACGCCAGACCCAATTGCGGTTCATATCCCCTCCAGGGGAGTTAGGCGCGCGACCAGGTAGCCGCGCGAGTGAGAGTGAGTTAGTGCACGGATCAAAGGTGCATCGGAGGTTGTCCGAGCACCAAAGATCCTTGTCCTACTGCAGCCTCATAAAGGACTCAGGCACGCAAAATCACATCCGGTCGGGATCACCAACCAGACAAATTCGACGCGATAATATAGAGTCCCTTAGACTACATCAACCTATGCTTGACAGGTTGAGAACTTATTCTATTATACACATTACTATAGTTTTGTCAACGTTTTACACATACTATGTGTAGTAAAATAACACACTACCCTGCTTTGTTACGTCTCAGCTCGTAACGACGTTTGATAGCGGCCCACACCTTTGGTGCGGCCAACTTCAGGACGGACAAGACTATAGTTGACCGAAGCAGTCTCATTACTAGCGGCATGCGGCCTCCGTTCTCTTTTAGTTAAGCTTCCCTGTTATATATGGCGACTATCAGTTCTTGAAGGAAATATATAAATGCGAAAAAAATTAGGAGCTCGACACTGCCGTGTACAATCTTCATCAGCTCTCCGCCAAATATTCGATACATTCCATCGGCCGATATTATAATAACCGCTAGCAAACCAGAAGCGCTGTTAACTATCTTACTTCTTCGCGCACGGCGAAGCCTGCGCAGCTCGTCAAGGTGTTGCTGGGCGAGCAGCGCATGGACATCATCGAGAGATTTCACTTCCGGAATGTCTTTTAAGACATTACGCGATGTCGCCATCGGACTTATTCAGCGTCTTTCATCGAAAGGTTCAGTCGCCCTTGCTCGTCGATCGCCGTCAGCTTGACGCGGACTTTATCGCCTTCTTTGACAATATCCTCAACCTTTTCAACGCGCTGTTCGCTCATACGGCTGATATGCACCAAGCCGTCGCGTCCAGGCATAATATTGACGAATGCACCGAATTCCATCAGCTTCACTACGACACCGTCGTACGTTTTACCGACTTCGGGTTCGGCAACAATCGCTTCGATCATTTGCAGTGCGGCTTTGATACTCTTGCCGTCTACTGCGGCCACCGTCACCAGGCCGTCATCGTTAATATCGATCTCTGCGCCGGTCTCGGCGATAATCTTGTTGATCATCTCGCCGCCCTTACCGATCACTTCGCGAATCTTTTCGGGCTTGATCATCATCTTTTCAATACGTGGCGCGTACGGGCTCATCTCTTTCTTCGGTTCGTCAATCGTCTCCAGCATGTGCGCCAGGATATGAGCACGCCCAGTCTTGCCTTGCTCGAGCGCTTTTTTCAAGATTTCAACCGGCAGACCGTGGACTTTCATGTCCATCTGGAGCGCCGTGATGCCGTCAGCGGTACCAGCAACCTTGAAGTCCATATCACCTGCAAAATCCTCGGCGTCAGCTATGTCGCTCATAACGTACGGCGTATCGCCATCCATCATGAGTCCCATGGCGATACCGCTCACAGGAGCCTTCAGCGGCACACCAGCATCCATCAGGCTCAGGCAGCTGGCGCATGTCGCAGCCATGCTGGTTGAACCGTTCTGACTCATAATCTCTGTCACGGTACGAATAGTGTACGGAAAGTCCTCGGCGTCTGGAATAACCGCGAGCAGTGCTCGCTCGGCAAGCGCGCTGTGACCGATTTCACGACGGCCGGGAGAGCCAAGCCGGCGCACCTCGCCAACGGTATAACCTGGTGCGTTGTAATGGTGCATGTAGCGCTTTTCGGCGTCGTTGCGTTCCATCGTGTCGAGCATTTGTGCGTAGCTCAGCGGTGCCAATGTCACCGTGTTTAATGCCTGTGTCATACCGCGGGTAAACAAGCTCGAACCGTGCACGCGCGGCAGCAATGCCACCTCAGAGCTGAGTGGACGTACTTCGTCGAGCTTTCGTCCGTCTGGCCGCAAGCCGTGTTCGACGATACCGCGACGCACATCCTTATGAAGCGCCGACGTAAAGGCTTCATCGTACTCTGGCCTTAGTGAATCGTAATCGTCACCGATTTCGTCAGCAAATGCCTCATGAAAAGCCGATCGCAAATCTGCCACGAGCTCATTGCGCTCCGGGTACGGTGCGCGAAGCGTCTCCCCCAGCTTGCCGTCAACCCATTTGTCGACTGCGCTCTGGATCTCGGCGTTGGGTAGAACCAGTTCGTATTCTTGTTCTGTGACCCCTATCTTGGCCATGAGCTCTTTCTGTAACTCGATTGCCGGCTGCATGGTCTTGTGCGCAAACTCGATGGCGCCGATAACTTCTTCTTCGGTAGCACCGTTACCACCCGCTTCAACCATCATAATGCCGTGCTCAGTGCTGGCGACGACAATATCAAGCTTGGTATCAGCCAAGTCGCCATTGCTCATGAATGGCACATACTCGCCTTTGGCGTTCATGCCGACACGCAAGCCGGCAAGTGGTCCGTCAAAAGGCGCACCTGTCAGCACAAAAGCACTACTGAGCGCGATCATGGCTATCATATCCGGGCGGAAGCTCGGATCCATGCTCAACACCGTCGCTACACCTTGGACTTCGTTACGATAGCCCTTCGGCCACAGCGGTCGGATCGGACGGTCAATCAACCGGCTGATCAAAATCGCGTCATCGCTCGGCCTGCCTTCGCGCTTGATAAAGCGGCTGCCGCTGATCTTGCCGGCTGCATAAAATTTCTCTTCGTAATCAATGCTCAGCGGGAAGTAGTCCATGCCCTTCGCTGCGCCCTTGCCCACCATTGCTGTGCCTAAAATCACCGTGTCGCCGTAGCGTACCAACACGCTCGCACTTGTGCGGAAGCCGACGCGCCCTACCTCGAGACTGAGCGTTTTGCCTGCCAGCTCTGTTTCGACTTTAATAATATCTTTGCCAAATGGGTTAATTGTGGCCATATGAGAGTACTCCTTTTTGACTCGCTTTATATCTGGTGCCAAACGAGTAAGTAACGGGTACGGTAGTTCACAGAAACGATCGTATCCACCACTTACTGCGCTGTGCGAATGCACTCTTAGTATACCATCAGATGAAAATGTTTGCGCGCGCGACTTCATCGTTTTATAATAAGTAACGTCCACGACCACGACCGTGAGGAGAAAAACCATGGACTGGCGACACCGCGCGATCTGCCGCGACGAGGATCCCGAGCTGTTCTTCCCCGTGGGGACGAGCGGACCATCCCTGTTGCAGATCGCCGAAGCCAAGACCGTCTGCCGACGCTGCCCCGTCGTCACCGAGTGCCTGACCTGGGCACTCGAGAGCGGCCAGGACGCTGGCGTCTGGGGCGGCATGAGCGAGGACGAGCGTCGGGCGCTGAAGCGCCGCAACGCACGCACGCGGGCGCGTACCGCCTGAGGGCATGCGCGTCCGCGGAGGGAGTCGGCTGCAGCGATGCAGCCGACTCCTATCAACACCATTAGCAGCTTAATTCACCCGAAAAAGACCACCGCTACGGATGGTCTTTTTTAAAAACTGATGTCTTCTGGGAGAATTACTTGCGAAGGCCGAGCTTGGCAACAAGTGTCTTGTACGCTTCGAAGTTGCGGCTCTCGAGGTATTTGAGCAGCTTGCGGCGGCGACCCACCATTTGCAGCAGCCCGCGACGAGCCATAAAGTCATGCTTGTTGGCTTTGAGGTGTTCGGTAACTTCTTTGATGCGCGCTGTCAGTACTGACACCTGCACTTCAGGCGAACCAACATCGGTCTTGTGCCGCTGGTTGTCACCTACTACTTTTGTCTTATTCTCTAGTGTTATCACTCATTAGCTCCTGGCAGCATTCCACACTTTTATAGTTGAAATTATATCGAACTAAATAGTAACAGATGTCAGCTATATATGCAAATACAGGTCTCTCGTCTCTTCAGGAAGCCGCTCCACATAGCATGCGTCGCAACCCTCGCACACGACCGCAAGCGCACCAAGCTGAGTGCAGATATCCCTAGCTCGCTGCGTCGCGCGTTCGCCTACTGCCTCGCGCAAGTCAGGATCGCTCATGATAGCATCGAGCGCCGCGACGTTACCTTCCATAGCTTCTGCAAAGTAACAGCCCTCACACTGCGGGGGCGCATGTTTCCTAGGGATAGCTTGTTCGTATTCTGGCATGTCGATACTCAATTAAGTGTGGTAATGACGAAGCCCTGCGCCTCCCGGAACCGAAGTTCAAGGAAGACACAGGGCTGACGCCGAGTGGTGCTAGTTGCTGGGCTGCCACGGATCGAGGTACGCCGTCCGGTTGGCGTCGCGGCGCGCTTCGAGCGCGGCGTGACCGCTGAGCGAGTGCGTGAGCGGCTGTGCCGCCCTTTTTGCCCTCACATCCTGCCGCCGCGCACGCTCGGCCGCCGCCAGCGGTGCGAGCCGAGCTCGCTCCTTGGCGGCCCCGATGCCCGGGCCGAGCCGGTCGTCGAGCTCGGCGAGCCGTTCGATCGCACTGACCGGCTTGTTCTTAATTTCGGCCATGATGGCCTCCCTCTCGACGCACCTGAGCGCGCCGATCGAAACTAGCACGTCACACGGACGTACGGCCTGGCAGGTCGCCAGGATTACAAGCATGATATCATGTTTATGCTACTTTGTCAATTCCCCATCGTCCGCTACTGCGTATGCGTCTGCCACATCGTAGTCCGCCACCTTGAGCCGTCGCAGCTGGCTGCAATACGCCCCTGTACCGAGTGCCGTCCCGATATCAACAGCAAGCGAACGGATATATGTGCCGCTGCTGACGTGCGTGCGAACGGTAAGCTCGGGGTACGAATAATCAATCAGCTCAAGCGCATGAATCGTCACTTTGCGAACCGGAATCTCTACTTCTTCGCCTTTTCGCGCCAGCTTATAGGCTCGCTGGCCGTTAATCTTGATAGCACTAAATATCGGTGGCGTCTGCTCTATCTCGCCTGTGAACCTTTCTAGTGCCGCTCTGATCTCTTCTTCTTTATACTCTCTACTTTCTACTTTTGACTTGACCCCCTCGGGATCCCCTGTTGTGCTCGTCTCGCCCAGGCGGATCGTCGCCTCGTAGACTTTGTCGAGCTTGGAGTATGCGCCCGCGTTCTTGCATTCTTTGCCAATCACCAGAATCATCAAGCCGGTCGCGAATGGGTCTAGAGTGCCCGTATGTCCAACCTTAACCTTCGGCCTGCGGGCGTGGCGCATTGCGGCGTCAGGACTTCCGCTGCTCGCTACATGCACTTCTTTGTACACTCCACTACGCTGCTCAGCTCTTCCTTGCACTGCATCCGCGTCCGCAGACCTCTTAGCCTGCGTTTCTTTCAGCTTTTGACTTTCAGCTTTTAACCTCAGACTCTCCGTGAGGCGGCGGCGGACGCGTGCGACTACGCCGAAACTGGTCATGCCAGCCGGTTTGTCGATGAGGAGAATGCCGTCGAAATCATTTGTCATTTTACAGCTAGCAGTTTCCATTAATTTTGCGTTTATCACTTAGCATTTTAAGCCATAGAGAATGAAAAATGATAAATTGATGTGAAATGCCACGTGTAAAATGTAAAATGAACATATGAAACGCATTCTCTTCGGCGTATTCGCTCACCCGGACGATGAGGGCTTTGGCCCATCTGGCACGCTCATCCAAGAAGTCGACAGCGGTACCGAGCTGCACCTCATCTGCGTAACGCGAGGCGAAGCCGGCACTAACGCCGACAACTGCCCTGACCTCGGCAAAGTTCGCACTCGCGAATGGCATGCAGCAGGCAAACTTATAGGTGCCTCGAGCATGCACTGCCTCAAATACGCCGACGGCTTGCTCTGCAACGATCTATACCGGGAAATTGCCGACAAAGTCGAGGTCTGCATCGAGCAGACACTTGAAAAAACCGCCGAACCGTTTGAGCTGCACATGATGACATTTGATCGCAGCGGTCTCTCGGGACATCTCGACCACATTGCCGTCAGTATGATCACGACCTTTGTCTATTTGCGGCTGCGACACGAACACAGCGAATGGCGCTTTGGGGAGCTACGATATTTCTGCGTGCCTTACGACAAACGGTATGCAAACGACATATCATACGTATACATGCCCCCCGGTCACGAACCGGAGGACATTGACGAGACTGTCGACGTCAGCGATGTTTACGACCGCAAGCTTGACGTTATGCGGGCGCATCGCAGCCAACGCCACGACATGCAGTGGCACCTCGATAACCGGGCAGAGTCGCTAAAGACTGAGCATTTTTGCTATTTTCAGTAGTATTAGTAAAAAAGTTTATAAAGCATCGGTCAAGAAAACGAGGCCATGCGCAGTCTTTGGCCTCGTAAACTTTCTACTTTCTTAACCTACTACTAGACGGTTCGCCGTCGTTTACTGCCCTGGTATCCTAAACTGGTTCGGATCATTTGCTGGCGGAGGCGTCAACACCGGCTCGCTTGCTAGCGGCTGTGGTCCAGGACCGGCATAAGGCGCTGGACTTTCCAAACCGGCTGGCATTGGCGGCACTGTACCGTCGGCTGGCGGCGTACTGCCTGCTTCTGGCGCGGCAAGTCCGGCTGGCATTGGCGGCAAATCGGCGCTCATATCAGGTGCTGGTGGTAGCGGC
>Ga0209974_10000449_pt1 | contig 13652 bp, 14 predicted proteins | sample InoplaM3SPM_FD_187592 | JGI IMG/M metagenome (GOLD analysis project Ga0209974, IMG submission 187592) | Arabidopsis thaliana rhizosphere microbial communities from the Joint Genome Institute, USA, that affect carbon cycling - Inoculated... | ecosystem: Host-associated > Plants > Roots >...
GACTCGGCGGCGGCAACCTGCTTCCGGTCGTCGCGGGTGACCAGACGGACCAGGACCTTGGTGTCAACGGCGCGCATGTTTTTCTTCGTATAGCGCCGCACGCCTTTATCGAACTCTTCTACCTTCTTCGAAGCGGGTGTCCCTTGCGGAAAGATCGCGCGGTGTGCTCATTCAAGAGATCTGAGAGCTGCCGCCGCGTCACGTCTTGGCCCGCAACGCCATCCAGCCGGCGAGCAGTGCTCCGGCCACTGCGGCAAAGTGCACCGCCGCCATTGGCACCCAGCTGCCGTCTGCGAGTACACCGGTCAGCTGTTGCAGCGCGGCGGGCCAGAAAAACTGCGAGAACACCACCGCGCCGGAAGCTGAGCCCGAAAGTCGAGGATCCACGGCCATCGCGCCGGCTTGCGCGTACGGCATGGAGAGGCCCTGAGCGAGGCTGACGAACATTCCCGGGATGTAGAGCGCGGCCATGGAGATGCCGCCGAAATAGAGCCAAGCAGCGAGCAACACGCCATTGGCGACACCGATCACGCCGCCCAGGATGGTCATGAATTCGATCGAACGATTGGCGCCGATGCGGCCGGAGATGAAACTGCCGGCCATGAACCCAATCGGAAAGGCGAAGAACCACAGGCCGATGTCGGATGCATGGACGCCGAGATGCTCGGTGGCGAGGAACGATGCCGCGGTGGCCTGAGTGTAGAAGGCCGCCGACAATAATCCGGGCTGCAGCATGAAGCCCACGAAGCGGCGCCGCCTCACCAGCGATTTGTAGCCTGCGAATACGCCGCGGGACGGGGCGGCACTGCGAGCGCGGGTTTCCGGCACCGCGAAAGCTACCGCGACAATCACCACGAGCCCGAATATTGACGCGAGCACGAACAAGGCGCGCCAGCCGAACAGCGTCGTCAGCTGGCCGCCGATCGGCGGCGCAAACATCGGGCCGAGCACATAGGCGGCAGTAAGATAGGCGATCACCTGGGCAACCCGCTCCTGGCCGTAAACGTCGCGGGCAATGGCGCGCGCCAGCACGACGCCGCACCCCGCTCCAGCTCCCTGCAAGATGCGCCCCGCAAGTAGCATCGGCATACTGGCGGCAACCATGCAGGCGGCCGCGCCGCAGGTAAACAGCACCAGCCCGCCGAGGAGCACGCGCTTGCGCCCGAAGCGGTCGGAAAGGCCGCCGTACGCGATCGTAAAGAAAGCCATCGACAGCATCGCGAGCGACATCGTGAGCTGCGCGATGCCCGTCGAGACGCCAAACGCCTCCTTCACGGCCGGCATGGCCGGGATGAAGAGATGGAGCGACAGCGGCCCGATGAAAGTCATGGAGACCAGCGCGATGAAGAAATGCCAGCGCGGCCGGAAGGGCATCGTCATGTTGGGTGGGGACGTGTTAGTCGGGTACTTTGTGTAATCGTCAGCGGCATGTGCAATACGCCCTTCCAGTAAAACGGTATCATGGGCGCATGCCGCCGAAAATTTGCTCCACACCATCCATAGGGGCGTATAGAGATATGTCCCTGTCCGGATTCTCCCGGTCAAGGGACCACTGCAACGGTGCTATTGCGAGCATGCGCCCGAAATACCCCTGCATCGCCTCGATTGGCGCTGCGCCTGATCACAGTCCAAATAATTTTTGGAACTCCGTCATGTGCTGCTTTAACTGGTTGCCGAATTCGGGGCCGACAACGTAATCGGGCTCCCCCTGAAATTCCTTGTACTTAGACGGAATTCCCTTCATCGCCACGCCCTTGCCCAACTCGACGGCGAGAACTTTCTGCCCTTCTTCGGACAAGGCCCAATCGGTGAACAACAGCGCTGCGTGCGGATGCGGCGCTTTCTTGGCGACGAAGAAACCATTCGGCTTGATAATCCGCGGCGGCAGCACACTGAAACCCAGCGGCGCGCCCTTGTCGCGCATGTCCGCGGTAGTCTCCGCGTTTATGGCGATGGCTATCGGTTGTTCGCCGGCGGCAATCAACTGCGATGTAAGCGTGGTGCCGCGGCGAAAGATCAAATCTTGCCTGGCTAACTTCGAGAGATAATCGCGTGCCTTTTCTTTGCCCCAAGTCTGCTCCATGGCTGCCATAATAAAAGCAGCTTCAGGATCGAACATCATCTTTCCTTTCCACTTCGGATCGAGCAGGTCTTGATAAGTTTTCGGCGCATCGCTTGGCTTGACCAAGTTGCGGTTATAGACCAATGCCGTGGTCAGCATGTACATGGTGAACCATTGGCCTTTGGGATCGAACGAACCGCGCACATAGCGAGCCGCGTCCGGTGTCGAATAAGGAGCGGAAACGCCCTCCTTCATCAGCACCGTGCCGTAGCTGACATCGGTCATGATCACGTCGGTAATATTGGCGTTGCCGCGATATTCACTGACCGTCTTGTTGAGAATACCCTGGCGCGGCGAATAGTAATGCTTGAGGTCGACGAAGGGATAGCGCGCGTTGAAATGTTTTCTCAGCACCGCGACTTGAGTGACCGGTGTCGTGGCGTAGAACATCAGCTCTTTTTCTTCTTTCGCGCCTTTGATGAGCAGCGCCTCGCGCTCCGCGCGATTCATTTTTTCAACCTGGCTAACTACTTCCGGCAGCGTCGCCGCAGCGCTCGGCGCCACCGAAACCAGCAAGGACGCCACAACCAATAGAAAGTTAGTGAATCGAATCATCTATCCTCCAATATATTTGTTATCTATCGATTCTCGGATGGGCGTATGCAATACGCCCCCTACGGAACGCTTCCATTGCTAGCAAACCATGAAAGCGATTCGGCATCACCACGAATTCATTCACCGCGACATTCGGTCGGATCTCCGCCGTGCGCTGCCACTCAGTTGCGACGATCTTGCCTAATCCGTTTAAAACCATCGATCCACCAATCACATCACCGAACAAACACGTTCGATTCTGAACACAAAGGGTAATAAAGTACGCACCCGACGCGCCATAGTCGTAGTGACGTAATCGAATCGACCTGTGCTGTCGATTAAAAGGCGAGAACGCCATAGCCCCTGCCTCTCCGTAGGGGGCATATTGACATACGCCCTTCCGATTATTCCTGGATCCCGAACAAACGCGCCGCGTTACCACCGAGAATTTTTTCTTTGTCCTCTTTCGAGAGGCCTTTCATCGCCTTGATCGGCGCTACAGTATTCGGCCAGGTGGAGATGGCGTCGCCGTGGTCGAAGTCGCTGCCGATGATGATGTTGTGATTCGGCCAGACCTCGACGATCTGCGGCAGGTAATCTTCCCAGGCAATGGCGGCAACATAAAGCTGATCGAAGTAGGCGCTGGGTTCCTTTTTAAGCCGATCCCGCTTCTTGAAGAAATCGTTCACTGAAGTTGTGCCGGGCGACTCCGAAAGCGTGTGGTGATTGAGCGTCTTCATGAGCCACGGTACCCAGCCGATACCGCCTTCGAAAAAAGCTATGCGCAACCCCGGGAAACGATCCAATGCGCCGCTCATGATCAGCCGCGCCGCGCTTACCATGTACGTGAGCGGAAATCCCAATGCGGTCGCGAGCATTTTAAAGCCGTCATAGCGCTCGCTGCCGACAAGCCATGGATGGCAATCCTGCGCTTCGAAGACGCGCGTGCCCGGATGGACGAGAATTGGCACATCGAGCTTGCAGACCTCTTCGTAGAAAGGCCAGAGCACTTCGGCGTCGAGATCGCAGTTGTCGTGGCCGCCCATGAGCTTGACGCCCTTGAAGCCGAGATCGTTAACCGCGCGCCTGAGCTCGCGGATCGCCTCTTCGACGTCCGGCAGATAGACCCAAGCGACGCCGATAAAATAATCTTTGCCGGCGATCTCTTCCGCCACCGTGTCGTTATAGGCGCGCGCCATCGCTACGCCGAGGTTCCGGTCGACCTCGTAGATCAGCGGGCGATTGTCGGCAATCACGACTTGATAATCGAAACCCTCGCGTTGCATCACCTCACGGTGCATGTCCAGATTCCAACGCGTCTCACTGAACGAATGAATCTTTTTACCGTCGCGATAGTACGTAGCGGCGTCGCCGGGGAATTTCTCGCCGTAGCGAATCATCTCGCCGGCGCCTTTTGCAAATTCAATATGCCCCCGCCCAGGATGATTCACGCGCTCGATGAAACGCACCGGCCAGTAATGGGTGTCGCCGTCTATGTACATTGAAGCACCTCAAAAACCTTAATGTGGCAATGATAATCATCCGATCCTACGGCCAAGCCGCGTTTGAATCAACGGCCGGCGTTGGCGCGAGATAGATTTTTCACCACGGCGACTCACCATTGACGCTCGACGAGGCAATCGATACATTGCGTCAAACAATCCATTCTTAATCGCTCCGTGTCCAACGACATCGATAATACATCCGCCGAATCGACCCCCGAGCCGATTCGGCCCTGGTCCTCGCTTCTGGTCTCCGACTACCGCCTGATCTTCACCACGATTCTTTGCGCCAACACCTCCAACCACATGCGCAACGTGGCGAGCCTCTATCAGGTCTATCACTTGTCCGGCTCCTCTGTTCAGCTCGGCTTCACTGGTTTTTTTCAGGCACTGCCGTTTATTTTCTTCGGTTTATTTGGCGGCGTGCTCGCCGACACGCTAAACCGCAAGCGGTTGATCGCGATCACACACACGCTGAATGTTTTACCCGGTCTGACGCTGGCTCTTCTAACAGTGACTGGCGTCGTGCAGGTTTGGCACGTCAATGTTTTGGTCGTTTTGGCCGGTGCGCTGCAAGTCCTCGGCGGTCCGGCGCGCCAGGCGATCATTCCAAGTCTCGTGCCGCAGTCTCATCTTTTGAACGCCGTCACCATGGCGACACTCATGATGCAGGGTACGCAGCTCACCGCGCCGGTGATTGCCGGTTTCCTTATCGATCTTTTCGGCATCGGGGCTTCCTATTTCGTCGATGCCGCTTTGCTCCTGCCTTCGGTTGCCTCCGTGCTGTTCATCCGAGCCTCCGGCCAGCCTCAAGGGCAGCGCCGTCAAATCAGCTGGCGCAGTCTTATCGAGGGCTTCGAATTTCTCTGGCACACCCGCATCATCCTATCGCTTTTTCTCCTCGACTTTTTCGCCGTGTTATTTGGCTTCTATCGCCCCATCCTGCCGATCTTCGCCGAAACGATCTATAACGCCGGCGCGCGCGGGCTGGGAATGCTTTACGCCGCGCCGGCAATCGGCGCGCTGATTGGATCTGCCATGATTCTCGCCGCGGGCGACATCAAACGTAAAGGCGCGTTATCGATCATCGCCACGCTCATGTTCGCAGCGAGCTTAGGTTTCCTCGGTCTGTCGCCGTGGTTTTCATTAGGGCTCATCGCTCTCGGATGTCTCGGTATCAGCGACGCGATCAGCGTTGCCATTCGCCGCACGGTCGTGCAAATCCTCGCGCCGGACGCCATGCGCGGACGGGCGACGAGCTTTTTAACCGTTTTTGCGCAGACGACCAACGCTCTGGGCGCGGTGATCGCCGGCGCCGGCGCGGCGCTGCTTGGGGCCCCCAATGCTGCGCTGGTCGGCTGCCTGCTGTGCGCGCTGACCGTGATTGGAACTTGCTGGGCGATTCCCCAGCTATGGAGCTATCGGTCGGATCAGCCCTAGGGCGACCGCCGGTCGCCCCTACTGCGCGACGATTTCTTCGTAAGTCGGTGCGGGCATCCCTGGCTTCCAGGTGGGGTCGCAGAGTTCCAGCATGTTGCCGCTCGGATCGAGAAAGTAAAGCTCGCGTCCGGTAAAATGGCCCTTCTCTCGGTAAACAATCGGCTCCGCAGCTTTGATGCCGTTCTTGTAGAGAAGCCGCAAGCCTCTCTCCCACATGGCGGGGCTCACCATGAACGCGTGGTGCAGCCGGTTGTCCTGTTGCGGCGTTCGGGTGAGCGGTTCTTTGCGCTCGCACAACAAAATGTTGTGATCGCCGGCTTTGAAGCAGGACATCTTGGAATTGCCCAAGCGGCCCTTTGGCTCTAATCCAAGGATCTCGCCGTAGAATTTTTCCGATTCCTCGAGGTTGTTAACCGGGATCGACCAGTGCACCACCCCTTGAACTTGTAGTTCGGCCATCATGGACCTCCGCGTTCTTATGAACTTGCGGTCATAAAATCATAAGGGCGAGAAGTTGCAAGACGCTCATCTGCCGATCGTACTTCAAATTGGCGAGATTACGAGTCTCATCACGAGAAGGATTTCTCGCGGTGCTTCGAGATGACAACAAGGCATGCAAGTATCTCTCGACGAGCTGCTCGGCTATCTCCCCTTTATCAAGAGCGCCACCGTCTCCACCTCCTCGGTCTGCGGAAACATGTCAAACGGTTGAATATGCTCGACGCGATAATTGGCAGCAACCAGTCGATCGAGATCCCGCGCGAGGCTGCGCGGCTCGCAGGAGATGTAAATCAGTTTGGGCGCATCGAAGCTGACAATCGCGGTCAGCGCCTGCGGCTGTACCCCTTTACGCGGCGGGTTGAGAGCAATCAATTCGACAGTGGTTAACGTTTCTCGCAGCTGCGCCGTGGCGGTCGCAACATCGCCGGTGATAAATCGACAATTGCCGCGCCCGTTGCGGCGCGCGTTCTGCTTCGCAGTATTAATCGATAGTTCGTTATCGTCGACCGCCCACACCTGGCGCGCATCCGTTGCCAGGTAAAGTGAAATCGGCCCGATGCCGCAGTAAAGGTCTAGCACGGTTTCCCTGCCCCGGAGTGCCGCGAGCTGCCGCACGTGCTCGTAAAGCTTCCTTGCCGTATATGGATTGGCTTGGCAGAAAACACTGGGGGGAAGCACCAGCTTCAAATCGCCGATTCGCTCCATCAGGGTGTCACGCCCGGCAAGTGTTCTGAAGCTCGTGCCCCAGATCACGTTGCCGCGAGCTTCGTTGATATTTTGAATTACGCCGCTAACAAAAGGGAAGCGGCGCATTAACGCGCGCGCGAGCTGTTCGCCTTTCGGAAACGAACCATGGCGTGTGACCAGAGTCACGCCTAACTCGCGCCGCGCGGTACTGTAGCGAAAATCGAGGTAGCGCAAGTCACCGCTGTCGTCGCGCTCGTCGTACGGCTCAATGCCGAGCTCGAGTATTTTGTTTTTGAGATAATGGACGACTTGATTCACCGCCCGCGGGTGAACCGGACAGGAGGAAATATCCATCACTCGATGGCTCCCTGGCACATAGAGACCCATGGCGACATTATCTCGATTGCGCCGCACCACCAGCTTCACCCGAGCGCGATAACCGAGTCGCTCCGGCGAAGGTACTACGGGCGGCACTGGGACACTGGCCAGCGAAGAATACTCAGCCAGCGCTCGCCCGACCGTGCTTCGCTTTAGCGACAATTGTTGCAGATAAGGAAGATTGATAAACGGGCAACCCACGCAATGGGGGTAGTGCGGGCATGGTGCTTCGAACCGGTCTCGTGCGCTGGAACGAACATATTCTTGGCCAGTGTGCCTAGCTTCCCGACTCGAACTGATACGGAATCTTTTCTCCACAAATTTCAAAGGGATTCCATCACTCGCCGATAATCTTCACCAGCACACGCTTCTTGCGCTGACCGTCGAACTCGCCGTAAAAGATTTGCTCCCATGGGCCGAAGTCCAGTTTGCCATCCGTGATTGCCACGACAACCTCGCGGCCCATCACCTGCCGTTTCATGTGCGCGTCGGCGTTGTCCTCCCCCGTGTCGTTGTGACGGTATTGTTTGAGCGGTTCATGCGGCGCCAGCTTTTCCAGCCATGCTCCGTAGTCGTGGTGCAATCCCGATTCGTCATCGTTTATAAAGACCGAAGCCGTAATGTGCATGGCATTCGCCAACACGAGCCCCTCCTTGATCCCGCTATCGCGAATACAATCCTGGACCTGCCCGGTGATATTGACGAACGCCACGCGCGCCGCTGTATTAAACCACAGCTCTTTACGATAGCTTTTCATGCTTCATCCCCGCCGTTTGATCTATGCTTTAGGAATTTATACAGATAATAAACCGCAAAGTCAGTATTAGCGCTGATCTTGTCAATCCAAATTGCCCGTTCTCAAACGACGATTTGAGCGTCTTGAACGGCTGGAACGAATTGAACGATTTTCCGGAGGAAGAAGCATGACCAACGAAGTCCGCTTTATCGACACCACGGTGCGTGACGGCAATCAAAGCCTGTGGGCCCTCAACATGCGCGTCGGCGCCATGTTGCCGGCGGCAGAACACATGGATCACGCTGGGTACGAGTCGATGGAATTCTTCCTCGGTGTCATGTTCAAGAAATACGTTCGCGAACATAAAGAGAACCCCTGGTATTGGCTCAAAGAAGGCACGAGGCGTATCCGGAAAACTCGACTGCGCTATCACGGAGGCATGCACAGCGCATTCGAGAAAACACCGCATGCCCTGTTAAAATTGTTCATCGAGCGGCTGGTATCGTACGGCTTGACTTTAACTCGAACATCCAATTGCTGGAACGACTATACCGCGTTCAAAGAAGAAATCGCCGATCTCAAAAGCGTCGGCATGGACACGGTAGCCAATCTTATTTACTCGGTCTCGCCGCGCCATACCGACGAATACTATGCCAGCAAAGCCGCCCAGGCCGCAGCGGCAAAGCCGTGGAGGATCTGCTTCAAAGACGTCGGCGGGTTGTTGAGTCCCGAGCGCGCGCGCACACTGATCCCCGTCGTATTGAAAGCCGCTGGAAATGTTCCTGTCGAGTTTCATGCGCATTGCAATAGCGGGCAAGCGCCATTGTGTTATTTGGAAGGGGTCAAACTCGGTATGCGAATTCTGCACACGGCCACGCCGCCGCTGGCCAATGGTTCTTCCCAACCTTCCATTTTCAACATCGCCAACAATCTCAAGACGCTCGGCTATACACCGTGTATCGATTTAAAGCCGCTCGAGGCCGTGGAGAAGCACTTCACCTATGTCGCCAAGAAGGACGGCCTGCCGATCGGCAGGCCGGTCGAGTACGATCAGTCGCAGTACGGCCACCAGGTTCCCGGCGGTATGATTTCCAACATGCGCCATCAATTAAAAATCGTCGGCATGGAAGACAAAATGGAAGCCGCATTGGAAGAATCGGCACTGGTGCGAAAAGAATTTGGCTACCCGATCATGGTGACCCCGCTCTCCCAGTACGTCGGCACGCAAGCGGCGATCAATGTCATAGTCGGCGAACGCTACAAAGAGGTGCCGGATCAAGTGATTCAGTATGCACTCGGCATCTGGGGGCAAGAAGCGGTCGAAGTCATGGATCCGAACGTAAGAGACAAAATTCTCAACCGGCCGCGGGCGAAGGAATGGACCCGCTGGGAGCAACCCGAGCCGACTCTCCACGAGCTACGACAGAAATACGGCGTGAATCTCTCCGATGAGGATCTGATCTTGCACTACTTTGCCGGCGAAGATTATGTAAAGGCGCTGCCCAGCGGCGGCAAGCCGCACGAGTATCTGGACGCCACCCAGCCGCTGGTTAAGATCATCGAGCAACTCTCAAAGCGCAAAGAGCCTAGTCAAGTCTATATCAAGCGACCTGGCTTCACGATCAGGATGCAGAAACGAAACGGCACGGGCGCGAGCGCTTGATCATTCGATCGAGATCTTTCCTTTCCGTTTAGCTTCGGGAGAAGCCGGCTCGGTCGTTGTCGCGCACATGTCGTGAATGAAGTCTTCAAGGCTGCTCGAAAAGGCTCGTATGCGGAGCACGCGAGGATCGATCCTTCGCCTTTGCTCACGACAGGCTCTCCACCTCGAACCTATGGTCAATTGTGGATGGGTGGAGCGAAGCGATACCCATGTGTTTACGTTGGAGTGAGTCGGACGAGTGCAACGAAGGTAGATGTCGTTTTTCAGCATCCGGTTACGGATCATCGCCCTCGCTTGTCGCTCCCGGTGCCAAATGACTGACATCCCCCCAGGTGAGTAGCATCCAGTTTTCCTGCTCATAGATAAAAACGTTCACGCCGGCATTGACGAACTCGAAACGTCGCGGCGCATCGAGCGGTATCGCCAGCGTATGCCGAAAAAATCCGCTCACCACCCCGCCGTGGGTCACCACGACGATCGTTTCACCGTTGTGTTTTCGCGCAAGATCATTCAGATAGGACACGTTGCGCTCGACCTGCTGGCGCATGCTCTCGCCACCGGGAATGACGTAGTCTGGGCCCATCATGCGGAGCATGCGGCGCTCTTCCGGATATCTTTCCGCGATTTCGTCGGCATTGAGCCCCTGAAAAATACCCAGATGCCGTTCGCGCAGGCGCGGGTCTGTGACGATTTCATGTCCGGTAAGATCCGCGACGGCCATCGCCGTTTGAACCGCACGGCCGAGATCGCTGCTGTAAAGCGCGCTAAATTTCTCCCGCGCCAAACGCTGCGCCAATGACTGTGCCTGAGCTACCCCCTTACTGGTTAACCGGCTGTCCAGATGCCCCTGGCGAATCCCCGCGATATTCCACTCCGTTTGGCCGTGGCGAACAATAATGAGCTGAGTACGTTGCATAAGCATCACGCTTCCAGCAGTCTTTTGCTTAGTCTCATAGCATGCGCAACAAAGTCAACTAAAGAGCAGAGCTCATCTCGGCATGTATTTCCCCTCATGCATAGCTGCATCAAATTCACCTTGGAACGATATGAGAGATTGTTTATTAGAATCGGTTTAGGCGCCGTTTTCTGTTTCGGCGAGACGCGGCATTGGCGGCAACAGCAAGTAGAACGAGGAAGATTTTCGGCGTTGCTGCCTGGGCCAACACGTTATCGCCAATCCAGACGCGTGATCTTGATCAGTATGAGCGAAAATGGTTTGCGGCCAGCTATCAAGCGATGCTGACTCGGTTAGCTCGATCCGAGTATTTAGTGAAACTTCAATTCAAGGTGCGGGGCGGCGTTTCCGGATCGGCATCGATCGACGCGGCTCCGAGGCGCAACAAGTCAACCAGCATTTTCTCGCGGTCTTTTAGTTCGAGCGCTTCCAGCAGCGCCTGCTTTTCTGCCGGATGAAACGGCAGCGAGACTGCAAGCAAATTGACTAACTCGAGATCGGAAAACTTTTCAGCTTGCTCCGGCCGTACCTGCATGCCATTAGCCTTGCCGTACATTGCAAGCGCTTCCAAAACCGCGGACCGGTCGCACTGCCAGCTCTGTTCCAACAGAGCGTCGGGGAAATCTTCATACGCGGCTTTGACGCGGCGGTAGCCCCGTCGAAGCTCCAACTCCTCGCTAAAACGGAACCGGTTCACTCCCTTGAGTTGCAGAAAGAATCGGCCGTCCGGCAATTTCTCGCACTTCTCTATGAAGCCGGCACAACCGACTTTGTACAAATCGGGCGCCGCATTATCGGCGCCGGGCTGCGGCCCCCGATTGTCGTTCTGGGGCGTGAAAGGCTGAATCATACCGAAAACTTTGCAGCCTTCCAGGGCGTCCTCGACCATCGCTCGATAACGGGGCTCAAAGATATGCAGCGGCAAGACTGTGCCGGGCAGAAGCATGACGCCGGTCAACGGAAATACTGGCAGAACATCCGGGAGAGCCATTTGTGGAACCGTCATCGCCATGAAATTTTCCCTCAATCTGTTCTCGTTATAAGGCAACGCCTCTGACGGGTCAAGGTGGAAACGCGCAACAATCAAACGACCATGCCGTATCACCTCTTGCAATCTGTTGAGCCTGTATTCTAGTTTGACGCAATCGATATTGAATCCATTTTGAGGTCATGCCGATGGCGGATTTTGCTCCGATTGAGATTGATCATGCCAAGGAGTTTTTACGAAAACACCATTGGGGAATTCTTGCAACGCGACGACAGAACGGTAATCTGCAGATGTCGCCTGTCACGGTGGGTTTAGATAACAAAGGTCGCGCGGTGATCAGCAGCCGCGAGACTGCATACAAGGTGAACAACTTGCGGCGCGATGCGCGCGCGGCCTTATGCGCCATTACCAAGTCGTTTCACGGTGAAGGCTGGGTGCAGATCAACGGTACCGCCAAGATTATCTCGCTTCCCGACGCGCTCGACACCCTTGTTTACTTGCATCGACAAGCCTACGGCGAGCACAAAAGTTGGTCCGACTTTCATGAACGAATGGTCCGTGAAAAGCGGGTCATCATTCGCATCGATATCGAAAGCGTTGGCCCCAAAGTCCGCGGCTAAAGAAATCTGCGTATGGTCTTCCAGGCGAGCAGCGGTCGCGCTGTGCGATATTTTGTTTGGCTCATCGCGCTGGCTCTCATCACGTTCTCTCCCTTGGAGCACTGCCGGGCCCGGGCCGGTGAAAACGAATCACTTGTCGGAAAACTGCTCGTTGCCGGCGAAGCTATGCAGGATCCACGTTTCATCGAGTCGGTAATTTATGTGATTAAAGATGATCAGGAAGGCGCGATGGGGTTCATAATCAACCGGCCGATCGCGCAAGGTTCCATCGACGATCTGCTCAAAGGATTTGGTGCCGAAGCAAAGGGCTCCAACCGCGAAATCGTGATCCACTACGGCGGACCGGTGAGTAGCCGGCAAGGTTTTTTGCTGCACAGCGATGATATAACGCTTGAAAACTCCATGAAGGCCAAAGACGGCATTGCCGCAACCTCGGACACAAAAATGATCGAGGGGATCGCCATGGGCAAAGGTCCGCGGCAATATCTGTTCATGCTGGGTTGCGCCGGCTGGGCACCGGGGCAATTGGAAAACGAGATCAAGTTAGACTCATGGTTTGTCGTCGCGGCGGACAAATCTCTGATCTTCGGCAAGGATGCCGATAAAAAGTGGCGCCAGGCAATGGACAAACGACAGATTCGGTTGTGAAATGCGCTATCGGGATGAATTATTCTCAAAACGAGGTACCAAATGAAACTCACGATTGATAAGGCATCGATCATCGTCGACCAAGCGCTCGCCCATGGGCGCGCCAATAAGATCCGCCCGCTTTGCGTCGCCGTGCTCGACGACGGCGGTAACTTGAAAGCGCTCAAGCGCGACGATGGCGCGAGCATCCTGCGGCCGAAGATTGCGGTAGGCAAAGCCTGGGGCGCCATCGGCATGGGCGAATCGAGCCGCCACTTGGGCAACCGATTAAAGGACATGACCGCATTCCTGGGCGCGCTGTCAGACATGAGCAGCGGTAAGGTCGTGCCGGTGGCCGGAGGCGTGCTGATTATGGAAGGCGACACGATCATCGGCGCGGCCGGCGCCAGCGGCGCTAGTGCTGATGAAGATGAGGCGTGCGTCGTGGCCGGAATCAAAGCCGCCGGATTGGAGTACAAGATTTGAGTTGTGCAGGGCCACAGGTGGATTCAAGAGAAGGGACATTGATCACAGAGAACGCAAAGAGCGCGAAACTATTTTAGGTGAAACAAGCAAGCCATTCACCGTCGAGGAGGGACAATGAAAATCACGTGGCTGTATACCGGCAAGGACCAGAAATCCTACTTCGAGGAGATCGAGCTCAAATTCGGCGGCGATCAAAAAATCCTCACTACCGAGTCCCGGCCGGCGACGATGGCGGTTTTCCGCTGCGTGCCGCCGGGCACCGTCCTCGACCTCCACCCCGCGCCGCGGCGCCAGTATCTCATCACGATGGCTGGATCATGGGAGATCGAAGCAAGCAACGGCGTGAAGAAAATCTTTAAAGCCGGAGACGTGATGCTTGCCGACGACACAACCGGCGAGGGACACAGATCGCG
>Ga0209974_10000450_pt1 | contig 13632 bp, 14 predicted proteins | sample InoplaM3SPM_FD_187592 | JGI IMG/M metagenome (GOLD analysis project Ga0209974, IMG submission 187592) | Arabidopsis thaliana rhizosphere microbial communities from the Joint Genome Institute, USA, that affect carbon cycling - Inoculated... | ecosystem: Host-associated > Plants > Roots >...
AAGATTGATAATCAAAACGTTTCCAAAATTGACGACATATTAGTATATTTGGAGCAACAAAAGAAAGTAGGGCAGGGTGTCAATTTAACTGTTATCAGAGATGGTAAACTTCAAACAATTAATGTGGTACTGGCTGAAAGACCATTAAGACTCAATGAAGAACCATTGTGGTTGGGTATTGACGGTATTGATATGGATCAGGATATTGCTTCTCAACTAGGTGTTAATCAGAGTACAGGAATCTTAGTAGTAGGAATTATTTCGGATGGACCTGCAGACAAAGCAGGAATGGAAGGCGGCTACAGGATAACAGATATCAATGGAACATCAGTGGAGCTGGGTGGAGATATTATTATTTCTGCAGACAAGCAACCAATAGATAATCTGAGAGAAATGTCAACGTATATTGCAAACAACAAGATTGATGGAGACACAATAAGTCTTGGAGTCATCAGGGACGGAAAGCCGTTGGAAGTTCAAGTTACTTTAGAAAAAAGGCCCGCGGATGTTAAATAGTAAATCTAAGTAGCATACAGAATTGTACTTAATTCGCCATTTAGGTTACTGATAACTAGTTAGAATTGGTGAATTCCTTAAAACCATTCTTAAAGTCTGCATTTGTTTTATGCAGGAGTTCGATGAATTTCTTATCTCTTGCAAGAGTTTCCTTCATGCTGCTTTCTATCTCATAATATGCAACATCGGAGTCACCAGATTCCAATTTTGGAGTATGAGTGAGAATATTTGAATCAGAGTATGTTATCAGAATCCTTAAGGCCAGTAATTTTGCATTCAATTCTAATTCAAAGAGTAAACGATTCATCAGTTTGTTTTTATGTTCCTCATTAGAGTTCTGTGTATCTTCCAACCAGTTCAATGTTATCCTACAACATTGTCTAAGATAATGAGTGATGAGTGAAAAAAATCTTGCTGTGCTGGTGGATATTGTGTCTACCTCAAAATACTGATACAATAGAGCTTTTAGAACAGGATCGTCACTATACTTTTTCAAGAGACTGGGAGGATATGTTCTGGTTTCGTTTAGGACATAGAATAACCCAATACTTGTTAATTGATATTTACGCATTCCCCTCAATATCAGTCCCTTTTTTTCAGAAAGAAGTTTGAGACTCAGTAATCTTGACATAGCTGAACTGTCACCAATCTGATTCTTGTCTCTTAACTTTAGATAAGATCCTATTTGCGCAGAAAGATCGACATTGTTTATCACCTTAAATAATATTGACTTTTCCTCACTTCCTACATCTTTTTTTACATAATCGTATAATATGGAAAGGTAGTTAGTGTAATCCATGTTGTATGTGCAGTATTAGCATTACCAAATTAATTGGATTTAAATTCTTCATTTAACTATTTATGGATCAGAATTTCACATCCTTTCAAGGGTGCTTTTGATTTCATTTTGAGAGCAAGTCAATACTACATTTAAAAAGCTCTCCTTTGTCTAAGTCGTAGGGGCCATCGTCTAGCTTGGCAGGATACCAACTCGGCAGATTTGAATTTATTTCTTCGAGGTATTGGCCCGGGGCGCTGGCGGTCGTGGGTTCGAATCCCACTGGCCCCATAAACTAAGTGGGTTCATATATGTGAAATCGATATTTTACTGGATAATGAAAGGAGGTTTAATCAGATGCCAATGAAACTAACTACAACCATTGGTAAAATTCAGGCAATCCCTAATACAAAGAATTGGAAATAAACAATTTCTGCATACTTAAATAAAACAACGAGTAAAAAGCAACCAATGAGAGGCACTTATTCAGTTGATTATATAAAATGTATCTTACTGTTCATGGTAAGCATTTTTCTCATTGGAATCAGTAATCACCAGATTACCTATGCTCAGCAACAACCTACTAATTTTACATCAGCTGAACAGCAATTGCTATTGAATGGTATATCTTTTCAGCTAGATAATGTGAGTTTTACTCATCATACTGCTACTGTAAATGGAATTCAATTGCATTATGTTATGGGTGGAAAAGGAGATCCTATCGTGCTGTTGCATGGTTATCCACAGTCGTGGTATGAATGGAGGTATGTGATGCCAGATTTAGCCAAAAATTATACGGTAATCGCACCCGATCTTAGGGGATTTGGCGATTCCTCAAAACCGATGACAGGTTATGACGGTAAGACTATTGCAGAAGATATTTATCAATTGATGACTCAATTGGGTTTCAATAAAATATTCATGGTAGCGCATGATGTTGGATCTCAACCGGCTTTTTCATACACCGCGGAACACCCCGACAATGTAACTAAATTGGTGATCATGGATTTTCCATACCCTGGTTTTCTACCCCCAGCTTTTGGTCAGAATGGGCCGTGGTGGTTTTCATTTTATCAAACACGTGATATACCGGAAGTTCTCATTCAAGGTAAAGAGAGAGAATATATATCAACGTTCATGAAAGGGTTAGCTTACAATCCAGATGCAATTGCAGAGAAAGATGTCGATGTATGGGTAAGTCACCTTAAAGCTCCTGGTGGGCTACGTGGGTCATTAGAGCATTTCAGAGCTTTTCCGATAGATGCGGTACAGAATAATGAAACGGCCAAGTCAAAGATAACAACTCCGGTATTGGCATTGGGCGGAGATATATATCCAGCCTTAGGCGGCGACTATCCAGGTAACTTTGCATTTAGTTCTTTGCAGTCACTAGCTACGAATGTAAAAGGAGTTACAGTACCACTATCAGGACACTGGATTCCAGAAGAACAACCGAAATTTGTTGTGGAACAATTATTACAGTTCTTTGGAGAAAATTAAGAAATAAATTGATCACTGACGAGAACTCATCACGAGAAAGATAAGTTCAAGAAGAGAGTCAAACTGAATATTTTTGGGAGACTTATCTCTTTACTAGCCGAAAAGACATGGCGAAAACCGAAAATATTATTGCGGCGCTAATTAGAAAGGTCACTCCTCCAATCAAATTATACAAGACTCCACCTGCTATTAATCCAATTATGCTGGCTACACCTCCAAAACTTCCTGCGATGCCCTGAACTGCTCCTTGATGAACTGTCCCTGCACGCTTTGAGAGTATGGACATGAAAGAAGGCCACATAAGCCCGTTACCAACAGCAAATAAAACTACTGCCGTACAAATAGAGATGATATTATTTGAATAAAACAAAACAAAATTTGTGGCCAAAATCACACTGCCAACAATAATTAATTTCTCTTCAGAAAATTTTTTCAATGCTTTCTTCAAGACAGGCCCCTGAATGAAGACCATAATTCCGCTTAATACTGCGTAAAATATCCCTAACTGTGTTACTGACCATTGTAGTGCGTTAGCTGCATGAGTTGGAAATGAAGAATAGTATACATTAAATCCGAGAAATATCAAAAAATATAAAATAAGCAAAAATGAAACATGCTCTAGTTTGAAGACATCTCGAAACTTGGGCTCCATATTGTTAATTGGAGGCACGCAATCTTTACATTCTTGCGAAAACACCTTTCTAATGGTTCCTTCATGAGATATCAAAATTGGGCTAGACTTGAGTTTTGATTCCCTTAATAGAAATCCTATAACAAATATAGTTACTATTGATAGTAATAACGCGGCCAGAACTGGAAGTAGTGCTCCATATACTGTTCCTCCCAAGATGCCCGCCAACGCAGGACCTAAAATAAAACCCAAGTTTGAAGATATTGCCATTTTTCCAAAATTATTGCTTCTGTTTTTGTCGGAGGAGACATCAGAAAGGTAAGCATTTGCAACAGAAATGTTACCACCAGTAATTCCATCAATAGCTCTTGCAAGGAATATGAACAATAACGGAATAGAAATCATTACTGTTCCAAAATAGACAAAGTTGACATTCAAAGTCCCATCAAATGGCAGGACCAATGCAATAAGAAATAATATCCAACCAAGTGCAGTGCCTGCGTTGCTTAACAAAAGTACTTTTTTTCTTCCATAAACGTCAGACCATTTACCTAGTATCGGAGATCCTAAAAGTTGAAAGGCTGGATAAGTAGCAGCTAGAAGGCTGTAAACTACTGCATCCCCTCCAAATTTCATGACTAAAAAAACTAGAAACGGCAGAACTATACTGAACCCTAGCGTACCAATAAAATTAACTAACAGGATAGGAATGAGTGGACTTCGTTTTTCTCGATTAATCATAATCTAGACATTGCAACATAACAGCATGTATTGAAGGTTATACCTTCTAAACTCATCTAAATGTACAGTTTGGTGAACCTTTATAATGTGCACGCGAAGGAAGCGAGCTGTTATTGTGAAAATGTACTTCGCTGAAGCCCTTATCTTTCAAAAAATTTTCTAGCGTTCCTGTGTAATTGCTTACTTTATTCTTTACAATACCGAGATCTGAGACGTTTAGTGCAATTTTCTTTTCATAATCGATTTCCCATAATTCATTTTCGTCTTCATTGAGAACTATGAATTCAATCATATTATCATATACGAGCACAGCGATTTATTATTTATGCATAGAATAATTGTTCACGCATGAAAAATTCATCATTAGCGTATCATAAATTTTGGTTAAATAACAAGTTCCATGTACGTTCCAAGTTAACAGTTGACAAAAGACAACTTCTTATCGTCATATTGGATATACGATATACATAAATATGCAAATAGCTAAATATTATATCGGATGACCGATATTACTTTGGATGTGAACGAGAATTGATACCAATAACTGAGGAATCAATTGTAGATGCGGTGGAGAAAGTTAGCAGTAGTGTAGTTAACATTGCAAGTGTAAGAATGGTGCAGGATCAATTGTTCAGGGTATTTCCAGTGCAGGGCGTTGGATCCGGTATTGTAATTGATACTAGGGGGCACATACTAACAAATAATCATGTAATAGATGGAACTGATAGACTAAGAGTAACATTTGGAGATTCCAAACAGGTTAATGCAAAAGTTGTAGGAAAAGACAAAGAAACCGATTTAGCTGTTGTTCGGGCCGAGCTTGGCGACAAAAATAGTAACGGCCATGATGAGGTAAAATTACAGCCTGCGAATTTTGGAAATTCTGATGAACTTAGGGTTGGACAAATTGTAATGGCATTGGGAAATCCATTTGGCTTAACTGGTGGTCCAACGGTAACAGCTGGAATTATCAGTTCTCTAAATAGAAATCTACAGTTTGATAGTGGAATATTAGAATTAGTTCAAACCGATGCTGCAATTAATCCTGGCAATTCAGGTGGACCGCTAATTAACACAAAAGGTGAAGTTATTGCAATAAATACAGCAAAAATTCCATACGGGCACGGTATTGGATTTGCAGTTCCCATTAATACGGTAAAAGCAGTACTAACTGATTTGATAGAGAATGGTCATGTATCGAGATCTTGGTTGGGAATAAGTACTGTAAAACTGAATTCAAGAATTGCCAGCTATTATAGGCTACCACTAGTACATGGCGCGCTAATAGTCGATATAGAATCATTTGGACCTGCGGATAATGCAGGATTACGAAGAGGAGATATCATTGAGGAAATAAATGGAAATAAGATTGAAAATCCCTCTCAAGTGTCATCGTACATTCGAAAGAAAATGATTGTTAATGATGTAGTAACAATAACGATCAACAGATATGGAAAGGTATATGATGTGCAAGTAAAATTGGAGCCACATCCCTAACAAATCTATAAAGGAAGACGTGTTAGAAGAGAATAATTCAGCTTCATTGTCAATAGACGAGATTGCACATCAATTGGATCTAGAAGAGATGAACATTGTTATTTCAAAGGAAATTAAAAAGTTCAATAAACTAAGTACTGTCATTCGCGGAATAGATGACAGTGAAAATATAAGGTCAATAAGTAAAGAGTTAAAGACAAAGTTAGGAACAGGTGGAACAATCAAAGATGGACAGATCATATTGCAAGGTGACCATAGAGAAGCAGTCAAGAAGTTACTCGTAGCAAGGGGATTCAAAGAGGAATTGATTGAAATTTAATGAATAAAACTTAGGAACTGTATGTAGTTCTAATAATCAATTATTTTCCTGCAAGTGATTAAAGAATTTTTTGAACCTTTCTAAATTACTAGATAATCCTATTGGTATAAGGATATCTAAAGTAATATGGTACATTCGTTACCCTCTAGATACCCCACGTATTTCTAAATGATTCTCTTGCCTAAATCAAATAAGATTAGCTCGATTTTGAGAAAATACAGTGACAATCGTTATAGAAAGGCGTGATTATTCTGGGCGTGTACTGCCACAGTTTTTTACAATTAAGAGAATAACATTGATTACATCTTTTGTAATAATTCCTCTTGGTGTATTGCTTTACTACGGTATTGAAGACAATACAGCCTGGTTCTTTGGACACGACTACATTAATGACTATAGATATAGAATCGACGGCGTAGTTTATAATATTGGTATAATGGTAGGACATTTTGCATTAATAGTAACGGTTAGTTCGGTTGGATTATTAATTGCGTGGGTTGTGTATGAGACATTAAAAGCCTTCAATATCATGAACGTTGCCAGAGTAAGAGATCATAGAAAAATTCTAATAGATTCAACAAGATTAAATGCAAAACGTGTAATCACGAAATAGATTCTCATAAATACCACAAACATGTTATGGCTTTTCACTGTGATTAAAAATCCTTTTTCATCTTATCACATAGTTCTTTTAGTATATCCTTAATTGTAGTCGTGACCTAAGTGGTTTTACAATCTTTTATTACGCAAATTTGACAACCAACTTTCGCTTTTGTTTCCCGATATGATATCTATGTTTTAGCAGTCTCAACTTGTATAATCCATTCACATTTCACATTGGCTTTTTCATGATGTTTTTTCACAGCCTCCTCGTCAGGCGCATCAAGAACGCAAAAGCAAACGTTAGCATCCTTGTTGAAAAGGAGATCTACATGCGCCACACCAAATTCATCCCTAGGAGACGCACACAGTTCTTGGAGTTGATGCTTCGTAAACGGAACTGAATGCGTGTCCATAAATATTGGCAATTACTTTTCTACCTCACTCTCAGATGACCATTTACGTTTATAAACTTCGCCCTTCAGCTTCGAGCCTTTAAAAAGATCAAAGTAAGTTTTTCTAATCTCACGAAGGTTCTCTAATTCTTCTTGCATGTTCTTTGTCTGAACTACTAGATTTTTGACTAGTAGGCGCAGTTCATTTGGGTCCTCAGATTCAAGATTCTGGTTCAATTTTTCGTTTTCAAGTACAGTATTGAAGCATGGTATGCTGCAAAATATTATTGGTCTAGAATCTGCGGTACTGAATTCCACTCTCAATTTGTTGTTACAATTGGGGTTCTTACACCTCAACAATCTTGCATCCATAGTCTGATCTAATTGTAATTTCCAGATAATAAACTGTATTTGTATTGAATATTGTTCTGTATACTGGATGCCATTACTACCTTAATGTCTGATTTTGGTAGGGAGTAAGCAGTTGATGGTTGCAATAAGCATTAGCCATAGGGTAAAGAGGCAGTAATTTTCTTGAATACAGCGATAATGTCATCCATTTGACTATTGCTTCCTAGAACAAGTAAAGTTTGATTTGCGCCACCACTTCCAGTTTCTCTAAGGTCTATGAAGGACTCTTGGCCAAGGACATCTACCTTATTGTCATCAAGCAAATCTGTATATTTTTTAATATCCTTTGTAGGCACCATAAGTGTCGACATCATTTCATATTCTGAGTCCAAAGTAGTATTAGTATTTAATTGCATTCGTGGATCATTTATCGTGATAGTTCCCTTCATGACGAAATTTAGATCTTCTTTGTTTGCCCCCTGTTCGTAATAAGAGAACGTTCCAGTATCATTAAACTCCACAGTAGGACTAATAGAGTTAAATTTTATGGAAGTATCAAAGATCTTTTCTGAGTTTTGATCCTCTAATGTTACTTTGCGAGTATGACCTACATCACCGGAAAACCAAGCAATATTAATTTTAGCAGGTGCAAAAAGGTGTTGAGGGACATAAGGTTGATTTATCAATCTCTGTTCCTTTGGCAAAAGTGGAGATTCATGTGCTTCGTTTGGAATTAAAATAACAAAATCCCTTACTGAGCTAGGAAGGTTCAAAGTTTGACCATTCAAGATCTGTGAAGCCAAATTGTCTGATCTTGAATTCTGAGCGAAGGAAATAGTTGAAGATGATAGCAACAAAAGTGAAAAGAGGAGAGATGTATTAGAAACAATCGAGGAATTGAAAATATTCATGATATTATCGACCGTGTACCTCTACATATATGCTTTGGTGCAATTGTATAAATATCAATTTGTATATCTGACCATATTCTAAGATATCATGATTTTCTCGATATCGATATCAAAGTGAGAACTAATCATTGCAAATCATGTAGTTGTTCTATTCTTCGCTCATCACTTACGCTGCGCATGAGGTATGACCAATATTACATCCATACTGGGCATTCTAGATTTGATGGCCTTTTCGGTGTTAAGCAATATCGGCTCAACCTCACTCAATGGTTTTTTTCCATCCATTTCTACATGGATTTCAGCTCTTGAAATCATACCTGTTTGACGTAATTTGATGGACCGGACAGTTACATCTCCCTCAAATTTTTGTTCTATTAGTCTCTTGATAAAATCTGCGCTAACTGGATTATGCCACGCATCAACCAGAATAAGAGATGATTGTTTCAAAGAAACATATGCCACTGAAAATATGAATCCGGCAATTATCATTCCACCTATTGCGTCAGCCTGTAAAATTCCAAACTGTGTTGCTAAAAGTACACTCAGAAAACCAAGAACAGATGCTGATCCATCCTTTATCGAATTTTTAGCGTCTGTTTTTAATGAAAGTAAATTGTATTTGTTGGCAATATGACGCATCTGAAATGCTCTGTGCAAAGATATTACTCCTGCTACAGCTAAAACAATCATTGTTGGTATGGGCTGTTTAATTTCATTTGGATGTATCAGTCCTTCATAAGAATGATATGCTATGAAAATTCCTATCACGATCATACCAATTGCAGCGATCATTGCGGCCAAAGTTTCTACTTTATGGTAACCAAATTGGAACTTTCTATCGGCAGGTCTGCGTGCAAATCTTAATCCGATCAATACTATAAATGATATCATCGCATCAGACATCGAATCTACACCGTCAGCTGTTGCTACTACACTTCCACTGATGTATCCCATGAGTAATTCTGCAATTCCAATACTGATCAGTGTTACAACAGAAATTTTGGCAATTCTTTGACCTGCCCGAAATCCCTCATTTACAAGTGTTGCAAAAGAGTCCTTACTTGTTGAAGTTCCTGAACCTGTTGTAATTGAATTTGAAGGTGCGTTATCTGATGTTCTTTTATCCAAAGTGTGAGTTATCTAATAATAGACTCGATAACTATTAAGGATTTTGAAGTCATTTCCAGAATCTAGGTTATTGCATAAAAAACTATTTTGCGCTCCAACTTCGAATGTGCTTATAAAGCCAAATAGAGTCTCAAACAGACTAATTTATATTTGAAATACGCTCAATATCAATTCATTCATGTTAGATAACAGAATGAGTGTTTTAGTCATGTCTATTGTAATTTCTCTAGTGATGATTCCATCATTTGACATATTCTCATTCTCGCAATCAAATAATACTTTGTCAACCGACTTACCCTCAACTAATCTGCTGTCAAATGCGTCAGTATCAGAGGAAGCAAATGATGACACCTCAATTGTAAATGACACGTCCTTTGCTTCTCTAAGCAGGTCCCTAGCTGAAACTAATCAATCAGATGATGAACAGACAGCACCTCCACTACCTTCCACGGAATCTGAGACAGATGATGAACAGACAGCACCTCCACTACCTTCCACGGAATCTGAGGCAGACGGCGAAACTAATCAAGAACAGGGAATACAATAAAACTAGCCCCAGGTAAATGACAAGAATTTATAAATAATATACATTCAAATCAAGTTACTATTTTGTCATGTAACAGAAATATTGACATGCTGTAAAATTCATTCAAAGATACCAGATTTTTGACTTGATGTTCCCATACGATGGATAATTTCTATATCGCAAGAGTTAATAGTTACAAAGCAAAAATAAAGACATGGCAAAATATGAATTACCTTCGTTACCATATGGTTACGATGCATTGGAACCACATATCGATGCAAAAACAATGGAAATACATCATACAAAGCATCATCAAACTTATACAGACAAGCTGAATGCTGCTCTTGAAAAATGTCCAGCAGAAATTCAAGAAAAGGATATTGTAGAAATCTTATCTAATCTCGATAAAGTGCCTGCAGATCAGAAAGGCGCTATAAATTTTAACGGAGGAGGATTTGACAACCATCGAATATTTTGGCAAAACATGAAATCAAATGGTGGTGGTGAACCGAGTGGCTCTATTGCAGATGCAATTAATGAATCATTTGGAAACTTTGCTGCATTTAAAGAGAAATTCTCATCTACTACAGTAGTGATTCAGGGTAGTGGATGGGGATGGCTTGTATACAACCCATCAACGAAGAAAGTTGAGTATAAATCAATGCCAAATCAAACCAGTCCACGAACAGAGGGTTTGATACCACTTTTAGGATGCGATGTATGGGAGCATGCATATTATCTCAAATATCAGAACAAGAGGCCTGACTATATCTCTGCTTGGTGGAACGTAATAAACTGGCAAGATGTTTCAGAAAGACTAGAAAAAGCCAAAAAATAAAAATTATTTTTTAATTTCTACTTTTATTTTCAAATTTGTATATTATCTCTTGTTTTTCTTAACTATAAGAATCAATAATCACCTACAAATTAAATCCATTTATGTTAGAAAGAAGAACTTTTTTTTACAGGATGCTAGAATCCCGTCATGTTAGCTATTTTCTGTTTAATCTGCCTGGTTGTTATATAGATGTGATTGATGTCGACCATATTTAGAACTTTTGAATTCAATTCCGGGTAAAATTTGTAGGCTTCGTCTCCTGTAACTTTCATTGACTCATTAAACATTGGTAACGTGTCATTAAGTAAGGATTCGGATCTTGAAATAAATCCGATGGCATCTTGGTATTCCACGATCTGTATTATCTTTCCATTTCTCACACCAGAGTCGTATTCGGTATTTGCTGAATCAAGTAACCAAGAGGCCACTATAAGCGTAAAAGTACTGTTATCTCCTGGAGCAACGAGATCAATCGCTTTGTCTAATATTCGATTGACACCATTGGTTTGTTCCTTAAACTGGGCCAGGTCTGAATTATCTTCATCTTCGAGAGCTGATTCAATGAATTAAAGAGCAAAATATTTTGGTTACTATCTACGGCAGCCAATGGTGCTTCAATGGCATCATAGATTTCTACTATTGGATGTTGAATGTGTGCTTGAGTCAATGTATTGTTTCCGTTTTCTTTATTCACTATGGCCTGTTCAAGATGACCCTTCATTTGCTCAATATTATACACAAATTCTAATTTGTTATATGTTTGGGCATCGGCTACTCTAAAGAACAATAATTACAATACCACAAATAGAAATCCAAAGAATGATAAAGTAATAAAATTAAATCGCGTAATATTTGAATTAAATCTTCTCAATTATTACTACCTATGTAAAATCAATAGGCTAATTTAAGGTTTATCCAGAATCTCATTTAAGATAATAACAGGTTCACAAAATAAGATATCGCTTGTTACTGACTTCAGAATCACGTTACCATTTTAGAATTATAAACAAGACAGAGGTAATAATATAAGGATATTCCATTCAGTAAAGTGACTATTTCACTCAATAAGATAAATTGCATAAGTTCCGAAGACTTGGAACGATTTCAGTTCTTTGGCACTTGTGTGTGTCTTTATTTTCATATCAGCTTGAGACTACTTCACTGTTCTTGCTATTTAGATCCTTATCTATTGTAAATTGATCCAGAATTTGACCGCCTTTATTGTCATAGAAAGTTCCCGTCAATTTTGAATGTGGATTGCCATTGCTAATGTCTATATTCAGATATCCAAATTTGTTGTCAAATTGTTTTTCCACAAAAGGAGCTTGTCCGGTAAAGGGATACAAATTTACTCCCCCTGTGCCGACTATCGCAAAGACAATGCCATCTTTTTGACTGTCATATGCGCCAGTACCAATACTTGTTATTTTTGGTTCTCCGCTATCATTAGGATTGTATGTCAAGGGGTAAGTTCTCTGATAATTATGATTATGTCCACCCAGAACCAAATCCACTCCATATTTTTCAAAGATTGGATGGTAAACTTCCCGGAGTTCTTTAAAAGCAGTATGTTCTGATGGCGAAGTATATGGAGGTCCGTAAGAGCTTACCACTATCCAATTGACATCTTCGTTTTCCGACGCCTTTTTCAAATCATCAACTACAAAATTATACTGCTCAGAACCCTTGTTGTAGACGGATTTTGCAGACATAACTAGAAAGTGAACCTTATTGTAATCATAGGAATAGAATGGTTTTTCCAAAGCAAAGCTATTCATATACTGATTCATTTTTGCTTGACCATCTTCTACATCATGATATCCGAGAGTCAACATTAGTTTATCCTTGACTGGCGACATCATGTCAAACCAACAATCGGCAGTACTATGATAAGAAAGGTCTCCTAATGTCAAGACTATTTCGGGATTTTTACTTTGCATGTTTTCGATGGTGTTTTGGGTATTTGTAGAGCAACCGAAATCACCCACTGCAGCAAAGTTAAAGTTCTCTTCTCTATCCTCATGTCCGTTTCCGTTTCCGTTATCATCGTCGCCCTTAAACCCATAACCATCATAATCCTTACCATTACTATCATCACCATCATCATCATTATCTTTAGCATCATTGTCATCATTATCAAATTCGTTACGCTGATCAATAAGTCGTTGGTTATCCTGCTCATTCTCAAACTTATCCTTTAATTTCTCAATTTTTTTTTCCAAGTTTGCCTGTATATTTTGAATATTTGGGGGTAATCCAGTGATTCCAAGAGTATCATCATTATTACCCTGGTCGTTATTGTTTTTTTGGTTGTCCCTATTTTCCTGTTGTCCAAGACCTAAATTATCCTTCAAATTATTAATTTTTTCATTTACTTTACCCAGTTTTTTGTCAATATTCAGACCGAGATCCAAACCAGCAATTCCAAGACCATCGCCATTGTTATTGTTACCCTGATTATTCCCGTTAATAGCGTTATTACCATCGTTGGTATTTCGCTGGTTATTGTTTCCATTCGTATCATCATTAAATTCATTATTTGTGTTTCCCGCTCCTTGTTCATCTGATAGCTGTTGTTCAGAGTTTTGTTCATTATTACCATCATCATCATTCTTGTTGTTATTGTCGTTACTGTCGTTATTGCTATCTTTACCATTCTTATCGTCATTTTCAAAATTCGACTGAACATTATCGGGCCGGGAATTGCTACTTTCGTTAGTACCAAATATTGAATCATCAATTTGTTCCTTTAAATTTCCGATCTTATCGTGTACTCTATCAGAAATGTCTTGATCCAGTTGGTTATTGTTTCCGTTTTGCTCCTTATTGTTTCCGTCCTTCTCATTATTGTTTCCGTTTTGCTCCTTATTGTTTCCGTCCTTCTCATTATTGTTTCCGTTT
>Ga0209974_10000453_pt1 | contig 13605 bp, 23 predicted proteins | sample InoplaM3SPM_FD_187592 | JGI IMG/M metagenome (GOLD analysis project Ga0209974, IMG submission 187592) | Arabidopsis thaliana rhizosphere microbial communities from the Joint Genome Institute, USA, that affect carbon cycling - Inoculated... | ecosystem: Host-associated > Plants > Roots >...
GGCCGAGCACCGGTTGGAGCAAATCCATCCCGGGAAGATTGTCGGTGGTTTGTCCTGTCTCCCCTCCTCGCACGACCTTGATCTGCATCCCATTGGCAGCCATGAGCAACACACCACTGGCCACAATCGTGGCACACAACCCTACCGCGACGATTAGGTCCATAAACTCGAGTCTCCGTTGCATGAGGTACCTCCACGCTGCTTAATTTACTCTTGGGCTTGGCCGGGAGTTCGTTCCCTCCCCGCCAAGCCTTCGGTCTCGCCAGGTCTCGTACGCCTTGTGTTGCGGTCGTCAGATCTACTTTGTCTTCCGCTCGGTTCCTTTCACCGAAGGCTCGGTGTTTGCGTTCGGTCCGACCACAGGCGATTGACTGCCTCCTCGAGGCTCCGAGATCCTGCCATTGCTTTGTTCAACTTTGTTCTGATCCATGACTGTCGCAGTCATATTCGTGTCGCCGGACTTGGCGGCCTCTAAGAGCGATTGATTATTGGTCAGATTCGGCTGGCCAGGATCATTCGCAAACTCACCACCAGACGGATACCCCGGATGCTTTGGCAACATCGCCGGGTTGGCCAGAGCAAGCCCCGTCATTCCAACAAACACAAGACCTGCCATTGTCATCGTGAAAAGTCTCATAATAGAACCCCCCTTGTTACACACATTATCTTCTCGACAAACGATGATTTCATTTTGATCGCGCATGCGCGCCATATGCGGGGACGGTCAACTCGCTCGGAGGGGCTGGTGTTTCGCGCTGTGCGGGAAATCGCTCGTGTAAAGAGAGAAACGGAAGCGCAAGGCAGTCAGACGTAACCGAAGCGTAAGAACACCCTACCGGTCTCTCTACCGGAATACTGGTCTATATAGAACACTTTGTCCCCTGTGTCAGGCTGGACAAGATGGTATTTTCGGACATGCAGCCCCAATGTGATCGCTGGGTGTGCTGCGCATCCTCGCGCGTTAGCTCGAAAGCATATGCGCCAAGACAAGCGCGACCACCCAGGCTATGACGTAGAACCCCAGGAATACTTCTGAACGTCCGTCGGTCCAAATGCGCATGGCCGCCTCTCGATCTCCGGAATTCTTACTTTGTTCTCATCGATGACTGCACGGCGGGAGGCTCAGGTTCCGGTCCGATGTAGGAGACATACATCTCTTCGATAATATCTTTTGCTTCTTTGGACACCGCGAAATCTACAAATGATGCTGCGGTAGAGTCGCCGTCGTCTTTTCGAAGCAATAGAACCGGCCTACGCAAGCGATATCGCCCATCTCTGACGGTCTGTTTCGCCGGCTCAACGTGATCGACACTCAAGAGTGCGACACCGACGCCATAGGTGACCGCATCAAGGGCTACGGCAAGCGACACATAGGTCACTGCCGACCCATTGCCAGCAACGCGGCTGATCGCTCGCTGATCGGATCGGCTCACATAAGCAGTTGACGGACTTTTCCCAACAATTTCCAGGACCGTCTCGAACGTGCCGCGAAGCGGCTGGCTGGAAGAGCCGTTGATGAGCTCGATTCTTGTATCGAGGCCTCCCACATCAGACCACCGGGTCACGGCGCCCGAGAACATCGCCGCAAGCTGCAGAGAGGTGATCTCCCGTACAGGATTCGTAAAATCTACCAATACAGCAATGCCATCCCACGCAATGGGAGTGACGAGGAGTTCCGGATCTGTCTGACCCACCACGGCCACATCTGCCTCGCCGGTCTTCACCATGTGAGACGGTTGAAACGACGGATCCCATCGGATCTCCGCCACAGCGCCAAAATATTTCTTTTCAAACGCGCTCGTCAGCCGTTCGACCATGCGAAGTTCCGGACCGTTTCCGGCAACCGTGATGGCGGCGGGCAGTGCCTCGTCCGCTGACCATCCCAGGAATGCCAGTGCGACGACCAGGCCTGCGACCACCCCGGCATGACCAGGCGTCAGGCGTCTCTCAATCTCTCTCTCTCGCCCTTTAACGATGTTCATGCCTCAATTTTCCTTTTATGTACCTGGCAGTGGGAGCTCCAGGGACACGTGCACGGGTTGGAACCGGAGGGCAGTGCCCCATCCGGTTGCCTTCAATGACGGGATCAAGATTTTCACCGCAGAGAAGGCAGCGCCACCCATCTATCACGTCGGAGCTCGACAGCTCCCTCAACTGGGTCATAATCATGAACCCCTGGCAGCGCGGACAACGTATCGGCATCGGGTCTATTTTCCCTTCTCGCAGATCTCAACAATCGCTTGTATGGTTCCATCTTGCGGACTGATCATTTGGAGCATCCCCGTGTGTTCCGGCGCTCTCTTGAAGAATGTCGCAAAATCTTCATCATACGGATTCTCCACAGTGGTCGTGTCGCCGCTCTGACGGTTATAGACGGTCTCATGGACGAGCGCGGAAACCGTCTGCGTGCCATTGGCACGTATGGAGCTCGTGACCCTCCAGAATATTGGCCGCTGATTCAGGGTCCCCCTCACCCCGTCGACCGCGATGCTCGAACACAGCCTGGTTCCCTTTTTCACCTCCACACGATCACCTTTATCGCTAAACTGAGCGAGGCCTGCAGCTGGCATCGCAATGATAATTGCCGACACAACCAGGTGGAGAAATTTGGGCATCACACACCTCCGTTACGGCTAGAGGCCAACTCATGCATTCTACTCTTTTCAACTCACGACTGACGGAACTGCCCGCCGCACGAGATACCGCGGCAACCAACGCGAGGACGACAAGCACATTCGCCCCCAGATCAAGCAGATAGCGGTGAAACGATTCGTATTCATCCACCCGTTCCTCAAACGCGTTAATGTGGTCACTTCTATCCCTTTCGTGTCCGTACGCCGGCTCGACGCCCTCAGAAGACCAGAGAAGACCAGGACGGTCTACTCACCGCACGTCATGTTGATCCTCAGGCATAGAGGCCCAGATCGCTATCCCCCACGTCATCACCAATATGGCCAATAGGCTGTAGATTTGGTACATGTCAGTCCCCTTTCAATGCGAGTGGTTCTAATTTTGTTGTAGCCTCTTCCTCATGGCAGACCTGTAGAGCCAGCATCCGCTGCTCTGGAGTCACCCGTTCCTGAATCCTCGCTAAGCAGGCTTGTAGCGTGTCCTCCGGAATGTTTTTCATGCTTCTTCCCTCCACTGGAGCTAGAATCATGGCTCCCTGAACGAGTCTGTCTTCCGCCTCAACAGGCGGGACGGTCGCTGCCAACATGATCGTCACGCTCGAAAGCAACACGAGCCATATCATCGTGAGGCAGGATTTCACTTCATACTCCCTTCCTTCTGGATAATTCGATGAACGGGCGTACTTCCGTCAGCGAATAGAGACAACTTGAACGCGAGGTGGCGGAAAAAACAGATCCAGGAGGAGCGGCGGAGACTGGAGAATCAGATCGCGCGTAGAGGGTGAGACTGGCGCGAGAGATAGGGCAGTCGGCGTAGCTCAATACACGGTTTCACCCTACAGCCCGGCATCCCAGTAGTCAAATGCCGGAAGGTGCGTTTGCACGCTAACAAACTGATACAGCACAGTTATAATTATTTCCTTAGGACGTTCTCTGTGACTACCCGAGTCACGAATCAATCGGCGTCTGCTCTGTTGGGCTACTCAGCTTGGTCGAGTCCGAGCGTCTCTGCCATCCTTTCCGCTTTCTTGAGGTGAACTGTCAAAATCGGCAGTATGCCCTCTGCCCATTGCCTCACCTTCTCGTTACGTAACACCGCCGCATTCTTCTCAAACTCCTTGAGGTCTCTTCGATGATTCTTAAGCAGATAGGCAACAAATGCTGCGTCGAATTCTTTTCCGGACAAATGGGACAATCGCTGCTGTTGTTTTTTATGTTCGCCGTCGAGTTGAACAGGAAGATAGATCCCTTCACTGGCGGACAGTTCTTTGACTTCCTGACTCGCATACTGGTGGTCTTCACTAATCTCCGCCCCAAATTCCTTGACGTCTTTGTGAGAAGCCTTCTTGCGTGCAAGCGTCCCGAGTGCAATTTCCGCCAACTGTCCTTGGGCGGCCTTTTGCAAGAACACCACTTCCTGGTCATCCAGCTTTTGCGCGGATTCCACCGAAGCCGTGGTGAGAAAGGCGACGACGATGACTGCGACGAACACGTAGCGAGCCATGGACCCTCCGTGGGATGGATGAATGGCAACTTCCTGTACTATGGTCCAGTCCGTCCATGCCAGGAACTAGGAATCGCCTAAGGGTATGCGAATTCTCACTTGGGCCGATGGCAGTCATGCCAGTCATGCCCTTCCAAATGAGGACCGCAGGAACCTGTATTGGCGCGGAAGAGCACCGGTTGAGACACACACACAAAAATTTATAACGCTGTGGAACCATCCGTTTATGAGGTCAAGACGAAGCGGAACTCTAGTTGCCCGTCGGTCTTTCACTGTATGATAGCTCGATGATCGGGGAAATGTTTGATTGAGCCACGCCGACCGCCTCATCTCTCGCGCCCACTCCGCTTTCGAATTGCGCGTCTGATTCCGCAGGTCTACGCTGCTGAGTTGCACAACGCATTTTCCTCAGTTTTGCCTTCTGAAATTTCACTGGAACTTGAATGACAAGACGCACGACATAGTTATGAGAAGCCGTACCGTCACAGTGGACCACGGCTCATTACGCAGATCCGTTCGGAAAGGAAAGGCCGCACATGAAAATCGCACAGATTGCCCCTCTTTGGGAAAGCGTCCCCCCCAAATTATACGGAGGCACGGAACGAATCGTCTCTTACCTTACGGAAGAACTGGTTCGCCAGGGCCATGACGTCACCCTCTTTGCAAGCGGGGATTCCCAAACGCTGGCCCGCCTCTGGGCATCCAGCCCTCAGGCGCTTCGATCCCAATCTGGAGTGATCAATCATGATGTGCCACTGGTCCTCATGCAGGAGCAGGTCTTCGGCGTAGACGCCGGAAAATTCGATATCATTCACTCCCATCTCGATTTCTTGGGATTCCCCCTGAGTCGCCGTTGCCCGACCCCGGTGCTGGCGACTTTACACGGACGTTTGGACCTTCCCGAATTAGTTCCCATGTATAGGGAGTATGCCGACACGCCGGTTGTGTCGATTTCGAATGCGCAACGCATGCCCTTGCCCAACGCCAATTGGCAGGGCACCGTGTATCACGGGCTGCCGGACCTCTACAACTTTCATCCTCATCCGGGATCCTATCTCGCCTATCTTGGAAGAATCTGTCCGGAGAAACGGCCGGATCATGCGATAGAAATTGCCAAACGAGTTGGCATCCCGCTCCGAATGGCCGCCAAGATCGACCCGCACGATCGTGAGTACTTTGAGACGAAGATTGCACCGCTGTTGGACCATCCACTGGTGGAATACCTCGGCGAAGTCACCGATGCAGAAAAGTGCGATTTGCTCGGGAACGCGATGGCAGTCCTATGCACGTATGACTGGCCGGAACCATTCGGGATCGTGTTGATCGAGGCCTTGGCTTGCGGGACGCCGGTGTTGGCCTATCGTTGCGGGTCAATCCCTGAGATCATCGAGGACGGTGTCACAGGATTTATTTGTGACAACCTGGATGGGATGGTAGCGGCGATTGACCGTCTGCCGCTCATTCGACGCCAACGATGTCGCGATTCGTTCAGGACCCGCTTCACGGTCGAGCGCATGGTCCAAGACTATCTCGCCATCTATCAACGAATGGCCGTGCGACCAATGGTCCACATGAATGGGCGCTCATCGCGTCTGGTAGATCACATGCGAATGCCCGCGAAGGAACTCGTCTTGCCGCACATCGGGACCGCGTGACCGACGTGCTGAAACGTACAGTGAGCGACAGCACCGTGCTGATGGAAGGCGACCCGGCCTGGACCGTTCAAGCGTTTCACTACCCCTTAATAGCGCTTGACTCCGGTACCTATAGCGCCTAGCCTGAACATAAGACGTACAAAGCCACGCCGACTGTCCTATCCTTCGCGCGTCTTGCGTCCCTCCGCGCGATTGATTCCCCGGTCCTCGCCGCTTCCTACGCCAACTTCCGCAAAGCATCTGTTAGTCATTGTTCATGGGCGGCTACCTCCGTTTGAAAAGGTATGCCTGTCGAGTCGGTCTAGGTGTGCCGCCCCCAAAGGTCCGTTAACCAGAAAAGGAGAGATGCCATGATCACCATGACACCAATGGCTGAGCAAAAGATCCGGGAACTCCTGGTGGAAGAGAAGGATACGATTGGCCTGCGCGTCTTCGTCAAAGGCGGCGGCTGCCATGGCTATCAATACGGAATGGCCTTCGAGTCTCAGCTCGGAGATGACGACACGGTCATTCAAAAGGGTGACGTCAAAGTCATCATGGATTCGCAAAGTGCTCCGCTCCTCGCCGGCTGCGAAGTAGATTTTCAGGACACCGTACAAGGCTCCGGCTTTGCCATAAAGAATCCGCAAGCGAAAACTACGTGTGGGTGCGGCAGTTCATTCAGCGCATGACTCGATGATGCGCAGGAAGCTAAGGGAGGTTGGATCCATGGAAACCGTATCGATCATCGGAACCCAAAACAAAAAGGGTCAAGTCTTCACCGACCCACGCGTCATGATGAACGAGGCCCCTCGGACGGCGTCGTTTTATACCGGCAGCGAAGTCATTAAAGAGGCCATTCGACGGGCGAGCATCGATGTGATGATCGCCTATCCGATCACGCCGCAAAGCGAGGCGGCTGCATTAATCGGCGAGTTGTTTGCCGAGGGCTATATTGGCGACTACTTCCGGGGGGAAAGTGAGTTTGCGGTCATGTCCCAATGCGCAGGCGCCGCATTTGGCGGAGCCCGCGTGTTCACCACAACCGCCGGCCCTGGAACCATGCGCGCCATGGAGAACTTCCCGATGTGGGCCGGGGCGCGATTGCCGATCCAATGCATCGTCACTTGCCGGGGCATCAATTCACCCCTCTCGATCCAACCGGACACGATCGAGATCGCCTATTTGATGAACACCGGTATGCTCGTCTGGCACGCTGAGACTGCACAGGACTTTTACGATTGGATTCTCAAAGGCTATATGGTGTCGGAAGAGCCGGACGTGCATCTGCCCTTAGCCCTCTGTTGCGATGGATTCTTCGTGACCCATACGAAAGATACCGTTGACCTCACCCCTACCGACATGTGCCTGCCGCCCTACGATCCGTACCGGTCTCCCGTCCCCTGCATGGACATGGAATGTCCGCCGGTCCGCATGATGCGCGATCCGTTCGTCATGAAGAGCAATTACATCAGCTATGCCACGCACGCGAGCTGGCAACAGGAAATCTGGGCTGCGGCGGAACGGTCGCGGAAGCATACTATCGCTTGGCTGGATGGACTGATTGACACCGAAAACATCGATGCCGAGGTGCTCATCGTGACATCCGGAACCGCTGTCTCCCAAGGGCGTGAAGCCATCCGTCTGCTGGCCGACGAAGGAATTCGTGTGGGGCTGGTCAAGATCAAGACCCTCCGACCCTGGCCGGAAGAAGAACTTCTGGAAGCCACCAAGCATGCCAAACATATCATCGTGCCGGAGTTTAATGTCATCGGATGGATGGCACGTGAGATCAAAGCCACGATCCCGCGCCCCGAACGAGTCATCGCCGGACCACGAGTGTGCGGGGGCATGACCATGCCGCCCGAAATCATCGTTGAAGAAATCAAGAAGGCAATCGGCGTCCGATCCGAGGTTCTGGCCGGACGCGGCAGTTGAACGACGGCGTGACAGCCGGCGGGATAAAGTCCATGTTCATTGGCGCGAGGGCGCCGAGCCACAAGAGAGGACGGTATCAAATGAGTCTCGATTATGTGAAGTTTTCACCAGGATTTGAAGCGTACATGCCGAAAGAATACCGCGACATGGTGGAGCACGGGCCATTCGGGAAAAAGACCACGGTGTCGCAAATGGGAAGTTTCAAGGAAATTCTTGAGGAACACCCGATGTGCGCCGGCTGCGCCATGACCCTGTTCATCCGGTTGGCGATCATCGCCTTCCCCAATCCCGAAGACACCATTACCGTCGGTACGGCCGGCTGCGGCCGGTTGGCCATTTCGCAGGCAGCCATTCCCTTCGTGTACGGCAATTATGGCGACCAGAACGGCGTCGCCAGCGGCTTGTCGCGAGGATTGAGGATCCGTTTTGGAGACCAGCCGAAAGATGTCGTCGTGATGGCCGGTGACGGCGGCACGGCCGATATCGGATTTCAGCAGGTGCTCCATTCCTGGTTCCGGAAGGAGCGGTTCACGACGATCATGCTGGATAACGAAGTGTATGGGAACACGGGCGGACAAGAAAGCGGCATGACGACCAGAGGGGCGGTGCTCAAGATGGCCCCGCTCGGTAAGAAGTTCGAGAAGATGGATATGGTGGCCATGGCCAAAATCGCCGGCTGTTCGTATATCGCAACCGTCGTGCCCAATAATCCGCGGAGGGTGGAGAGTTGCATTAAGAAGGCGGTGCTGATCGCCCGGGAGATCGGTCCGACCTATATTCAAGCCTATACGTCCTGCAACATCGAATATGCCATTCCGACCGACCAGGTGATGGCGGACGCCAAGACCGTCGAGGATGATCGCTACAAGTTTGCGGAATATGTCAGCGATGAGGCCAGGGAATATCTGGCAGCGCGTTACGGATACAAGGAATTTAACCAGAAGCCTGCAGCAGCGATTGGAACGACTTGAGCCCGACGCAAGACGTACGTGCTCAGCTCAGCAGTGAGTCAATTCCGCGCTGAGGTAGGGAGGAGGGTCAATATGGCGTACAGCGAAAAAGTGGTGGACCATTTCAACAACCCACGCAACATGGGCAGCTTCAAGAAAGACGAGCCGGGCGTTGGCACGGGAATCGTTGGCGCGCCCGAGTGCGGCGATGTCATGAAGCTGCAGATCAAGGTGAAAGACGGCACGATCGTGGATGCGAAGTTTAAAACCTTCGGCTGTGGGTCGGCCATTGCCAGCTCGAGTCTCTCGACGGAATGGCTCAAAGGCAAGACGATCCACGAGGCAGGCAAGATCAAGAATACCGATATTGTGCATGAATTGAATCTGCCGCCCGTGAAGATCCATTGTTCGGTCTTGGCCGAGGATGCGATCAAAATGGCCTTGGCGGACTACGGGAAGCAGGCTATATAACCATGCAGACCCTCGACATCCATCGTCCCGAAATGCCCGAACTTCAGTTCGTGCTCTTGGTGACGGCACTCTGTACCTCCCGATTGACCGCGCTCAACATACCGCACGCACTCCGCACCGCGATATTTGACCGGTGTTGGGTGCTCATTCACGACAGCCCGCCTCCCCGACGGCTGGAGGCGCGGGTGTTGGACTTACGGCCCTGGACGGAAATCGCCGTCGAGGCAATGGCGGAGACCATCCGTGCAGGGCTGACCGAGACCGGGATCCATATCCTGGCCTGGGATCATCCACCGAGCGAGCCGACACAGACCAGTACACCGGCCGCACAGATTCTCATGGATCGACTCACGCTTCATGCATCACACGCAAGAGAATTAGCGAACGGAAAAGCCGTAGATGAACCACAAAATCCACCGAGCGAGGAAGGCATCGGAGGCGTGGCCAGTGCTCGATGAGATTGGCCGCATTGAATCCTAAGCGGGCCCCGGCTCCATTGCAGTAGTCCGGGTGCGTGTGAACCGTGGAATGGAGCAGGGGCAATTGATGGATATTCAGAAGAAGTGAGTGGGCGGGAGCCGGCTCCGGAGGTCGTTTCATGATTATGCTACTTACGCATCAGGAAGAACTTCGACGTCAACTGACCCATGCCTTGCATGTGAATGGCCATAAAGTGGTCATTCCTCCTCATCGTGAGGATATGCTTACGGTCCTGAAGGACTCAAAGCCCGAACTGGTCATCTTGGACCTGTATTTATCGGATCGCAGCGGAGCGGAAAATCTGAGACTCATACACGACCACCAGTATGGCGGGGCCATGCTGGTATTGTCGGGGCCTTCGATGATGCCTATTGTGAATGTCGTATATGCCAGCGGTCTCCGAGTGACCCGCATTGTCCAGACACCGGCTAACATAAACGGTCAATATGATTTTGGTGATCTGGAATCCAATATCCAGGCACTGATAGATGAAGTGGGAAATCGCAAGAAATCCCACGCATTGATTGCACAACGAGCCTATGAACTTTATGAAATTGCGGGAAAGCGGGAGGGGCACAACGTGCAGGACTGGCTGCGAGCCGAGCACGAGCTTCGGGAAGTCTCGGTATGAGAAGAGGTGTTCGGTAGATGTCGGCGCAACAGTCGATCTTCAATAAAGGAGCTCTATGGACCTCGCACTCTTCACGAGAAACCGGCTGAAACAGGTTCGGCTGAGTCCACGGGATCGCGCACGTGCATCCAACATGGCAGAATCGTACGTTGCACAGCACCAACGGTCATCCGACCGAACGCACATCGATGATCAGCTTGAACGAGTCCTCAAATTGCCTCTAGGGCAGCTTGCCAAGATCGCCCACGCGGAGCCTCCGGAACATCTTTCAAAGCGAATGGACCCGCCATTATTGCATCGGCGGCGCCAGACTCAAACTCGTCAGACAGAGACAGATCACAACGACTAGTTGTGGTTCGGACGGTACACCTGGAAACGGAAACGCTCACCACGCATGGTAACCGGAGACAATATTCATGCTCCTGAGGAGTACCACTGTAGCGTGCTGCTCGCAATCTTAGGTTTTTCGATCATCATGGGAGGTCCGGCCCATGCCGGATGGGAACCAATCGCCGTGAGCGAGACTGGTATGACGGTGTATATCGATCGTGCGACTATACAACGCGAAAGTTATTTTGTGACCATGTCAGTGTTGCACGATTATCAGGCTCCGGAACATCTATCATCCGGCTCCTTTCTGTCCTTTACCTCGAAAGAACAATACGATTGTGGAGAAGTACGCTCTCGGATTATCGGGGCCGTTGTCTTCACAGATCACATGGGAAATGGAACGGTCTTGTACAGCGGTACAGGCGATGACACATGGCAAGCGGTCACTCCCACGACCATCAACTGGGCGCTCTGGGACGCGGCCTGTCCAGAGGGAAAATCAACCGAGGTGGCAAGTGTGCTTGTGCCAGGGTCTCATCCTCACTAGCGCTCCGCTAAGCTGCTCGAAACGTCTCGAGTCCCACATAGTCTTCATGCAGTGGATTCTGTCCCGGGGGCTGAGGACGGGTATGGAACCTGAGGTAGGTTGAGAAGACGTGGTAGCCGAGAGGCGCCTCTCCGGGCGCCCCTCGAGTCACCTCGCTTTAGAAGCGATTACGACCGCGTCCACCTTCGCTGAACCGACCGCCTCCACCGGAACGAGCTTCCATTGGTTTGGCCTCGTTCACAGTCAGGGACCGGCCGTCCATTTGCGTGCCGTTCAAAGCGGCAATGGCCGCCTCGGCTTCCGCCGGTGTGGACATCTCGACAAAGCCGAAGCCACGTGATTGGCCTGTAAACTTGTCGGCAATCACACGCGCGGACTCGACCGTGCCATGCGCAGCAAATAACGTGGTGACTTGCGTTTCGGTGGCTGCATACGGCAAACCGCCGACGTATAATTTTGAACCCATCTGGGTTCCTCCTTCTGAAATGACATTGTCGGAAACTCGAGAAGGACCTAGGAGGAAGGAGAGGGCCGAAGACGCAATAGAGAGGCGGCTTAGGTCAGGCTTCCGATCAAACTCTCGCTGACAACAACATCGGTGATGGGCCGTCTCAGTTCATCTTTCATGCGAGGCCCGCCGCCATGAAAGTAGCTTACTTGTATCAGTTCTTTCCGGTATTAGCAACACGCATCATGGGTAAGAAGCGGATGATCTATGTACGTGGCCCGTGCCAGATGAGATATGGAGGTTGCTTCATGTCGCTTCTCTGGGGATACAAGTGAAGGGCGTGCTCATAAGCAATCGCTTGCGCCCTCAGGCACGTCTGCGCTTCTAAATGCGAGGAGATAATCCGAAATGCGGCGCCTTCATCCCCGGAGATCAGAACCGTATAGAGAGCACAGGAAAAATTACCCTCTTTTGAACATTGCGTGCTCATGACGAGATGCGAACCATCGTGAAAGCTAAGCAGGGGCTCCATGTTCAGTCGACTCATAGGGTTTCCTTCCTGTGACAGAGGCTTGAAAGCCTTTAACGAGGCGGCTTCCGCTGATTCGGCAGGTCGATGCGCTCCTCCTCCGTGGATTCTCCAGCCGAGAGCATATCTTCCACCTGGGCTTCACTGCACGTCAGTTCGCCGGACGGTTGACGTGACAATCCATTGCGCTTTGCTTGTGCAACGGTTTTTGGAGACTTTCGCATCGTATTACCTTAAACAGTAGGAAACTTTACGCCTAATTACCAATTTTCAGGAGCGGCGGTTAAGAGATCGGCGTGCATAGTTTACAGTCCAACGGGATGTCGTCATGAACCGAGCACGGAAAGCATTTCAGAGAGTACATGTTAGACCGCCTTTCTCACATGTCGGCGGTCGGGCCTTCCAGGTGGCCGTCGGCAGGTTGTGTTGAGTGAGATATGTACCTTAGGCGAATAACAAGATAGTGTCAATGAGCGATTGTGGACGGACCACCATCAGTCGGCCTGCCATCGCTTAATGGAGACGAGCACACGCTTTCCGGCATCCACGTTTCATCTTCACCTTTCGTCAGGATCTTTTGACGCGACTTTGCCGGCCAAATCCGCCCGGCTTCGTTTCGGTAGATTGAGTTTCGGTAGATAGGGAGGGCTCCACTTCAGTCGATTCGCCTTTAGAGAGCACATCATCCACCTGCCCTTCACTACACGTTAGTCCGCCACGCCGGGAACGAGACGAGATCTGACGCTTTCCTTGTGCAACAGGTGTCACAGAGTCGCGTCTCATACTGCCTCCTTACGCAGGCCAAGGAATTCCTCAGCATCTCGGTAACCGACATAATTTCCCGTCCAATGTGAATAGCGCCGGTTGGCCCAGGTCGTTACTTCCTCTTTGTGCAATTCGCCATATCGCTTCTGCAGCACAGAGTCGAACTTGACAAGATCGCCCTGAATCTCGTCGAGATCCTCCGTTGTCACCTTCTCCCATTTCGCTGTCAGCGGAGTCCGAAGTTGTTCCCAAAACTGCCCGAATTGTTCCTGATTCATGATGTGGCTCCTTGGGTAAAAGATGATAACTTTCCCGTTTCCGTCACGACGGACCGGCGCTCTGGACAATGGATCCGCAAAACCGGTGAGAAGCGCCTGTGACTGGTGTGAATCAGACGCGCTGAGAGAAGTGAGGGACTTGAGAGAGAGTGGACCAGTCAGCCGAGCTCAACAGTATGCCTGTATCTAGTAACTCCGAAGCACGTCGAGTCAATGAGAGGGAGACGCGGGCAGTACCTAAAGCGATGAATTAGCACGGTATATTTATTATTATGAATCTCTTTAGGGTGGCTCTCTGAGCACATTCTCTTCCGGGTCAGGTGCACTCATGCACAGCCAAAGAGACAGGTTGGATGGAAGAGGAGATTCCATTTATTGGGCGACCTCTGACTGGATGGGCTGAAACATAGACATACGCTCCGACGATGGACATAATCTTTATGTCATTACTACCGGGATCACTGACCATT
>Ga0209974_10000455_pt1 | contig 13596 bp, 11 predicted proteins | sample InoplaM3SPM_FD_187592 | JGI IMG/M metagenome (GOLD analysis project Ga0209974, IMG submission 187592) | Arabidopsis thaliana rhizosphere microbial communities from the Joint Genome Institute, USA, that affect carbon cycling - Inoculated... | ecosystem: Host-associated > Plants > Roots >...
GTTCTGCCGCTCGGGCACGCGATCGGGCAAGCTGTACCGCGCAGCCAGCGGCGGCTGACCTTCAGGCCCCCGTGCGCCTGCGGCTCAGATTCATCCTGCTGGCGGTCACGCCATTGCTGGTGTCTCTGGGCTTGATCGCACTGGCGGTCAAGCTTCAACAGGAACGCCTGTACAAGCGCGAACGCGCGCTGGTCGAGTCCGCCTACATGGCCGCCCGGCAAGCCGAACTGCTCAACTACGTCGACATTGCGCAAAGCACCATCGCGCCGCTCTACGACACGCGGCGCGACGACGACGAGATCCGGCAGCAAGCCATTCAACAACTGCAGGCGCTCGACTACGGCATCGACGGCTATTTCTTCGTCTTCGATACGGCCGGACGGACCATCATGCACCCGCGGCAACCCGAGCTGGTCGGCCGCGACCTTTGGGATCTGCGAGACACCGACGGTGTACCCATGATCCGGGAACTCATCGCCAAGGCGCATGAAGGCGGCGGCTATGTGCGGTACCAGTGGCAAAAGCCCTCGACCCACGCACTGGCGCCCAAGCTCAGCTACGCGATCTCGCTGCCGCGCTGGAACTGGATGATAGGCACAGGCCTGTACGTCGACGACATACAGGCCACGCTGGCGCAGTTGGACCGACAGGTCAGCGACAACGTGGCCACAACGCTCGCCTGGATCGCCGGCATCGCGGTGTTCGGCGCGGCGCTGATCGGTGTCAGCGGGCTCGCGCTGAATTTGAGCGACGCACGCATCGCCGACGCGAAGTTGCGGCTGCTCGCCCGCCAGGTGGTGAAGTCGCAGGAAGACGAACGCGCCCACTTGTCGCGTGAGTTGCACGACAGCACCAGCCAGACGCTGGTGTCGATCAAGCTCCTGCTCGAATCCGCCGCGGCGCAGCTGGAACTCAACAAGCACCCGCTGCCGGCGCCGATGGTCAAGGCCCTCAGCCGCCTCGGCGATGCCTTGACCGAGGTACGCGGCATTTCACACCGCTTGCGCCCGGCCGAGCTCGACGTGCTCGGCCTGCCGTCAGCCCTGGAGCACCTGGGTGAGGAGTTTCTCGAACACAGCGCGATGGACTTTTCAATGAAGGTTCGCGGCAAACAGATTCATCTGCCCGATGAAGTCAACACCGTGCTGTTCCGTGTGGCGCAGGAGTCGCTGACCAACATCGAGAAGCACGCCGAGGCCACGCGCGTGCAGCTGCGGCTCGTGTTTCACGCCAATGGCCTGCGCATGAGGCTGATCGACGATGGCATCGGCTTCGACGTGCCGGCGATTCGTGTCGACCCGCGCCGCGGCATCGGCCTGCGCAACATGCGCGAGCGCGTCGAGTCGATCGGCGGGGCTTTCGCCATCGTGTCTCATCCCGGCCAGACGCAGGTGGTGGCTGACATCCCGAGCTCCGCCATCCGGCGCTTTCAACCCCTGCAGCGAGAGACCGTGACATGACCGCCCCCACCCGAGTCCTGCTTGTCGATGATCATCCTCTGGTACGTGAGGGCCTGAAAGCGCGCCTGAACGCCGTGCCCGGCCTCGAGGTGGTCGGCGAAGCCGGCAACGCAGCCGAGGCGTTTGCCCACGTCGATCAGGCGCAACCCGACCTGGTGCTGATGGACATCGGCATGAAAGACGTCAACGGCATCGAGCTGACGGCCGAGCTGCTGGCGAGCCACCCGAAGCTGCATGTGCTGATGCTGAGCATGTACGACAACCCCGAGTATGTGAACCGGGCCATGCAGGCTGGCGCCCGCGGCTACGTACTCAAGGATGCCCCGTCCGACGAGATCGTCAGCGCCATCGATGCCATCACGGCCGGCCAGACCTACCTCAGTGCCGCGATCTCGGGCCGGCTGCTGCGCTCGCAGACACCGCGCCCCGTGCTGTCACTGCGCGAGAGCCAGATCCTCGCCGCCCTGGGCAAAGGCCACGCCAGCCGGCAGATTGCCCAGGACCTGGCCCTGAGTGTGCGAACCGTGGAAACGCACCGCCAGAACATCCGGCGCAAACTCAACCTCGAAGGCCAGGCTGAGTTGATCAAGTACGCCGTCGAGCACTGCCGCGATTTCGGCGATACGTCAACGGTTGCGTAATACCACGTAGCGGAAAGACCCGTGGCGTGGCCGCCGCACTTGCGGTCTGATGTGAGCTGCGCACACGTCGTGTTGCGCCACGCTGCCTAGCGCAAACACCCAGGCTGCGCAAAGAGGCGAAACCTAGAATCGCCCCGCGCATCTTGTTTCGTGCGAAGCATTCCTTTTCTTTCGGAGACTCCCGTGTCGTCATTGCTTTCGCTATCACGGCTGATAGATCGCCTCAGCGAGTTCGTCGGTCGATGGGTGGCCTGGCTGGTTGTGATTGCGGTGCTCATCAGCACCGGCAACGCCATCATTCGCAAGGCCTTCAACTACAGCTCGAACTCTCTTCTCGAGATCCAGTGGTACCTGTTCGCCGCCATATTCCTGCTCGCGGCCGGCTACACACTCATGCGCCAGGAGCACGTCAAGATCGACGTGATCTCGGGCCGCTTTTCCAAGCGCACGCAGATCTGGATCGACATCATCGGCATCTGCCTGTTCCTTCTGCCGTTCGTCGTGGTCGTGTTTCGCCTCGTGATGCCGCTGGTGATTCGCGCTTACGAAATGGGCGAGATGTCTTCCAACGCCGGTGGCCTGATCCGCTGGCCGGTATTCGCAATGCTGCCGCTCGGTCTGACGCTGCTGGGCCTGCAGGGTGTGTCTGAACTGATCAAGCGAGTGGCATTCCTGAAAGGCCTGATCCCCGACCCCACGCGCAAGCAAGGCGTCAAAACACCCGAAGAAGAACTGGCTGAATTCCTGCTCCAAAAGGAAGTCGCCGCACGCGAGCAAGCTGCCCTGGGGAGCAAGAAATGATTGAGTTCCTCTTGGCCAACATGGCTCCGATCATGTTCTCGAGCCTGGTCGTCTTCCTGCTCTTTGGTTACTCGGTGGCGTTCTCGCTGGCAGCTTGCGGCCTGTTCTTCGGCTTCCTGGCCATCGAGATCGGCGTGCCCGGCATGTCTTCGCTGATGCAGGCCCTGCCCTTGCGCATGTTCGGCATCATGCAGAACGACACGCTGCTGGCCATTCCGTTCTTCACCTTCATGGGTTTGATTCTTGAACGCTCCGGCATGGCCGAGGACCTGCTCGACACCATCGGCCAGCTGTTCGGCCCCATCCGCGGCGGCCTGGCCTTCGCCGTGATCCTGGTCGGCGCCATGCTGGCCGCCACCACGGGCGTGGTAGCGGCTTCGGTGATCTCGATGGGCCTCATCTCGCTGCCCATCATGCTGCGCTACGGGTACGACCGGCGCGTCGCCAGCGGCGTGATCGCCGCATCAGGCACGCTGGCACAGATCATTCCGCCGTCGCTCGTGCTCATCATCATGGCCGACCAGCTCGGCAAGAGCGTGGGCGACCTGTACAAGGGTGCGTTCATTCCCGGTTTCGTGCTCACGGGCCTGTACCTCCTCTACATCGCGATCGTGACGATGGCACGCCCTCAGTGGGCACCGGCACTGCCCGCCGAAGCCCGCACCATCCGCGAAGACAACGGCGCGGCCGGGTTGCGTTCCCTGGGTGTGCTGACGGTGCTGTCGGTCGCTGCGGCTGTGGTGTTCGCCAAGATGCGCCCCGCCAGTGTGGCAACCGACGAGTTGATCGTCACCTCGATGTGCGTGGGCATCGGGTTCGCCTTCGCCATGGCAGTCATCAACAAAGTCACTGGCCTGCATTTGCTTTCACGCATGGCCGAACGCGTCACCTTTGTGTTGATCCCGCCCCTGGCGCTCATCTTCCTGGTGCTGGGCACGATCTTCCTGGGCATCGCCACGCCCACCGAAGGCGGAGCCATGGGCGCGACCGGCGCACTGGTGATGGCCATGGCTCGCAAGCGCCTCGACCTCAAGTTGATGCGCCAAGCCATGGACACCACGATGAAGCTGTCGTGCTTTGTGCTCTTCATCCTGATCGGCTCCACCGTTTTCAGCCTGTCGTTCCAGGGCGTCGACGGGCCCATATGGGTGGAGCACCTGCTGACCGGCCTGCCCGGCGGCCAGGTGGGCTTCCTGATCGTCGTCAACATCCTGATCTTCGTGCTGGCGTTCTTCCTCGACTTCTTCGAGCTGTCGTTCATCGTGATCCCGCTGCTCGCCCCGGTGGCCGACAAACTGGGCATCGACCTGGTGTGGTTCGGCGTGCTGCTCGCAGTGAACATGCAGACCTCGTTCATGCACCCGCCGTTCGGCTTTGCGCTGTTCTACCTGCGCAGCGTCGCCCCGCACGACGACTACACCGACAAGCTCACGAACAAACCCGTGGCCAAGGTGACAACGGGGCAGATCTACTGGGGTGCCGTGCCGTTTGTGTTCATCCAGATCATCATGGTCGGGCTGATCATCGCCTTCCCAGGCTTGGTCTCCAGCGGCTTGACCCAGGAAGCGACCATCGACGCCGACAAGGCCTTCCAGGAAATGCGCATGCAAGACGATCAAACAAACGCGCCAGATCCCGCGGCTTCTAACTCGATGAATCCTTCCCCAGAAGGAAAAGAAGACCCGATGAAAGCCATGGAAGATGCTCTCAAGGCCGACGAGAAGGCGAAGTGAGCTGAGAGAGGCGGCGGCTGGTGTTCCATCACAGCCGGCCGCCCGGTAACCATCCTCCGGCAGTGCGGAGGGGCTTTTGGGGGTACAAGCCGCTTGAAGCATTTGAAAGGGGCCGCTCACGCGGCCCCTTGTTCTTTGTGCTCACTTGTTCGGTGGCGAACTTGTCACCACAGGCCAAGTCGCTTCAGCCTTTCGCGCTCCTGCCACTTGATGAGCCTCGTCACCTGCGACACGCGTACTTCGGCGCGATCACCCACATCATGCGATCGTGATCAGCCATCAGGTGCCCCTCTGCGACCAGGCACTCCTTCTGGGCAGCCAGCTGGCCACAGCAGCCGGCCACACAGGGTCCGCAACGGCTACTTTTCCTTGCGGCGAATGTACGAGGCCCGCTTGGCGTCTTCTTCGTAGAGGAAGTGAACATCGCCTTTGCGCCACGTGCCGAGCCAGATCATGTTGATGGTGAAAGCGTCGTGGTCGTTGATACCGAAGGGCCTGTCGTGTGTCGTCACCACTCCTTGGTAAGGCCGCTCCAGGTTCTCCAGCGCGGCCTTGAGTGCGTCACCCGAGGTATTTCCGTGCGTCTGGAACAAGGCCCGCAGCATCAGGTACATGGCGTCATAGGACTGGGCCGCCGCCATCAATGAGCCCACGGGTTCCTTGTTGGCGTGGCGCTTGAGCCGCACGATGAACGACGAACGTCGCTCATTGGACAGGTCCTGAATGATGGTCTGCACCATGCTGACGCCTTCGACCGCACCGCCCGCCTTCTCCCAGACCGAGCGAAACGACAGCGGCCAGGAACCGTACAGCGGACCGCTGAAGTTCGCCTCTGCGCGCCCCCTGGCCAAGGCCGCAAACTCGGGGCCGACTGTGTAGCCGATGATGGCCTCGGCGCCGGCCGCCTTGGCTTCGCGAACCTGTTGCGTCAATGATTTGACGCCGATGTCGAATCGGCCGACGTACACCGGCTTGAGGTTCTTCTCAGCGAGGAACTTCTCCACGTCCTTGAAACCGCCTTCGCCGTAGCCGGTGTTGTCGGCGAAGACCGCCACCCGAGTGATGCCGCGCTTGCCTGCGACTTCTTCCACCAGGAACCGCGCCTGGATCAAGTCACGCGCCGACATGCGAAAGATGTAGCTCTGGGCCGCAGGGTACTTTGCAGTCACGGCGGTGCCGGTGGCCACCGGCACCAGCAAAAGATGCTTGTGATCCTGGAACACATCGAGCGCCTTCATGGCAACGCCCGTGTTGCAAAAGCCGATCGTGAAGGCGACCTTTTCTTTCAGAACCAGTTCTTCGGCGACCTTGCGGCCTTCGTCCGGATTGGCCTTGTCATCGCGAGCGACCAGCTCCACCGGGCGCCCCAGGTAGCCACCGACTTCGTTGATCTCCTTGACCGCCAGTTCGACACCCAGGCGCGCGCTGTTGCCGAAATCCTGTGAGCCGCCGGTGAACGGGCAGACAAAACCCACGCGCACGGGCACGGGGGCGGCAGCAGGCGCCGTTTGCGCGCGCACCCCTGATGAGATGGCCGCCACGAGGCAGGCGCTGAGAAGAAGGGGCTTTTTCATGCAACGACTCACGGAGTTCAGAACGCAGCAAGCCTAGTGAGCACCACGCGGCCTGACGAGAGGAGATGCCCTCAAGCGCCCGCACAAACTCGGCGGTCGTGTGAGGTTGTGGCGCAATCAAGCGCCAAGCTGTGGCCCGTTTGGAAGACCGGCGCCGGCACCGCCCCCAACGCCGAACTCCCTTTTCACAGTAGCCTGAAGGCTGCGATCGCCACCACCGTGGGCCCCAGTGCCGCCAGGAAAAGCCAAGCCGCGTGGATGGAGCCCGCGGCGAAGCTGCCACGCAGAATCGAAAACCCGGCGGGGTTGGGTGCATTGGCAATCACCGTCAGGCCGCCACCTGTCACGGCACCCGATACCAGCGAGTACTTGAACTCATCGCTCAACCCCTCGACCAGCGAACCCAGGTAGGTGAGTGCCGCGTTGTCGGTGACAGCCGTCAAGGCCGTGGCCCCGTAGTACACCGCCTGCGGGCTCATCGAGGTGAGAAGCGGTTGCAGCCACCACTGCTGCTGCCCCCCCAGGACGACCAGGCCGGCGAGAAAGAAAGCCACCAGCAAGGCCTCGCGCAATATGAGCGGGTCGTGGTGCCGTTGGTAGGCCGCGCTGTAGCCGATGAAGAACAGCAGCAAGCCCATGAATACAGCAGCGTGGTGGGCAAACACCACGACGCCGAGCAGGAACAACGCGCTGATCAGCATGGCGCTGATCGGGCTTCGGTTTGCTTTGGCCACCTGCTCATCGGCCGGGTTCCTGGCCCGCAGGATGTAGCGTGCAAACAGCAAGGTCACCACCGCAGCGTTGAAGACCACGGCCAACGCGGCCTTCCAGCCGAAGTGCGACAGCATGAACGCCGAATCCCACCCCCACTTGGCCGACACCATCAGCACCGGCGGGGCGGCAAACGAGGTGAGCGTTCCCCCGATCGACACATTGACGAAGAGCACACCGATGGTGGCGTACTTCACCCGCTCGGGCAGTTCAACGTTGAAGACGCGGCTGCGAAGCATCAGGGCCGCAAGCGTCATGGCCGCAGGCTCCGTCACCAGCGAACCCATCAGCGGGATCATCGACAAGGCCAGGAAATAAACGGCCAATGAGGTCGGCAATGGCACCAGCCGCGCCACGGTCGTCACCAGCAGCGTTGCCAGGTTCAGGATCGGCCGGCTGCCCGCGATCACCATGATGGCGAACACGAACAAGGGCTCGGTGAAGTTGCGGCTGTCGACGTAGTCGGTGGCCGGCTTGGTGCCTTCGACGGCCACGGTGAACAGCACCAGCACCAGCGCCCAGAAACCGAACACCACCTCGACTTCGCCCAGCAGGTGAAAGCCGCCTTCATGGTTCGGGTAACGGTGCGCGAGCTTCTGGAACAGCGTTGTCGAGAAGGTGTGGACAAGCGCCACCACAAAGAGCAGTGCACCTGCGATCTGGACGGTCGTGGGGTTCATCGATGGGTGCTCGTTTCGTCAGTCTTGCAAAAAGTCGATCTTGCAAGAAAAAAGCCCCGCCGCGGCGGGGCTCTCTCTACGCGTTGCCGATCAAGCTCAGAGCTTTTGCCCTTGCATGAAATCGTCGAAGCCGGCTTCTGTGAAGCGGAACCAAAGGTTCGCGTCACGGCGGAAGGCCGCATAGTCTTCGTAGATCTTTTTCCACGCCGGGTTGCTGCTGCTCAGCTCGCTGTACAGCGCCATCGCCTCCTTGAATGCACCTTCCATCACATCTTTGGGGAAGCGGAACAGCTTGGTGCCCGCACCCACCAGCTGCTTCAGCGCAGCCGGGTTGCGCGCGTCGTAGCGGGCCTGCATGTCGACGTGTGCCTGCGATGCCGCAGACTGGATCATCGCCTTGTACTCGGGCGTCAAGCCTTCGTAAGCCTTGGAGTTGACGTACAGCGAGAGCTGCGGACCACCTTCCCACCAGCCCGGGTAGTAGTAGTTCGGGGCGACCTTGTTGAAGCCCAGCTTCTGGTCGTCGTAGGGACCGACCCACTCGGCCGCGTCGATCGTGCCCTTTTCCAGCGATTGATAAATCTCACCGCCCGGAATGTTCTGTGGCACGCCGCCGATGCGCGCGAGTACCGCGCCGCCGAAGCCGCCGATGCGCATCTTCAGGCCCTTGACGTCGGCCAGGGACTTGATTTCCTTGCGGTACCAGCCGCCCATCTGAGCGCCGGTGTTGCCCATCGGGAAGTTCACGATGTTGTACTTGGCGTAGTACTCGCGCAGCAGCTTCATGCCGTTGCCTTCGTACATCCAGGCCGACATCTGGCGGCTGTTGAGGCCGAAGGGAATGGCGCAATCGAGCGCAAACGTCGGGTCCTTGCCGAAGAAGTAGTACGGCGCGGTGTGGGCCATCTCGACCGTGCCGCCTTGAACGCCGTCGACCACGCCGAACGGAGGCATCAGTTCGCCACCGGCATGCACCGAGATCTGGAACTTGCCACCCGACATGGCGCTGACGGCCTTGGCGAACACATCGGCAGCGCCGTAGATGGTGTCGAGCGATTTCGGGAAGCTGGACGCAAGGCGCCAGCGAATGTTGGCTTGCGCATGAACAATGGCAGGGGCGGTACCCGCAGCCAGCACACCGGCCAAACCGGCACCATGAACAAAGGAACGGCGTTGCATCAAGTTGTCTCCTTAAGGGCTAAAGCAGTTGCCGGCAAATTCTAGGAGGGGCCTGATAGCGCCCCACCGGGATTTACCCGTGCGCAGAATTGCGTAGCGGTAAGCTGTGCGACGGGCCTGTCGCCAGCTCAATGACCTGCGATCTTCATGCGCTCGATCAGCACCGAGCCGATCGTCTTGGTGCCCATGGTGTAGGTGTCGGCCCCCACCGCCGTGATGCGCTTGAACATGTCGCGCAGGTTGCCGGCAATGGTGATTTCGTGCACCGGGTACGCAATGCGCCCGTTCTCGACCCAGAAGCCGGCCGCGCCGCGCGAGTAGTCGCCGGTCACGTAGTTGACGCCCTGGCCCATCAACTCGATGACAAAGAGGCCGCGGTCAAGCTTGCGCAGCATCGCATCGAGCGTGTCGCCCGATTGCGTGAGGCGACTCGTGAGCTTGAGGTTTTGCGAGCCGCCGGCATGGCCGGTGGTGCGCATGCCGAGCTTGCGCGCCGAGTAGCTTGAAAGGAAGTAGCCCTGCACCACGCCCGCCGTGAGCACGTCGCGCACCTTCGTCACCACGCCTTCGTCGTCGAAAGGAGCGCTGCCCTTGGCGCCGCGCAGGTGCGGGTCTTCGTGGATGTCCACATGCTCGGGCAGCACCTGCTTGCCCAGGCTGTCGAGCAGGAACGACGACTTGCGGTACAGCGCGCCGCCGCTCGTGGACTGCACATAGGCACCCAACAGGCCTGCTGCCAGCGTCGACTCGAACAGCACCGGCACTTCGCAGGTCTTGATCTTGCGCGACTTCAGCCGTGACAGTGCACGCTCGGCCGCATAGCGACCCACCGCCTCGGGCGCGGCCAGCTCGTCGGGCGAGCGCATCGAGCTGTACCAGGCATCACGTTGCATGTCGTCACCGCCCTTGCCGGGCAGCGAGGCAATGGGCGCCACCGAAAGCGAGTGCCGCGAGCTGGCGTAGCCGCCGCGAAAGCCGCGGCTGTTGCCGGCAAAGAAATGCGACTGCTGGGCCGAGACGCCCGCGCCTTCGGAGTTGGTGATGCGTTTGTCGACGGCGAGCGCGGCGGCTTCGCAGCGGGTGGCAATCTCGGCCGCCTGGGCGGCGTTGATGTCCCAGGGGTGAAACAGATCGAGGTCGAGCGTCGCGGCCGGGCCCAATGCCAGGTCGGCTTCGTCGGGCAGGCCGGCGGCCGGATCTTCGGCCGTGAAGCGGGCGATGTCATAGGCCGCACGCACGGTCTGTTCGAGTGCGACACGCGAAAAATCGGAGGTGCTGGCATTGCCGCGGCGCTGGCCGAGATAGACAGTCACGCCCATGGACTTGTCTCGGTTGCGTTCGACGTTTTCGATTTCGCCCTTGCGCACCGACACCGACAGGCCCGCCCCTTCCGACACCTCGACCCCTGCGTCGCTGGCCCCCAGCGACTTGGCCATGGCCAGCGTGTCGTCCACGAGCTGCCGGAAGGTCTCGCGGGAGTACGAAAAACCGTGGTGGGAAGACAAGGATGGGGTCATGCGCGGCGGCGTTCAGTGATGTGATACACGGGTCGGCGACCCGCACAAGGCACTCGAAAACAAGGGCCGCGGCTATCATAACGGCCACCTATGAACAGCTCCGCTCCTCATTCCCCTTCTGCCGACCGCGATGACAGCGAGGGCTACGAGCGCCCGAGCAAGACCCAGCTCAAGAAAGAAATGCACGAGTTGCAAGAACTCGGCGAGGCGCTGGTGGCCTTGCCCGACAACCGTGTGGTCGACCTGCCCATCTCCGAAGGCCTGCGCGACGCGGTGGCCGAGTACAAGCGCACACGCTCGTTCGAGGGCAAGCGCCGGCAGATGCAGTACATCGGCAAGCTGATGCGCAAGAACGACGTGGAACCCATCCGCGAAGCGGTGGCCGCCATGCAGCTGGGCCGGGCCAAGGATTCGCTGGCCCTGCACGAGGCCGAGCGCTGGCGCGCAGAGCTGATCGCCAACGACGATGCCCTCACCCGCTGGACGGCAGACCACCCGGGCAGCGACCTGCAGCAGTTGCGCAGCCTCATCCGCGCCGCGCGCAAGGACGCGGCCGCCGCTCCCGAACAGCGCAGCGGGCGGGCCTACCGAGAGCTGTTCCAGTTCATCAAGACTCAAGTACCCGCCGATGAATGACACCCAGCCGTTCGACAGCGTGCCTGACCGTGTGCGGATAGGCCTGGTGTCGATCAGCGACCGCGCTTCGGCCGGTGTGTACGAAGACAAGGGCATTCCCGCGCTGCAAGACTGGCTCACGCGCGCGCTGCGCAACCCCATCGCCTGGGAGACCCGCCTCATCCCCGACGAACAGGCCACCATCAGCGCCACGCTGTGCGAACTGGTCGACACCGCGAGCTGCCACCTGGTGCTCACGACCGGTGGCACCGGCCCGGCCCCGCGCGATGTAACCCCCGAAGCCACCCTTGCGGTGGCGCACAAGGAGATGCCGGGCTTCGGCGAGCAAATGCGCCAGATCAGCCTGCGCTTCGTGCCCACCGCCATCTTGTCGCGGCAAGTCGCGGTGATTCGCGGTGGCGCGCTCATCATCAACCTGCCCGGCCAGCCCAAGTCGATCGCCGAGACGCTGGAGGGCCTGCCGCAGGCGCAGCCGCCGGTGCACGGCATCTTTGCCGCGGTGCCTTATTGCATCGACCTCATCGGTGGCCCCTACCTCGAAACCGACGACAGTATTTGCAAGGCATTCAGGCCCAAATCGGCGCAGCGGCCCACGCGCAACTGAAGCGCACAACGGCTTCGCTTACTTCATCAACTGGCTGAGGCTTTCGGCGTCAAAGGTCTCGGTGGTCTGCGCGTCGGTAGGCACGCAGCCGTCCTTGGGTGACGACAGCTTCTCGATGGCGGCCCACAGCAGCGCAATCTGGTGCGCATTGCCGGCGGCGTTGTCGATCAGGCCTTTCATGGCCTGCGACAGCGGGTCGTCGCTTTCGGTGATGCCATAGGCCGAGAAGCCCATGCGCGCTGCGGCCTCCTCGCGCCGCGCATCTTGTTCCTTGTGGATGATGCGCGCCGGGTTGCCTACCGCGGTGGCCCCGGCAGGCACCTCCTTGAGCACGACGGCATTCGAGCCGACGCGTGCACCGTCGTTCACGGTGAAGCCGCCCAAGACCTGAGAGTTGGCGCCGACGATCACGCCCTTGCCCAGCGTCGGGTGGCGCTTTGCGCCCTTGGTCAGCGAGGTGCCGCCGAGCGTCACACCCTGGTAGATGGTGCAATCGTCGCCGATCTCGGCCGTCTCGCCCACCACCACGCCCATGCCGTGGTCGATGAACACCCGCCGGCCGATCTTGGCGCCGGGGTGTATCTCGATGCCGGTGAAAAACCGCGCCAGATGCGAGATGAAGCGCGCCGCCCAGCGCCAGCCGTTCATCCAGCAGGAATGCGCCCAGCGGTGCATCACCAGGGCGTGCAGGCCGGGGTAACACGTCAGTACCTCGAGCTTGGAGTGCGCGGCGGGGTCGCGCTCCAGGATGCAGGCGATGTCTTCTCTGAGGCGCTGGAACATGGTGAATCAGGAGGTTTGTGCAGGTCAGTTTAGCGGCGGGGCTTCATTCCTGCTGGCCACGGGGCAGCTGGGGCTTTTCCATCGCACGCGCCACCCCGCGCAGGATGTGCACTTCATCGCTCGTGAGCTGCGCGCGGTTGAAGAGCTGGTTCAGGCGGGGCATCAGTTTCTTGGGCGAGGCGGGGTCGAGAAAACCGACCGCCGCCAGCGCCCGCTGCCAGTGTTCGAGCAGGCCTTGCACCGCGGCCGCATCGGCGTGGTGGGGCGCGTTGGTGCGCGGCGCAACGGAATAGCCTCCCAGCGCCTGCCGCCAGTCATAGGCCAGCAGTTGCACAGCCTGCGCGAGATTCAACGAACCGTAGTGCGGATCGGTGGGGATGCTCAGGCAAGCATGGCAGCGGTACACGTCGTCGTTGCTCATGCCGAACCGCTCGGAGCCGAAGACGAATCCAACGCGGTGCTCACTGGCAGCGAGCGTGGTGAACAGCTCACGCGGCGCGTGAGTGGGCGGCCCGAAGTCGCGCGGCGTCATGGCCGTGGCACAGGCAAAAGTGACGCCTTCGAGCGCCTGCGCGAGCGTATCCACCACACGCGCACGCACCAGGATGTCGGCTGCACCGCTGGCCATGGCGACGGTTTCTTCCCGGATCAGCACATCGGCAAAGCGCGGCGCCACCAGCACCAGGTCGCGAAAACCCATCACCTTCATGGCGCGCGCCGCGGCGCCCACGTTGCCTGGATGACTGGTGTTGAGCAGGATGAAACGCGTGTCGTCCATGAGCGCCGGGTAAAATTCGATTATCCGTGCCGGCCCATGCTCCATGAGCCGCGCACCCGTTCTTTCCTCATCGCCGATCCCCCTTTCCCTTTGCAGGACCTCCCATGTCGCAAGCGCTTCACCCCATGCTCAACGTCGCAGTCAACGCGGCCCGAAAAGCGGGGAGCATCATCAACCGCGCTTCGCTCGATCTGGACGTCTTGAAGGTGACCACGAAGTCGGTCAATGACTTCGTGACCGAGGTGGATCAAGTGGCCGAACAGGCCATCATCGAAACCCTGCTCACCGCCTACCCCGGCCACGGCATCCTGGCCGAAGAGTCTGGCCGTGCGCACGGCGCGAAGAACAGCGAATACGTCTGGATCATCGACCCGCTGGACGGCACCACCAACTTCATCCACGGCCTGCCGTTCTACGCGGTGTCGATCGCCCTCGCCCA
>Ga0209974_10000457_pt1 | contig 13530 bp, 10 predicted proteins | sample InoplaM3SPM_FD_187592 | JGI IMG/M metagenome (GOLD analysis project Ga0209974, IMG submission 187592) | Arabidopsis thaliana rhizosphere microbial communities from the Joint Genome Institute, USA, that affect carbon cycling - Inoculated... | ecosystem: Host-associated > Plants > Roots >...
CTCTGGCCGCAGACGGGGGAATGGAATGGTCGGGTTCTGTCAGCCTCGGCGGACAGCTCGTGGATGACAACGCCCGCGACCCTTCGAAGCTCAAGGAGTATCGAGATCTAGACTCGAGCGTACTGGGTGGATTCGAGGTGCGAGGGCGCGGCACCTCGTACTATCTCAACGGCTACGGGGAAAACATCGGGCGGGACGATCAGTACCTCGATCTGCGGGGAGGCCGGTACGGCGCCTTCAAGTACCGTCTCTATGTGGACGAACTGCGTCACAATTTCGGCTCTGGCCCGGGAGCGATTTCGCCCTACTCCGGAATCGGCACCTCGGTGCTCACCGCCACGTTTCCGAACGCCAATCCGGTGACGTGGAATGGCTTCGACCATTCGTACCGTCGCCGCGACTGGGGCGGCATGGCCGAGTGGCAGCTCGCATCACCGTGGTATATCCGTGGCGAAGCGAACGAGGTGACGCGCAAAGGCCTCAACGTCTTCGCCGGTGCGCAGGGCACGAGCCCCGGAAACGGCTTCATCGACCTGCCATCCCCAATAGATTACAGGACGCGCAACTATACCGCTGAAGCGGGATATGCCGGCACGCGCAGCCATTTTGCTGTTAACTTTCTGCACAGCAAGTTCTCCAACGACAACGATGTGCTGCGCTGGTCGAACGGTTTTTTCGGCGGCCTGGATACCACCATACTTCCGCCGGACAACGAGCTTAACCGGATCAGCATGAACGGCAATCTGCGCCGCCTTCCCGGCGGTTCAACGCTGGCCGCACGCCTGACTTACAGCAAACTCACGAACGACGTGCTGATGCAGCCGACCATGCTGTCCACGGGCGGCTTGTTCCAGGCGACCAATCCCAGCAGCCCCAGTTTCCAGGGCAACCTGAAGAATACAACGGCCTCCTTGTCGCTCAGTTCACACCCGCTGGAGAAGCTCGATACCCGGGTGTATTACAACTATGCGAAGGAGGATAACGATTCGACCCGCATTCAGTTCAGCCCGGCCGCGGGTACAGGCCTTACCGGGGGCTCCAGCAATCCGCTTGCCAACTGCAACAGTACGGCGACGAACCCGTGCGTGCCGGAGTTCTTCCACTACAAGAAGCAAAACGTCGGTGTCGAAGCGGGTTATCGCCTGACACGCGCGAACAAGTTCTCGGCCGGTTTCGATTATTACGATATGGAACGCGAGCGTATCGACTTCCACAGCAATGTAGACAGGAAGATATTCATCGAATGGAAGAATGCATCGTTCGATACCCTCACTTCCCGTATCAAGTACCAGTACATGACGCGCCGCTCCGTATACGTCGCGAACGAGGCGGCGGTGGCGGCAAATCCCATTGACGCTTTCGTGCGCCGGTTCGACCTCGCCAATGTGGACCAGAATCTTGTCAAGGTGGTGCTCGACATTACCCCGCCCATTCCTTATCTGGACCTGGGATTCGAAGCGATATACAAGAAAAACGATTACAAGGACACCATACTGGGACGTACGGAAGACGAGCGCCAGGAGTACTTTGCCAGCGTGTCCTTCGGGGACCCGAAGAAATTCCGCGTGATGTTGTTCGGTGATATGGAACTCGTCCAGTTCGACTCGGCCCATCGAGTCGGAACCGGGAACCCCGATCCGGCAACACCCCCGACTCTCACGACCTACAACTGGACTGCCAGCAACAAGGATCGCGCCTGGCAATGGGGTCTCGGTGCGGATTGGGTGCCGATGCAGCGGCTCACTCTCAAGAGTTCGCTGATATGGGCCCGGACCCGCGGAACCACTGATTTCGCCGTCCAGCCCGGTGGGGCGGTCGGTCCATTCCTGCCGATTCCCAATTTCGACAATACCCGGCGCACATCGCTCAACCTGAGGGCCGTGTACAACTACAGCCGGCAATGGGAGTTCACGGGCGGATACGCTTACGAGAAATACCGTTACAGCGACATCGGCTACGATGATACGCGATACGTGGTACCGGGCGGCACTGCGGCGCAGAATGCCTATGTAACCGGCCAGTTTTCATTCCAGCCGTACACGGCCAACATCTTGTATGCCGTGGCGAAGTACAAGTTTTAAAGTCAACAATTGGCGGGGTCACGCGTTATCGTGTGCGGGGATCAACCCATGCAAGAGGAGCGGAAATGAAAGCAGTGCTGATAGCGGTAGCGGCAGGCATAGCGGCAGGCGGTGTGGCATACGCACAATCGGGCGCGGAGGTCGTGAAGGCTAAGTGCGCCGCATGCCATGACGCGGAGAAGAAAAAAGTCGGCCCGGCCTTCAAGGACGTCGCGGCGAAATACAAGGGTGACAAGGGCGCCGAGGCCAAGATCGTTGAGAAGATGAAGGAAGGCAAGGGGCATCCCAAGGTGGCTGCGTCCGACGCGGAACTCAAGGCGGCAGTGCAGCACGCACTCGCTGGAAAATAACGCCGCGGATGCGGGTTCGGACGAGCTTTTCCCAGCTTTGATGTCCACGGCAGGTTGATATGGATCAACGGCCGTGCGGTCTGCTGCTGTTAGCCTGCCTTTGTAGCCGGGATCCTTAGTCGCGGCAAATTAGGGGGCAACATGAAAGTATTCGCACGGATGTCAGTCGTCGCCGGTATCGCAGCCGTATTTTCCACCAGCGCTTCGGGGGCGGACCCTGCGGCGATAAAGTGGAACAGCATCCCCGTTAAGACGCTCACTCTGTTCTACCCTGCCCAGTCTACCTACCAGTGGCTGCGCAGTCCCGAGCACCCCGGTGCGGGTCTCGTGAACACGGGAGGCGCCTGCGTCACCTGTCATAAAGACCAGGAAGGCAAGCTCGGCGGAAACCTGGTCAAGGCGAATAAGCTCGAGCCAACGCCGATCGAAGGCAAGAACGGCGTGGTCGACCTCAACGTGCAGATCGCCTACGACAACGAAAACGCCTATTTCCGTTTCCAATGGAAGACCAACGGCAAGGGGCCCGGCGAAGCCTATCCAACCTATCGCTTTGACGGCAAGGAGTGGAAGCCCTACGGCGCGCCGCGTCTGGCAGGCGTCGTTCGCAAGAAAGAGCAGCCCGCGGTCTACGAGGACCGCCTCTCGATGATGATCGACGACGGCGCTGTGCCGAACTTCGCGACGCAAGGATGCTGGCAGACCTGCCACGACGGCGAACGCGACAGCAGGAAACAGCCGACGGCCGATGAAGTGAGCGCAACGGCCTTCTTCCAGGCGATCAAGAAAAATGATGTGCGCAAGTATCTGCCCTCTACGCGCACGGATGCGAACGCATCGTGGCAGGCGGGCAAGAGTCTCGATGAAATCGAAAAGCTCAAGGCAGCAGGCGGCTTTCTCGACCTCATCCAGTGGCGTGCGCACCGCTCGAACCCGGTGGGCATGGCCGATGACGGCTACGTGCTCGAATATCGCAACTTCGATGCCGGCGCCAATCCATTTGCTTCCAATATGGACGGCAAGACCAAACAGCCGCGGTACATGTACGACGCAAAGAAATCGGGAAAAAAGGCGCTGACCGAGGCGGACATCAACAAGCCGGGCAACATGCTGATTCGCGAAGAGAACGCCGTAGCGTTCGATCCCAACGCGGGTTGGAAAGCCGGCGATATTTTGCCGCAGTATTACGTAAGCGGAAGCCTGGCTAAGGGGTCCGCCGCCGATAACAAGCAGGCGAAAGGCACGTGGGCGAACGGCACCTGGACGGTCGTGTGGGCTCGTCCGCTGAAGCTCGCCAACAACGACGACAAGGCGCTGCAGGAAGGCAAGACTTACAACTTCGGCTTCGCCGTGCACGACGACAATGTGACGAGCCGCGCGCACCACATCTCATTCCCGATCACCGTGGGCTTCGGCACCAAGGCCGATATCATGGCGACCAGACTCAAATAAGGGCCATCCGCGGTGAGCCGTCCTATCTGGTCGTCCTCGGCGTGGTTAGAATGGCGTTTTGCCATGACGGGATCGTAATCATGCCGGAGACGTTGCCAGGAAATCGATGGTCGTTCGTTGGTTTGATCGCTGCAGGCGTGCTGGCGACGCAGGGCTTCAGCGCGCATGCGGCGGATCGCAGCGGGAAAGAAGTCGTCGACAAGGTTTGCGCTTCGTGTCATGCCACGGGCGCGAAAGGCGCGCCCAAGATAGGCGACAAGAAAGCCTGGACGCCGCTCGCCTCGAAAGGCCTGAGCAGCTTGACGGAGAGTGCGCTGAAGGGCGTGCGCAGCATGCCGGCGCACGGCGGAGATCTTGCGCTCACCGACATGGAGATCGAGCGCGCCATTACCTACATGGTGAACCAGTCGGGTGGCCGATGGGTGGAGCCTGTCAGTGGCGTGTCGCCGGCAGTGGAGCGACGCGGCAAGCAGGTGGTGGACGCGCGCTGCGTCGAGTGCCATGGAAGCGGGAAGGACGGTGCTCCGCGCATCGGCGACCAGGCAGCGTGGATTCCGCGTTTGAAGTACGGACTCGACCTCCTGGTTCGCTCAGCCATCAACGGACATGGGCCCATGCCGCCGCGCGGCGGCATGGCCGATCTCACCGATTCCGAAATTCGCGGGGCGATCGTATACATGCTGAACCCGGCCGCTGTCACCGACCCGGGCACGCCGTCGGCCGCAATACCCAAGCTGCCCGCCACAAATCGCAGGATCGTCCGCGGAACGGAAATCTATCTCGGCGTCGTCTCGGCTGAAGCTCTGCGCAAGCAACATCCAAAGGGCGACAAGGAAAGCGCCATGCACGGTGGCATTCCCCGCGGCAGGGATTATTACCACGTCAATATCTCGTTATTCGACAGCAAGACCCGTAACGCGATTACGGATGCGCGGGTTGAAGCGAGTGTAAAAGAGCCGGTTTCGGGAGGGGAAACGAAAAAGCTCGAGCGCGTGACGTTCAACAATGTCGAGAGCTACGGCAACTATTTTCGCATGCCGGCCGGAACGTCCTATACGCTCGCGGTACGGATAGAGCGGCCCGGGACCTCGGGGCGAATAGAGGCGGAGTTCCAGTTCAAGAACAAGTAACCGCGCTTACTGCGCTGAAAAAAGGGGACGGCATGAGCGCATGGAAGCCTGCGGCGCTGCTACTGGCTGGGGTCATCTTTCTGGGCGGAACACCGGCTGCCGGGATCGCCCAAACGCCCGCTGCATCGTCCGGCGCCGAGCAGAATGCCCCGGCGTTCCCAAACGAGGTTTGTCTCGGGTGCCACGGCAACGAGGGGTTTTCGGTGCCCGCCGAAAACGGGAAACCGCGCTCCCTGCATGTCATCAAGGACAAGTTCGACCAGAGCGTCCATGGCGCCCGCCAATGCGTCGAGTGTCATCAGGACATCAAGGACATCCCGCACGCGAAAGCCGTACGCAAGGTCAGCTGCGTCGGCTGTCACGAGCGACTATGGGATTCGGCAAAAAAGGAGGGCAAGACCAAGGACCATGCGCGATTGGGCGTGGTGATCGACCAGATCAACCGCTACATGAAATCGATACACGCCCGTCCCAGCCGGGCGGATCAATCCTACACCAATGCCACCTGCTACGACTGCCACAACGCCCACTACGTCTACCCGCCGGGCAGCCCGGGCCGTGCCGAATGGCGGCAGGAAGTCCCGAACATCTGCGGCAAGTGCCATATGGATCAGCGCCATGAATACATGGATTCGGTCCATGGGCGGCTGGTTATGGGCGCGGGCAATACAGCGGCGCCCGTGTGTTCGGATTGTCACTCCACACACGACGTCGATCGGCCGCGGCTCGACGCGATCAGGCTGGCCATCACCAAAAACTGCGGGACCTGCCACACGGAGAATTTCAGAAGCTACCAGGACACGTATCACGGTCAGGTGACCGCGCTCGGATATGCCTACACGGCGAGCTGCTTCGACTGCCACGGGAATCATGACATTCAGCGCGTCAGTCATCCGCGCTCGAAGGTGCATCCGAACAATCGCCTGGAGACGTGCAGGGCATGCCACAAGAACGCGACGCAGGGGTTTGTCACGTTCCAGCCGCATGCCAACACCCGGGACTTCCAGCGTTATCCCGCGATGTGGATCACCGCGAAGTTCATGACGTTGCTCATCGTCGGGGTGTTCCTCTTTTTCTGGACGCATTGCGCGCTGTGGTTCTACCGCGAATATCGCGACCGCAAAGAGGGCAAGACCACGCCGCACGTGAAGCTTGCGGACATGCCGAATCTGAAGGGCAAGTACTTCCGACGCTTTGGCCCATGGTGGCGGCTCGCCCACCTGCTGTTCGCGCTGGCGTTGATGACGCTTTCGCTCACCGGAATGGCAGTGTTCTTTGCGCGGACCGGCTGGGCGGAGACGGTGATGAACTTCCTCGGCGGGCCGCGTGTGGCCGCCACAATACACCGGGGCGCGGCAGTGCTGATCCTCAGCATCTTTCTGGCGCAGCTCATCTATTTCATCATCAAGCTGGCACCGCGCTGGAGGACGTTCAAGTGGTTCGGACATACTTCGCTCGTACCCAGCCTGCAGGACTTCAGGGACATCGTCGCGATGTTCCGATGGTTCTTCGGCAGGGGACCGCGGCCCGTGTTCGGGCGCTGGAGCTATTGGGAGCGCTTCGACTATTGGGCGCCGTTCTGGGGTCTCACCATCGTGGGCGGCAGCGGACTCATGCTATGGTTCAAGGAGGCGACCGCCGCGGTATGGCCGGGCTGGATGTTCAATGTTGCAGCCCTGGCGCACGGCGAGGAAGCCTTCCTTGCCATCGTGTTCCTGTTCACGGTGCACTTCTTCAACAATCATTTCCGGCCTGACAAGCTGCCACCGCCCGATATCGTGATGTTTACCGGCGCGGTGAGCCTCGAGGAATTCGCCCGCGAGCATACGATCGAGTATGAAGAGTTACTGCGCACCGGGCAGCTCGAGAAATATCTGGTCGATGCCCCCTCGCCGCAGATGACCCTCGCTTCCAGGATACTTGGCATCGTGCTGCTCGCGTTTGGACTGGTGCTGCTGGGGCTGGTACTCGCGGGTGCCTTGCAGGGATGATGGGCGTGGGCTTCCTGAGCCTCATTCACGAGGCGGCACGTCCAAGGAAGCGCTCCACCGCATCTGCGATCCTGGCGCCGGACGAGATGCAGTCGCCTACGGATACCCCGCCCCGGTAGGATGCGCAGAGAAACAGTCCCGGCAGGTCCAGTTCGGCGCGCTCGGCACGCCGGATTCGCTCGGCGTGTCCCAACGTGTATTGCGGAATGGCGTGCCGCCAGCGGTTGGTCGAACTGAAGAATGGCGTCTCCCGTATGCCGAGTAGTGCTGCGAGTTCCTCGTGCACAAGGCGTGTGAGTTCGTCATCGGGCAGCGATACCAGGTCCGGCGCCCGTTGTCCCCCGACGTAAGTGGTCAGCAGCACGGCATCTTGTGGCGCGCGGCCGCTGAACATGCTGGATGAGAACAGCGTGCCGAGTATGTTCCGCTTTTCCACCCGTGGCGCGAGAAAGCCGAAACCATCCAGCGGATGCTCGATCGCGCAGCGCCGATAGGCGCTTGCGACTGTCGCGACCGCGGCATAGGGGATCGCATCAAGGGCGGCCGCAGGATCGGGTACCGATTCGCGGAGCAGACGCGCAGCCGAATAAGCTGGCACAGCCAGTACCACGGTGCGGCACCGGTGGCGCTCGATTTGCGTCCCGCCTTGGATGCTTACCAGAAGACGGCCGTCCTCGCTGCGCTGGAGGCCGGTTGCCCTCACGTTGCACCGCAGGCGCGGCAGTGCGCCGGCCAGCGCGTCGGTCAACGTTTGCATTCCGTCTCGGAACGAAAAACTGGCGGCGACGGACCGGGGTTTCTCAATGCGGCGTGCACGTTCGCGGGCGCCGTAGATCTGGCCCTTGATCAGGCTGCCGTAGCGTTGTTCAAGAGCATGCAACTTCGGAAAGGCCGCGCGCAAGGACAGTTGCTCCGCATTGCCGGCATAGATGCCCGCGACAAACGGCTCGATCGCGTAATTCAGGAATTCATGTCCCAGGCGGCGGACGACAAAGTCGGCGACGGCTTCATCCAGCTCGGTCGGGGCGGGCGCTACAAAAGGCTCGCGGAGCAACGCAAGTTTGGCCCGTGAAGAGAACAGACGCGTCGTGAGGAATGCGGCGAGCGAGGTCGGTAACGCGACGAGTTTTCCGCTGCGCACGACAAAGCGCTTGGCCGATACAGCGCTCGCCTCGATGCGCCGGTCAAGCACGCCGACATTTTCGAGCAACCTCGCGATGTGAGGATTCGTGTCCAGGATGCTGTTTGGGCCGCGCTCGTAGAGCAACCCGCCGGCGCATTCGGTGCCGATCACCCCGCCCGGTCGTGCTGCGGCTTCGATCACCTCTACCGATATGCCGCGCCGCGCCAGCCAATACCCAGCGCTAAGTCCGGAGATCCCGGCGCCGATTACTGCGCAATCCACATCTTGGATCACCGCCGCGTTCACCAGTTGTCCTCGTGCACTTTCATGCGACGTTAAGCCGCCGTTTGATCTATATCAATGGGTATGCCGCGGTGCATGCGCTAAGCTTGACGAACCTGTACAGGGCGTATGGGGCCGGGTCGGATGGACAGAACCGTGCGTGGACAACTTGCGCTAATCATACTTGCAGGGACCCTGTTCGGGGGTCCGGGGTCGGTGGCAGCGGCTCAACCGGCGCGGGCCAAACCGGGGGCGGTCGATGAGTTGCGAGCTGCATACGCCACACCCGTGGAGGTCGCGGACGGCAGACGCGTAGCCGAAGCTTCATGCGCGCAATGTCACGGAATGAACGGCATCAGCAACAACAAGGACGTGCCCCATATCGGCGGGCAGCGTGCGCCGTATGTCCACCTCCAATTACGCGCCTACAAGGCGGGCAGCCGCTTTGACAAGCCCATGCAGGATGCTGTCAGGTTTCTGAGCGACGATGCGCTCGTCAACGTCGCCGCCTACTATGCGAGCCTCGATGTTCCGTTGCCCGCTACACCCGGTGCGGCCAAGTCCGCCAAACCGGACGCATTGTCCGCGGGCAAGGCGGCGGCGACCGGCTGCGCCGGCTGCCATGGGGAGGGCGGGGTCAGCAAGATGCCCGGCATGCCCAGTCTCGTCGGCCTCGATCAAAAATATCTCGTGGACGCCATGAAGGCCTACAAGACCGGAGCGCGTAAACATGACCTGATGAAGTCCCTGATGGCGGGCCTGAGCGACGCTGATTTCAACAATATCGCGCTTTATTACGCACTGCAGAAGCCGGTGCGCGCCCAGACTCCGCTGGCCGGCGATCAAACGGCCGGGAAAGCGGCTGCAGCAGCATGCGCCGCGTGCCATGGCGACACAGGGGTCAGCGCGGGCGCGCCGAATCCCAGCCTGGCGGGCCAGGATGCACAGTATCTCGCCGTTGCGCTGCAGGCCTACAAGGACGGATCGCGCAATGACGCCACCATGAAAGCACCGGCTGCGCCGCTCGATGAACGCACGATGAAGAACCTGGCGGCGTTTTACGCGGCACAGCAGCCGCAGGCTCCTAAAGTGCAAAAGCCTCTCACGACCGCCGAGTGGGCCGGGCGCTGCGATCGCTGCCACGGGTTGAATGGCAACAGCACCGATCCGAAGATTCCCGCAATCGCATCGCAGCGCGCGGACTATCTCCAAAAAGTACTGCAGGGCTACCGCGGCGGCGCACGCAAGCATCCGGCGATGGCGGCGATGTCGCAGATGCTGACGGAATCAGACATCGAATCCCTGGCGGCGCACTACGCGCAGCAACGGGCGCGGGCGGTGGTGTATGTACCGTTGCCGGCACGATAAACAATCGCAGCATCAGACTGAAAAGGGAGACACAGCATGAAATGCACACTGACAGGCGTGGCGGTCATCGTAGCGCTCGGTATCGTCGGCACGGCACAAGCGGGCGGAGACGCGGCCGCCGGGAAAGCGAAGTCGGCCTCCTGTGCGGGATGCCATGGCGCGAATGGCGAAGGGGGCGGGCCGAATCCTGCGCTCGCCGGCATGAAGGAGGCGCAGTTCATCGCCGCCATGAAGGACTACAAATCGGGCAAGCGCGCGAATCCGGTCATGAAGAATTTCGCTACACCCCTGAGCGACCAGGAAACCGCCAACCTCGCCGCATACTACGCATCGCTGAAGAAAAAATAGCCCGTGTGAACCGGGAGCGCGACCATGAGCCAGCCAACCAGCGATGTGCCGCTGCACCGGCTTTTCCATCACTTCTCGGAGCTGCCGTCGAGCCTGCGCGTGCTCTATACGGCGGCACTGATCATCTTCGGTTTCGGCTATCTGTTCGGGCTCATCTACGTTTTCCATACCTATTCCGGCAAGGATGGTAACCCGGTTACGCTGACGTACGAAGACATCGTCATCGGCTACAGCGGAAGCGGCAAGCATTCGCGGCTGGAATCGGCGCTGCGCGGTTCGATGTCGACCATGCTGCCTGCCGAGGACATCAGCATGGTGATCTCATGGGTGCAGCAGGGCGCGGACCGCACGCGCTACGACCAGGCCGTCCGGCCCGTGCTCGAGCGCCGCTGCATGACCTGTCACGATGGCTCCAACCCGCATCTGCCAAACCTGAGCGGTTATGACAATCTGAAGAAGGTGACCGAGCGCGACACCGGGGCGGACATCTTTACGCTGGTTCGCGTTTCGCACATACACCTCTTCGGGCTTACGTTCATCTTTTTCATTGTCGGTTATGTTTTCAGCCACGCCTATGTGCGGCCTGTATGGTTCAAGTGCGGTGTGGTCGTTGCGCCCTTCGTCGCCATCGTGCTGGATGTCAGCTCCTGGTACTTCACCAAGCTCTACCATCCCTTCGCATGGCTTGTGATGATTTCGGGCGGCGTGATGGCGTTCTGCTTTGCCTTCATGTGGGTGGTGTCCATATACCAGATGTGGTTCTCACGCACGCCAGCCGTAGTGTCAGAGCGAGGCGTACGCTCCGTGGACGAATTATGACAATCAGGCTGATGAAAATGAGCGCGATGTGGCGCGCGGGCCGTCCGCATCGCTCGGAGGCGGCGATCATGAGAGCCCTGATGTTGGGTATTGCGTTGATATTCGTGCTGCCGGGGTGCACGGAAAATGAAAAGCCGGCCGCCAAGCCGACCGCTGCGAAGCTGGCACCGGCGGACATCGCAGCCGGCAAAACCGTCGCGCAGGCCACGTGCAGCGCGTGCCACGGTATGGACGGCAAAGGCGTCGCACCCGGCATTCCGCACCTTGCGGGGCAGCGCGAGCGCTACCTGCTTGCATCGCTCAATGAATACAAGGAGGGCAAGCGCACCCATGCGGCGTTGAAGGAAATGGCGAGCCGCATGAGCGAGGCGGAAATGCGCAACGTCATGGCGTACTACGCGAGTCTGCCGCCCGTCTCGAATGCCGCACCTGTGGATGTCAAACTGTCGTCCCCCTATCAGGAAGGCAAAGCGCTTGCCGCGTCCTGCGCGGGTTGCCACGGTGAGGACGGCAACAGCAGGACGCCGGGCGTGCCGAGTCTCGCCGGCCAGCAGCCGCATTACCTGGTAAACGCCATCCGCGAATATCACCAGGGCGAGCGCAAGACCGCGCTGATGAAAGAGATGCTGCGGGAGGCGACTCGATTGGATCTCGAAAAGCTGGCGCTCTACTTTGCTGCGCAAACGCCGGCCAAACGTCCCGCGCCTACATTCGGCGATCCTGGCGCCGGCAAGCCACTGAGCGCGATGTGCGGGGGTTGCCACGGAGCGGTGGGCGTCAGCGCGGACGCCGCCACACCGAGTCTGGCAGGGCAGGATCCGCAGTACCTGCTGAATGCCATCAAGGCCTACCGGGCAAGCCGCCAGCACTGGGGAATGCAACGCTATGCTGCGGGACTCGGCGATCGGGAAGCGGAGCACCTGGCCGCGTATTACGCGACCCAGCAGCCGATTGCGGCCGGCTCCATCCCGAGCTCGGCTGGCGAGCTGGCCGCGAAATGCAATCGCTGCCACGACGCCGATGATAACCCTGCCGTTGCCATGCCTAGAATAAAGGGCCAAGACAAGCACTATCTCGTGATGGCTCTGCGCGCCTATCGGGATGATCGGCGCGAAAGTTCTGCGATGCACCGCATGAGCTCGCTCTACAGCAACGCGATCATCGAAGATATCGCGTCATACTACGCCAGCCAGCCCGCCAGATAAGCCCAGTCGCTCGCCGGTTCATCGCCACAGGGCGCAGCGGGAAGTCGGATAGAATTGGCGGCCGCTACCGCCGCACCGATAGGCTCCTGCTGATGAACTCCTGTGACCGCGCCGCGCATGCTTGAAGCGATCGACCTCCGTTGTGAGCGCGGCGAGCGCAGGCTGTTCGAGAGCCTCGCGTTCAAGCTGGAGCCTGGCACACTGCTGCGAATTTCCGGCGCGAACGGCAGCGGCAAGACCAGCCTGCTGCGCATCATCTGCGGTCTCGCGCTGCCCGCCCACGGCGAAGTGCGCTGGCAGAGGCAGCCGATCCGGAAATTGCGCGAGGAGTATCACCGGCAACTTCTCTACATCGGCCACCTGCCTGCGGTAAAGGACGATCTCACTGCGGCGGAAAACGTCGCGGTGTCGTGCGCTTTGTCGGGCGCGCGCGCCGATGCCGGCGAACATCGCGCGGCGCTGGAGAGGCTGGGCCTGAGCCGCTGTGCGGATTTGCCGGCGCGCCATCTTTCACAGGGACAGCGCCGGCGTGTTGCACTCGCCCGCCTTGCCGCATCCACCGACGCCACGCTATGGGTGCTCGACGAGCCGTTCACAGCGCTCGATGCCGCGGCTGTCGGGCTCGTGGCGCAGCTTATCGCCGGGCATCTCGCGCGCGGCGGCATCGCAACGATCACCAGCCACCAGGAGGTGACGGTGTCCGCGATCGCCACCTGCGTCGTGGATCTCGGCGGGTAGGGCGGGCGATTGTTCTCGATAGCGCGCGCTGTCGTAAAACGCGACCTGCTGCTGTCGGTGCGGCGACGCGCAGACGTTGCGAACACGCTCCTCTTCTTCATCCTCGTCGCGAGCCTTTTTCCGCTCGGCGTGGGTCCGGAGCCCAATCTGCTCCGCACCATTGCGCCGGGGGTGATCTGGGTTGCGGCGCTGCTCGCTTCGATGCTCGCGCTCGGGCGCATGTTCGCCGCCGATCATGCCGACGGAACACTCGAGCAGATCCTGCTGGGTGCGGCGCCGCTCGGTATCATCGTGTCCGCCAAGGCGATCGCCCACTGGCTGGTGTCCGGGTTGCCGCTGATAGTGCTCGCCCCCGTGCTTGCGGTACAATTCGACCTGCCGCCGGAAGCTTTCCTGGTCTTGATGGTCTCCCTCGCGCTCGGCACCCCGTCTTTGACGCTGATCGGTGCGATCGGCGCTGCGCTCACCGTGGGCGTGCGCGGCGCGGGTGTGCTCACCTCCCTGCTGATCCTGCCGCTATACGTGCCGGTGCTGATCCTGGGAACCGGGGCCGTCGACGCGGCCGCAGCGGGACTCGCGGTTCAGGCGCATCTCATGCTGCTGGCGGCGTTCCTGGTTTTCGCGTTGGCGTTTGCACCATGGGTGA
>Ga0209974_10000461_pt1 | contig 13511 bp, 17 predicted proteins | sample InoplaM3SPM_FD_187592 | JGI IMG/M metagenome (GOLD analysis project Ga0209974, IMG submission 187592) | Arabidopsis thaliana rhizosphere microbial communities from the Joint Genome Institute, USA, that affect carbon cycling - Inoculated... | ecosystem: Host-associated > Plants > Roots >...
CGCCACGACATCGGTTCCGCCATAAGCATCCAGCACGACGTCTTCCACACCGAGAAATCGGGCGTAGGCCTGGCAGTCCTTGCAATAGCACACGGCCCGATGCGCCCGCTCGGGGTGATGCACGCGTCCTTGCAGCGTTCCGCAGCGGCACTGCAAGGGATGGTTCATGGTGGTGCAGATCGTAGCAGCAACGCGTTCCGCGTCTCACGATGACGCAGCAAGCAAGTTTGCGTCCCTGCTGAGAACCCAGGCGCCGTCGTCACGTTTGCGCAGGATCGTGAGGACGCTTCCCGCGCGCAAGGTCCCGGCGCCGCCGCCATCGCGCGGCGTCATGCGTACGGACAACACGCTCCAGCAGTAGGCAAGATTCCCGGACACGACCACCTCCTGCACATCGGCGGTCGATTCGATCCGGTGCGTGTTCAGAACTTGCCGCAGATTGGTTTCGAAGCGCGCGCGTCCACGCATCGGTGGATGGCCGGCCACGAGGAAGACGGCATCGTCGGCCATCAGCGCAAGTACGCCTTCGACGTTCTCGTTGGCGGTGAGCTTCTGCCAGTCAGCGACGACGCGTCGGATCGCCCGTTCGTCGGCGTTCATCACTTACCTCCAACGACCGTTGATAGTTCTCGTGATCATACGGCGATTCGGCGTCATGGCGACATCGTCGAGTAAGTGGCCGGCCTACACACGGATCCGGGTCCCGCTGATCGTCGTGGAAGCGTTGCGTTTTCACAATCCGGTTGCCGAGGCGCTTGCCTCGTCGTCGAGAAGAATCCTTTCAGAGATAATCTTGATCAGCCTCGCAAGGGGCGTCGTAGCCAAACTTCTTAGGCCGGGACGCGGAGATCATCATGCAGAAGTCCAATGAGTCGAATGCCGATTCGATGCGAGACCGTAGCGGGGGCGAGAAAGTGCGCGTGGCGGAAAGGGCGTCCGAAGCGATAGCATCCGCAAGCGACTCCATCAAAGGTGCCGTTGATAGCGTGGCAGAGCGGGCAACGGCGGCGACGCAATGGGCCTCGGCAACGGTCGACTCGGCTACGCGGGCGCCAAGCGACTTCCTCGAGGCGGGTGCGGAGTACATCCGAGCTCGCCCCTACGTCGCCGTTGGGGCAGCGTTCGCACTGGGCTATCTGGTCGCGAAACTTCGCTGATCCGACGCCAGGGGCGTTGCAGTCGCGTCGACCCCGGCGGTGATTTGCGAGCGACTTCGTGCAACGCCGGGCTTTGGCTCCAGTGCTGAGCCCGTCGTGATCTTTTGGCGGGCTGGAGTCGCGCCCCGCACCTAGCTCTTGATCTTGATCCAGCCCGGCTGCCTTCCCGGGCAGGCGGCTACAGTCGCGCCATCGGCCTACTCAGTCGTGATCCAGCGTAACGCAGCGATCTCTTGTTTATCAGCAGGTGGGTCGGCTGATAAGTGCGGTTCCGCACAGACAAGTAGTTGACGTGTGCGTAGGGTGAAATTGGGTTTGGTATAGCTGTCTGTGCATCGCCGGTGAATACCCTAAGCCATTTCGCCAAGTACGGACAGCGCATTCAGGAGGGCCCTCAATGCGATTAACTTTTCGATATTTGGCAGTTGGGCTCGAGGTTTGGCTGGGCGTGCTGGGGATCCTGATCGGGATGCACTTGCTGATCTCAACCGTCAGAATGGGCACGGCCACGCTTTTTGCCTTCCAAGAGTTCGCTGGGTTAGCGGTGATCATTGTCGGAGCTATTCTCGTCGCTGACGCGTTTCTGCGTGAGCTGAAGGTTCGCGTGGCCAAAGATGAGGACCCCGGCAGTCGGGCTCGAATTCCAAGCGGGTGAAGCTGAACGGCGCCGCCACGTTCGACGAAACGTCAGGCTGGCTGTGTCCGTAGCGAGCGGCCTGGGCCCCTACCGCTGCGGTGCGCGCGTGGATCGTACAAGCAGGGCGAAGTGCCCCGGACCCTACGGGATGCCATGCCTGCGCGGCCGGCGCATAATCGGTCCGCGAGCTCACGCTCGACTTCTCGGGAACGTGGCCCGAGGTCCTTCAGCCGGGCCGCTGTTCCAGCCTCGAAGTGGCCTGATGGAGGATGCAATGAACAAGTCGCTTGGTGTTGCAATGTCTTGTGTACTGAGCTTTTTTGGATTCATCAACATCGCCCCGGCGTCTCCGGCATTCGGCGTTGTCCCAACGTTGCTTAGCCGTGCAACGTTCGAGCCATTCAGCGTAAGGACAGACCACGACGCTCCCATCAAATTTCAGGCGAAAGCCAAGACGGAACTCGACGTCGTCGTGCGACGGCACGACTACGCAGTTGGTGGTCATACCGGGTGGCATATGCATCCTGGTCCGGTGTTCATCACGGTCAAGACGGGAACACTGACCTTCTACGAGTACGACGATCCGACGTGCACGCCCATAGTCGTAGAGGCACCCGGCGGATACGTTGACGATGGTCACGGACATATCGGAGTCAACACTGGCGCTGATGCGGCCGTCGATGTGTCGGTCATACTCGCCCCTGTGGGAGGCACCTTCCGTAGCGAGTTGCCCTCCGGTCAATGCGGCTTCTAGCGATCAGACCCTTTGACCGTGGCGCCCCAATCGCCGAGCGGGTGACGAGCAGGATCTCGCCCCCAGGTTCTCGGTAAAGGACTCGCAGGAGTCTTGCTCAAGCGTCGCCTTTGACGATCCCGGCAACTGCGAACGGAAGCAACCAAAATTGACCCGCTTCGGCGGGTCTTTGTTTGTTCGGTACTGTTACAGATTGGCGAAATCAGAGAAGCGCTATGCTCCGCCCGCATTGAGCGCTTAATCGAATGCCCGCCATCTTCGGCTGGAATCAGCGAGTCGGTAGGCAAACCATCGTGAAATGAGAAGCAAATGGACAAGGTTGAGCTTGTAACGAACGCGCTGCGCGACGCGCTGATTGACTACGAAAAGCTTGATGGGCCAGATAGCGCCCTGGTTATCGTCGCGCTGTTTGGCGTCGTGCACTCGAAACGCCTGGCGCCAATGCTGGAAGAAATCGCGCAGAGCGTTCAGCCCGCGACCAAGGCAGCACGATGAAAGAGAGACGCATCGCGCGACGATGCACGCCGAGAACGACGAGGCTCGTCAGCACTGCGTAGTTCTCCGGCTCGGGGAATCCGTTGCCGTTCAGAGTGCCCGGGACCGGACTCGAACCGGTACGACCTTGCGGTCGAAGCATTTTAAGTGCTTTGTGTCTACCTGTTTCACCACCCGGGCAGCGTTGGATTGTAACGGCGTTCGAGCGGGACGTTCCGGGCGCCGGGTGTACACTGGGCTACGGGTCGCGGAATAGCATTACGCGGCACGCTGTTTGCCCGGCGTCGAGGTTGGTACTCATCAACCCGCCACTCCGGACTGCAGGCCGCTGCTTCGAAATGGCAGCGCCTAGGGTTCGGCATCATCCACCATAGGGGGCTTTGCAATGAATGAATTTTCGCAGTCGCTTGGAGTGAAGGTAACCGCCTGGTCGTTTGCGGCCGTGCTGGGGTTGACGTCGGCGGCCGCATTCGCCGGCAAGATGGACGTCAAGCTCGCCGGCGACCAGGAAGTTCCTGCCGTCAAGAGCGCGGGATCGGGCGCAGGCTCGATCACGATCAATGACGACGGTTCGGTCAGCGGAAGCGTCACGGCGACCGGCTTCACGCCGACCGCAGCGCATATCCATCAGGCCGCCGCCGGCAAGAACGGTCCGGTGATCGTTCCCTTTACCAAGGAAGGCGACAAGTTCAGCGCGCCGGCCGGAGCGAAGCTGACGCCCGACCAGATGAAGGCGTACAAGGCCGGCGAGCTGTATGTCAACGTTCACAGCGCCGCCAACCCGGGTGGCGAAGTGCGCGCGCAACTCAAGCCGTAATCGAACCGCGCACGAAGTCCGCGGCCGCGCGATTCCCGTCAGGGCCGCGCGGCCGTTTCATTGGGTCCGATCGTCGAGCGCGTGCGTGCGCCGGTCCCCGCGCCGTGGTTCGTTAATTCAGGTCGCTCAGTGAATCAGCACGACCGGAATGTGGCAAAGGTGCAGCACGCGCGTAGTGACCGATCCGAGCGCCATATTGGCGAGCGCAGACATTCCCCGTGTTCCCATGAAGATGACATCGGTCCCCGACTGCGTCGCGTGCTGGACGATGCTTTCGGCGATCGGGCCAACGACCTGGTGCGCGGCATAGCCGACGCCTGCCGCGTCGAGTAGCTTGCGGCTCGGCGCGAGCATCGCCGCGCATTCGTCGTCGTAGTATTTCTGCACCGTTTCCTTGCTGACCAACGCGCCAAGGTTGGGCACTTTCGGCACGGCAAGGTGCACGGCGAGCAGTTCGATCGCCGGCGGTTCCTTGTACCAATCCAACGTGTCGATCAGCTTTTGCGTGGCACGCACCGCGCTCGGCGAGCCGTCCACGGGCAGCAATACCTTCAGCATGTCGATCCCTTTGCTTCGACGAGGATGCTCGCCGGCAAAATTGTCGCAGATCAAAGCGCTCGGCGTCGAACGGTTCGACAATTCGGCTCGCCCGCGGCGTGCGGAGTGCCCATCGGAGCATCCATGTTCAGGAACATCCTCGTACCGACCGACGGTTCGAAACTGTCGCAGAAGGCGGTCAAGGAGGCGATCGAGCTGGCGAAGCAAACCGGTGCCAAGGTTACCGCGCTGCACGTTTACCCGAGATTTTCGGGCAGCCCCTATGGAACGTTCGGTCCCGCCGAAGACGTGCTCGAGGAAGCGCACAAGAACCAGCGCCGCGCCGAAGGCGACTCGATCTTCGCCACGGTGCGCAAGCTCACCGAGCCCGCCGGCGTCGCCTTCGAGTCCGTGCTCGTGGAAAGCAACGACGTGTGGAAACAGATCATCGCGACGGCCAAAAAGAAGAAGTGCGACCTCATTTGCATGGCGTCGCACGGCCGCCGCGGCTTCTCGGGCGTCCTGCTCGGCAGTGAAACGCACAAGGTGCTGACGCACAGCGAGCTGCCGGTGCTGGTCCTTCGCTGAGCCACCGCTGCGATTGTCTTACTCGCACGCCACATCCGGCAGCTCGCCGGTTAGCACGCCGCCTGAAGCTTCGTCCGGTGGCGACGCGCGCTGCTTCCATTGCGGCGAAGTCAACCCGCGGGGGTCCACCTGGCATGCCGACATCGACGGCTCGCGGGCCTCCTTTTGCTGCGCGGGCTGCCTTGCCGTTTCGCAAACGATCGGCGCGGCCGGCCTCGCTTCGTTCTACGCGCTGCGGCAGCGTGCGTCGATCACCGTCGACGCCGTCGCCGGCGCTGTCACCGATGCCGAGGCTGCGGGCGTGCGCACATCCGACGTCGGCGACGGCACTTGCGAGGTCGCGCTGCTTCTCGACGGCCTGCGTTGCGGCGCGTGCGTGTGGTTGATCGAGGCGTGGCTCGGCCAGCAACCGGGTGTGGCGAACGCGAGCGTCAATTTAGCGACGCGCCGCGCGCGTGTGCGGTTTAGCCCGTCCGAAGCGACGGTCGCAGACCTGATGCGCGCGATTTTGCGCATCGGCTACCGCGCCCACCCCTACGACCCGCAGCGGCGCGAAGCGCTCGCGCGCAGGGAGGGTCGGGCGCTCTTGCTGCGGACCGCGCTTGCCGTGCTCGGCATGATGCAGGTGATGATGTTCGCGGCGGCGACGTACGTCAGCGTCGATGGCGTCGATGTCGAATACCGAGTCCTGATGAATTGGGCGAGCCTGATCCTCTCGCTCCCGGTCGTCCTGTACAGCGCGGCGCCATTCTTCGCCGGTGCCTGGCGGGACCTGAGGGCACGCCGTCCCGGGATGGACGTCCCGATCGCGCTCGGGATCGGCGGCGCGTTCGCGGCGAGTGCGTGGGCCACCGTCGTCGGTCGCGGCGACGTCTATTTCGATTCGGTGACGATGTTCATCGCGCTCGTGCTGGTGGCGCGGCTCGTCGAGTTTCGCGTGCGCGAGAAGGCCGGCGACGCGCTCGAGGCGCTCGCCCGGGAAGCCCCGCAATCGGCGCAGCGTCTTCGCGCCTACCCGGCCATCGCTGCCGCGGACACCGTTCCTGCGGCGGCGCTCGAACCCGATGACTTGATTCGCGTCGAAACCGGCGCAGTCATTCCCGCTGACGGCATCGTCGTCGAGGGGCATTCGAGTGTCGAGGAAGCCGTGCTGACCGGCGAAAGCTGGCCGCGTCCGAAGTCGCCGGGTGCCCCCGTCATGGCAGGTTCCGTCAATCGGGAGAGCCCGCTCATCGTCCGCGTGACGGCAGCGGGTGAACAGACCACGCTTGCTGCGCTCGCACGCCTCGTCGACCGCGCCGCCAGCCATCGCCCACGCATCGCGCGCCTGGCCGACCGGATCGCCGCCATGTTCGTCGGCGGCCTTCTCGCGCTCGCCGTGTTGACCGCCCTCGCATGGTGGGCACTCGACCCGACACGCGCGCTACCGATTGCACTCGCCGTGCTCGTCGTGTCGTGCCCCTGTGCGCTGTCGCTCGCGACTCCCGCTGCGCTCGCGGCTGCCGCCGGTGCACTGTCGCGCCGGCAGATCCTGTGCGTGCGAAGTGACGCGCTCGAAACGCTGTCGCGCGTGTCGCACGTCGTCATCGACAAGACGGGGACGCTCACGACGGGACGCGTGCGGCTGACCGGCGCCACTCGCCTGGGTGGCCCCGATGAAGCGGAATGCCTCGCGCTCGCCGCCGCGCTGGAGGAGGGGTCCGCGCATCCGATCGCGCGTGCGTTGCTTTCGAACGCGAGCGCGCACCGCATGGCCCGCGACATCGTTTCGGTCGCCGGCGCCGGCGTCGAAGGCATCGTGGGCGGGCGCCGCTACCGTTGCGGGCGCTTCGATTGGGTTGCGGGATTCTGCAGTGCGCCGTTTCCGTCCTTCCGCGCGCCGGTGTGGCGGAGTGAATCGTGTGCCGTGCTCGCGAGCGAGAGCGAATGGATTGCCATCCTGCGTTTCGGCGATACCTTGCGTCCCGGTGCGCGCGCGTTCGTCGCCGACCTCGAGCGAATGGGCGCAAAAGTGTCGCTGCTTTCCGGCGACCACCCGGAAGTCGTCGCGCACGCCGCGCAATCGACCGGCATCGACGACTGGCACGCCGACGCAACACCCGAGGCCAAGCGCGCGTTCGTCGCGAAGCTGCAGTGCGCCGGTGCCGTCGTCGCGATGATCGGCGACGGCGTCAACGACGCGCCGAGCCTCGCGCAAGCGGACGTCTCGTTAACGCTCGGCAGCGCGGCGACGCTCGCTCAATGGACGGCCGACGCCGTCGTGCTGGGGGAAGATCTGCTGCGCATCGCGTTCGCGCTCCGCGCGGCGCGTCGCACGTTCCGGGTCATTCGCCAGAACGTCGGATGGGCGCTGGTCTACAACGCGGTCGCGATTCCGCTCGCGGCGAGCGGACACCTTTCGCCGCTCGCAGCGGCAATCGGCATGTCGGCATCGTCGCTCGTCGTCGTTGGCAACGCTTGGCGCCTGAGGACGATCATACGAAGGGAGGAGCGCAGAGCGCCGGCGGCGACGCCGACGCATCCCGATGAAAGCGACGATGGTGTAATGCGGCCGGATACCCGTGCGCTCAATGCCTCCCTCCGCACGCCGCCGTTGGCAACGGTGCACTGAAGCACCCCCATGGACATCGTCTTCCTGCTGATTCCGCTGTCCGTCGTACTCGCGCTTCTCATCGGCGCCGCCTTCTGGTGGGCCGCGAAGAGCGGCCAGTTCGACGATCTCGAAGGTCCCGCGCACCGCATCCTCGCGGACGACGACCGTCCGCATTGATTTCCGTCAAGCCGCGCGCAACGCGCCGTCGATAACATCGGCGGGTCTCTTTTCGCGCGCAACGATCCAGCATGCCAACCGCTGCCCTCACAACGTCGCACTCGTCCGCTGTGGTGGATACCTTCAACTACAAGGTCGTTCGCCAGTTCTCGATCATGACCGTCGTCTGGGGCATCGTCGGAATGCTGGTCGGCGTCATCATCGCAGCACAGTTGCTCTGGCCGGAAATCGGCAGCGGCATCGCATGGCTGTCGTATGGCAGGCTGCGCCCGTTGCATACGAACGCCGTCATCTTCGCGTTCGGCGGATCGGCGCTGATCGGCACGTCCTACTACGTCGTCCAGCGCACGTGCCAGGTGCGGCTGTTTTGCGGTCCGTTGGCTACGTTCACGTTCTGGGGTTGGACCGCCGTGATCGTGCTTGCCGCGATCACGCTGCCGCTCGGCTACACGAGCGGGAAGGAGTACGCGGAGCTCGAGTGGCCGATCGACGTGCTGATCGCGCTGGTGTGGATTGCGTACGCCATCGTGTACTTCGGCACGATCGCCAAGCGCAAGACGCCGCACATCTACGTTGCCAACTGGTTCTACGGCGCATTCATACTGACGATCGCGCTGCTCCACATCGTCAACAGCGCCGAGATGCCGATCGCGCTGCTGTCGATGAAATCGTATTCCGCCTACGCCGGCGTGCAGGACGCGATGGTCCAGTGGTGGTACGGCCACAACGCGGTCGGCTTCTTCCTGACCGCGGGATTCCTCGGGATGATGTACTACTTCGTTCCGAAGCAGGCGGGCCGTCCCATCTATTCATACCGCCTGTCGATCGTGCACTTCTGGGCGCTGATCTTCACGTACATGTGGGCGGGCCCGCACCACCTGCATTACACGGCGCTGCCCGACTGGACGCAGTCGATCGGCATGCTGTTCTCGCTGATCCTGCTCGCGCCGTCGTGGGGCGGAATGATCAACGGGATGATGACGCTGTCCGGCGCATGGCACAAATTGCGCGACGACCCGATCCTCAAGTTCCTGATCGTTTCGCTGTCGTTCTACGGGATGGCGACGTTCGAGGGTCCGATGATGTCGATCAAGACGATCAACTCGCTGTCGCACTACACCGACTGGACCGTCGGGCACGTGCATGCGGGCGCGCTCGGCTGGGTGGCATTCATCACGATCGGAAGCATGTATTACCTGATCCCGCGGATGTTCGGCCGCACGCAAATGTGGTCGGTGCCCCTCGTGACGGCGCACTTCTGGATCTCGACGCTCGGCGTCGTCCTCTACATCGCCGCGATGTGGATTGCCGGCGTCATGCAGGGCCTGATGTGGCGCGCGACCAACCCCGACGGCACGCTGACCTACGCATTCGTCGAGAGCGTCAAGGCCACCTATCCGTTCTATGCGATCCGCCTTGCCGGTGGCGTGCTGTTCCTCGCCGGCATGCTGCTGATGGCGTGGAACGTCGCCCGAACGGCCGCGATCGGCAAGGCGTCGGAGGCGCCGATTCCTTCTTCCAGCGGTGCGCTGCCGGCGGCTGCCTGACAAGTCCTCGCTCATCATGAAACTGACGCACGAACTGATCGAGAAGAACATCGGCTGGATGATCGTCCTGACGATCGCCGTCGTCGCGGTGGGAGGTCTCGTCGAGATCGTTCCGCTGTATTTCCAGAAATCGACGACGACGCCGGTTGCCGGCGTCAAGCCGTACCCGCCGCTGCAGCTCGTCGGCCGCGACATTTACGTGCGCGAAGGCTGCTACAACTGCCACTCGCAGATGATCCGGCCCTTCCGCGCGGAGACCGAGCGCTACGGCCACTACTCGGTGGCCGGCGAATCGGTTTACGACCACCCGTTCCAATGGGGCAGCAAGCGCACGGGTCCCGATCTCGCGCGCGTCGGCGGCCGCTATTCGGACGAGTGGCATCGCGTGCACCTCGGCAACCCCCGCGACGTCGTTCCGGAATCCAACATGCCGGCGTACCCGTGGCTTGCGCGAACCGCGCTCGCCACCGACGACATCGCGGCGCGCATGCGGGCGCTGCGCCGCGTCGGTGTGCCGTATTCGGACGCCGAGATCGCAGGCGCGCCCGAGCAGCTTCGCGGAAAGACCGAAGAGGACGCCGTGGTTGCCTATCTGCAGGACCTCGGCCTTGCACTGCGCAACGTGAGGTAGCGATGGAACTCTATTCGACGCTGTCGAGCGTTTTCACGGTGATTTCCTTCGTGACCTTCATCGGCATCGTGCAGTGGGCGTGGAGCAGTCGCCGACGCGATGCGTTCGACGCGGCGGCTGCGCTGCCGTTTGCGCTGTCCGACGAAACCGCGATGGTCCCCCCGGCGTCCGACGCATCTGCCGGTGATGGCGGAGCACGCCGATGAGCGACTTCACCGCCGACGGATGGGGCTTCTACGTCGCGATGGCGACGATCGTGTCGATCCTGGCGTGCGGCGTGCTGCTGTATGCGCTCGGACGCATGCGGGTTCAACGCCCGCCGGCGGAACAGCGCACTGCAACGACCGGCCACGTCTGGGATGGCGACCTCGCCGAATACAACAATCCGCTGCCGCGGTGGTGGATGTGGCTGTTCTACGCGACGATCGTCTTCGCGCTCGCGTACCTCGTCTTGTATCCGGGCCTCGGCAAGGTCCCCGGCGTGCTGGGGTGGACGTCGACCGGCTCCTATGCGCGCGAGGTGCGGAGCTTCGATGCAAGCGTGGAGCCGATCTACGCGAAATACCTGGCGATGGATTCGAAGGCCGTCGCAGCCGATCCCGAGGCGCGGGCGATGGGGGAACGGTTGTTCCTCAACTACTGCGCGCAGTGCCATGGATCCGATGCCGGCGGCAGCAAGGGCTTTCCGAATCTGCGCGACGGCGACTGGCTGTACGGCGGCGATCCGTCGCAGATCCGCGAAAGCATCGTGAACGGCCGCAACGGCATCATGCCGCCCTTCGGTGCCGTACTCGACGCGGAAGGCGTGCGCGATGTCGTTGCCTACGTGCGCAGCCTCTCGGGGCTCCCGTCGGATCCGTTGCGTGCGCAACTCGGCAAGCCGTTGTTCACGCAGAACTGCGCGGCTTGTCACGGTGCCGACGGGCGCGGCAATGTGCTCGTTGGTGCACCCAACCTGACCGATCGCACGTGGCTGTACGGCAGCACCGAGGCCGCGATCACCGAAACGGTCACCCGCGGCCGGGGCGAGGCGTCGGCGGTGACGCGGATGCCCTCGCACAAGGACCGGCTCGACGACGGCAAGATTCAGCTGCTCGCCTCGTACGTGTGGGGTCTGTCGAACACCAAGTAATCAATGGAAACGCAGGACACGTTGGTCGAAGACGCGCGCAAGCCGCGCGCGGATGGGTCGGTTGCGCGACCCGTGATCCCGATCGTTCCGACCACCGAAGAGGTCGCGCTCTACGAGGTGCGCAAGACGATTCACGCGCGCGCCGTGAACGGCTGGTTCGCGAAGTGGCGCTGGACGATGGTGTTCCTGACGCAGATCGTGTTCTACGGCCTGCCGTGGCTGACCTGGAACGATCGCCAGGCGGTGCTGTTCGACCTCGGCGCGCGCAAGTTCTTCCTGTTCGGCGCGGTTTTCTGGCCGCAGGACGTCATCTACCTCGCCGTGCTGCTGATCCTGTCCGCGCTCGCGCTGTTCCTGTTCACGGCGGTCGCGGGACGCCTGTGGTGCGGCTACGCGTGTCCGCAGACGGTCTACACCGAGATCTTCACGTGGATCGAGCGCAAGATCGAGGGCGATCGCCTGGCGCGCATTCGCCTCGACGCGTCGCCGATGTCGCTCGAGAAATTCGTCGTCAAGGCACTGAAGCATACGGCGTGGTTCGCGATCGCGCTGTGGACCGGCTATACGTTCGTCGGCTTCTTCACGCCGATCCGCGACCTCGGCGTCCGCGCCATCACCTGGCAGCTCGGACCGTGGGAAACGTTCTGGATCCTGTTCTACGGCGTGGCGACGTACGGCAACGCGGGGTGGCTGCGCGAGCAGGTCTGCAAGTACATGTGTCCGTACGCACGCTTCCAGAGCGTCATGTTCGACAAGGACACGCTGGTCATCACCTACGACAGCGCGCGTGGAGAGCCGCGCGGCGGCCGCCCCAAGGCGGTCGATCCGACGTCCCGCGGCCTCGGCGATTGCGTCGATTGCGGCATCTGCGTGCAGGTGTGTCCGACCGGCATCGACATCCGCAAGGGACTTCAATACGAATGCATCGGCTGTGCCGCGTGCATCGACGGATGCGATCAGGTGATGGACAAGATGGGCTACGCGCGGGGGCTGATCCGCTATACGACGGAGAATGCGCTCGCCCGCGGACTCAGTGCGAGTGAAACCTGGAAGCGCGTATTCCGGCCGCGCACGCTCGTCTACGGTTCTGCGCTCCTCGTCATCGCCGGGGTCGCCATGGGTTCGCTCGCGATGCGCAATCCGCTCAAGGTCGACGTCATTCGTGATCGCGGCGCGTTGGCGCGCGAAGCGTCGCCCGGCCGGATCGAAAACGTCTACCGGCTGCAGGTGATGAATACCGACGAGGCAGCGCGCCAGTACACGGTACGCGCGTCAGGTCTGCCGGAGCTCGAAGTCGTCGGCGTGGCGCAGCCGATCGAACTCAAGGCCGCATCGTCACGCCTTTTCGCGCTGCGTTTGCAAGCGCCTCTGGAGCCCACCGCGGGCGCCGCGCCTGCGCCCGGCGCGCACAAGATCGAACTGACCGTGCAGGCGGTCGATGACGCCACGGTCGTACGTCATGAGCAATCCACGTTCATCGTTCCCCGGTAAGTCTCACCCGCCTGACCGGGGCGGGCGCGCGTGGCCGTGGCTGCTCGCCGCCGGCCCGGCGTTCGTCATCGTTGCGTCGCTCGTCACTGCGTGGCTCGCGCTCACGCGCACCGACAACGTCGTCGCGGATGACTATTACAAACTCGGATTGACGATCAATCGCAGGATCGCGGCGACCGCGCCAATGCCTGCTGTGGGCGCGACCGTCGACATTGCATCAACCGGCGAAATACGCGTGCACCTGTCGCAGACGACGCCGTTGCCGATTCGTTTGCGCATGACAGTGAGCCGCCCCGCCGAACACATCCCGTCGTACGCGCTGGCGCTCGAGCGTCGCCAGGAACGCGATTACGTCGGTGCGCTGCCCGACATCGGCACCGGCCGGCACGTGATCGCGCTCGAAGCCGATGGCTGGAAGCTGCCGGTGACGATCGTCGATCGGCTGCCTGCGTCGCTCGTGCTTGGCGCTGCCGACGCCCCAAGCTGAACCCATTGCAACGATGGAATGCCCATGGAGCACCCGATGATGCAACGCGTGATGTGGGTCATCTGGCCCGCATTCCTTACGGCGGCCGGCGCCGAAGTCGTGTTCTTCGCCCTGTTCGATCCGCTGGACTTCAATATGCGCCTGTCACTCTCGCGCGAAGCGGTTTACACGTTTGGCTTTGCCGCGTTCTGGCTGCTCGGAGCGCTGTCGTCGGCCATGACGCTTCTTCTGCAGCGACCCGTCGACGACGGGGAACCGTTGCCATCGTGAGCGCGCGGGTCGCCGCGTGAGTATCGGCGTTCTTCTGAGCGCCTGGCTCGTCGGTGCGCTCGGCGGCGTGCATTGCGTGGCCATGTGCGGCGGATTGCTCGGCGCCATCGGTGCGCGCGACGGAGCGTCCGCCCGACCATTGCAGCCCGCACGAACGCTCGCGCGAACGCAGCTCGCGTATCACGGCGGGCGCATCGC
>Ga0209974_10000463_pt1 | contig 13500 bp, 12 predicted proteins | sample InoplaM3SPM_FD_187592 | JGI IMG/M metagenome (GOLD analysis project Ga0209974, IMG submission 187592) | Arabidopsis thaliana rhizosphere microbial communities from the Joint Genome Institute, USA, that affect carbon cycling - Inoculated... | ecosystem: Host-associated > Plants > Roots >...
GATACCACGGTTCTCACGCCGGAGTTTTTTAACGTCGGCAAAAAGGCCGGTTTTAGTATCCTCGTGGATCCGACGCAATACGACATTCCATTCCCGCAGCTCGAAGTGATCACCACCCGCGCCTTTCTCAAGGCCCAACCGGAGGTTGCCACCAGATACTTGCGCGCGATCATCGAAGGCATCTATATGGTCAAAAACAATCCCGCAGCAGCCATTCGCGCAATGGGTAAATACCTGCGCATCAATGACCGCGAAGCATTGGAAGACGTCTACCGTCTTTATCGTGAAATCTATCCACAAATTCCTCACCCCTCTCCGGCAGCAATCCAAACCCAGCTCACATGGATGGCGGAAAAGGACCCGCGAGCGAAAGCAGCCAAACCGGAACAGTTTTTCGATAGCACCATTTTGAAGGAAATCGAAAAGAGCGGATTTGTCGCGAAGCTCTATCGGAAATAGAAGTTCGTTCATGATAAGCAAATTCCGCCTGATTAGATTTGATTAGCTCGATCGTGCATGGCCGCGTGTGCGGCGTGGGCTTATCTATACGTCCAGACCTGCGCACCGGTGAGGCGAATGGGGTTGCCAGCCAATTTTCCGCTATACCGCGCATCACTGCGAAAAGTGCGGCCTTTAGCCGTGCCGGTAAGAATCAGTTCGTTCTGGCCATTAATGCTCCCGCTACCGCTTTCGGTAATACCTAGTGGAGCCTCTCGTGTGGGCCGTATCACCTCGCGTTCGTAACTAATCACATCACCGGCAACCCTAAGTGTAAACAACGTCTTTAACGGTCCGGCGGTCACTCCCGGAATCGGGTCGCAGGCGATCGTTCCGCGGTAAGTCCCGTCATAGGATTGTGCGTGTGCTTGGATGGCTATCGCAAAATAGAATAGCAGGGAGCCTCACTCGCTTAACGAGTCAGCGCTTTCGGCAATCTTGGGACGCCTGCGGCTGAAGCCGGTTGCCTGCTCGAACGCGTGCGCGATTTGCAGCACGCCCCAGTCATCGCGATAACGGCCTACAATCTGAATTCCGATCGGAAGGCCGTCACTCGTGAATCCCGCGGGTACGGAAATCGCCGGGCAAAAAGTGGGAGTTATCCAGTACGCGCTCTTCATCCACGAGAGATAATTATCCATGCCGACGCCGTCTATTTCTCTCGGCCATTTAATCGTTGCATCAAACGGAGGCACTTGGTTCACGGCGCAAACGAGAAACTCATATTTTTCTTGAAAGCGGCGGAAGCGCTCCATCAACTCGCCGTGCCGAGCCATCGCGTTAGCGACATCGCTACCGCTGAGCTTGTTGCCCGATTCGATCTGCCACACAGCTTCAGCTTTCATTTCACCGCGATGCTTTTCCAGCAACGGTCCGAGCGTGTGCCAGTAGTTCCACGCTCGGATGGTGAGAAATACTTCATCAGCGCCGCTTAGATCAGGACTGGCGTCTTCGACCTCACAGCCGAGTTCCACGAAGGTTTTACGCCGCGCCCCTAATACTGAACGAACGCGGCCATCGAGCGGAAGGCCGCCCAGATCGGGGCACCAAGCGACTCGAACGCCTTTGAAATTGCGGTCCAGCTGTTTGGCGAACAGTGCCGGATCCGACGGATAACACGCCGGATCGCGCGAGTCGGCGCCCGCCATTGCGCTCAGAAGAAAAGCAACATCGCCGACGGACCGCGCCATCGGTCCCTTCACGGTGAATCCTAAAAATGGCAGCGCTGTGGGCGCAGTGGGCACCAGCCCAACGGTGGGACGAAGAGCCACGATATTGTTAAAATTGGCAGGATTCCTGAGCGAACCCCCGAGATCGCTGCCGCTGGCCAAAGGCAGCAAGCCGGCGGCAAGCGCCGCGCCGGCGCCACCGCTCGATCCGCCCGCGCTTTTCTTCAGATCGTAAGGATTGAATGTCGTTCCGTACACCTCGTTGTAGGTATGCGAGCCCATGCCAAATTCGGAGACGTTGGTCTTGCCAATGGGAATCACGCCCGCCTTGCGCAAGCGTTGCACCAATAGCGAGTCTTCGCTCGGCATGAAGTCTCTGAATATCGGCGAACCGCGCGTCATCGGAAAGCCGGCCGCGGGATCCAAGTCTTTGAAGGCGAAGGGCAAACCGTGCAGCCGACCGACTTCCTCGCCGCTGGCCAAACGACGATCGGCTTCATCCGCCAATTCGAGACACGCCGCGTCGTCCAGCTTGGCGACAATGGCGTTGATCTTGGGATTTAGCCGCGCGATTTGCTCGAGAAATGCCGACATCGCTTCACGCGCGGCTACTTTCTGCGCACGAATCAGACCAGCCAACTCGCGCGCGCTCATGAAACACAGCTCGTAATCGGCGCTCATTTGAGATGACGCATCGCTTGGTTAGTTATCATTCCGAACGGGCAGAAACTGTGTGCAAACTACGTGCATGGTTCGGAATATTCGGCTTTGTGATCTTTGTGGCTAAACTGCGAGATCGGACCGTCAGGCTGACGGAAAAGAATTTACCCCATAGAACGCAAAGGGCCCTATAGAAGCGTAGCGCCCAAATTTTTCGACTGAAGGTTCAAGATGAACCAAAATCCCGGCAAATCTGTCCTTTACGCGACGTGGCCACGTCAAATTATTTTTTCGGCTCCAGGAAAGTCAGCCGCTCGGCCATCGGCGTCTCGGGAAACACATAGCCGCAAGCGCGGCAGGTGCGTAACTTCCGGTCGGCATTGAATTCGCCATACACCGCGGATACCTGCGATGGAATATTGCCCTGGTTCACAATGCGCGACAAAACCAGCTCATCGCAGTTTTCACAGAACCAGGCGAACTCCTCCTTTTCCTCGTCTCTTCGCTTGCGCTCGATGACCAGGCCCCAGGTATTTTCGAAACGGCGCGGCGAATGCGGTAACCCGCCGGGGCAGACGAAGATCTCCCCTTCTTTGATCTTCACTACCTCGCGCCGCTCGCTTTCGGGTTTCAGGTGCAACTCCATTTCGCCTTCCAACTGATAGAAAAACTCGTCACCCGGCTCGATATGAAAATCAAGCCGTGTATTCGGCCCGCGTAAAATCATGACAAGAAAATCTTTGTGATGAACCAACAGCTGATTGGTGCGAAACGGTGGGTTAAACAGGGCTTTATTTTCCGCGACCCATTTCTTGAGGTGATAAGTAGAGAGACTTTGCATCATATCACCGGATTTAACCATAAAAATCACAAACAATACGAAGTAATGATACTGTTTGTGACCTTTGTACTTCTGTCATTCAGAATTCCCGCAGCCTCCGCAAATTTTACGTCCACAATCAGGTGAACGCGAGCCACCCGAGAAAGATTTCTCCCTCGCGGTCGAAATGACAAATCGGCGGCATTTGCCATTGGCTGCGTTAGCCCTTCTCTATTGGCGTCGTTTGGCGTTCTCTGCGGTTAATCTCCCACTTCGTGTCCTTCACGTGCTTGTTTTGGTTGCGGCTTCGCCGCGCTGAGTTCTTTGTGGTTGAGGTCTCTTATTTTCCCAGCTTCCCCGTTTCCCTCGCCACGCCGTCGGTCAGCGCCCACCAGATCCCTAGCCCTTTGCGGAGCGCCTTTAACACGCGCACCTGCAATTCGTTGGTCGTGGCGAATTGTTCGACCAGCTCATAACCGATGTTGCTGTGCTCGGTATCCGCTTCACCGTGTTCAGCAAAAAATTCGATATCGTGGGGCTTGAGGCCATAGTGATCTCGAAACGCTTTAAAAAACTTGCCGCCGGTCAGTTGGTTAGAGAACTCATTGCAACAGTTAGTTGACGCCACCTGTTCGAGAATGTGAGTGCTTCTGAGCGCGATGTCGAGCCAGCCGACGCGCGCTAGAACAGTAGTCGGCAGGAAATCTTCTTCCGCCTCGCAGCGCTCCAGTTCTTTTGCCGGAATGCCGATGCCCTCCCCGAAGCGGAGAAACAGCGCACGGTGACCCAACACAGGCCGCGGTGATCCTTCGAAATAGGTATAACCCACTTCCGAGTGAATGATGTCAACAAATTTCTTGTGAATCTCGGGATCGTGAATGCCGGACAACTGGCAGCGTACCAGCTTCGCAGTATTGATCGCGACGTTGTAAGCGAAGATGCCCCACGCCTCTTTGGCCCATATCTTGACAGCTTCCAACGGAAGCTTGCCCTCGTATAGATCGAGATAGAACGGGTGATATAAACGCGCATGCTTGTTCTTCACCTCGTTCACCAATACATCGCAGAATTCCTTCACCGGTAGAGTTTTTCCCTTGAGAACGGCTTCGGCAGACATCTTTTCACTCCTTAAAATAAGTTCTTACGCGTTATGTGGTTTTCTTGCGGATCAGAAGCAGATTCTTCGCTGGCGTTCAGAATGACCATTGGAAGTTCGTGATTCACGATCGCTGCTCAGTCATCCTGAACAACGTGGAGGACTGCTTTTACGGCGAGTGGAACCGTCCTGCAAAAATATCACGAACAATAAAAGAACTTTCCGCACTCGCCGTTTCCCGTCTTTTACATTTTACGATTTCCGTCGCTTCCGGTTATCAAAGTGGAACTTATTCGCGTTACAGGCGATCTCCACGCGGTTGCCGTCGGGGTCGAGAAAACTGATCGAGCGATTGCCGGCTACAACCAGAGTCTCCGGTCCGCTGACAATGGGTATTTTCCGGCGTCTCAAAATAGGATGGATCTTGTCGATGATATCGTTGGAATCGACATAGACACAGAAATGATGGAGCTTGGGCATCCCTTTGCCGGCGACGTGCTTCGCCCCTTTCGGCAAAGCCTGCAGCGCGATGTCATGATGCTCTGTGCCGTAACTCAAAAACGTCATCTTGGTTTCCAAGTTCCGCGCGGAAACTTTCAACCCGAGAATCGAGCGATAAAACTGCTCGGATTTCGTGAGGTCGGCGACATTGAGAACGATATGACCGAGCGAGCCGTTGCGAATTTTCATAGGCGCCTTAATAAATAACGCCGTTGCCTTTCTGTCAAGGCACATGGAAATGGATCGTGTTGTTTCGCATCCGCAATGAGCGTTTGAGTTGGGTCAAGATCTCTCACCGTATCCCGAGTGTCTCCATCGAAGGTTCGAGATGACAAATCAGAGAGTTGTCATTGCGAGCGAAAGCGAGGAATCTTTTTCAGTGGAAGTTGACAACAGTTTCGCTAATACGAGATATTCGCGCTGGTGCAACGAGAATGTAGGAGATCCAAATGAAAATCATGGTCGTGATGGGAGAATACCCGCCTGAAGAAGGTGAACGCCGACGACAATCCGTGCTGCGGTGCGCGTCGCCGGGCACGGAGATCGGTTTCGACGTGATCAAGGCGACCTTCTTTCGCCGCTCCAACTCTCAGGTCAATTCCCTTTCAGCCGGCCCGCTCGTCGCCTCGGTCGCAGTCAAGGCCGAGGCCAGCGGTTTCGACGCGGTCGTCCCATTTGGAACGCTGGATGCTGGAGTCGAGCTCGCACGCAATCTGGTACGGATCCCCGTCGTGGGAGCAGGACAATCGGTGCTGCACCTGGGCGCGCAACTGAGCAACCGGCTTGGCGTCATTGCCTATGAAGAGAAGAGCATTCCATTCATGCGCAAGCAGATGCATGCCTGGCGAGTCGCAGACTCCGTTGTAGGAATTCGCAGTGTAGAAATTCCGCTTCCGGAGAGCACCAAGAGCCGCGACGCCATGCGCGAGCGATTTATTCAAGCTGGCCGCGAGTTGATCGATAAGGAGGATGCGGAGATCATTGTGCCGATGGGTGTAACCATGGTGCCGGTGCAATTCTCCTCGCAAGAATTTCAAACAGCACTCGGCGTTCCGGTAATGGATGCGCTCAAAACAAGCATTCAAACTGCCGAAGCGATGGTGCGCATGGGACTCGCGCACAGCACTCGAACTTATCCCAGGCCGCCGGCGAATTAGTGCTGTTGAATTACGACTGCTACGCTTTAGTCATCGGGAACGAATCTAGATGCGCGCATTTGAATTGCTGGAGCCAAGATCTCTAGCCGAGGCTTGCGCGGTGCTCGCCGCGGAAATGGACGCGAAACCGATTGCTGGCGGCACAGCCCTCCTGACGATCATTAAACAGGGATTGCAGAGGCCCAAGTGTCTCGTCAACCTAACAAAGATTCGCGATGGCTCGGCAATCAGTTTTGACCCGCAAAAGGGACTGCGCATTGGCGGATTGGCGACGATCAACGAGATTGAGACGTCACCGCTCGTTCGTGCACACTGTCCCGTACTTGCGGAAAGCTGCCACGTGGTCGCCAATATCCGAATTCGCAACATGGCAACCATCGGCGGCAATCTGGCTCATGCTGATTACCAGTCAGACCCTCCGACTGTACTCACAGCTCTGGATGCGCTCATCGAGCTTGCGTGTAACCGCGGCATCCGGCAAATGAACCTGAGCGAATTTCAGCGCGGCAGTTACGAGACCGCGATCGAGACGGGAGAATTGATCACAGCCATTTTGATTCCACCCATGCCGCAGGAGCTGAAGGGCGTCTATATCAAATTCACCACCGGCTCATCCGGAGAACGACCTTGCGCGGGCGTTGCTGCGCTGGCCCGAATGGAGAACGGCGCTTGCCGCGAGTTGCGCTTAGCCGTGGGTGCGGTATCCCAACGGCCGGTGCGTATCACCGCCGGCGAAGATATGGCCCGCGCCAGAGCTCTTAGCAAGGAATTGATCGAAAGCATCGCCGCCGAAGCGGCCCGCCTGGTCGATCCGATCGAAGACGTGCACGGACCGGTTGATTATAAGCGCCACTTGGTCCAGGTCCTCACCGGACGCGCAGTTTCCGCAGCTACATTCGGGTTTGCAGAGGCGGCGCAATGACGCTCGTCGGTACAAACGTCCCTATGGCCGGTGCGCTCGCTAAAGTCACCGGCGCGGTCAATTACGTCGCCAATTTAGAAATCCCCGGTCAACTTTTTGCTAAAGCACTGCGCAGTCCTTACCCACACGCGACGCTGATAAGAATCGACGCACGCAAGGCAGCTGCTCTGCCCGGCGTGCGCGCGGTTATTACTCGCGATGATCTGAGCGGGCTCTATCCCTATTTCGGCACGAGCGTTGAAGATCAGCCTGTGGTGATCATCGACAAAGCGCGGTACGCCGGGGACATCGTCGCAGCGATTGCTGCCGAGAATCGCGACATCGCCGAAGAAGCGGTCGCTTTGATCGACGTGGAGTATGGAGAATTGCCTGCCGTCACAGATGTTCTCGAAGCCGTGAAACCCGAAGCGCCGGTCATCCACGAGCGGCACGTCGATAAAGCGGCCGGCGGGAACGTCCACGGCGTCTATCGGGCCACGAGCGGCGACGTCGACCTCGGGTTTAAAGAATCGGATGAGATAATCGAAAACACCTACAATCTGGCGCCGGTTCAGCATGGCCATATAGAGCCGCACGCCGTGACGGCATTTTGGGAACCTGGCGGCAAACTCGTCATTCATTCGGCGTGCCAGACTCCGTCACCGCTGCAAGAGCAATTGGCGAAAATATTTAAGCTGCCCTTGAACCAAGTTCGCGTTGTCGTGCCATTCGTGGGCGGCGGCTATGGAGGCAAGAATCACGCGCGCATCGAGCCCGTGGTTGCTTTACTCGCGCGCAAAGCGCGGCGGCCCGTGCAATGGATTCTTACTCGTGAGGAAGTTTTCCTGACGGGCCGGCGCTTCGGCGCATTAGTGAAAATCAAGACCGGGTTCAAACGTGATGGCCGCTTGTGGGCGCGCAAAGTTGACGCCTTTTACGACATGGGCGCCTACGCTCTCTCCGGCCCTGCGAACACAAAGAATGCCTGCCTCATTGCCGGCGGACCGTACAACATTCCCCATCGCGATTACACGACGTACGCTGTTTACACCAACCTTCCGCCTGCGGGCCCTTATCGCGGTGTCGGCGCATCGCATGTTTGTTGGGCATACGAATCGGAGATGGACGACATCGCTCGGCGATTGAACATGGATCCAGTCGAGCTTCGTCTCAAGAATCTGCTCAACGAGGGCGACCGATTCATCACCCGCGAACCGATGATCTCGGTCGGAATTTCCGATTGCCTGAGAGAGGCGGCTGCTGCGGTCGGTTGGCGAAGCGGAAAAGAACAGCAAAGCAAATCTGCCGGGCTGTTAGTTCGCGGCAAAGGCGTCGCCGTCGCAATCAAAAGTACCTCGACGCCGAGCACCTCTGCGGCAAGCGTGCGACTGAATTCGGATGGTTCCGCGATTTTGCTGACAAGCAGCGCCGAGATCGGTCAAGGCGCACAAACCTCTTTAGCGCAAATCGTCGGCGACGTGCTCGGCTTGCCGATCGAACGAGTCACGATAACCACTCCCGACAGCGACGTAACACCGTACGATAAATCGACCAGCTCGAGCCGCACGACATTTCATATGGGACGAGCCGCACAAATCGCCGCCGGCCAGATTCGCGATCAGCTCCTCCAAGCGGGCGCGAAAGCACTTGAAGCAAGCGTTGAAGATCTGGAGCTTAAGGACCTACGCCTGCGGGTTAAAGGCGCGCCGGACAAGAGCCTCAGCTTCCCGCAACTCTTTCGCGCGATCTTTGGCGATCCGAGCGGCAGTTTATTCGGCAACCACACCGTGCGCACCGAGGGCGGCGTCGATGCCAAAACTGGTCAAGGCAAAGGATCGTCATTCTGGTTCTATTCGGCCGCCGGCGCCGAAGTCGAAGTCGATCTCGAGACCGGCAAGGTCCGCGTATTACGTATCGCGACCGCAGTGGACGCCGGTAAAGCGATTCACCCGTTGCAATGTAATTTACAAAACGAAGGCTCCGCGCTCGCCGGCCTAGGCTCGGCGCTGTTCGAGGAAATGTGTTTCGACACCGGCCAACCGATCAACGGCACGTTTCTCGACTACCTGCTGCCGTCGATGCTGGATCATCCTGGAGAGTTTCAATCCGTGCTCGTCGAAACTCCCCATCCCGACGGACCCTTCGGCGCCAAAGGCATTGGCGAAGCGGCCTTGCCGCCGACGGCGCCCGCGATCGGCAACGCGATCGCGAATGCGTTGAACGGTGTTCGCGTGAGAGATCTCCCGGTTAAACCGGATAAAGTCGTTGCCGCTTTGAACGCGAAGGAGAGCCTCTGACATGAAACTTTCGTTCTCAACAACGATCAACGGCCGGAAGCAAGTAATCCAGGTCAATTCCAATCAAACTCTCCTGGAGTTCCTGCGCGACGATTTGAGACTTAAAGGAACGGTTGAAGGTTGCAGTGTCGGAGTCTGCGGCTCCTGCACGGTTCTGATCGACTGCAGGCCGGTCAGTTCCTGCCTCACGCTTGCGAGCAATGTCGAAGATAAAAACGTTACAACCATCGAAGGCTTATCGAAGAACGACGAACTCGATCCCGTGCAGCAAGCCTTTCTAAAGCATCAAGCCTTTCAGTGCGGATTCTGTACGGCGGGAATGATCATGGCAGTGAAGGGATTGCTCCACGCGTACCCGCATCCGACTGAAGAGCAGGCGCGCGATTATCTGTCCGGAAACCTGTGTAGATGCGGAACGTACAAAGAGGTGTTGGCGGCGGTGCAGGAACTCGGCCAGGAACAAAATATCGATATGGTTTTTACTGAATAGAATGCAGCAACGGAATGCGCGTTCTTGCCAAAATCTTCGGTCGTTTGATTTTCTGTCTCGGGGTGATGATTACCGTGGTCGGATGCGTGATAGGGTCGATGGTTGGGTCGACTGGCGGCGCGACAATATCTGGTGTCACTTTGATGGCAGTCGGCGCAGCAATCTATTGGGTTGGCTCGACAAAGGTCTGCCGGCAATGCTCCAAACGAGTGAAATACACTGCGCTAGAATGCAAACACTGCGGCAGCACACAAGGTTAGACGGCGCACGCGCATCCGGCGCGCCTAACCTCGTTCTTGCGGACAAGAGACCAAATCGCGAACCAGCAGAGCCATTCCTGGTGCTCTTTATCGGGATCGAGCTTTTTAAACGATTGAAACCATTTGAACGGTTGAACGATTTGAGCCTCTGTCAAATCTTAAAACGTCTCCACCAATTCCCGTAGCCGCTCTTGTGCAGACTGTAGAATCGGCACACCGTCGCCAACCAGCAGAATATCGAAATCGAGCGACAGCAGCTCGCGCGCCGTGTCGCGGAGGCGCGCCGGATCGTCCACCACCTTATCCGGTAAAAGCTTGCACTTCCCCGGAGGGTCCCCCACCACCGCGTCACCGACAAGCAGGATATTGCGTTCCGGCCAGTGAAGAACAACTTCTCCGAGCGATTTACCCGGCGCGCCAACCACCACGAAGGGGCCGGCCTTCTCGCCGATCTTTAACTCATCATCCAGATCCGCACCCTCCGAGCGCGCGTGCGGCCAGTCCGCAGGATGGATCGCCGTGCGCGCGCCGGTACGCGCACGAATCTTGTTCGCCGCGCGCGAGTGATTGCGATTGGTGATGAGAATCCGCGCAACACCTTGCCGCGCCATTTCCGCCAGATCGTCTTCGCTAGGCTCGACGGGATCGACGCACAGGTTACCACCAGCGTGCCGTAAAAAGTGCCCGTTAAAATTGTAATTGTGCGGTTCCGAAAACCACTGCCAAGTGAATATATCCGTCAGTATCTCGCGCATTTTATCTCCTCAATGCCGGCTTGAGCTTATCATGCAGCCGGGCATACGGCGACCGCTAGACGTTTCTACTATTGGAATTAGATTCGCGTTGAACTTAGCGTGAAAAGAGGCAAGATTTAGTGATTGTGCGAGTCGTTCTCGATCGCTTGTGACACTGAGGTTAGTAAATAAGTCGCTCACGTGTTCGCCGTCATACCGGCGGATGCCGGTTATTCAGGCGCCCCCGCTGGCCGCGCTGCTGCCTAAACGTTTAGCGTGAGCGACGTTTTCGTAATAATCGCCGCAAGCTTTCTTACTGTCCGCTCCACGCTAGTTTAGACCGCGCTACGGTTTGCCAATCTAAACGTTCCACTTTGTAATGGTGTGGCTGCTACGCTCGTCGCGTATGCATTCGTCCGATGCTGAAACAATTTTTGCCATATATGCGCGGAACAGGAATCAGGAAACATTCCTACTCCACCTTGCCGAGGACAAAAGATAACAGGAGCAAACAAAACACTGCCCCGGTAATCAAAGTATAGAGCCGGTCGTGCTGATAGATGAAGGCGAAGATGGACACGCCCACACGGACAACGGGGGTGGCGATGAGCAACAAGATCCCAAGCGTCACGACAGCCTCGCCGTTAAGGGCCTTCAATCCGGCGGCGACATCGCTCAAGGAATGCAGAATCGCGGTTCTCGGCGCGCTTGCACTGCCGACGAAGAACCGTTCGGAGAGATATTCCGGGTGCTGCGCGAAGCTCATCACGGTGCCCAGCACGATCAGTCCCAGACTAAAAATAACCCCCGTGCGCAACAGGTTACTGATTAGCAGCTCGACGTTGCGTACACGCTCTTCGACCTCCAGCTCCGGAGACAATTCCGGAGTTTTGATTTCACTCATCCGCGGATTCCTTTCAGTAACATTTGTCCGGAGACCCAGAGGAGAACGATGACGAATACCACGCGGATGGTCGCGCTTTGCACGCGGCCCAGCAAACGGGAGCCGAGCACGGCGCCGATAAGAACTCCGGTGGCCACCGGCGCGGCGACGAAGGGATCGATATCGCCGCGCGCAAAATAAACCCCCGCGCTCGCCGCCGCGGTGACGCCGATCATGAAGTTGCTCGTTGCGGTCGAAACTTTGATTGGGAGGCGCATGGCCAAGTCCATCGCCGGCACCTTGAGGGCGCCTGAGCCGATACCCAACAGTCCGCTTACGACGCCCGCGACGTACATGAGGCCGAGCCCTACGCGGGTTCGCGCGACTCTATAGATGATCTCTCGACCGGATGCCTCGTCATAGTAGCTGCTGTGCAGTTTAAGATAGTCTGCCCAGGGCGCGGGAATGGCTTCATCCTCCGCTGTCTGATGACGTTTGCGAAACATCATCAGTGCGGAATAGCCCATCACGATCCCAAAAATAATGTAAAGCCACCGGACGGCCAGCAGTCCCGCCAAATAAGCCCCGGTCAATGCACCCGCGCTGGTGGCCAGTTCGAGTACCATCGCGACCCGCAGATTGGTCATTCGCTCCCTGACGTAAGCAGCGGCGGCACCGCTGGACGTCGCGATGACCGACACGATGGACGCGCCGATGGCGTAACGAATATCGATGTGAAACAGCAGCGTAAGAACAGGAATGATGATGATCCCGCCGCCCAGACCCAACAAAGACCCGAGGACACCGGCAACAGCTGAAATACTCAGCACGGAAAGATCGAAGAGTAAAAGAGTCATTGGAATTGTCGTGGCTACGCGAAAGCTGTGAGACCCGCCTTTTTGGCCGATGGAGAATATTTAAAGTTAACACAATTGGTCGGAACCGTAAATGTGGAGAGGGCGAAGTTCTTGAAGCACTCGAGAGAGCCGAAAAAACAACAAATCGACACATGGCGGCTGGAGTCGATTCTCGAATCATAGTTGCTTCTTCACAGCGGTAAGTGCGCCTCTCGTCGTTAACGAAAAATCGATCTGGCGGCACCGCTGACAATCGCCAGATAAATTCCCAACAGCACCAGAGTGATCAGAAGATGTCGCTTCCAATGATCGCTTAGGGCAATTCCGAATGGGATGCCCGTGAGAAAACCGATTATATGGGCAACGTAAGCGATTTGCGGGTCATAGCCGGGTATCCGGCTCTTTTCGTAAACCACGACGACGTTGTAGATGAAGTAGATGATCGCAATCAATCCCTGAGGCGCGAGGAAAAGCCACGAGAACTTGAGCGGGCTAACCAACATTACGCAACCCGCAAGAGCGAAGATTGCGGCCGAGGCGCCTAGCATCCCGCTGCCATGAGCCATAAAGGCCAACCCAACGATAAAGCTCACCAACCCACCCGTGAAAAAGATCGCCAGGAGCTTGCGCGGACCAATGGTGTTTTCCAACGTGTTTCCGAAGACGAATAGGAAAAGCATGTTGCCGAACAGATGCAAGACATTGGCGTGGACAAACAGGGCGGCGAGCAGCGTCCAGACTCTGCCCTTTTCGAGATTGCTGAAACTAAAGATCAAGTTTCTTTGGGCGAACGACGGATTCTGTTGCCACGCCCAGAGGCTGGCTGCGATGCACGCAAGTATCAGCAGAGAATTGGTCTTCAAGGAAGTGACGAGCCCTGCATCCGGATCGCGCTGTTATCGCCATCTTGCCTGGAGTGACACCTGAATTATTTCAAAAAACTTCCGGCCCAGCCGCTTCCATGCTACTCAAACTGATCTCAGAGTCGAACCAAGTCGGGTGTTGGAGTAATGATTTTAATCCATTGCTCCAGCACTCTACTACTCCTGACGTTCACGTGGCGAGAGGCGATCGAGCGAACAAGCATAGGTGCCTTTTTAGCAGACTGCTAGACTTGCGGAAACACTTCCTTAGCCAGCCATTCCATACGCTCAAGGGTTTCGCTGCTGCTCGGCCG
>Ga0209974_10000467_pt1 | contig 13434 bp, 13 predicted proteins | sample InoplaM3SPM_FD_187592 | JGI IMG/M metagenome (GOLD analysis project Ga0209974, IMG submission 187592) | Arabidopsis thaliana rhizosphere microbial communities from the Joint Genome Institute, USA, that affect carbon cycling - Inoculated... | ecosystem: Host-associated > Plants > Roots >...
GCTGTTCGACATCACGCTGACGTCGCGGCCGATCGCGAAGCTTTTCGTCAAGGTGAACTACCACTACAACGAGCACGACAACACGACGCCGCAGCGGCTGTTCGTTTACACGCCCGGCGACACGCTGAACCAGCCCGTGATTCCGGCGGGTCAGACGCCCGAGAACGTCAACTCGACGTACATACGCACCAATCCGGTTCCAGGCATCAAGGAGAACCGATTCCAAGTCGATGCCGACTACCCGCTGATGCGCGGCCTCGCGCTGCGCGGCTTCTACGAATACAAGAAGACCGACTATCGGATCGCGGAGGAGGAACTGCGCGACGACACGCACGTCAACGAGATCGGCGCCGAGCTCAAGTTCCGCGGTAATCCCCTCGTCAACGGTTACGTGAAGTACGTGCACGACGAGCGGCGCGGCTCCGAGTTTCTTGGCAACCGCCCGTTCGCAGGGGTGGTGACGCGGCCAACGCTCATAGCCAGTAACTTCGACGCCAATCCGACGGTGCGCCAGTTCTTCGTTGCGGATTACAACCAGGACCGCCTGAAGGCGCAGGCCACGATCACCCCGGAAGGCGCATTCTCAGCGCAGCTGATGGGCGACTGGTGGAAGCGCGATTACAAGGGGCCGGATTGCGGCGGTCCGAATGACCAACTCCTGATCAACCTGACGCCATCGATCGTCTTCCCCGCCGAATGCCTCGGGTTGCAGAACAGCGAAGGCCATTCGTATACGCTGGATGGGCAATACGCCGCCGGCAACGGCGTCAGTCTGTATGCGTTCGCCACGTGGGGGCGCTATGAAACGGACCAGCGCGGTCGCAGTTTCCAAAGCGCCAGCCAGGGCGCTGCCACGATCGGACAATCGGCGGATCCGAACCGCGACTGGAACGTCAATTCGCGCACGACCGACACGGCGGTCGGCGCGGGTCTCGACTGGAAGCCCGAGGGACAGGCCTACAGCGCCGGCGTCCAGTACCTCTACAACGAGGGCATCACGGCGATTTCCCCGCAGTCGGGTCCTGCGTTGACGCCGCCGTCGGCGCCGATCCCGGACGTCAAGAACAAGCTCCATTCGCTGCAGCTCTTCGGCCGCTGGCAATACAGCCGGAACCTGCTGTTCCGGGCGAACTATTGGTACCAGCGCTATCGTTCGACCGACTGGGCGTTCGACAACGCGACACCGTGGTCCAGCAACAACGTGCTCTTGACCGGACAGCCGAACGCGAGCTATACAGCGCACGTCTTCGGCATATCGGTTGCCTACACGAACTGGTAAGCGTCGAAACCAACCCTGCATTCGAACCACGGAGATCCGGATGAAGTTTGTCTTGCACGTCGCCACGCTCACCGCAGCCGGTGCTGCACTCGCCTTCGCATCGTATGCACACGCCGTCGATGCGACCGCCGCGCAGCAACTGGCGAGGCAGAGCAACTGCCTCAAGTGCCACGCGGTCGACCGCAAGAAGGAAGGCCCCGCCTACAAGGACGTCGCGGCGAAATACAAGGGCAAGCCCGACGCGCGCGAAAAGGTCCGCTTTCACATCACGTCCGGTGAGAAGGTGAAGTTCGAGGACGGTCACGAGGAAGACCACGCGATCGTCAAGACGAAGGAACAGGACAAGATCGACAATCTCGTCGACTGGATCCTCGCGCAGTGAAGTGTCGCAAGCCCCGGAAGAAAGCGCGCAGTGGCCGATAGCGCACGGCCCGACGCACCTGTGTCGGGGCCGCGGCGCTGGTGGCGCGCCCTATGGCGACCTGCGGTCCGCTGGTCGGTGGGCGGGCTGCTTCTGGTCGGGATGGTCATCGGCGTCGCGTTTTGGGGCGGCTTCCACGCGGCGATGGACGCGACGAACACGCTGGCGTTTTGTGCGAACAGCTGCCACGAAATGCACGACAACGTCTACGTCGAATACCAGTCGACGATTCACTACCAGAATCGCACCGGCGTGCGGGCGGTTTGCTCGGATTGCCACGTACCGCGCGACTGGATGCACAAGGTTGCGCGCAAGGTCAAGGCGACCGGCGAACTCTACGGGCACATCGTCGGCAAGCTCGACACGAAGGAGAAATTCGAGGCGCAGCGGATGAAGCTCGCGCAGAACGAGTGGCGCCAGATGAAGGCCACCGACTCGCGAGAATGCCGCAACTGCCACAGCTTCCTGGCGATGGAAAAAGCCAAGCAGCGCCCACGCGCCCAGCGGAACCATGCGACGGCAGAACAGCGCGGCAAGACCTGCATCGACTGCCACAAGGGCATCGCGCACCTGCTGCCGGCAGAGTACGACGAAGCCGCCGACGAGGCGAATTTCGATACAGCGCCTGCGCCAGCAACGCCATCGGCGGCGGCCGGGGCACCGGCTGCGCCCGGAACGCCCGCCTCGCTAGGTCGTGCCGAAGAACCGGGGCGCACCTCATCTGCGCCGATCGCTCCGCCGCCGAAGCCCTGAGGCTCCCCAGGAATCAATCTCCCGGCAGGTCGAACACCAGCACTTCGGCGCGCGCGCCGCGCTCGATCACGATCTGACCGCCGTCGCTCTTCAGCGCGTCGCCCCCCGCCAGTTCGTGGCCGTTGACGACGACGCTGCCGCGCGCGACGTGGACGTAACCCTTGCGTGAGCGCTCGAGCGGATGACGCGCTGATTCCGCGCCGTCGAAAAGGCCTGCAAACACCCGCGCGTCCTGGTGGATCGACACTGATCCATCGCGCCCGTCGGGTGACGCAATCAGGCGCAGCCGGCCGCGCTTTTCGTCATCGCCGAAATGCTTCTGTTCGTACGTCGGCGCGATGCCGCGGACATCGGGTTCGATCCAGATCTGCAGGAAATGCGTGACGCCGTCCCGCTCGTGGTTGAACTCGCTGTGCATCATCCCGCTGCCGGCCGACAGGCGCTGCACGTCGCCGGGACGGATCGTGGAGCCGTTGCCCATCGAGTCCTCGTGGCCGAGCGCGCCTTCGAGAACGTAGCTGATGATCTCCATGTCGCGGTGTCCGTGCGTGCCGAAGCCGCGACCCGGCTGCACGCGATCCTCGTTGATCACGCGCAGCACGCCGAATCCCATGTGCTGGGGATCGTAATAATCCGCGAACGAAAACGAATGAAAAGAATCGAGCCAGCCGTGGTTCGCGTGGCCGCGATCGCGTCCGAGCCGCAACGTATCCATTGCAATCTCCATGGGGTGAAGGCCGTTTCTCATGGCTTCTGCCGGCGCAGCTTGATGGGTGCACGGCCGCGGCGGCGGTCGCGCATCCGGATGTTGAGCATCTCGACGGCTACCGAGAACGCCATTGCGAAGTAGATGTAGCCCTTCGGCACGTGCGCGTCAAAGCCCTCGGCCATCAGCGTCACGCCGACCAGCACGAGAAACGCGAGCGCGAGCATCTTGATCGTCGGATGCGCATCGACGAATTCTCCGATCGGCCGTGCCGCGAACATCATGACGGCGACCGACGTGACGATCGCGAGCACCATCACCTCGACATCGTCGGCGAGGCCCACCGCGGTGATCACCGAGTCGAGCGAGAACACGATGTCGATGATCGCGATCTGGATCAGGATCGCTACGAAGTTCCCGGCGACTGCGTGCACGGCCGGCCTTTCGTCGTCGCCTTCGCCTTCGAGCGAATTGTGAATCTCGTGCACGCTCTTCCACAGCAGGAACAGCCCGCCACCGATCAGTATCAGGTCGCGTCCCGAGATTTCCTGCACCAGCGTGAACAGCGGCTTCGTCAATTGCATGATCCATGCAAGGGACAGCAGCAGCAGGATGCGGGTCAGCATCGCCAACCCGAGGCCGAGTCGCCGCGCGATGTTGCGCCGGGATGCGGGCAGGCGGCCGACGAGGATCGACAGGAAGATGATGTTGTCGATGCCGAGCACGATCTCGAGCGCAGTCAGCGTGGCAAGCGCCACCCATGCGTTCGGGTCGCCGATCCAGTCGAGCATCAGGCTCGCGCGCCGTTGCCGCTGCTATCGAACCGCGTGAGCCGCAACCCTAGACTTCCGCGGTGAGCTGGCTGAACGCCGTGTCGAGGTGCGCGACGGTGCGGTCGATGTTGCGCAACTTGTCGAGGCCGAACAGGCCGATGCGGAACGTACGAAATTCGGGCGGTTCGTCGCATTGCAGCGGAACGCCTGCCGCGGTCTGCAAGCCGAGACCCAGCAGCTTGGCACCCGATTGGATCTCGCGGTCGTCGGTGTAGCCGACGATCACGCTCGGCGCCTGGAAACCGGTTGCAGCCACGCTCGCCACGCCCTTGCCGGCAAGCATGCGGCGCACCTTGTCGCCGAGTTGCTGCTGCGCAGCCTTGGCGCGGTCGAAGCCGAACGCCTCGAGCTCCTTCATCATGTCGCGCAGCCGCGCGAGCGAATCGGTCGGCATCGTCGCGTAGTAGGCGTGCCCGCCCTTCTCGTACGCGTCCATGATCTGCAGCCACTTGCGAAGGTCGCATGCGAAGCTGGTGCTTGCCGTTTCTTCCGCGGCGGCCCGCGCACGCTCGTTCAGCATGACAAGCGCACAGCACGCCGAACTGCTCCAGCCCTTTTGCGGCGCGCTGATCAGGACGTCCACGCCCGTGGCCTGCATGTCGACCCACAACGCGCCCGACGCGATGCAATCGAGGACGAACATGCCGCCGACCGCATGCACGGCGTCGGCGACGGCGCGCAGATACGCATCGGGCAGGAGGATGCCGGACGCCGTTTCGACATGCGGGGCGAATACCAGGTCCGGCCGCTCGGCGCGTACCGTTGCGAGCACGGTCTCGAGCGCCGCAGGACTGTACGGCGCCGGAGTCCCCGACTCGGTGCGGGTCGCCTTCATCACGAGCGAGCGCGACGGGATGCTGCCCGCATCGAAAATCTGCGTCCACCGATAGCTGAACCAGCCATTGCGGATGACGAGGCACGTGCGGCCGGTCGCGAACTGGCGCGCCACCGCTTCCATTCCGAAGGTGCCGCTGCCCGGAACGATGGCGACGGCATGCGCGCGATAGACGTGCTTCAGCGTGCGCGAGATATCGTTCATCACCCGCTGGAACCGGCGCGACATGTGGTTCAGCGCACGGTCCGAGAAAACGACCGAATACTCGAGCAGGCCGTCCGGATCGACGTCGGGCAGCAGGCCGGGCATCATCAGCTCCTGAGGTCAGTGCGGGGAAGGCCACAGGATACCGGACGCACGATCGACACGAAGGAGCGCACGCAATGAGCGAACGATGGGTCAGGGTCGCGGCACGGGAAGAGATCCCTGAAAACGGCACGCTGGCCGTGGACGCCGGTGGCGAGGCCGTGTGTCTGTTCAACCTCGCGGGGCGCATTCACGCGACGCATGAATACTGCACGCACGAAGAGGCGAGCCTCGCCGACGGCTTCATCGAAGGCGATTGCATCGAGTGTCCGCTGCACCAGGCGCAGTTCCACATTCCCACGGGACAGGTGCGCGCGCCGCCCGCCACCCAGAACCTGCGCGTGTTCGGCGTCAAGATCGAAGGCGCTGATGTATTCGTCGACGTCGGCGGTCGCTAGGCTCAGTTCACTCGAGTGCGAATGCGGGACCGCGCATTCACGCGACGCTATCGTAGAGGAGCTTGAGTCCGATGCCGAGCAGCGCCCAATAGCTGACCTGGTAGAAGATCTTCTCGTCGAGTTTGCCCTGAATGATGACGCCGAGCCATACGCCGACGGGTACGAGCGGCAGCAATGCGAGCGCCGTCAGCAGATTGGAAAGCTCGAGCTGACCGAGGTAAGCGTAGGGAAGGAGTTTCGCGTAGTTGGCGGCGAAGAAAAACCACACCGTCGTTCCCACGTAAACTTTTCGGTCGAGTCTCTGCGGCAGCAGGTAGGCCATGATGGGTGGCGAGCCCGCGTGCGCGACGAAGCTCGTGAGCCCGGAGAGGGCCGACCAGAAGACGCCGCGCGGCCATGAGGCCGTCGACGACGGGCGGTGGCGCGCCCATCCAACGATGTTGTTGAGCGCGAACACGACCGCGATCAGTCCGATCCCCAGACGGACGAGGTTACGCGGGGCCGTGCTGAACACGATCATTCCACCGACGATGCCGATCGCGAGGCCGGTCAGCAGAATCGGCATGTTGCGCCGATCGTAGACTCCGCGGAACGCGCGTAATCCGAACAGATCGATCATGCACAGCACGGGAAGCATTATCGCGGCGGCCTGCAACGGCGGGATCACGAGAGAGAGCAGCGGGACTGCCATTCCGCCGAAGAGACCGGGAATGCCGGTCTTCGAAATGCCCGACAGCAGGACCACGGGGGCGGCAACTGCGTAGAAGATCGGATCGGTGATGATCACGTCTGCGTGGTCAACGACCGATGGGGCCCCGGCAGTTGAGCGTCATGACCTCTGGCGCAGCTTGACCGGCAACAGTGGCCAGTGCGCCAACTGCGGCAGCTGGCGCACCCGTCCGATCACGAGTGAAATCGACGACCGCGGCTCATGGCGGGGCTCAGCTTCCTCGCAGTCGCTAGGCTGCCTTCGACCGATTGCCTGCAAGCCACCGGTCGACGCGACTGACGATGTCGTCGATGGCTGGCAGCTGCATCCCGACTTGACCTGCCACGCGTTGCACGAGGCGATCGACGCGTTCGATGTTGCGCGCGCCGGCTGCAAGCGCGCGCGCGGCCGACGACGGTCGCGTGAGTCCAAGTGCGGCATGCGCGTACTTCTCGAAAGGAACCAGGTCCTCGTCGCGCGCGCCGAGCGCCTTGCACACGTCGCCGACGAAGCGATAGACGGCAGACGATGCGCCGAGGTCGGCGTGCACGGCGTCGCGGATCGAGCGCATCGCGTCCTGCTCGACACAGCGATAGTTGCCGGTCAGGAGCATGCTCCATTTCGCGAGTGGCACGAAGATCGATTCGTGCACCTTGAGCTTCACCGGCAGCTCGACATTCCCGTCGCCGGTGTCGAAGCGCGCCGCTTCGATGTCGGCCGCGAGAGAACGCAACAGCGCCGTGTGCGCATCCGACTCGAACCGCGCCGCCTTGAAATTGGTCGGAAGACTCACCTGCAGCACGTTGACGGCGGCGTCCGGCGGCCGGAATGCCTGCGGGTCGGGGCTGCAGAGCGTCATCAACGCCGGATCGAACGCATCCCACACCGTGGGATCGGTGTAGCACTGCCGGAGCGCAGCGTCAGATTCGACGTTTTGCTCGCGCGTTCGCGCTCGCGTGCCGTCCGGTCGAGAGTCGAGCCTGGCGCCACTTTGGAGCGCGGGTATGCGCGCGAGGTACGTCAGCGGCGGCATGTTCATGATCGACATGCAGGGCATTCTTGCCACAGCGATCGCATGTAGCAGTTCGCGCACGCCCGCTGCGCCGTACTGCGGCTCCTGCATGGCCAGCGCGACCAGATCGTAATCCCCGGGTTCGACGCCGGCAGTGCCCGATGCCGTCGCCCGCCCCGGCAGGCGGCGCGAGTCCACTTCGACGAGACCGTCGCGGCCCTTCACGGGAAGCCGCACGCGAAAGCCTTCGCGATTGATGAGATCGGCCTCGGCCGGCAGGCAGACGAGCCGCACCGAGTGTCCGGCGAGCAGCAGCTTCGCGGCCAGCAACGAACCATAGGACGCACCCAGGATCAGGATCTGCGACATCGGAGTTCTCCGCTCGAAACGGGATTCACACGCGCCCGGTCACCGGAATCGCTGCACCGTTGATCGCGATCGCCGCCGGCGAACCAAGAAATACGATCGCCTGCGCGAGATCAGCCGGGGCCACCCATGCGCCGGGGTCCGCATCGGGCATCGCGGCGCGGTTCTGCGGCGTGTCGAGCGTCGAGGGCAGCACGCAATTGACGCGGATGTTGCGCGCACCGAGCTCGGCGGCCATCGACTCCGCCAGGCGCACAACCACGGCTTTGGACGCGCAGTACGCGCCCATGTTCCCGACACCCTTCTGCGCGGCCAGCGCCGCCACGTTGACGATCGATCCCTGCCCGGCCGTCAGCATCACGGGCACGACGACCCGCACCATGTTGACGACGCTCCGCACGTTGACGGCGTAGAGGGCATCGAACATGGCATCCGTCGTCTCGTGCACCGGTACCCCCATCCGGAAACCACCGGCAACGTTGCACAGCGTGTCGATGCGACCGAAGCGTGCGAGCGCCTGCGCGACGACCGCCGCCGCATCGTCTTGCCGCGTGAGGTCCGCTGCGGAGAACGCCCGCCGGGCGTCCTCCTGCCCGAATCGACGCGCGAGCCCTTCGACACTGCGCGCGACGAGCACGACGTTGGCGCCGCGATCGAGAAACGCGCCCGCTACGGCGCCGCCAAGGTTGCCGGTCGCGCCGGTGACGATGATCGTGTTGCCCGCGACGTCCATGCCGCATCCTCCTCCCGCCCCGATAATTTTGCTATCTTCACGAATCTCCCACGTCCGGTCGCCGGCAGCACGAACCGCCACCCTCATGGATGCTCCCCTCGCCCCTCGTCGCGCTGATGCGCTCGGCGTTCATTCGCTCGACCATTTCGCGTTCAGCGTCCCGGACATCGCCGACGCGCAACGGTTCTACCAGGCCTTCGGCCTCGACGTCCGGCGGGACGGCGATCGCCTCGAGCTTCGCACGGCCGGCAACCCCCACCGGTGGGCCACCGTCGTCGGCAACGGTGCACCGAAGCGCCTGCAATACCTGTCCTTCAGCGCCTACGACGATGACTACGATGCGCTCGTGCGCCGCGTCGCCGGCCGCGGCGCGTGCGAACCGCACGCGTTGTCGGACGGCCGCGGTACGTGGGTGCGCGACCCGGACGGTACGCACGTGCAGGTGATGGCCGGTCCCAAGGTGTCGTCGTCGGGCAAAGTGCCGAGCACACCGGCGGCGGCGGTGCCCGGCAAGGGCGCCGCGCCGAACCGCAGCACGGCACAACCGGTCCGGCCGCGCCGCCTGTCGCACGTGTTGCTGTTCACGCCGGACGTCGCGCGGCAGGTCGCGTTCTATCGCGAGACCCTCGGACTGCGCCTGTCGGACCGGTCCGGCGACATCATCGCGTTCCTGCACGGTCCGCATGCAAGCGACCATCACATGCTTGCGTTCGCGAAATCCGATGCGCGCGGGTTGCATCATTCGAGCTGGGATGTCGCGAGCTTCGACGACGTCGGTTACGGCGCCGAGTTGATGAGGACACAGGGCTACGCCAAAGGCTGGGGTGTTGGCCGGCACGTCCTCGGCTCCAATTATTTCTATTACGTCCAGGACCCGTGGGGAAGCTGGGCGGAATACTCGTACGACATCGACTTCGTGCCGCACGATGTCGACTGGCGTCCGGGCGATCATCCGCCCGAGGACTCGTTCTACATCTGGGGGCCGACGGTCCCCGATGATTTCATCGTCAACCGCGAGCAGGCCGCGAGCGCCTGAACGTTCACGCCGGAAAGCGAAACGACCTCATGCGCCTCGTAGCGTTCGAGCGTGGCGGCGGCCAGCCGGGCCTTGGGCTGCGCGTCGGCGACGAGATCGTCGACCTGACGGCGCTGGGGTTGCCTGCGACGCTCCCGGAATGGTTGCACCACGGTGCCGAGGGCATGACGAGCGCCCGCAGCGCGGCGTCGCGCGCAAAAACGCGCCTGCCGCTTGCCGCGATCAAGTATCTGCCACCCGTCGTCGCGCCGCCGAAGGCCATCGCCGTCGGACTGAATTACGTGGACCACGCCGCGGAATCGCCTTACAAGGACGCGCCGAAATACCCGGTGCTGTTCCATCGCTTCCCGCAGTCGTGGGTTGCGCATGGCGAGCCGCTGGTGCGGCCGCACGTTTCGCAGCAGTTCGACTACGAGGGCGAGATGGTGGTCGTGATCGGCAAGGCGGGTCGCTACATCGCAAAGGAGCGCGCGCTCGATCACGTCGCCGGCTACTCGATTTTCAACGACGGATCGATTCGCGACTACCAGTTCAAGTCCACGCAGTGGATGATGGGCAAGAACTTCGATGCGACCGGTGCCTTCGGGCCTGAATTCGTGACGGCCGATGAGCTGCCGCCCGGCGCCGCGGGCCTGCAGCTCCATACGCGCCTCAACGGCGACGAGCTGCAGAATGCCAACACGCGAGACATGATCTTCGACGTGCCGACGCTCGTGCACGTGTGCTCGGAGGCAATGACGCTGCTTCCGGGCGACATCATCATCAGCGGAACGCCCTCCGGTGTCGGATTTGCGCGCAAGCCGCCGATCTGGATGAAACCCGGCGACGTCTGCGAAGTCGAGATCGAAGGCATCGGAACCTTGCGTAACGGCGTCGTCGACGAACGCCGCTGAATCATTCCAATCCAGGGAGGAGCTTTCGCATGGCACACGACCGCCGCACGATGTTTCGCATCGCCCTTGCCGCTTGCATCGCGCTCGCCGGCGTGCCGAGTGCGTTCGCGCAGGGCGCACAACCGCCGATTCGCATCGGCAGCACGCTCGCCCTGACCGGACCCCTCGCGGCCACGAGCCTCGTGCACAAGGTCGTCGGCGAGATCTACGTCGAGCAGCTCAACAAGCGCGGCGGCCTGCTCGGACGGCAGGTCGAATGGATCGTCAGGGACGACCAGTCGAAGCCCGACCTCGCGCGCACGCTTTACGAACAGCTGATCACGTCGGACAAGGTCGACCTGCTGATGGGCCCGTACGCAACCGGCGCCATCCTGTCGGCGATGGGCGTTGCGCAACGCTACAACAAGGTGCTCGTCCACCACACGTTCGGCATTCCGTCGATGGCCAAATACGACATGCACTTTCCGGCGTGGTCGCTCGGACCCGAGCCCGCCACGACGGTCCCGACGACGGTCTTCAATGCGCTCGCGGCATCGCCGAAACCGCCGAAGACGATCGCGGTCGTGACGAGCAAGTTCCCGTCGGTGCATTTCATGTCTCTTGGAGCGCGCGACGTCGCGAAGAAGCGCGGACTTTCCGAAGTGCTGTTCCTCGAATGGGATTTCGGCAACCTCGACTACGGCCCGATCGCCGCGCGGATCAAGGACGCCAAGCCCGACTTCCTCTGGGTGGGCGCGATCGGCCTCGAAGGCAACCAGTTGCTCGAAGCGCTGAACAAGATCGACTACACGCCGCAGGAGCACTTCTACATGTACCCGGCGCCCGGCCCGATGTCGAAATCGCCGCTCGCAAAGAACGCGTTGTCGATGACGGTGTTCGAGGAGCACCCGCCGTTCACGAGTGCAGCGGGTGCCGCGGAGTTCATCAGCCTGTATCACGAGCGTGCGGCGAAAGCCGGCATTCCGGATACCAACGTCGAAGTGCAGGCCGCCGCGTCGTACACGGCGTGGCAGATCCTCGAAGCAGGCGTCAAGGGCGCCGGAAGCCTGGACGACAAGGCGATCGCCGCGTACCTGAAAAAGAACCGCATCGACACGATCCAGGGCAAGCTGCGTTTCGACGGCCCGAGCAATTACGGCGATGACCTGATGCGTGTCAAGCAGGTGCAGAACGGCCGCTGGGTCACCGTCTTTCCGAAGGAGTACGCGGCGCCGGGCGCGAGCCTGCTGGTGCAATAAACGCCGGCAGGCGACGAGCGGAGATGGTGACGTTGCCGAGCGCGACGCTGCTTGCGCAGTCGGCGCTGTCGGGCGTCTTCATCGGCAGCCTCTACGGCCTGCTCGGCCTCGGGCTCGGGCTGTCATGGGGTCTGCTGCACATCATCAACCTCGCGCACTTCGCGTTCGCGTTCCTCGCGGCGTACCTGTGTTATCAGCTCGCGACCGTCGGCGGCATGGACCCGCTTGCCACGCTCGGGCTGATCGTGCCGCTGTTCTTTGCGCTCGGCGTCGCCGTGCAATGGCTGCTCGCGCGCTTCTCGGTCTCGCCGCTCAATTCGCTGCTCGCAACCTTCGGCCTGACGGCGATCATCGAAGCCGGCATTCAAGGCTACTGGACCGCCGACTTTCGCAAGCTCGAATCGACGTACGCGGGTGAGAAGTTCCGCCTCGGTGCGATGTACGTACCGGTGCCCGAGTTGCTGACGCTCGTCTTCGCGCTCGCGTTGACATTCGCGGTCTTCGCGGCGATGCGCTACACGCGGCTCGGTCGCGCGCTTCGGGCCCTCGCCGAGGATGCGCCGATCGCCTCCGCGTTCGGGATCGACGCGAAATCCCATGCGCTGGTGCTGTCGGGCGTGTGCGGCGCACTGGCCGGCATTGCGGGGGTGTGTCTCGCGTTGTCGTTTACGCTCACGCCGGCGCAGATCTATGCGTGGGTCGGCGTCGTGTTCGCGGCCGTGATGCTCGGCGGACTCGGTTCGGCGATCGGACCGCTCGTCGCCGGGGTCGTCATCGGCGTCAGCGAAGCCGTGACGATGGCTTTTGCATCGCCGTCGTGGGCGCCGATCGTTTCCTTCACGCTGCTGATCCTGCTGTTGCTGCTGCGACCGGAACGATCCTGAGAGTCGACCGGACGCTCGTCGCGATCGTGACCGCGGGGATGGCGTTCGCCGTCGTTCCGTTGCTGCACCTGCCGGCGTTCTACGAATCATTCCTGTATCTCGTGTTCCACTGGATCGTGCTCGCCACGTCGTGGAACATCCTGTCCGGCTACTCGGGGTACTTTTCGTTCGGCCACGGCGCGTTCTATGGAACCGGCGTGTACGCCACCGCCGTGCTCGCGGGCAAGTTCGACGTGCCGTTCCTGTGGACGCTGCCCGCCGCGGGGGTGCTCGCCGCGCTACTCGGCATTGCACTCGGCGCGATCGTATTCCGCGTGCGCAGCGTCCGCGGCGAACTGTTCGCATTGCTGACGCTCGCCGTGACGTTCGTGCTTGCGACGATCGTGCTCAACACGCCGATCGACGGCGGACCCGGCGTCTACCTGTCGGGTGTCGCAGTCCCCGCGCTTGCGCCGACGCCTTCCGGCGCGTTCTACGTCCTCGCGCTGGTGCTCGCAATCATCACGCTCGTCACGGCACGCGTGATCGCGCGCAGCAAGCTCGGGGTGGGTCTCTTTGCCATCCACGACGACGAAGACGCCGCGGAAGTGATGGGCGTTCCGACGTATCGGTACAAGTTGGCGGCGTTCGGAATTTCCTGCGCGCTCGCCGGGATCGCCGGCGGCGTGCACGCACTGTTCGTCTCGTATGTGACGGCCAACGGCACGTTCAACATCACGGTGCCCCTCACCGTCGTGCTGATGAGCGTGCTCGGCGGCACGCGGCATTGGGCCGGACCGGCCCTCGGCGCCACGGCGATCACGTTGCTGCTGTACGCGTCGACCGCCGCCGACCAGGCGGTCATCGGCAAAGCGGTGATCGGAGCCATTCTGGTCGCTGCCGTGCTGTTCCTGCCCGACGGCATTCTCGGTCGCACGCGAATACGCAAGCGGCCGCGTCCGCTGATGCCGCGCGTTCCCGTCACGTCGGACGATCGCGATCGAACCGGGGAAACGCCGGCCGCGCGAATCGGCGTCGAAACGCTGCTGACCG
>Ga0209974_10000468_pt1 | contig 13421 bp, 11 predicted proteins | sample InoplaM3SPM_FD_187592 | JGI IMG/M metagenome (GOLD analysis project Ga0209974, IMG submission 187592) | Arabidopsis thaliana rhizosphere microbial communities from the Joint Genome Institute, USA, that affect carbon cycling - Inoculated... | ecosystem: Host-associated > Plants > Roots >...
GCGCGGACAGATCGTTGAAGACGGCGACTGCTTGATCGGTCGGACGCGCATCGCCGGACTCGACGACCCCCTGCAGCGCCGCGAGCTTGTTGTTCAGCCGGATTGGGTAGTTCAACGGATCCTGGCTGCTGCGGTTGCGGTACTGGTAGATCTGCCCCTCGACCTGCGTGAGCTTGTCGATGAGCGCCTGGGCCGACGCCTTCGTCGCCTGATCCGAAGCCTTCCCGGCGCGCTCGCTGATTTGATCTTTCAACCCGCGGATTCTGATCACCGCCGCATTCGCCGCGCTCACCTTCTCGTTGATCTGTCTGGCAAGCGTGAACTGTGCCATGAGGTCGGCATCAGTGACTCCGGGCACGCGCGTGTTGCGGCTGATCAGGAAGTCGTGCGTCTTCGTCACCCCGTTCGCCGTCAGGCGGACCTGGTAGCGGCCGGGCGGCGCGAGCGGGCCCGTGAGCGCCTTCTCGGTCGACACGTCGCCCGGGACCTTCTCGGCGCCGGGATAGCGGAGATCCCACACGAAGCGGTTGAGCCCGGGGCGGGCGGTGACCGCGTACCGCTCGAACGCGCCCTCGTGAGGCGCCGCCGCGCCGCGACTTCCAGCCACCGGGGAAGCGGGTGCTCGGCTCTCAGCTCTCGAGCCGCGCACCGAGCGCCGGCCCGGGTGAGGGCCTAGGCCGCGTACGTCGCCAGAGCCTCCGGCTCCGACTCGTAGACGTCGAACACCGTGATGAGCTGCGTGACCGTGAGCACGTCGTTGATCTTCGGCGGAAGATGGAGGAGCTTCAGCTTCCCCCCCTTGTTCGTCACCGAGGTGTAGCAGCCGACGAGCTCGCCGATCCCGGACGAATCGATGGTCGTCACTTCCTGCATGTTGATCAGGATGTTCTTCTTGCCCTTGTCCACGAGACCGTTGATGATCTCGCGCAACTGGACGTCCCCGGAGCCGATCGTGATCTTTCCCTTCAGGTCGACGATCGAAACTCCCTGGACCTCGCGCACGTTCGCCTTCATGTCCGGTTTCCCTCCTTCTCCTTACCCGAGCTCAGATTCTTCGTCAGGACGATCTCCATCCCGCCCCCCTCGAGCTTACGGAAGCGGACGTCGTCCATGAACGTCTTCATATAGAAGATCCCGCGCCCCGACGTCTTCAGGCGGTTCTCCGGGGCGAGCGGATCGTCCACCGCCGCCGGATCGAAACCCTCCCCTTCGTCGCGGATCGAGATCTGCAAATTCGGCCCTACCACGTCCATTTCCAGATGAATGCGCTTGGAGAGGTCCTGACGATTCCCGTGCTTGATCGCGTTCGCGAGAGCCTCGCGCAGCGCCATCAGCAGCCAGTGCTTCGTCTCCTCGGTAACTTCCCTCCCCTCCAGCAGTTTGCCACAAAGGTGCTGCGCCAACTCGATGTTCTCGAATCGGCTGGAAAGCGACATCCGGATGGGACCGGCGTCGTTGGACGATGGTGTCGTCGTCATTCACGCTGTCGCGGCAAAATCGGCGCATCTTAATCCATATGCCCGGGTGGCCGGAGACGGGACGGGAACGGGAACGAGGACCCCGACGGCCGCATGCTACCCTGCCCGCGTGAAGCGAAGCCGGGCCGCCGCCGTCCTCCTCGGCCTCGCGGCCGTCCTCCTCTGCGGGGCCTCGACGCTTCTGCCCGCGAGGATCCGGGAGGTTTCCCGGCTCGTCGAGGACGTGCGGGGCCGCCGGTTCGAAGGACCCGTTCCGGCCTCCGAGATCGACGGCGTGGCGCTGCGCAAGTTCCTCCAGGTCAAGCTCGCCGAGTCCTTTCCGGCCTCTCCCGAAGAGACCCTCCGCTCCCTGTCGGTCCTCGGGCTGATCGAGAAGACCCCGGATCTCGTCGATCGGCTCCTCGACTTCTACGCGTCGCAGGTGATCGCCTTCTACGACCCGGAGCCGCGCCGTTTCTTCGTCGTCCGGGGAGGAACGAAGGAGGCGCTCGAAGGCCTCCAGGGAGGAGATCTCTCCGAGCGCCTCCTCTTCTCCCACGAGCTGACCCACGCCCTCCAGGACCAGTCGCTGCGGCTCGACCGACGCTTCAAGTCGCTCAAGGACGACGGCGACCGGGCTCTCGCGCTGCAGTGTCTCCTGGAGGGAGAGGCCACCCTCGTGATGGTGCGCGTCGCCCTGAAGGACCTGCCGGGGGCGGAGACTGCGGCCGAAGAGGCGCTCGCTCCGCTCCTGTCCGCCGGCGCGCTGGAGCAGGCCAACGCCCCCAAGAATCTCCCCCCGTTCTTCGTCGAGCAGCTGTTCTTTCCGTACGTCGAGGGGACGGCGTACGTGCGCCGGGCCGTCATCCGTGGAGGCTGGAAGGAAGTCGACCGGCTCTGGACCGACCCTCCGCTCTCGACTTCGGAAATTCTCCACCCCGAGCGGAGGATCGTGCCGGCCGGCGATCTGCTCCCCCCGGACCCGGCGACGCTCGCTCCGCCGCGGGCGCGCTTCCTCTACTCGGACACGGTCGGGGAGTGGGCGATCCGGTTCCTCTTGAAGCGCTCCATCCCGGAGGAGGAGGCGTCGGCTGCCGCATCGGGCTGGCGGGGAGACCGTCTTGCCTTCTACCTCTCCGGCCGGGAGGACTACTCGTACCTGTGGCGGATCCGATTCGACTCCCCCGCGACCGCGGAGGTTTTCGCCGCGGCTCTCGACAGGGCGCGGCGTGGCCGCGCGGGTGCGCCGCAAATCCGGCGGGCGGGCAGCGACGTGGTCGTTTCGCTGGGGTTTGCCGAGCTTCCCAATCTCCCGGGGCTCGCGAAAGAGGTCCCCGCTCCGAAGTCCGGAGCCGGGCCCGGTCGGCTCAGCCGGCCGCAGCCTTCGTGACGAGCGGGATCAGCACGAACATCTGGATCGAGTCGAAAACGCCGTGCGCCACGATGCACGGGAGGACGTTTCCGTAGATCGCGAACGTCAGCGAGAGCACCGCCGAAATCACGAGGATTCCGATGAGGACGAGCGGCTGGCCGTAGGCGCCGTGCGCCGCCGTGAACATGAGCGTCGCGGCGAGGGGACCGACCCGCGTCTGCAGAAAAGAGCGGAAAAAGAGCTCCTCGACCACCATCGCGGAGACGACGATCGAGACCTTGACCCAGACGGGCTGCGACACGATCCAGAGGATCGTGGGGGACACCCCGGCGCCCTCCTCGGAGCCCGGCGTCGATCGCCGGAGCAGCCACCAGATGCCGACGGCTCCGATCGCCGCGAGGATCGTCAGGAGCCAGCCGGCCGCGCCGATCATGATCCCCGACGACAGGTCCGCGAGCGGCTTCGCGCTGCGGATTTTCAGGAAGTCGACGAGGGAATGGCGGCCGGACAGCGCGTAGTAGCAGGCGAGGAAGAAGAGCAGGATCGCGTGGACCGCGAACAGGGAGAGCACCGTCAGGTTCTCGGTCTCCGGGGCGGCGCCGGCGAAGCCGCCGGCGAAGGGAATCGCGACGGTCAAGAGGAGGACGGCCGTCAGGAGCGCGACCGCCAGCGTGCGGCGACCCGGCTCGTGGAAGCCGTCCTCCACGAAGACGGCGCGCGAGCGGGCGCGCGCGAAGGATATGGCGATCCCCGCGCAGCCCGCGACGAGCAGGACCAGAAAGACGATTGTGTTGGTCGTCAAGGAGAAATCAGCTCTCAGGAGCGGCGGAGAATATCGTAACCGACCTTCGCTTCCCTTCGACGTTGACTTGGCGCTCCCGCGGCGATTAGATTCGGCCAACAATTTACCGACAACGATCACCGCCGGTTTCTGCAGCAAGGAGGATTCCAATGGCGAAGACCTGGTGGCGTGCGACGCTCGTCGCGCTCGCACTCCTGGCGTTCCTGCCGGCCTCCGGATTCCCGCAGTCCCAGGCCACGACGGGCGTCATATCGGGCACGGTCGTCGACGAGACAGACGCGGCGCTCCCCGGCGCCTCGGTGGCGATCCGGAACACCGCGACGAATTTCGAGAAGACGGAGACGACCGACACCGGGGGGCGATTCCGGGCAATCCTTCTGCCCCTCGGTCCGTATCGGATCACCGTCAGCCTCCCCGGGTTCTCGACCCTCGTCCGCGAAGGCATCACCCTTTCGGTCGGCCAGGAAGTCAACCTGCGACTTCCCCTGCAGGTTTCCGGCGTCCAGCAGGAGGTCCGGGTCACCGGTGAGGCCCCGGTCGTCGAAACCGCGCGCACCGCGGGCGCGACGATGATCGCCCAGGACGCCGTCCAGAACCTGCCGAACGAGACCCACAATTTCCTCGACTTCACGAAGTTGACCCCGGGAGTCACGATCGTTCAAGGCCCCGACGGCGACGAGCTCTCGATCAACGGACAGAAGGGCATCCACAACAACGTTTCGGTCGACGGCCAGGACTTCAACAACCCCTTCTTCGGCGAGCAGCGGGGCGGCCAGCGCCCCCCGTTCACGTTCAACATCGACGCGGTCCAGGAGGTCGTCGTGGTGGCCGACGGCGCGCCCGCGGAGTTCGGGCGGTCCTCCGGAGGGTTCGTCAACGTCATCACCAAGTCCGGGACCAACGAGCTCCACGGCTCGGCGCACGTCTACTACAAAGACGACAGCATGTCGGCAAAGGCGGCCAGGCCCCGGTCTTCGGGCGGCGGAACCGCGGATAAGTTCGATCTCACGCAGTGGCAGGAAGGCTTCACACTCGGCGGCCGGATCATCCCCGACCGGCTCTTCTACTTCCTCGGCGCCGACGCGCAGCAGGGGGACTCGACCAAGCAGGACGACCCCGCCCGGATCGAGCAGAGGGTCGTGGACTACTTCAACTCGATCGGGGTTCCCGACGAAAACGGTCCGATCGTCCGGACCGACGACGCGTTCGTCGGCCTGGTCAAGCTCGACTGGCGTGCCACGGACCAGCACCTCGGGACGCTGCGCTACGCCTATTCCTATTCCGAGCAGCAGAACGGCACCTTCGACGTCGACTCGTGGGGCGTGAGCGCGAACGCGACCGAGAAGGATTGGTCCTACTCGATCGGAGGTTCCCTCATCTCGACCTTGACGAGCGATCTCTTGAACGAGCTGCGCGGTCAATACTCCCGGGAGGACCGCCCGCGCCCGTACCCCGGACCGACCGTGACTTCGACGGGTCGCCCGCTGCCCGACACCGCGTTCGACTTCGGGCGCAATTACCGGTTCGGGATGCCGTTCTTCATCCCGGTCGAGTACTACGACACGCGGACACAGCTGCTCGACAACTTCTCGATCGTGACGGGGAACCACTCAGTCAAGATCGGCGCCGAGTGGAGCCGCGTCGTCTCGAAGCAGACCTTCATCGGGTTCGCAAACGGTCGCTTCATCTTCAGCTCGACGGATGGATTCCTGAACTATGCCGCAAACCCCAACTACGTCGAGTGCTCGGGAGGCGCGACATCGCAGACCGGAACCTGTCCGGCAGGCCAGACGGTGACCGGCCCGGTTCTACTCTACCTGCAGCAGGCGGGCGTCGGAGGCCGCACGGTCGAGGACGCGGGCACGCAGTCGATCGCGCAGGAGGAACTCGCCGCCTTCGTCCAGGACAGCTGGCAGCCGATGCGTAACCTGACCATCAACGTCGGACTGCGATGGGAAGGGATCTACCAGCCCGACCCCCGCACGCCGCCCGACGAGGTCTTCTTCGCGCCCTTCATCGGAACGACCCGCGACGGCCAGGAGTTCCCCTCCGACGGAACGATCCCCGACGACACCAAGATGTGGCAGCCCCGGCTCGGGATCTCCTGGGACCCGTGGGCCGACGGCAAGACCGTCGCCCGGGCGACGTGGGGGATCTTCTACGGGCGCGTGCCGGCGCTGAACCTCGCCTCCTCACGCTCGACGAACGGCTCGGTCGGCCAGACGATCTTCCGAGCGTCGTTTTTCCGGAACTTCGGCGGCCCGCCGCCTCCCGCGTACCCGAACCTGATCCCCCCGTCGGAGATCGGAAATCCGGATCACCCCGACGTGTACGTGTTCGACAAGGACTTCCGGAGTCCCAAGACGACGGCGTGGAGTATCGGCTTCGATCGGGAGATCATCCCGGGGCTCGCCGGCGTCCTGAAATACAACTACGCCAAGGGCGAGAACGTCACCCGCTTTCTGAACCAGAACGATCCGCTCCTAGGCAACAACCCGAGCGTGGGTGCCTGGTCTACCGGCTTGGGCGCGGACGGTACGAACGGGATCGGCACGCTCTGGACCGTTACGTCCAACGCCCGGAGCCGGTACTGGGGCTGGACCGTCGGTCTGAACAAGAACCTGGCAAACCGCTACGCGTTCCAGGCGTACTACACGTATTCCAAGGACCGCTCCGACGACGACAACGAGCGGGACCCCTTCACGCTGCGCTATGCGCGCATCACGGATCTGGATGCCGAGTACGGCTTCTCGGATCGCGACCAGCGGCACCGCTTCAACACCTGGTTCCTGTGGCAGGCCCCGTGGGACATCAACGTCAACGCGCGGTACTCCTTCCGCTCCGCGCAGCCTCAGTCACTGAAGCCGGACGGAACCCCCTCTTCCAACCCGTGGATGGTGGCCGGGCCTTCGGACCGCATCCGGCCGGATGGGACCATCGTGACCCGGAACAACGGGCGCAAGGACAACAAGTACTCATCGCTCGACATGCGGATCTCGAAGGAATTCCTGATCGGTGGCCTGACGATCGAGCCGATCGTCGAGGCCTTCAATCTCTTCAACAGCGACAACTTCCTGACGCCGGAAGTGACAGGCCTGATTTTCAATTTCGACGGCACGATCCGCAGCGGCAACGGCGATCCGCGGCAGGTGCAGCTCGGCCTGCGCGTGGCCTGGTAAGAGCCCGAATCCACCGGGTTGCAGCAACGGGGCCTTCGGGCCCCGTTTTTTCTCTCTCTACGCGCGATCGGCGACGGCGTCGACGCGGCGACGCTTCAAGAGCACGAGCGACACCACCATGGCGACGATCAGGAGCGTCAGGAGCCCGAGCTCTATCATCGCGTTCCGGAACACGGCCTCCCCCTTCTCGAGCAGGGTCGCGAACTCCGCCGTCAGGACGAGTATCCGGCGGGTGGCCGCGATCAATCCGACGATCAGAAAGGGCTCGGGCACGAGGGTGTGCTCCCGGAACGAAACCTGCACGGTGTAGAGGAGCTCGACGATCATCAGGATGAGAAGCAGCCGATCGAGGAGGTCGATCGACCGCGCGGCGAACTGACCGGCCAGGAGGCTCTCGCCGAACCGGATCGCGCCCGAGACGAGCAGGACGAGCGCGCTCGCAGCGAGGAGAATCCCCAGGCCCACGTAGACCACGTCCTCGATCCGGGTGAACTGCCGCGCAATCCACTCGCGAACCCCGGGCGCCCCGATGGGGGTCTTCGTGCTCGTGGCCAAGGCGACCGAGAGCATGCCACAACGGTTCGCGCCGGCGGCGACGATAAACTCCCTCGCCGTGCCCGACGCCGTGCCGCTCGAGATCCGCGACGTCGTCAAGTCGTTCGGCGACCGCCGGGCCTTAGACGGCGTCACGCTCGAGCTTCGGCCCGGTGAGATCCTGGGGCTCCTCGGACCCAACGGCGCCGGCAAGACGACCATCGTCCGGTCGATCGTGGGTCGGGTGCAGCTCGAGAAGGGATCGGTTCGCGTCTTCGGCCGGCCGCCGGACGATGCGCAGGCGAAGGCGAGCGTCGGCTATGTCACCCAGGAGATCGCCCTCTATCCCCTCCTCTCCCCCGCCGAGAACCTCCAGGCGTTCGGGCGATACCAGGGCCTCCGGGGTGACCCGCTCGAAAAGGCGGTCGGCGAGAGCCTCGAGTGGACGGGCCTGGCCGACCGCGACAAGGAGAAAACCGAGCGCCTCTCCGGAGGAATGAAGCGGCGCTTGAACATCGCGGCCGGGACGATCCACGGGCCGCGCCTGTTGCTTCTGGACGAGCCGACCGTCGGAGTGGACCCGCAGTCCCGGGAACGGATCTACGGAATGATCGAGGAGCTCCGGCGTAACGGCGTGTCCATCCTCTACACGACGCATTACATGGAGGAGGCCGAGCGCCTCTGTGATCGGATCGCCATCATCGACCATGGCCGCGTGATCGCGCTCGGCACCAAGGACGAGCTCGTGCGCGCGACGCTGCCAGCCGCCCGGCTGCTGACGATCGAGACGGAGGAACCGCTGACGCCGGAGCTCGCGGAGGCTCTCGAGGGGCGCGGCGCGTCCATCACCGACTCGACGGTGCAGATTCCGGTGACCGAGCCGGCTCGGGAGATCCCCGACATCCTGGCGATCTTCCGCAACGACGGGGCGCGCATCCGGGACATGGCGCTCAAGACCGCGACGTTGGAGTCCGTCTTCCTGCACTTGACGGGCCGGGAGCTCAGAGAATGATCCTCGCCGTCGCCCGGACGCATTTCGCGAAGCTGAAGCGCGACCGCGCGGCGTTCGTGCTCGCCTTCATCGTTCCGGTCGTTTTCTTTTCGGTCTTCGCGAGCATCTTCAGCGGCAGCTCGTCGCGCGCCGCGACGCGTCAGATCTCGATCGCAGTCGTGGACGAGGACGGAACGCCCAACTCCCGCCGGTTCGTCGAGGCGTTGAAGCGCGAAAAGGGCCTCCGGGTGATCGACGTGCAGACGCTCCCTGACGGCCGCAAAGCTCCGATTGTCGACGCCGCGGCGGCGGAGGGGATGGTGCGCCGCGGGGACGTTCCCCTCGCGCTCATCGTGCCGAAAGGCTTCGGCTCGGCGCCCATCCGATTCGGCCCGGCGACGGGCGCTCCCGCGATCCGGCTTCTCGCCGATACGGCCGACCCGATCGCGCCCCAGGTGGTGTCCGGCCTCGTGCAGAAGGTCGCGATGACGTCGATGCCCGACGTGATGGCGCAGACCGGGATCGACCAGCTCGACCGCTGGGGCGGCGACCTCACGCCCGAGCAGAGGGCGCGGCTCCAGGAGAACGTCGCGTCGCTCCGCTCGCAGACGAGCGGCGGGACCGCGGCGGGGGCGGAGGGGGGCCTCGTGCCCGTCGAGATCCGCGACGTGCTCGGAGAAAAGATGGAGAACCCGACGGTCGCGGTCTTCGCCGCCGGGCTGGGCGTCATGTTCCTCCTGTTCTCCGCGGCCGGAGCGGGGGGAGCGCTCATCGAGGAGGTCGAGAGCGGCACGCTCGACCGGATTCTGTCCACCCGCGTCACCATGACGCAGCTCCTCCTGGGGAAGCTCCTCTATCTCTCCTGCGTCGCGGTCGCGCAGCTCACCGTGATGTTCGCGTGGGGAGAGCTCTTCTTCGGGCTCGAGCTCCACCGCCACGTCCCGGGGTTCGTCGTGATGGCGGTCGCCACCGCGATCGCGTGCTCGACGTTCGGCCTCGTCCTCGCGGCCCTCGCGCGAACGCGCATGCAGCTCGTCGCTCTCTCGAATCTCCTGATCCTCGTGATGTCGGCGCTCGGCGGCAGCATGTTCCCCCGGTATCTCCTCTCCGAGAAGGTCCAGAAGATCGGCCTCGTCACGCTGAACGCCTGGGCGATCGACGGCTTCATGAAGGTCTTCTGGCGCGACGCTCCGCTCTCCGCGCTCGCTCCCCAGGTCGCGTTCCTGCTCGCGGCCGGGGTCGTGCTCTTCGCGCTCGCGCGGCGCCTCGCCCGGCGGTGGGAAGTGGCGTGACGCGGGACCGGGGCGCGCAGGCGCTCGGAGCCCTTCTCCTCTATTTCCTCCCGGTGTTCCTCGGTGCGGCGCCTCTCGCCGCCCCGAAGGAGGGCGACTTCGTCGCGAGAGACTTCCGGTTCGCGAGCGGAGAAGTCCTCCCCGAGCTTCGAATCCACTACCGCACCTACGGCGCTCCCCGGCGCGGGGCTGGCGGCTCCGTCGAGAACGCCGTGCTCGTGCTCCACGGGACTACCGGCTCCGGCGCGCAGTTCGTGACCGAGAACTTCGCCGGGGTGCTCTTCGGGCCCGGAATGCTCCTGGACGCGGCGAAGTGGTTCCTGATCCTGCCCGACGGGATCGGCCACGGCGGGTCGTCGAAGCCCTCGGACGGCCTGCGCGCCCGGTTCCCGCGGTACGGCTACGACGACATGGTCGCCGCGCAATACCGGCTGTTGACGGAAGGGCTCGGCGTGGACCACCTCCGCCTCGTGATCGGAACGTCCATGGGCGGGATGCACGCGTGGATCTGGGGCGAGAAGTATCCCGACTTCATGGACGGCCTCGTCCCGCTCGCGTCGGTTCCGACGCAGATCGCCGGCCGCAACCGGGTCCTGAGGAAGATGATCTCAGACGACATCCGCAACGACCCGGAGTGGCGCGGCGGCAATTACGACCGGCAGCCCCGGGGGCTCGAGAAGGCGGTGCACATCCTCCTTCTCATGACCTCGAGCCCACTGCAGTGGCACAAAGCGGCGCCGACGCGGGACGCGGCCGATCGTTTCCTCGAGGACCAGATGCGGACCCGCCTCGCGCGCGCGGACGCGAACGACTTCCTCTACGCGTTCGACGCTTCGCGCGACTACGACCCGTCCCCGCACCTCGAGCGCGTCCGGGCCCCGGTGCTCGCCATCAACTCCGCGGACGATTTCGTCAACCCGCCCGAACTCGGCCTCATGGAGCGGCTCATCCCGCGGGTGCCCCGCGCGCGCTACGTGCTCATACCTATCGGACCGGACACGCGCGGCCACGGGACCCACTCGTTCCCGGCGCTCTGGCAGGAACACCTGAGAAAATTCCTGAACGAGCTGGCGGGCGAGGTCTCGAAGGGGACCGCGCCGTAGTCCCGGTCGGGAATCGGGCGAAACCGGGTCGACCATCGTCCAGTCGACCATCGTCCAATTGTTTTGCCCACGCGGCGCGGCGATCATGATCGCGGAACTCCCAGCCTGAAACGATGGATGACAGCCGGCGCCCGCCGGGCGGGCGCGGAGGACGGGCATGAGCAGGTCTGGGAGTGGAAAAGTCCTTTTCGCGTTCCTGTACGCGTTTCTGGCTTCGGCCCTCCCGGCCGTCGCGGCCGATCGATCCGAGAAACAGAGCGCGCCGTCGCTCGCCTGCGCCGGGGCGACCCGCCTCTCGATCGCCCTCCAGGTCTGTGCCGGCGCCTCCGGGACGCCGGGCGGCTTTTCCATCGAGTGGACGACCGCGGCGGCTTTCCGGGCGGGCCCGGACGCGGTCCTGGGGACCGGGGACGACAACAGCTGGCCCGACGGCGACGGCGCCGCGATCTGCACGGCCTCGTTCCGGGGGCAGGCCCAGTTCTCCCGTCGCGAGATCCCGCCGAACCAGTGCGTGACCGTGGAAATCGGCCAGCTCCTCGACGACAGCGGGGCGACAACGAGCTGCTCCGGCTCCCTGGAGTGCAGCTCGGGTTACGTCTTCCGGTCGACGGCCCGGGCCACGACGGCGCACGCTGGCGCGCCTCTGTCCCCCGAAATCCGGTGCGGCACGCTGTTGTGCCAGGAGGCGGTCTCGGGGTGCACGGTGACCGCGGCGTACTGGAGGGACCACGGCCCCGTGCCGACGCGCGCGAACGGCTTCGAGTGGGGGGTGCCTTCTCTGACGCTCGGATCGGTCGGGTACACGGACCTGGACCTGCAGGCGATCCTCGAGACGCCCGCCGACGGAAACGGCCTGATCGCGCTGGCGCACCAGCTCATCGCGGCGAAGCTGAACCTGGCCAACGGAACCGACCCCGCCGAGATCGCGAACACCGTCGCCGCGGCGGACAAGTTGATCGGACCCCTTGTCGTGCCTCCGGGCGGCTCCGGGTATCTCCCGCTCGAGGACACCTGGGGGTTCACGCAGCTTTTGACGGGCTACAACGAAGGAGCGGTCGGCCCGGGACACTGCGACTAGCCGACCGCGCGAATGGCGGGGCCGACGGGACTCGAACCCGCGACCTCCGGCGTGACAGGCCGGCGTTCTAACCAACTGAACTACGACCCCGCGGAACGGCGCATATTACAGGGATCGGGGGTCCGGGGCCAGCAGCGGGATGTGGCATCGCTCCTTGACTCTGCCGGGCGACCGTTCATAGTTGGCGCGGATCCAAAAACTGCATGTCGTCGAAGAACGTCGGGAAACTCGTCGTCCTGCTGGGGCTGTCCTTCGTCGTGATTGCCTCGCCGGGCCCGGACCTCGTTTCCTTCCGCCGGTCCGCGCAGCCTCCGAGCCCCGGCGAATCGAGTCCTCCGTCGGGATCGACGTCGCTGTCCCCGTCTGCGGTTCTCGTGGGCGGAGACACCTGCGCCGAGGCGGTGTCCATCACGACGCTTCCGTTCAACGACACCGGGACCACGATTGGAGCGGCCGACAACAGCACGGGCGAGCTCCCGTTCGCCTGCGGCATCGTCGGGGGTGGGGCCACCCGGCCGGGTCCCGACGTCTTCTACAGCTTCACGATTCTCGGACCCGGCAACAGCCTGACTTTCTCCGTGACGACGACCGACAACCAGTTCGACCCCGGAATCTACGTGCTCTCGGTCTGCGGAAACCTGAGCACCTGCCAGGGCGGGGCGGACACCAACTTCGACGGCGAGCCGGAGGCGTTCACGGTCTCCAACCTTCCGGCGGGAACGTACTACTTCGGCGTCGACTCGGCGTACCCGTCGCCGGACGCCTCGCGGCACGGCCCGTATGCGCTCTCCGTGACCGGAAGCTTCGGCGTGCCGGCGACGCCGACCCCGACGCCGACGAACACGCCGACCAACACCCCCACGAGCACTGCGACGAACACCCCGATGGACAGCCCGACGCCGACTCCGACGCCCACCGTTACGAACACGCCCACTCCAACCGTTACGCCCACCGTGACGCCAACCCCGACGATCACGAATACCCCCGGTCCGCCTTCACCGACGCCCACGCCGACGCGCACGCATCCGGGTCAGCAGCCCAGTCCGACGCCGACGCCGACTCCGACGCGCACACCGTTACCGTTCGGCTTCTACACGCTCGAACCCTGCCGCGTGGCGGACACGCGTGACCCGACCGGGCCGTTCGGTGGGCCGTCGCTCCAGGCGGGCGCCGTCCGCACTTTCACGATAACGGGGCGCTGTGGAGTTCCGGCGGAGGCGACGGCCGTCTCCTTGAACGTCGTGGTCAGCGAGCCGGACGCTCCCGGACACCTGACCGTCTTTCCCGCCGGTTCTCCTCTCCCCCTCTCGTCCACGATCAACTACTCTGCCGGCCAGACCCGGGCCAACAACGCCATCGTCCCCGTGGGGGTCGGAGGGGGCATTTCCGTCCTCTGCGGACAAAGCAGCGGCACGGCGCAGTTCATCGTGGACGTGAACGGGTACTTCCAGTCACCGCCGGGCCAGTAGCTCGCTCCGAGTCGGGGCGTTGCGGCACGCGGAGTCTCCCGAAGCCTGGGTTCGCGGCGCGCGAAGTCTCCCGAGGTAATCGAGGGAGGAGGCGCGCGCCGCGGGAGCGAAGCGAGCGAGGGCGACGTGTATGGGGGGTGCAGG